>JACCDW010468978.1_pt1 | contig 14159 bp, 9 predicted proteins | sample 7449781 | NCBI WGS metagenome assembly JACCDW01 (sample SAMN15323449, study PRJNA562643) | freshwater metagenome | isolation source: river surface water | place: USA:Blue River Watershed | collected 2017-08-18 | reverse complement strand
CCGTGCCAACGACTGCCGCCGGCAAAGCGCTCTCTATGACTATCACCAATGCAGATATCAAAGCCGGAGCGAAGGTGTATCAACTCATCAACGACGTTGCAACCGAAATTGGAACGGCTACTCAAGATGGTTCGGTCACAGTATCAATAACTGAAGACCCTGAAATCACAATCGTTAATCCCGCAACAGTTCAATCAGGTGGTGGCTCAAGCGGTGGTGGCTCAAGCGGTGGTGGCGCAGTGACCAATCCCCCAACCACCCCAACTGATCCAAATGACCCCACTGTTCTTCCTCCATTGGAGCCTGGTGCCATCGATCCAAAAATTGGAGCTAACGTGCTTGTGGGCAACGATGCGGTAACACCAACAGTCGGAACCTCAGCAGGTAACACAAAGCTTTCGGTCAAGGTGGATAGTTTTGCACTAGATCTAGTGACGCAAACTTCTAAAGAGGTGCCAAATCAGCTTGACGGATTCAAACTGACTGGCACCAACGAAGATTCTGCAAAAGCGAATGGAAGCGGATTAGATCCACTCTCAATCGTCAAGGTCTATGTATTTTCTTCCCCTATCTACCTAGGCACGGCAACTGTAAATGCTCAAGGACAATTTGTTGGATTATTTGATTTGCCTGCTGGGCTAGAAGTTGGCAGCCATACTCTTCAGATCAGCGGATTCAACTCCGACAAAAAGAGAATTACAACTTCTGTTGCACTAACCGTCAAGCAAAACAAAATTGCAAAGACGGTATTCTTCGCCGCTGGCAGTGCGACGCTGAGCAAAGCGGCTATGAATTCGCTTGATTCGTTGATTCGTTCTGCTCGAGGTCTAAAATCGCTCGTTGTTGAAGTCACAGGAACTGCTCAAAAAACGTCAGATTCTCGAAAAGATAAAGCGCTCGCTATTGCTCGAAGCAATGCAGTTGCCAAATATCTGAAGTCAAAGAAGCTAACGGCAAAGATTGTGGTCAAGTACATCTCAAAGGCCACGAACTCCACAGCAACTGGACGAAGTGCCTCCGTCATCGCTACCGGAATAAAAAACTAAACCTACTTGCTCAAGTTGAGCGCGAATCGATTCAATAGCGCAGAGTTTTTTGTCACGCTAATTTCGTATCTCGCTGAAGTCAAGTTGGTTTGCTTGGAATTCTTTTTGATGAAATTCACAATTTGAGTGGCTCTAGCCTTAGCTAAAGTTGCTGAACTGGCTTTAATGTTTGCGGAAGTTGCATACACAATTATGGTCAGCTTGCTAAACGTGGGGTTATTCCTGATAAAACTTAGAACGTTGTTTTGCAATGCGCTAGAAATAACCGAACTATTTGGCTTCAAGCCTCCCAGCGATCCGCTAACTTTCAGGACCGTGGGCACAAGCGTAGGGGAAGGCGTGGGAGTGGGTGCAGGAGTTACCGTTTCCGTTGGAGCCGGAGGGATGTACGGAGCTGGAGCAGCAACCGAGGCTATCGCAACCCACCGTGCGAATAGAACGGTGTCGGTTGAAAGTGACACGTTAGTGGTGGACACCGCATAACTTGAGCCGCTACCATCAGCGGCGGTATTCCAGCCCTCAAAGGTGTATCCAGTCTTGGCAAGAGAACCGGTGTTTGCTTCTAGGTTCACTGGGGTGCCAAAGGTGAAGGTAGTTCCAGTTGGTGCGGATCCCGATGTTGCCCCGTTGTCTGAGTAAACCAGGGCGTAGGTTGCGGGAGTCCACTGTGCGTAGAGGGTGGTGTTAGTAGAGAAGCGGACACTCGAAGCACCAAGAGCGTAAGGAGTTCCTTGACCATTGCTTTGGGTGTTCCAACCTGCCAGACGGTGCCCCTGTTTGGTGAGATTGCCGGTATTCAAAGCCAAATTGATGCCAGGCGAACCGTCGTAAGTGCTTTGCTGTCCAGGCGCCGAACCGGTGTTTTGAGTGTTGCCATTGTAGGTAACCACCACATTCGCGCCCCACTGCGCGTATAAAGTCTTGCTCGTGGCGAAGCTGTAGACATAGTTGCTCAGGTAAGCGGTACCGCTTCCATTTGCAGCGGTATTCCACCCTCGGAATGTATAGCCATCGCGCACAAATGTGTTAGGTCGAATTTGGGTGTTACTGCTGGCATCTTGTTGAGACATGGTTCCAGAATCAGCCTGGTTTCCGTCATATGTGATGGTGTTCACGGCTTGTGCTACCCAGATTGCGTAGAGATTTATATCTGAAGTGAAGGCATAGTTTTGACCATCAAGGAACGATGCGGTTCCCGCAGAATAGTTTGTATTCCACCCCAAAAAGTTATAACCGGTGCGAGTAAAACCATTCAGGTTTAACGCAGTTGTTGTTGACGCAACCTGAGTTGCAGTTGAACCGCTCTCTGCGCCATTTCCGTAAAACGTGGCACGATAGGTTGCAACTATTGGAGTCCACTGAGCATAAAGAGTTGTATCTTCTGCAAATGAGTAGACAGCTCCATCGGTGTATTTGAAACCTGAACCATTGGCAGCAGTGTTCCAACTATCAAATGTGTAGTTGGTTCGTGAAAAGTTATTCGGATCTAATGCAGTTGTAGTACCTGCAGTTTGATTTGCCATGGTTCCACTGGTTCCACTCAGTGCATTCACATTAAACGTCACAGTGTGATTAACACCGGTCATCCATGTTGCGTAGAGGGTGATGTCGGTAGCCGTGATCAGCGAGTCTTCGTCTGCATATGAAGTTCCCGATCGATTTGCGGCAGTGTTCCAGCCTGCAAAAAAGTATCCGGGGTTAGTAAAGCTGTTTGCATTTAGTTTTGTAGAAACACTTTCGCCAACAAGTTGAGTGGTAGTCGCTGGCGATGCTGTATTTGAATTGAAAGTCACAGTTTTCAAACTGGTGGTGGAAACCCAACGCACAATGACTGTTCCAGAGCCACCGGCACCACCGTTGATATCTTCAGGGTCAGTTCCACCTCCACCACCACCGGTGTTTGGCGCTCCGGCTTCAGCATTGGCATAGGCACCAGCAACACCCCCGGATCGACCGAACGAACTTCCGCGGCCACCACCACCAAGCCCACCTTGCCCACCTCCGGTTAGCGACGGAGTGGTTCCGTTATAGGTCAAATTGCCATTGGCATCGACACCAATGTACTGATTGTCGTTGTTGTTAATTCCACCGCCACCGCCACCGCCGTAGTAGACGGTAGTTCCGGTGATTGAACTCGGCAGACCGTCACCACCTCGACCACCAATATAATTTCTAGTCGTGTTGAAGCCAGCACCTCCGGCTCCACCTCCACCTCCACCGGCACCATAGCTGTTGTAGGTTGAGTAACCACCGTTGTTACCTTGACCTGCGATTCCAGTACCAGCAATACCCCCACCACATACGCTGCTCACACAGTCGTAACGTGATCCACCACCAGATGAACCATTTTGAATTCCGGCAGTGTTGGATGCGTTAGACGCTCCACCACCTCCACCGTTCGCAGTGATTGTGGCGAAAACAGAATTACCACCTTTTCCACCGTGAATACCGGTTTGAGCAGAACCACCGTTTCCACCAGCTCCACCGGCTCCAACCGAAATCGCGAGTGTGGCTCCCGGGGTTACGGAATAATCAGTTCCTTGGCGAACACCTCCACCACCTCCACCACCGGAAGCACCTCCACCACCGGCCCCCACCACCAGATAGTCAACTTTGTTTATTCCGGCGGGCACTGTGAATGAGTAATTAGTAGCCGTTTTGAATTGAGCAACACAATATATGCTGGGCGAAACCGGTGGGGTAACAGTCACATCGCTTCCAGTGACAGCAATTCCAGGGTCACCCTTAGTAATAGTTACCGCGCAAGGATCAACCACTGCCTCAGCCGGAAGGTTGGTTATTCCAACCATTGAAATAGCAGCAACTGCCGCCACTACGAATCTTTTGGTTCTCTCAAATGTCTTCACGAAGTGCCCTAAACGCCGTTTGTTCGCTTTTTCCCCAGTTTAGGACCCAAGATGTTCGGTTTACTTCACTTTCCTTGATATTCGGTCTACCCGAACATTCGTGAAAGTATATTTATTGGCATGTTTTAATTGAAGGAATCTCAGGGGAGTCCTCATGCACAAAGCAAAAACCAGCCGTTTGCCGCGAATTATTACATCTTTACTGGTGCTATGTGGCCTAGTTCTAGGAGGCTCGGTTGTCGTAGTGGCACCGGCCCAAGCCATTACCAATGGATGTATCCAATCTGGTTTTCAGCCAAACAACTGCTCTTCTGAAAAGACCCCTATCAGCGACATTATTGCGATCACAGGTGGTGCTGGATCGACTACAACTTCAGCACTCACTGGTACTTGCACCACAGCGACTTTTGTCCTAAATTACGCAACATCAAACGGCTTAACCGCAACATCAGGGCCTATTGCTGGATTGGTCTTTAGTACGACAACCACGGCGGCAACACTTTCTGGTACTGCTGCCGGAACTTTGGCCACAACAAATTTCATCATTATGGCAACATGTCAAGACAGCAGCAGGATTGCATATTCATTCAGTGTGACTGTCACTGCATCCGCAACTCCGATTATTCTGCCGTCGACTCAGTCGCTTTCAGCAACAACAAATTCAGCAATCACAAATACCGCAACATTTACAGCCACCAACTTCACGGCTGCTCCGACATACACAGTTGCACCTGCTCTACCTGCTGGACTTTCACTGAATGCCTCGACCGGCGTTATTTCAGGAACACCTACGGCTGCTCAAGCGTCAGCTAACTACACAATCACTGCAACTTATGCTGCAGCTTCACAAACCTCTACTTCGGTGATTGCAATTGAAGTTACCAATCCTGTTGTTGCAGCAGTTGAACCACCACCTCCATCACGCAAGGTGACAATCTGTCACCGCACACATGCAACTACTAATCCTTACGTTCGCATCACCGTTGACTACAACGCGGTAAACAGGAAGAGCGGACACCAGGGACACGATGAGATCTTTGCTGGTGAGCACGTGTTCAAGGCCGGTATCTACAAGCGCGCTAAGGACAAGGACTGGGGAGACATCATCCCAGCTGATCCATCTGGTTTGAACCGTTGGCAACCACTCAACTGGACAACGCTAGGTGCGCAGATTTACAACGGCACCGTTGCCGGATGTCCTTCTTATGACCCTGTTGCTTACTACAACGCTCAGCGTGAAGCGGGAGTTCCTGAAAAGAAGCTCAAGCAAGAAATGGCTGAGATTGAAGAAGAACTAAAGGAAGGCAACCCAGGTACTTCGCGCGTAGATCCCGCGACTTTGAAGTACACCGGAAATAATTCTGCGGTTGCTGAACAAGAAACAGATAAAGTGACGATTTGTCACCGAACAAATGCGACCACGAACCCATACCGAAGAATTACGGTTTCTGTTTCCTCAGTCATGAACAAATCCGGTCACATGGGCCATGATGAAATCTATAACGGCCACCACGTGTTCGACTCAACAGTCACATATCCAAACAACAAGAAGGACTGGGGAGACATCATTCCTGCTGACCCAACAGGAAAGAACCGTTGGCAGCCACTCAACTGGACAGCTCTTGGCCAGTTGATTTACAACGGAACAATCGCTGGCTGTTCAGAAATGACAACTCAGCAAATTTATAACGCTCTCCGTGAAGACGAAAAGCCAAGAAAAGATGTCATAAAAGAACTTGAAGAACAGAAAAACGTTGATGATGATCCGAAGGATATCGACGAATCTGAATACACCGGTGAAGATCCAAAAACAAAAGAGTCTGAGCCAAAGCCTCCGGTTGACCCAAATCCGAATGTAGTCGCGCAGTCTCTATCAGGAATTGTTTGGCTCGACCTCAATCGCGATGGTTTGAAAGATCAGAACGAACCATTCATGCCTAACATCAAGTTGTCGGTTGTTCAGTTGACTTCTGTCCAGCCTTCTTCCGTGAAATTCAGAGCAGCTAACCTTCGCAACATTCGGCCAGCTGCAGTTGTCACGGTAAATACCGACGCAAACGGTTACTACATTTTCCCAAGTCTCGGTGCAGGTGATTGGAAGGTTGTAACTGGAATCCCTGAGGATCTGTCAGTCACTTACGACAGCCAGGCTCTCGGTGACGGCGAAATCATTGCTACAGTTCCGGTGGCATCACACGCCTACACCTGGGTTGGACTTGTTGGTGACGATGGAACAGTAGATGAGAAGTACTTGAAGGAGATTCTTGAGAAGAATCCCGATGCACTTCCACTATCCGAAATTCCACCAACATTGCGAAAGCAAATTCTCGCAATCATCGAGAAGAATAAGCCAAAGACTGACACAGGTAATGAATTAGCAGATACGGGCACACCTGTATTCGCTTGGTTTGTTTTCGGTTTGTTCTTGATTCTTGCAGGAGCAGGAGTCTCTCGAATCGGTCGAAAGCGAAACTAGTCGATTAGTTCAAACCAAGCTACGTAGCGCTCTGTGTTTACGTAGATTGGTGTGCAAGTGGTCAACGTCAAATATTTGCCGTTGGCCACTGCGCCTTTAAGCCCTACTGGAACTTGAGCGATTACTCCGACTGCCTCAGGTGAGACAATTGCCGATTGCAAATAGCGATAGTTGAAAATACCGTTGGTCGTTTCGACGGTTAGTTGGTCACCAGCCTCGAACTTATCGATCAAACGCATGGGCCCGCCATTGCCTGCTCGGTGCCCTGCCAGGGCAAAGTTGCCTACCTCGCCTGGCATCGCGGTGCCGACATAGTGACCAATGCCCACTGTGTTGAGCACCTTGCTTACACTTGTGCCTTCGGCGATGTTGCGAACATAGTCGTCGCCAAACCTTGGGATGCGGATCTTGGCAAACACATCACCCACGTTCAAGTCTCAATCAACCTGATTAGAGCTGATAACGAGAGGCTCAACCTCCGCCGCATGCTGTTGCCGGTCAGCTGCGTTGTCTTCAACCAAGGTCATTTCATAGATTGCCAAACCCACAACCGTCGCACCAGAAACGACTAACGCCATTGAAATAAGTAATCTAAGTAGTTTCGAAGCCACGTTTCGAGGGTACTAGTTAACTTGCGTTATCGATACGTTATAAACCCCAGTCAGTATAAGCAACCGTGATGGCCTCATTGACCGCAGAGATACAAGCAGATACCTAACTATTAGCAAACTAGTATCAATCGTTCTTGGACGATAAACAACTTGGGGTACCTCAGGTTGCTACAAACCAATTGCGCAAAGGCGCTCAAAAGGAGAAGCGATGACGAACAAGTTAGTTCGCCGCGTTGTGGCAGTTATTGCTGCAATGTTTATGATTACCGGGGGTATCGCTGGCACCGCAAATGCGGCAACACGTACCCTTACAGTTGGAGACGTGAGCGATCCCGCTCCAAGTTTTTATGATGGCGTTCGTTATTCAGATGGTCAGGCATTCTTTTTTGAAGCTTTGTTTGATGAACTGTTCATCAAGGTAGCCCCTGCTGCAAAGCTTGCTGTAAAGCCAGGTCTTGCCAAGAGTTACAAGTTGTCATCAGATAACAAGAAATTAACTTTGCAGCTTCGCAATGGAGTTAAGTTTTCAGATGGAACTCTACTTACTCCAGAAGTAGTCAAGGCAAACCTAGATCGTCGCAGCGATAAGACAATACCTTCCTATTCAAAGTTTGATGTCGGTGGAACTCAGGAAATCACATCGGTTGAAGTTCGCGGTGTTGACGTTGTAATTACCTTCAAGGCTGCGCAACCAAACGCTCCTTATCACCTATCCGGCCCATCTGGTTTCATTGTTTCAGGGGCAGCGGCCAAGGATTCAAACCTAACCAAGTCAACGGTTTACGGAAGCGGACCTTACACTCTCGATGTAAAGAAGACCATCAAGGGCAACACCTACCGCATGGTTAAGAATGCAAGCCACTGGAACGCAGCAAGCTACCCATTCGATGTAATCGTTTACAAGGTATACGCCTCTGCTCAGGCACAGGCAAATGCTTCTGCAGCTGGTCAGCTTGACATCACACTGCAGCCTGCTGGCACAACCGTTCCGTTGCTAAAGGCTCGCAAGGTTGGCCTGTTGGCAAAGGGTGGACAGGTTTACATGTTGCAGTGGTGGGACAAGCTTGGTAAGAACTCGGCATTCACCAAAGACAAGAACGCTCGCTTGGCATTCATGTATGCAATCGATCGCAATGCTTTGGTAAACGGTATCTTCAAGGGTGACCGAGCAACATCTTCACTAGTCGGAAAGTCTTCGCTTGGTTACAGTTCATACCTAGACAAGACTTATACATATAACCCGGCAAAGGCTAAGCAAATGCTTGCAGATGCTGGATTTAGCTCAATCACCTTCAACCAGAACGTGAACACTAACGACGCAGCTCTTTTCCAAGCCCTAAAAGAGCAGCTAGCTAAGGTTGGCGTGACGATGAATCTCGACATCAATTCAGATGGTGCCAAGGGATTTGCATCAGTTAGAACCGGCACCATGGGTATCTTCTCGTTTGACACCAACAACCTGGTGGCATACGCGGGTCTTACCTTGAACTCATTCCCTAACTACCAGGGCGCTACTAACGCTGCAATCGGTGGCGCACTAGGTGCCCTAGCGGGAGACCCTACAAATGCAGCTAAGGCTGAAGCGCTTAACCGTGCATTGGTAGAAGAAGGTTGGGCTACACCAATTCGCGAGAGCTACTCATACACCGGATACAAGACTTCAACCATTAAGAAGCTTGTGATTGGTGCTCGCGGAGACGTTTGGCCGCTACTTTCAGAGGTCAAGCCTCTAAAGTAAGAAACACATAGACAATTGGGGGCAACTAAGGTTGCCCCCAATTGTTCTATCTAGAGTGTGGGGAAACCATGATTCGATTTGTAATCAACAGACTTTTGTTGGCAATTTTGACACTTTTTGTGGCCGCTGTCATGAGCTTCATCATTGTGCATCTCATGCCAAACAGCCCTGGTGAGATTGCGCTCGGAACATCTGGCACCCCTGAAGCCATCGAAGCATTCAATAATGAAATCGGCTGGAACGATCCGCTAATCGTTCAATTTCTAAACTGGGCTGGAATGTTGCTTTCCGGAAACCTAGGCACTTCATTTATCGATAACCGAGAACTTGCCATTGAAATTGCTACCAGAATTCAAGTGACGGCCTACTTGTCACTATCGGCAATTGTGATCATGGGAATTCTGGGTGTGGTTGTTGGAGTAACGGCTGCCGTACGTGGCGGAGTCGTAGATAGAGTTTTGAACTCCATCACTGCGTTCTTCATCGCTGTGCCATCTTTTTGGTTCGCAATTTTTCTAATCTTGCTATTTGCCGTGTTCAATCCATTGCTTCCCGCCAGCGGTTACGTTGATATCACCGAAGACATCGGTGCTTGGGCTCTGAGTTTGGTACTGCCGGTATTTTCATTGGCTGCGCATGGCGCGGCGGCGATTGCTCGAATCACTAGAGCCGCAATGCTTGAGGCCGTTACCCAGGAGCACATTCGAACTCTTCGTGCACTTGGAATGCCAAGAAACAGAATTATCTATTTGCACGCACTTAGATTTGCCAGCGTTCAGATTGTTTCGGTAATCGGTTTGCAGTTTGTGCTCACCTTTGGTGGCACCATCACAGTTGAAACACTCTTTCAACTACCTGGTTTAGGCACCGGCGTGCAGCGCGCAATCATTGCTCGCGACGTTCCGCTGATTCAAGCAACCGTGATGGTTACCACAGTGGTGGTCGTGGTCACCATGTTTGTTTCTGAACTTGCCACCAGATTCTTAGATCCAAAGGTTAGAAACCGATGAAAATTTCTAAATTGAAGAACATGGCTATTTTCAGCAAACCCGGTGCAGTTATTGCGTTGGTTTGGTTTCTATTCATTGTCATTGGATCTCTTACCGCAAGCCTCTGGGTGCCGTATGACCCTTACAGTCAGTCTGTCGGTTCTGAATTACAGACCCCAAGCTTCGCGCATATTCTGGGTACAGATGACCTAGGTAGAGACATTTTTAGCCGAATCATGATTGCCGGTGCTGGCACTCTGGCGGGTTCCGCAATTACAGTCCTTGTAGCCTTTGGAATTGGTCTTCCAACCGCATTTCTTTCGGCACGCGCCGGCGGAAAGGTAGAGGCATTCTTTAGTCGATTTACCGAAGTAATCTTTGCGCTTCCAGCGATGGTAATGATCCTGGCGCTAGTAGGCGCAATAGGCGATGATCGCATGGAACCGCTGATGTTGTTCTTTGGTTTCTTGATTTCGCCTGCGGTTTATCGAGTTTTGCTCGGGCAAATAATTTCCATCCGTCAGCGCCTTTATGTTGACGCTGCCCGTTTGAATGGACTCAGCAATACCCGAATTAATCTCCGTCATATTTTGCCGGGTATTTGGCGCACGGTGTTGGTGCAGGCAGCATTGATTTTTGTTGCTGGTATTGGAATCCAAGCCGGACTTTCATTCTTGGGAATTGGCCCGCAGGAGCCAAACCCAAGCTGGGGTGCCATGATTCTTCAGGCATCAAACCTGATTTACTTCTCTCCTTGGATGATGGTGCCACCGGGCCTCATCTTGGTCGCCACCGTATTCGCCATCAATGAACTTGCAGACGTATTTGGCGAGGGCGAAGCTCAGAAGTCGGGAGTCGTTCCTTTCTCTTTCAAAAACTTGAAGGGTAAAAAACGAGCGAATCTTGAAAAGGTATCCGATATGCCACAGTCGGACTCCTATCTTGAACTTCGTGATTTGGTTGTTGGAGTCGATGGCAAACACGAACTTGTTTCGGGTGTTTCGCTCAAAGTTGGTTTTGGTGAAGTACTTGGAGTGGTTGGTGAATCGGGTTGCGGTAAAACCATGACGGCGCTATCTGTGATTGGGCTACTTCCACCAGGAGTTAATGTTCGTTCTGGGTCGATTTTGGTAAATGGTGTTGACATTGCCGGTTGGAATGAGCAAGAACTAAACACAATTCGCGGGCATCAGGTGGCTTACATCTCACAAGAGCCAATGGTTGCTCTAGATCCAATGTTCACGGTTTCGCATCAGTTGGTTTATCCGCTACGCAAATTCCGCGGTATTGGCAAAACAGAGGCTAAGGCTGAGGCGATAAAACTCTTAAAGCAGGTGGGAATTCTATTTCCAGAACGCGTAATGAAGTCCTACCCTCACCAGTTATCAGGGGGTATGGCTCAGCGTGTTGCGATTGCTCTTGCTCTAACCGGAGAACCAAAATTGCTAATCGCTGATGAGCCAACCACTGCGTTGGATGTGACTATTCAGGCTGAAATTCTGGATCTACTTCGCAATCTTGTGAAAGAACTCGACATGGCTATGGTCATCGTTACCCACAACCTTGGTGTTGTGGCCGATATCGCCGACAACGTGGCAGTCATGTACGCGGGACAGGTGATTGAGTCGGGTCCTGTAAACGAAGTGCTTCTAAAATCTGTGCATCCTTACACCAGCGCCCTTTTAGGCGCAGACCCGCACTTTGGCGCCGGAGCAAAGCTGCCTGAGCGACTTGCCTCGATCCCAGGAACAGTGCCACCAGCTTGGGAATGGACAAAGTCTTGCCGTTTTGCAGCTCGCTGCGAGTTTGCTACCGAAGTGTGCAAGGCAGACCTAAAGGCCACTCCGGCGCATGGATCTGGAATTGTTCAGTGTTTGCGAAGCGACGAAATCAAACTTTCGCTTAGCAAAGAAAGAAGTCACTAGAGATGTCGAATCAAAGCCAAGTGCCTCTTTTAGAAGTTGTTGACCTCGAAGTTCAATACGGCAAAGGCAAACGCGCTTTCACCGCAGTGAGCGGAGTTAATTTCACTATTAAATCGGGCCAGGTTGTTGGTTTGGTGGGGGAGTCCGGCTCCGGAAAATCTACGATTGGCAAGGCAATTCTCGGACTCGAAATTGCAAAGTCGGGAAAGATTCTCTTTGAAGGTAGAGACATCACCAAAGATTCACTCAAGAAGCGAAAAGAATCGGCAGCTGGAATTCGTGTAGTTTTCCAGGACCCTTATTCTTCGCTGAATCCTGCGCTAACTGTCGGAGAAACTCTAATTGAGCCTTTAATCGTTGCAGGAGTAAAACGCGAGGAAGCATTGGCTCGGGCTCGTGAAGTACTAACCAAAGTTGGGTTGCAGGCTGAGGCCGCTGATCGCTACCCAAGAAACTTTTCGGGTGGTCAGCGTCAGCGTATTGCAATTGCAAGAGCTTTGATTGTGAAACCAAAACTCATCGTTCTTGACGAACCGGTTAGTGCATTGGACCTTTCAACCCAGGCGCAGGTGCTTAACCTTTTGGCAGATCTATCGCAAAGTGAAAATGTCGGATTCTTGTTTGTGGCCCACGACTTGGACGTAGTGCGATTTTTATCTGATGATGTTGTGGTTCTTTACAAGGGCCGAATCATGGAGTACGGCAACGTGGAAAACGTTGTGGTCGATCCTAAGCACCCTTACACCCAGACTCTGACTGCAGCAGCCCCGGTGCCTGATCCAGGTGCTCAAAAACTTCGACGCGAGAACTGGCAGAAACTTCAGGTTTCATTAAGGCAACAAGTCGAAGACAACGGTAAGGGTTGCCCATTTATTTCACGCTGCCCAATAGCACAGGCTGTTTGTGGTACCGGCATGCCAGCGTTGCGCGAAATTGGCAAAGTCAAAGTTGCCTGCAACTTCGCTAGCTAGTTGATTTGAATTACATCAAGCTCTACTGGAGCGATGATGTTTCCGGTGTAGCCCACTTCAGCGGCAGCCTTTTGAGCTTTACCAAGGTAAATGCTCACTGGCTGCGGAATTGGTGTGTAGTGACTAAACACCAAGTTCTTTGCATTTGCGCTTTTTGCCACGCCAGGCAGGTCATCGACACTGGAGTGTGAAGAGAACAAGTGATTTCGCAAATCATCCTGACGTTCGAGTGGAATGCGACTAACCACACGCTCAACCATTTCGTTGTCTTGAACTTCATGAACCAGGTAGTCGCAACCATTTGAAAGTGCAATTAGGTTGGCATCAGGTGCTGCTGTGTCTCCTGAGAAAACCACCGACTTACCTGTTTCTTTGATGTCGAAACGATAGGCAAAGGAATCCTTTAGCTCCGCTCCATGAAAAACCTTTGTGGCCGTCACGATAACGTTTTCGTCTTCCATCACTGGAATGATTACTTCGCCACTCTGCACGACATCGTGAGGAATTACTTGAGGAAACGGACCAAAGCCGCCGCCTCTAACGTAATTTTCAACATCGTGAGAGTGCGCGGTCTCACCAATGTGCTTGAGTCGTGCAGTTGGAGTTGGACCCCAAATGTTTACCTCCCTCGGAATTTCACTGCCAAGGTTTGTCCATCCATGAACGAGAACACCGAGAATTCCGGAGGTGTGATCAAGATGATTGTGCGTGATGAAAATTCCGCGCAAATTTGAGAATCCCAGATCGGCAATCACCATTTGCTTCGCAGTTTCAAATCCACAGTCGACTAGGTAAATTGCATCATTAACCACCAGTGCCAGAGCAGGCTCTGCTCCGTCTTTTGCCAATTTAGGGCCGCCGCTGAGGCCGAGCATCACAATTCTGTCGTTTGACAATTAATTCCTTTAGTCAGCTCGTGCCGGTGCTGCATTTGGTGGGAACACTCTTGGTGGATAAGGCATCAACTCTGCATCAAAGCGCTGCCATTCTGCCAGAAGCTCTGCGGTGATCTCAGGAAACTCCGTACTCAGATCAGCTGCCTCGCGCCCATCCTCGGTCACATCAAACAACTGAACAGATGGACCTTGGGGGCGTCCAAACTTGAACGGCGGATTGTGTTCCACTAGCAACTTGTACTTACCCTTGCGAATTGCCCCTTGCTCTCTGATTCTCCAACGCAGGTAACGCTCCGGCATCTCCTGGCCGTCGAGTAGCCAAGGCAGTATCGAGCGGCCATCAAGCGGATAATCCTCATGTGGAGTTACGCCAGCAATGTCCAACATGGTGGCAGTGATGTCCATGGTTACAGTCGGAATGTCAGTGAACTGACCAGGCTTCACATATTTCGGCCACTTAATAATTAGCGGCACTCGAATTCCACCCTCAGTGAGTACACCTTTTTCGCCGACGAATGGCCACATAAACGCGTATCGCTCGCCACCGTTGTCAGACGAGAAAATCACGACGGTATTCTCATCAATCTCTTTACTCTTCAAGGTGTCAAGAATTTTCTGCACACCATCATCGAGTGCCTTG
>JACCDW011673481.1_pt1 | contig 14160 bp, 15 predicted proteins | sample 7449781 | NCBI WGS metagenome assembly JACCDW01 (sample SAMN15323449, study PRJNA562643) | freshwater metagenome | isolation source: river surface water | place: USA:Blue River Watershed | collected 2017-08-18 | reverse complement strand
ACCAGAGCGAAAAAGTTGAGCTAGCGGTTATTGCCATGGGCAAATGTGGAGCGCGGGAATTGAACTATGTCAGCGATGTAGACGTAGTTTTTGTATTGCAGCCAGCTGCGATGACAGCAAATACTGTCGACGAATCTGCCGCCATAGAAATTGGCACCCAAATCGCTAAAAAGTTAATGCAAGCTTGCTCGCTACCCACAACAGAAGGTTCGATTTGGGAAGTGGATGCAGCGCTGCGTCCCGAGGGTAAAGCCGGGGCGCTAGTGCGCACCTTGCCAAGTTATCTGGATTATTACGACCGCTGGGCCCAGTCATGGGAGTTCCAAGCATTACTTAAAGCCAGACCGATGGCGGGAAGTTTGCAGTTAGGGGAGCAATTTATTGCCGCGACTTTGCCTTACATTTGGCAGGCAGCAAATCGTCCTGGATTTATCGAAGATGTACAGGCAATGCGCGAGCGAGTCGCTGAATACATTCCATCTAAGGATGCAGATCGCGAATTAAAACTAGGTCGTGGTGGCTTACGCGATGTCGAATTCGCAGTACAACTTTTACAAATGGTCCATGGTCGTTCTGATGAATTAGTTCGAAGCCCAAACACTTTGCTGGCGCTAGAGCAACTCGCTACTTGGGGTTATGTGGCCCGCGAGGACGCAGCCACCCTTTCCTCGGCATATAGATTTTTACGAACATTAGAGCATCGGATTCAGTTGCACCGAATGCGGCGCACGCACATCATGCCCACAGAGGAAGATCGTCAGCGCCAAATTGGACGCTCTATGGGTTACTTGGTTGATCCAATTTCTGAATTGACTAAAGAATGGAAAAAATATGCTCGCGAAGTTAAACGTCTGCACGAAAAACTTTTTTATCGACCTTTATTAAATGCGGTAGTAAAACTCGATAGTTCCGCGGCCAGGCTAACACCCGAAGCAGCCAGTGCTCGCTTAGCAGTGCTTGGCTATCAAGACCCAGCCGGCGCACTTCGCCACTTAGAAGCATTAACAACAGGTGTCTCAAGAAAAGCTTCGATCCAGCGCACTTTGTTACCAGTAATGCTCGAATGGTTTGCACAAGCACCTGATCCTGACTCCGGTCTTTTTGGTTTCCGCCAAGTTAGCGAGGCACTTGGAACTACACCTTGGTATTTACGTTTACTTCGCGATGAGTCTGCAACTGCCCAGCGGTTAGCAACTATTTTGGCTACTAGTAAGTACGCAACAGATTTATTACTTCGCGCACCAGAAGCAGTTAATTTACTGGCCAGTGAAGAATCATTAAAACCAAGATCCCGCGATGAGCTGACAACCGAAATTAACGCCATCGCATCTCGATATGAACAGACAGCCGAGGCAGTAGCGGCAATTCGTGCTGTGCGCAGACGAGAGTTATTCCGAGTCAGCTGTGCTGACATTCTTGGCTATCTAGATGTTGAACAAGTAGGTCAGGTACTTACTGACATTACAGATGCCACATTGGCGGGCACTTTATCCGTAGTCACTCGAGCAACACAGCAGGCGCCGGAGTTTTTAATTATTGCCATGGGTCGTTATGGCGGTTGCGAATTAGGTTATGGCAGTGATGCAGATGTGATGTTCTGCTATTCAGATTCAGCGAATGCACAAATTGAAAATCAGATAGCACATCAAATGGCAAATAATTTACGCTCACTTTTGATGGCACCAAGTCCTGATCCTGAATTAGTAATCGATGCTGATCTACGGCCCGAAGGAAAAAATGGTCCACTAGTTCGTAGTTTTGATTCATTCGATTCTTATTACCAACGTTGGTCAGCAGGCTGGGAAACCCAAGCTTTACTTCGAGCAAACATAAGCGCTGGCGATCAAGAATTAGCCGCCCAATTTTTGAATCTGATTAATCCAATTCGTTACCGAGAAACTGGATTACCTGAAAATGAATTGCGCGAAATCCGCAGACTTAAAGCCCGAATGGAATCAGAGCGGTTACCGCGGGGGGTTGATCCAAGTTTGCACACGAAACTTGGTCCCGGAGGATTGAGTGACGTTGAGTGGGTTGCCCAAATACTGCAGTTGGGCCATGCTTACAAATTCCCGCAATTACAAACTACTCGAACTGTTGAAGCCCTACGCACTGCAGAAAGTCTTGATTTACTTTCAGCGGCCGATTGTAAATCGCTTATTAATGCATGGCAACTATGTACCAAAGTGCGTAATGCAGTCATGCTCGTTAAAGGTAAACCAAGCGATACTTTGCCTACAGATTTAATCGATCTTGCTCGAGTTGCTTACCAGCTGGGCTATGGCCTACGTGGGGGACAACAACTACTTGAAGATTATCGACGAACCACACGTTTAGCGCGTCAGGTTGTGCAAAGGGTTTTTTATGGTGAACAAGTTGAAACCAACGTTTAGCGAACGACGCGAAAAATAGTCATATCTTTGCTGGCACCACCGCGTACATGCCCAAACGGTGCCTTGACTGTTGCTTGCAAGAAGTCAATGTTCTCTTGGGTAATAATTTCACCAGGAAGCAGATTTGGAATACCTGGTGGGTAGGCAGCTGCACTGTCAGCCGAGATTCTTCCAACAGCGCTACTTGCTGGAACCAGTTCAGTTTGGCCAAAATAAGCCTGTCGAACTGAAAGTTTGCGCTGGCCAGGCTTAGGTAAAGAAACATTATCTTGTGTCGCTAACTGCGTTTGTGGCAGTTTGTGCAAGGCGGTTAAAAACTTTTCAACTACTGGTGTCGCGCCGGCACCAATTAAGGCAACTAAAGTATGGTCAGTCGCCATCTCACAATGTACATTGTGTTCATTGAACAAAATAGATCTTGCGGAATAGCCCGAAATATTTCCAATTTTGGTATTGATTGTGATTCGCAGAGGATCAGTTGTTAGAACATCTGGGTGTGTTGAAATTTGGTCAGCGGCATCGACAAAACGTCCGCCAGATTTAATTCCAGTTCGAATTTTGTTTGCAAGTTCGATCGAATTACCAATTGTCTGCAGGCCGTTCACTGCCAACTGCTTTCGGGCAATGTCTAGGGCAGCTAGAAATAACGAGTTCACGCTTGTGGATTGCATAGATCGAAATGCCCGTTCAACAAAAGGTTCAAGCTTTGCTGCATGTTCACCATGCCCCAAATGCAGCATGGCGGTTTGTGAAATCGAGCCGGCTAATTTATGTGTGCTGCTGACGACTAAATCAGCGCCAAGACGGATTGCATTAGTTGGCAATCTTGGATGAAAGCCAAAATGTGCACCCCAAGCCTCATCAACGATTAGCGGCACATTAAAGCTGTGGGCAACTTTTGCTAACTGGGCAACATCTGAAACCGCGCCAAAGTAACTGGGCGTCACAATGTAAGCGGCAACAGGATTTGGACACTCACTAAGCGCGCGTTCCAAATCAATTGCACTTACTCCATTTGCAATCCCTAGTTCAGCGTCAACCGAAGGGAAGACAAAATCGGCCACCAGTCCAGATAGCGCTAGACCGTCGATAACCGAAGAGTGCATAGACCTTTGCACCACAATGTTTTGACCAAAATTACTGATTGCTAAACATGCCGTGAGGTTTCCCATCGAAGCACCGTTTGCTAAAAACCAAGTTCGCTTTGCGCCCCAAGCTTGTGCAGCCAGTTCTAGTGATTGATCTAGTGGAGTTGGATAGGTGCCGTAATCAATACCATCAATAAGCGGCTGAACATCCATGGCCAATAAGTCTGCGCCAAAAAAATCTATCAATTCTGGTTGTGCGCTACTTTGCCAATTCGAATCTAATTGAAAGCCAGGAGTGGCAAATTTCGCATACCGGCGTTTAGCGTATGACTTAATCGCATCAGCGTACGGAGTTTGATCCTGAGTCACTTTAATTACTTAAATTCCAAACTGTGATTGCACCTGCTAAGTCTTCAAGTGCCGTGCCAACTGATTTGAAGTAAGTAATTTCTGAATCTGAAGTTCTGCCGGGGTGTGACTTCCTGGCCAATGCAAATAAGTCAGCGACAACATCATTGCGCGAAATTACCCCAGCAGAAATTGGCATAACTAAATCACCAGCCTCTTTTAGTGCGCCGTCAAATGTGTCACAAAAAATAGTTGCCTTAGAAACTAACTCATCATCGGTTTCACGCATCAAAGGAGTGAATGCGCCAACAGTATCAACGTGGGTACCGGGCTTAATCCATTTTCCATGCACTAGTGGCGTCTTAGTTAAAGTTGCAGCGCTAACAATGTCACTTTTTTCAACCGCCGAAACTAAATCTGGGTGCGATGTAACCGGGATTCCTTCAGCACGAAGTTTTTCAGCCAATGCATGAGCATTGCGAATGTTGTGGTTCCACAAAAAAACTTCCTCGATTGGGCGTACTGCCATGTGCGCTTTGATCATGAATGGACTCAATGCACCCGAACCAATCATGGTTAAGACCTTGCTATTTTTTCGAGAAAGGTAGCTGCTTGCCAATGCCGATGCAGCTGCTGTGCGCCAGACAGTAAGTCTGGCTCCATCCATAGTTACTAATGGTTCGCCTGTGTGCCCATTCATTAGGTAGTAGACGCCAAAAATACTTGGTAAATTCCTAGTTCCATTTTCTGGAACGACAGTTGCAATCTTTACCCCCATAAATGGTGGCTCTTGGTTATCTGTCCATGAAGGCATCAACAACATCACTTTGTCTTGACCAATTCCGGTAACTGTGTGATGTGCCCGAACTGGAGTGGTCCAATTTGACTTGAATGCGTTTTCCAGACTTTTTACCAAGTTTGGAAAGTCAAGGCAGTTATCTATTTCTTCACTTGTAATGTGTCGCATGGAATCCTCCTGGGGTCAAGGCTATTACTGTGTACAAACAAATATTGAAGGCGACCTACCCACTAGAAACTAACTTTGCTTAGTAGGCTTTGGATAAGTTATTGATTACAAGGTCATGAACGTAGGAGCAGCCAAATGAGTTCAGTATCTGCAAGCGCCGTACTTGTTGATCGGTGGGTTAACAGGTCACTTGCGAAAAGCATTTTGTTGGTAGTTGGACTTACTGGAGCTACCGCAGCTAGTGCACAAGTTGCGATACCCCTTCCATTCACTCCAGTTCCATTAACGTTGCAAACTTTCGCCGTGCTAGTTGGTGCAGCGTCCTTGGGAGCGACTCGATCTGTTTTGGCTCAGACTCTTTACTTCGTTCTTGCTGCTGCCGGTGCCCCAGTACTTGCTGGTGGAGCTGGGGGTATCGATAAGGCACTCGGTGCTACCGGTGGCTATTTATTAGGATTCATTTTTGCTTCACTTGTGGTTGGTTCGATTGCTTCTCGCGGAGCCACTACGCAAATCAAATCAACCGTATTTGCTTATGTTGCAGGTTCGGCAGTGATTTATTTATTCGGATTTATCTGGTTAGCCCAATTCACTGGAAATGGCTTCGCCTGGGCATTAACCCATGGCGTCACACCATTCATTATTGGTGACGTAATTAAAGCAGTAGCTGCTGGATTACTTTTACCAAGCGCCTGGAAGCTAGTTAGCAAATAACCAGCAAATAGGTAAGGCAAACATTGCAATCGTTGCTATGCCTACCAATGTGGATGACCACAATGGTGATTTCCATTGGCCAAGCAAGGATTTGTCGCGCGAAATTTTCCAAATCGTCAGCATAAGCAGCGGAGCAGTTACACCGTTAATAATTGCGGCCAGAATCAGCGACTGCATCGGATTAATGCCAAGTAAATTAAGTAACAGTGCAATCAGCATTGATGTCGCAAGGACTGTGTAGAACTGTTTTGCCTCACTTGGCTTTCGTTCCAAACTTTCTTTCCAGCCAAATGCTTCGCTAACTGCATAGGCAGTTGAGCCTGCTAATACCGGAACTGCCAGTAATCCTGTTCCTAAAATTCCTAAGGCAAATAAGCCACTAGCAAAGTCGCCAGCAATTGGTTTTAATGCAGCAGCTGCCTGCTCAGGTGAAGTTATTGAAGTTATTCCATTGCCAAAAAGTGTGGCTGCAGTTGTTGCCATAATTGCAAACATCACAAATACACCCGATAACATGCCAGCAAATACATCACCTCGCATGGCGTTAATGTGTGTCACTGAAATATCAGGGGAATGGGAACTTTCTTCCATTTCTTCGGCAGCTTGCCAAAAGAATAAGTACGGGGAAATTGTTGTTCCAGCAATGGCAATTAATGCTGCAATGTCACTTTTTGACCAGGTTATCGAGATATTTGTAAGTCCAGTTCGCACCGCGGACCAATCGATGTCCGCGACAAATAGAACTGCTACGTAACTAAGCAATGACAAACAAAGCCAACGAAGCACTCGAGCATAACGGGGATATGGGATCAATATTTCGGCAATTAAGACAACAGCAGTAATTAATACGACCACAACGAATTGACTTAACGGTATGAACATCCGAATCACGGCAGCCATTGAACTTAAGTCCGCTGCGATATTTACCGTATTAGCAATTGCCACCAATGAAATCATCAGAAAAAGAATTGGGGCAGGGAATTTACGTTTAATTACTCGCGCTAAGCCTTCTCCTGTCACTAGGGCAATACGAGCGCAGGTTTCTTGAACAGCAAAAGCAAATGGCAGTAATACCGGGGCAACCCAAAGCGCCCGGTAACCTTGGACGGCTCCAATTTGCGAATAAGTTCCGATACCCGATGGATCATCATCAGCTGCTCCGGTAACTATTCCTGGACCGATTCGGCTGAAATATCCTGCACCTGAGATTTGGGTACGAATTGGATGGTGCTTGTCATTGGAACTGCCTAAAAATCCGATTGCAGTTGGCTGATCTTTAGGATTTTCCACACCCCAACTCTAACGAACTACATAACTGTTATTTAAGCCTTCAAAATCAAGTAAATATTTGTCAGTCCAGAGCGATTTAGTGACCCTTATGGATCAAATGTGCATTCAAATTCACATCAGCGCAGATCCACGGATTGGATAAGGGCCTTCAGTATGATGTTTAATCACAACATAATTTCTGAACAAAATCGCTTGATACCAAAAATGGGAAATTGATGATCGAACTAGTGCTCAGCGAGCAAGTTAGCGATCCAGTTGTTGAGCGGTTGGACGGACCTCGCGTTCGAGTTTCAATAAATCCTGAACATAGATTGGCCGATGCGATCAGTAAATGTCGACCAGATTTGCATCAGGCAGTCGAATGGGCGCTCACCACTTTGTATGAAAATGATGAAGCGCCCCATCGAGTTTATGTTCGTGACGCGAATGGGCAGGCTATGGTTGCCATGACTGACCCATGCGTCAACTATGGATCACAAGCGATCATCCGCCCTTAAAATTTCGAGAGCTTTAAGGATTTCCGCAGGGGAAGATTTCAATGCGCGACAAAGGTCTGGAAGTAACGCAACGCTTGGCCTTGTCTCCAACGAGAAGTATCGGTACAAGTTTCCACGGTTGATTCCAATTTCTTGAGCTACAGATTCAAGCGAGTTGTAACCTAAGGTATCCATCCGATCGCGCAACCAATCGAGGCCAGTTTTTGACTTGCCTCTAGTCGCCGATTTAGCCATTTTTTCCTTTTCTTAAGGGATAGATCAAGATGATCAGATTGAATTCATTATTACTCTAAAATCTATAACTTTCCAATTAAGCACGCATTTTTGTTAAAAAAAAGAGCAAGGTTGGCTAAGTTGGCTCTTCTAAGTCGGCAAGTGCCTGCACCTTTTTGACTTCAGAAAGTGGCTTATTGGCTTCCTGTAGGTGTTTGCTGCCATAGAGCCAAATGTATGAGGTTGCGCCAAGTAAGCACAAAGAAATCAACCCAAGTGCAACTTGCGGGTTAACTTTTTCAACCAAGAAGCCACCAATTGCTGCGCCAATCGCCAACATTGAGCCCTCTAATGTCCAAAGCCAAGCTTGAGCAGATGTTGCAGTACCTACCGGCCTTATCGCTTCGAGTGTTTCCCAGTGATAAACCTGGGCAAAACCTAGTGCTAGTCCCAGTGCAGCAAGTACAAAACCCATACTGAAACCAGGCGATGTAAATGCAAGAGGAGCCGCACAAATTGCCACTGCTAAACCAGCAACTTTAAAGCCATTAAGTGGTGTGATTGACGATTTTCGCCCACCAATAATCAAACCCCCAACGATACTTGTGATGGCCAAAGTTGCTAATAATGGAGCAGATAATTCTGGTCGCTCGATTAACGAAGAGTATGCCGGAATAGAAATTTCCATCAAACCCCAGCCAAAGCCAAAAATCATTCCTTCAAAAACAATGATTCGAAATGCCCGATGCTTAAACAAACCTCGTGCGCTCGGTTTAGCAGACTCAGGCTTCCAATTTCGAGAAAGTGGCATAGTCATCATGGCAACACCGCCGATTGCCATGAGAATAGAAGTCATCCAAAGCGCAGTTTCGCCACTAAATTGCAACGCTAAATAGGTAGTAACCACTGGTCCAAAGACGGTTGTGGCATTCATCATCGTGGTATCGATGGCGTAAGCGGTGCGTAAACGGCTTGGCCCGACCGCATCACGCCAAAGCGGCCTAGCAGCCAGATTAATCGGTGGTGAGAAAAAACCAACTAACGCTGAAGCAGTCAGTATCCAGGCAGTATTTGTGCTCAGTGTCATAGCGAAAAGTAAAAGCGTCCAAAAAGGGACAAAAAATAAAAATGGTCGAAACTGACCAAATCGATCAATAACTGTTCCGCGCAAACCAGCGGTAGCTGCTGAAGTTATTCCTTCGAGCCCCGTTGCAAGTCCAGCAAGCGCAATTGAATCCGTGACTTCTTTTACATAGAAAAAAGTTGCAAGTTGAACCATGGCGTACGCTAAGCGACCCGGTAATGAACTCAAAATAAGTCGTTTTACGCCGGCGATTTTAAGTAAATCTAAATACTGGCGCATTGTTAAAGGATACTTTGTCGCTCGCGTTTTCTTTGCCAACTAGGACATATCGCGATAACTGCGAACTATGGTTGGAATATGAGTAATCAAAATTCAGTCAAACCAGAATTACAAAAGTTAGTTGACCAGGGCGTATTAAGCAGTGAGCAAGCTTTGGCTGCACAGATTGCATTAATCGGTGTACCAGAAGAAAAATCAGACCGAACACGTAGGTCGCTTTTTTCTGAGGCAATAACTTACATCGGTGGCGCAGTAATCGTTGTTTCTGCGGGATTGATTCTTAATGAGACTTGGGCACAACTTGGTACTTGGGGAAGACCTGGTGTGATCGGACTTGGCGCAGCACTCCTATTCGCAGCTGCTTACTTAGTAAGTCGAGATACTCACCAAGAGCAGGTGCGTCGGTTAAGTTCCACTTTATTTGTGGGTTCGGCGGGATTAACAGCCTTCACAATTGGCCTGATTACAAACGAACTATGGATTCCGCGTCGTGATCCAAACGACATTTACTTTATAAATCCAAAGCCATGGGTTTACATGACAATTGCCTTGCTTTGCGCACTTGGTGGAGGGTTAGTTGCATATTTTGGTTACTTACGGGCAAAGTCTGCCATCGGAGTTTTTGCCCAAATACTTGCTGCTGATGTATTTGTATTTGCTATTGGCGCATTAATTTGGAACTCAATCTATGGTGATGATGATTTTCCAAGTTTTGGATCGCTTGCATTGGTAGTTCTTGGTAGTTACTGGATTTATGCAGCAGAGAAAAAAGTTTTCCAAGAAGTAAATGTCACTGCCTTTGCCTCAATTCTTACGCTTTTCTTTGCGCTGACCTCATTTCGTGATTTATTACCGATCTGGTCGGTACCAGCCATCACCATAGTTGGCGGCTTTGTTTATCTGGCCCTGTATTTAAATAGCCGCTTGTGGCCGTGGCTGTTTGGCGGCATCGGTGGCTTATTAATCGGTGGCGTTGAACTTTTAGTTCGATATGTTGAAGGACTTGGTGGCGCATTAGGCAGCATGTTGCTAGGTGTCGTCTTACTGGTTATCGGTACTCGGCTATTCAGAGACAAGCAATAAAATCTCGATATGGTTGAAATTCGAAAAGCGGTTGAGTCTGATTTAGATCAGCTAACTGGATTAGTTGAACAATATCGTGAGTTTTATCAGCAAAAGCCAAATGTCCAGACAAGGGCTTTTTTGCGAGAACGCCTAACGCAGAATGAATCGATAATTTTTGTTGCGCAAAATGATGGCCAACTTATTGGCTTCACCCAGTGTTATCCATCATTTTCAACTGTCTCAGTTTCAACCGTTTGGTTGTTGAATGATCTTTTTGTTGACCCAGCACATCGGGGCGCTGGAATTGCAAATAAATTAATGCAGGCTGCAGAAGAAGCAGCTAAAGCTGCTGGGGCATCCAGAATTTGGTTGCGCACTGCGCACACTAATGAGACAGCACAAAAATTGTACGAAAGCCGAGGCTGGAAACTAGACGAAGTCTTTCGGCGCTACGACTTAATTTTCTAATCTGGGTAAATCAAATTAGTTAAATAATGCCAAGAGACTCAAGCTTGTTGCGTAAATCTGGGTTACTTGGCTCGGTCAAGTGAGTGCCATCTTCAAACACGATTACCGGAATCGATTGTGCACCACCGTTTATTTCGACAACTTTTTGAGCAGCCTCTGGAACTTCTTCTACGTTGATGTAGTTAAATTCCACGCCTAATTCATTTAGAAGTGCAGTAGAACGTCGGCAATCGCCGCACCATTCTGCGCCATACATTGTGATCATAAATTGAGTCTAACCAATAACAAAAGGCTCTAGGCAGGTGCCTAGAGCCTTTTGTTTGTGTATTTATAAGTTGTAGTACAACTCAAACTCAGCAGGATGTGGACGTAGTCGAACGTAATCAACCTCAGCGGTTCTCTTATACGAGATCCAAGTGTCGATTAAGTCCTGAGTGAATACGCCACCTTCCATCAAGTAGTCGTGATCGGCTTCAAGGGCTGCTAGAACTTCCGGCAGCGAACTTGGAACCTGTGGAATGTCAGCTGCTTCATCAGGTGGCAACTCGTAAAGATCCTTATCTACAGGCGCATGAGGTTCAATCTTGTTCTTGATGCCATCTAATCCCGCCATTAGTAATGCAGCAAAAGCTAGATATGGATTGCTAGATGGATCTGGACAACGAAATTCGATGCGCTTGGCTTTCGGGTTACTTCCAGTAATTGGAATTCGAATACAAGCTGATCTATTTCGTTGCGAGTAAACCAAGTTAACTGGTGCTTCGTAACCAGGTACTAAGCGATGGTAGGAGTTAACAGTTGGGTTTGTGAAAGCAAGTAGCGATGGGGCATGCTTCAAGATTCCACCGATGTACCAGCGGGCCGTGTCAGACAAACCGCCATATCCGCGTTCATCAAAGAACAGTGGCTTTCCGTTACTCCAAAGTGATTGATGTACGTGCATACCTGAGCCATTGTCACCAAAAATCGGCTTAGGCATAAAAGTAGCTGTTTTACCTTGAGCCCAGGCTTGATTTTTAACAACGTACTTAAACAACATCACTTCGTCTGCTGCTTTTAGCAAAGTGTTAAAGCGATAATTGATTTCCATTTGACCTGGGCTACCAACTTCATGATGTGAACGCTCTACTAGGAGCCCCACTTCACCAAGTTTGGTGACAATTGAGTCACGTAGATCGGCCATCTGATCTGTGGGGGAGACAGGGAAGTAGCCACCTTTAGTTGGAGTTTTATAGCCACGGTTATCTGAACCATCCGCATTAAATTCACTGCCGGTATTCCAAGCACCTTCGATTGAATCGATGTGATAAAACGCTTCGTTTGAAGCTGTACTAAATCGCACTGAATCGAAAATGAAAAATTCTGCCTCAGGGGCAAAGAATGCAGTGTCCGCGATTCCAGTTGAGGCTAAGTAAGCCTGGGCTTTGGCAGCGACGTTGCGTGGGTCACGGCTATAAGGTTCGTCAGTAAATGGATCATGAACTGAAAAATTCATTACTAGTGTTTTTGCTTCACGGAATGGATCGATAAAAGCTGTTGTTGGATCTGGAATTAATTTCATATCTGATTCATGAATTGACTGGAAGCCACGAATCGAAGAACCGTCGAACATCTGACCATCAGTAAATAGAGCCTCGTTTACTGATTCAACTGGCATGTTGAAATGTTGCTGCACACCAGGTAAGTCACAGAATCTCACGTCAACAAATTTGACGTTGTTATCTTTTATGTATTTAAGGACATCTTGGGCGTTGTTAAGACCTAAGTTGGACATCCATCCTCCAGCTAATAGTTACGTAAGGTTCGTTTAATTTTTTGGTCGCGAACGACTAATCCAGACGCTAATACCGATTGGTTAAAAAGCCGTGTCTCACGTGTTTCAGGATTGTTACAGGCTTTCCCAGATGCCACTTTCGTAGATTTCATTAGGCTTACTAATTATGGATCGCAAGGACATTGGCTCGTGGCTACTTGGCCCAAGGGCAGCACTTGAGCAACAGGGAATCAGTTTTGGTTATCCCGGACAGCGCCTTGGCATCCCAGAGCATGGGGTTGGCTCAGTGGCCACTTTTGGACGCCGAATCATGGCGATCACCCTGGATTGGTTATCCGCTTTGTTAATTGTGCGCGGATTTTTTCAGACTGCTGAATATGGAAGTACTGAATATTCGATAGCAGCGTTAATTGTTTTTGCCAGTCAAGTATTTCTATTAACTACCACCCTGGGGGCTAGTTTTGGCCAGCAGGTTGTCGGTATCGGCGTGCGCAAAGTCACCGGAGAAAAGCTCGGGATTATGGCTACTTTAATTCGCGCGGTATTGCTAACGCTGGTCTTGCCCGCAGTTATTTGGGATCGTGATGGCCGAGGCCTTCATGATAAAGCTGTTAAATCAGTTGTAGTAAAAACCCGCTAATGCGGATTTTATAAACCAAGCTGATTAAGCACCTGCTGCAAAATACTGTTTGGATCTAAATTTAAATCAAGTAACCCTGAACTTTTGATGTAGGGGAATGCCACAAACGCAATTAAACCAATAACGATCGCAAGCTTGATCAACTTTTTGGCTAGCATAACTGCCACGACAATGGCAATAATCCACTGCGTTGGAGTCAGAGAACTTAAAAAATCAGTAATTTGTTGCATTATCGTCTCGGAATCTTTCTACCTTGCGGCATTGGACCTTTAGGAATTGGCAGAGCTACTTTTGGTAGCGCGTCTAATCGGCGACGTACATCGGTAACTTCTGCGGGGCGCAACGCTTTTGGCAATTTTTTAATCGTTTTTTGCAAATTCGAAATTGTTAAGTTACCTTCACCGACAATTAATTCGTGAATTGGCACATTTGGGACATAACGCATGTGAGCCTTTCGCTGCTCAGCAAGTAATGCCCCAGGGCGACTACCTTCACCAACCAAAATAATTCCTGGTCGACCTACAACTCGGTGCGCAATGTTTTGATATTTGTCTGCACCAATTCCTGCGCTCACAAACCAGGCCCCGCGCATTGCACTTACTACAGAACCGGCTGCGCCAAGTTGGCCTTCAATAGATTGGTAAGCAGCACGTTCTGCCCAGCGACCAAAAACTATTAATGTCACAAGCAGTGCAATTGAAAAGCCAGTTAGCCCTAAGAAAATTGGTTGGTCGATTAAAAAGCCAACAAGCAATAACGCGGCAAAGACACCGACAAAAATCCCGAGTAACTTAAAAGACAAACCTGGGATTTCCGATTTAGCAAATGAATAAGTTTCTAGTATCTGGCGATACCAGCGTTTCTTTTTAGGGGCACTATTAGTTGCTGACATGCCTTTTACTTTAGACGGTGGTTATCTTTCTGGCATCGATGGCTTGCTGATAAAGGCGACCGGCTCGGTAAGAAGATCTAACTAATGGCCCACTCATAACGCCAGCAAAGCCAATTTCAGTTGCAAAATTGGCCAATTCAACAAATTCTTCTGGCTTTACCCAACGGCTTACGGGGTGATGGCGTAATGATGGCCGTAAATACTGCGTGATGGTAACTAGATCGCAGCCTGCTGCATGGAGATCACGAAGGGCTTGCTTAACCTCATCAATTTCTTCGCCCATTCCAAGGATCAAGTTAGATTTTGTTACCAACCCATAATCTCTAGCTTGGGTTATCACCGATAATGAGCGCTCATAGTTAAATGCCGGGCGAATTCGCTTGAAAATTCTTGGCACAGTTTCAATGTTGTGGGCAAAAACTTCGGGTTTGGAATCAAAAACAATTTT
>JACCDW010261459.1_pt1 | contig 14163 bp, 15 predicted proteins | sample 7449781 | NCBI WGS metagenome assembly JACCDW01 (sample SAMN15323449, study PRJNA562643) | freshwater metagenome | isolation source: river surface water | place: USA:Blue River Watershed | collected 2017-08-18 | reverse complement strand
AATTGAAAATAGGCGGCTGACTTTAAGTGCTTATTGCTAAAATTCATCTGCCAAACTCCCAAAATCAAAAGAGCCATTCCTCCGTACATTTGGTAGCGTGCTGCCGTTTCGAAGGTTTCTAAGCGATTGATATCACGCAAATAATCCTTCCACGCATGTGCACCAAAAGCGCCTAAGGCAACGGAAAGGCCTGCCATAAGTGAACCGAAAAAGAGCGAGAATTTTTTCATAGTAGGGGATAAAAAAAGGCCCTGTTTCCAAGGCCTTTCTTATTAAGATGCTAAAGAAACTTTTAAATCGTTCAGCTTCCGCTTGATCGAATCATCGATCTGTTGGTCACCTACTTTCAAAATGAATCCACCGATTAGGCTCTCATCAATTTGTTCGATTAATTCTACTTCTTTACCTGTGTAGTCTTTTACGATTTTAGCTACGGTTGCTTTCTGATCAGCTGTTAAGCTAGAAGCCGTTGTAACGGTTGCTTTTTGGATGCCTTTGTAATCCGTGTACATCGAGATGAATTCTTTTGCCACAGCAGGAAGAATTTTCTCGCGGTTCTTGTTCGTGATGATCACGAAGATACCGTAAGTCACGGGATTGAATTTATCCTTAAATAGCTTCGCAAGGATCGCTAATTTCGTATAATGCTTAATGATTGGGCTCTTCAGCGCTAACACTAATTCATAACTTCCTTCGCAAGTCTCTGCGAAATCGATCATATCCTTAGCCACAGCCTCTACCGCGTTCTTCTCGATCGCGAAGTCTAGCAGGGATTTAGCGTAACGGTGAGCTACAATTAATTCTGACATGGTCTATTCGATTAAGATAATTTAACGTCAGCCATCCACTCAGTTACTAATTTCTCCTGAGCTGCTTTGTCTTTTAATTGGCTTTTTAACACTTTCTCAGCTAAATCTAAAGAAAGAGTCGCTGCTTCCTTGCGGATTGCGGCTACTGCACTTGCTTTCTCTTGTTCGAATGCCACACGTGCTTTTTCGATTTCTTGGTTAGCGGCAGTTTGTGCATCTAACTTCGCTTGAGAGATCATCGCATCCGATGCTTCTTTCGCTTGTTTGATTAAAGCATCACGCTCAGCACGTGCTGAAGCGATTAATTGCTCGTTACCTGCTTTCAACTCGGCCATTTCAGCACGTGTTGTTTCAGATAATTTGATTGCCTCGTCGATTGATTGCTCGCGCTCAGCTAATGATTGAATGATCGGTTTCCAAGCAAATTTAGCCAAAAGGAAAAACAAGATTCCAAAGACAATTAGTTGCCAGAAGATAAGTCCAAAGTCTGGGGTGATTAACTCCATAGTATTTTTATTTAATATAAATCGTGTCAAAAAACGCAATTTGGCACCTAATGTAAACCAAATTGCGTTTTAAATGGGGTAGAATCTAATGCAAAGGCTAATCCTTTGGCGATTCTGATTGGTATCTTATTTCAAAGTTACCAATAGACAAATTACAGCAGCGAATAACGCAACCGCCTCAACGAAAGCAGCAACGATCAACATCGCACCTTGAATTTTTCCAGACGCTTCTGGTTGGCGAGCGATAGCTTCCATTGCAGAACCACCGATACGACCGATACCGAAACCAGCTCCTAAAGCAGCTAAACCAGCACCAATACCTGCAAGACCAAGACCTACAGAAACTTCTAATAAAATCGATAAAATAGACATACGATTTGGGTTTATATAAAAAAAATAATTTACAAATTAATGGTGATGCTCTTCTACCGCCGCTCCGATGTACGTCGAAACTAACATCGTAAAGATGAAGGCTTGAATGAAGGCAACAATTAGCTCGATTACGTTCATGAAAAGCGAGAAAGGAACTACTGCTAGACCTAAAGCCGCATTTTCAAAAATGAAAATCAAGGATACTAAACTTAATAAAATGATGTGACCCGCTGTAATGTTCGCAAACAAACGAACCATTAAAGAGAAAGGCTTCATGAAAATACCTACGATCTCTACCGGCGTTAAAATAACTAACATCCACTTAGGAACACCTGGCATCGCGAAGATGTGCGTCCAATACGTAGAGCGGCCATTGAAGTTCGTTACAAAGAAGGCAATGATCGCTAAAACCAAGGTTACAGCGATATTTCCCGTTAAGTTAGCTCCACCGGGAATCAAACCTAACATATTATTAAACCAAATAAAGAAGAAGATCGTCAATAAATACGGCATGAAACGACGGTAGTGTTTCTCGCCAATGTTATTCTTCGCAATTTCATCGCGTACGAAAATGATGATCGGTTCAAACATCGACTGCAATCCTTTAGGAGCTCTGTGAGGATTTTCCTTGTATTTGCGACCAATACCGATGAAGATAGTCAATAATAAAACCGCTGAAAGCAATAAAGAAGCTACGTTCTTGGTGATAGAGAAGTCATAAACTTTCTCACCATTCTCTGCGTGAATCTTTCCGTGCTCTAAAACGAAACCGTTGTAAGGAATTTCTTCGTGGTGTTCGTTTTTGAAATTAGATGACGAGAATACCTGAACACCTGCTGATGCTGTGTACACGATGCAAGGCAAAGGTAAAGTTGCATGGAAATGGCCAATCGTAAAGAAGTGCCAATCATGCTCATCCGCTATGTGGTGTAAAATTAATTTACCTGGATCAAATTTTTCAGATGGAGCCTCGTGAGCTGCAGGAGCAGCTGCGTGAGCCGCCGTATCTGCGTGAGCAGAATCGTGCGCTACAACTGGCTCGTTTGCGAACACATTAAGGCTAATAAAGCTTAAGAAAAGCCCTAGTAGTATATTCGAAAAGTACATTTTTTGTGTTGAAGTCTTGACCTGCATCTGAAACATTAATCTTGCTATTTTCTAAAAACGTCGCAAGTTACGAAGCAAACCAAAAATTTCAAAATTTGTGCTACATAAATAGAGTACAAAAAAGTTGCTGACGAACAAGACAAGGTTTGGGGTGTGGATATAGGCGAAGAAACCGATAAAAACGACGCTTAAAATAAAGCGAATCGTCAAGGAAATCATCTGAAAAGGAATGAATTTCTCGCCTTCGTTTTTCAAACCGAGTTGGGCGAGGTTGAAGGTCAAATAGGTTTGGAACAACAGAAAGACAAAGATGAATTTCAAGTCCGGGTGTAAATAGGTTAGGAAAGAGGTCTGTGCAAGAGCATACAGAATACCACCTAGAAGACCGTAAAAAATCGCCATTTTTAACATGATACAAATATCGGTAGAAAGGAATTAATCGGCAAAGTTTTTGGAAAAAAGCGATTTCGGCTGTTAATTGCATCCTCAAATCAAAAAGCCACGCTTGTTGATTTATAAAGAAGAAGGGAGAGACTAGGCTCAGTGAACTTCTGGCAACCCGTCTGCAATTGTAGACCCCGGTGCTAATTCCTACCCCAGGCGGTGCCTGTTTAGGGAAATATAAACCATTTTGTGCATGCAAGCTGAGTTTCATCATTTTCATTCCGCGTCCCCATTTGCCCTTGAATTAGGGGGGGAATTACCTGCTTTGGATTTAGCTTACCAAACCTGGGGCAAACTCAACGCTAAAAAAGACAATGTGGTCTGGATTTGCCACGCCTTCACCGGAAGTCACGATGTGGCAGAATGGTGGCAAGGCCTCGTAGGTCCAGGAAAACTGTTTAATCCGGAGAATAATTTAATTGTCTGCCTGAATATTTTGGGTTCTCATTACGGTTCCTCTGGTCCCTTAACGGTGGATCCAAGAACAGGAAAGCCTTATTTTCACTCGTTTCCGGACGTGACGATTCGAGACGTAGTCTCCAGTTTCGAGATTCTGCGCAAGGAATTGAAGATCAATCGCATCAAAACCTGCATCGGAGGTTCCCTGGGAGGTCAGCAAGCGGTAGAATGGGCGATTGTGAATCCTGGTTTGATTGAAAACTTGATTTTAGTAGCGACGAACGCCGTGCATTCACCTTGGGGAATCGCCTTTAATGAGTCCCAAAGAATGGCCATCGAAGTCGACCCCTCTTGGAAAGAATCACAGCCTAAAGCCGGTTTAGAAGGAATGAAGGCTGCTCGTGCGACCGCTTTGATCTCTTACCGGAATTACGAAACCTATCAGATTACGCAAGCCCGAAAGGAAAATACCTATGGTTCTTCCCTTCGTGCCGTTTCCTATCAACGCTACCAAGGCGAGAAATTAGCCCAGCGTTTCAATGCCTATTCTTATTTTCAGTTATCGAAGATGATGGATTCGCAGGATGTGGGTAGAAATCGCGGTGGTGCTATCGCTGCATTAAAACTGATTCAATCAAAAACCCTGGTCATCGGTATTAAATCTGATGCCTTGTTCCCGATTGTGGAGCAAGAGTTTTTGGCTAAATACATTCCTGGTGCCTCTTTCCACGTCATCGACTCCCTGTATGGGCATGATGGATTCTTAATCGAAAGTGGCTTGATGACCAAGGCCGTTCGATTGTGGCAGAAATTACAACGCCTCGAAGTCAATCCGATGGCCGATTTCTTCCAAGCTTTAGAAGCTAAACTCACCTCCCATGAAATTTCACAATAAAGTTGTTTGGATTACGGGGGCATCCTCTGGAATCGGTGAAGCCTTAGCTTATGCTTTCGCGGCGGAGGGCGCGCTTTTAGTGTTGTCTGCTCGCAGAGAAGAAGAGTTGCAGCGGGTTGCCAAAGCTTGCGGCAATGGGTACGTGCTCCCTTTCGACATGCTTTCCTTGTCAGAACACGCGGATCGTGTGCAGGATGTCATCCAGACCTACGGTCGCATTGATTACTTAGTTTTAAATGCAGGAGTTTCTCAACGTTCTTTTGTGAAAGACACGGAATTCGACGTGTATCGCCGTCTTTTTGAGGTGAATTTCTTTTCGATTGTCTCTTTGACACAGGCTGTTTTGCCTGTCTTTACCGCTCAAAAATCGGGTGTTTTCGTTCCGATTGCCTCGGTTGCTGGACGTATTTCTACGCCGCGCAGAGCCGCTTATGGTGCGACGAAACACGCGTTAATTGGATTCTTTGATTCGGTTCGTGCGGAGGTTTTCAACGATGGTATTCGCGTGACCACGATTTTGCCGGGTTACATCAAGACAAATATTTCTCTGCATGCGATGAACGAGAAAGGGGAGGCTTATGGAAAGATGGATCCGAATCAGGCCAAAGGCCTAGATCCGAACGTTACCGCACAGAAAATCTTGCAAGCCGTGCTAGCACAGAAAAATGAGTTCTTTGTCGGAGGTTTCCTCGAAGGTTTTGGACTATTCGTTAAGCGCTTCTTTCCTTCGATTATGCCTTTTATGCTTCGGAAGATTAAGAATACGTAGGTTTACTTTTACTCTCGCTAAAGAAGAACACGAATAATAGTAGCACGACTCCTGCAATCGCCGCCGGAACCATCCAAACCGCTTGCCAATCTTTCACCTCATTCACCGTATAGTAATCGAGCACAATGCCCGAAAGCTTAGATCCAATCCCCATTCCGATGCCATAGGTCGCAAAAGTGATGAGGCCTTGTGCGGAATTCTTGATTTTCTCGCCTGCTTTTTGGTCCGTATAAATCTGTCCCGTCACAAAGAAGAAATCGTAGCAAACGCCGTGCAGAATAATCCCGATATACAGGATCCATTCGCTCGAAATCCCATCCCCATAACCGAAGCATAGGAATCGAATAATCCACGCCACAAGTCCCACTACGAGCATTTTCTTAACCCCTAAGCGCGTAAAGGCGATCGGAATCAACAACATGAAAATCACTTCAGAAGCCTGTCCTAAAGACATTTTGTTCTCCACGTTGCTCATGTGTGCATCTGTTAAGGATGGATTTGCCATCGCATAATAGAAGGACAAGGGGATGCAGATCAAAATCGAAGAAATAAAGAAGATCAAGAAAGAACGGTCTTTGAAAAGTTTCAGCGCATCTAAACCCAAAATCTGTGCTACTGACGCATTCTTATCAGCTTTAGGAGGCGTATTAGGTAAGGTAAACGAGTAAATTCCTAGAAGGAAGGAAGTGTACATCGCGATCTCAAAAATGGCCACCTTGTCTCCCAGCGCATAAAATCCAATAATATTAGTCACCACTATCCAAGCAATCGTTCCTGTCACGCGAATCGTAGGGAATTCCTTTTCTGGATTGGACATTTGGTTCATCGCAATCGAATTCGATAAGGCCAAATTAGGGGCAAAGCATAAGGTATAGGCTAAAATATACCAGAAGAAGGTCTCTGGGTCTCTTTCTAGGCTCAAGAAGTAGAGAATGACACCACCCAATATATTCAAAAAGCCCATCACCTTTTGGGCAGCAAAAAAGCGGTCAGAAATCAAGCCCACGAAGAAAGGGGCAAAGATGGAAGCAATCGCAAAAGTGGTGTAGGCATTCCCCACTTGATCTCCCGAAGCGTGTAAATTATCTAATAAGTATTTACTCATTTGACCATACCAGGCGCCCCATCCGAAGAACATCAGGAACATCATGGACATGAGTTGGAATTTTACGCTACTTTTCATCGTTTTTTAGGTTTAGAGAGACCAAAAATACAAATTTGTGTGATATTTAAAATTTTCTGAAAATATATTTTTCGGCCATTTTGTCGGTTTCCGAATACCTGTTTTCCGTATTTTTTCTATTTTTTCGAAAGATGAGTCTGTTTTTGCATCGGGTTTTTGTAATTATGGCAAAAATCTCATTTTATCCCCTAAAAACACTACTAGACTCCACTTTTCGCTATCGGGCTATTTATTTGATAATCAGTATTATTTGTCGTTTTTTTGAGGACTGAATTGTTTTCAGCCCCTCATTATGTTCGGAATCTTATTAATATCGGCGCGGCCAACAGGCGAATTTCACGGATCGATGCCCTTGTTTTTGGGAGCATTTACGGTGATCTCCGTGGTATTGATTGGTTTTGGGATAGTTCTTTTTAAAAAGCGCAAAGAGTGGGTCCACAATTCAAAGATGACTTACGGAAAAATCGTTGAAATTTCGAAGCGTTATTCCCGCGATGACCATAGCGGTCGCTTCCCTATTTATTTCCCGATTGTCTCCTATTATGTGAATGGTTTAGAATTTAGACGCGAAGCGGATAAAGGTTTGGCCAAAAACTGTGAAATAGGGCAAGAAATCCCCGTTCGTTACCTTTCCGAGAATCCCTACGAAGCCTCTTTAGCTGAAAATACGGTTCCCGGTTTAAATCCATCGATCTTCTTTGCGATGGGCCTCTTGATGCTAGCTAGCGCGATCATCTTGTTGATCATGAAGTCCTAATTTCATTTTTCGTAGCCTTTTTGTAAATTGGTCCAAAATCTAGGACTATGGAAACCCCTATTAAAGAAAAAGAGCAGTTTAGAAATTACGATCAAGGTGATATCACCGCTGCCGTAAAAGAACATTACCGCAAAATGCGCTCTTGCCAAACCTACGACTACGTTCAGCGCATGAAGGCCAAATACCTGACATTCGAACGTCCCATGGATCTTTGGGAAATGATGGAGCGCCTAAACGTCCTCGTCGATGTTTCCGATCCTGATTTAAATCTACCTAACATCATTCACCTATTGCAATCTGCAGAAGGTATGCGCGCGGACAATCGCCCCGACTGGATGCAGTTAGTCGGTTTAATTCATGACCTCGGAAAGGCCATGTACTTATTCGGTTCAGACGAAGACGGCACCTCACAAGCCGAACAATGGGGATTAGTAGGGGATGTATTTGTCGTAGGATGTAAATTGCCAGACTCTTGTGTCTATCCAGAGTTCAATGCCTTGAATCCGGACATGCAAGACCCTCGCTACAATACCGAATTAGGAGTTTACGAGGCAGGATGTGGTCTAGATAACGTTCATCTAGCCTGGGGACACGATGAATATTTATTCCAAGTACTACGTAATCACCAAGAGAATTCTATCCCAGAAGCAGGAATGGCCATGATTCGGTATCATTCATTCTACCCATGGCACTCAGGCGGTAGCTATAAAGCTTTGTTAAGCGAAAAAGACGCTCAATACCTCGAGTGGATCCGCGATTTCAATCAATATGATTTGTATACCAAATCTCCTGTGATTCCTGTGTATGAGGAATTGAAGGAGTATTATAAGCCGATTGCGGAGAAGTATCTCGGTAAAGGGCCCATATTCTGGTAAATAAAAGACCCGAAGTCTCCTTGTTCCTGGCGAAAAGACTCGGCTTCGGGTCTTTTATTTACCATGAACTAGGGCTCTTTCCTTCAATTATCTGAGGTAAAAAAATACCCCTAGAAAACGGCGCGAGCACCTATTTTCTGCGGAGCACTTTATTTTTATTCTCTTTCCAGAGATAAATTTCTTCTCCCTGCTACAAAACATGTGCTTGCGTCACAAAAATAAAGTGCTCCTTAAAAACGGCGCAAGCACCTATTTTCTGCGGAGCACTTTATTTTTATTCTCTTTTCCAGAGATAAATTTCTTCTCCCTGCTACAAAACATGTGCTTGCGCCGTTTTAAGCAGGGAGAAGAAATTTATCACCATCCATCATCCGCCTTCGGCTTCGCCACCGCTTTCTTAACCGGAGCAGCTGCTTTTGTAGGAGTGGACTTCGTTGCACCTGTTTTGGCACCCTGACCCGTCGCCAGATTAACATCTAAAGGAACCCGACTATATACGCGACAAACGATTTTCCAATCGTCGTTCATTTTAATTAAGCTTAGTAAATCGATGTACTTGAAATCATCAAACTTGAATTCCACTGTCGCTACCGCCGAAGTTCCGGCGTGAGAGTAATTTAAAAGGGCTCCCGTCGCTTTAGCTCCGCCTGCAGGCATACCTGCGATAAATTTACGTAAAGGGGTGTCTGTGATTTTTCCAGTCGTGGTATTGAGGTTTCTCAATAGTGCATTGCTTGCGAAAGCACGGCCAAGGCTCGCTGTGTCGCCTTTTGTGAAACCTTCCGTGTAAGAAGTAATGGCAGATTTAATGCCCTCGTCTTCTGATTGAGCGAAAGCCGAGGTGGCTACTAGGCAAAACAGTGCAATAAATAGATTTTTCATGGTTTGTTTAATTAATTGCCGCCTGAAGATTCGCTTTCTGCTGGGAGATTTTCTCCTTTCAGGAAGAATTTCGCTTTTTCAGGATACAAGATGGATTGAACGATATTGACTTTGGCTAACGAATGATTCGCCATATTACCTAAAATGATAATAGCCGAATTGTCTTTTTGATTATGCAAATAATAATTTTTGAATCCGTGCCACCAGCCTGTGTGGTAAGTAAGCCATTCTCCATTCTCTAGTTGCTTCAATCGCCAGCCTAAGCCGTAGTTCGTTGCAAGGACTTTAGGCTTCGTATGTTGTGGTGTAAATGCTTCCGCTAAGGAGCTAAGTTTGACTACCGTTTCTGAATTCAAAGCCTGGTCCCAAAGAAACATATCCTCCACCGTAGAATAAATTCCTTTGTCCCCGGTAACACCATCTAAATGGTCGAAACCTACCACGGCAAGTCCGGAACGTTTGGGTTGATAGCCAGTAGCCGATTTTTTAAGTAATTCCGGGTGTTGCGGATCATATACAAAAGACTCGCTCATGCCCGCAGGCGTGAAAATGTTTTCTTTTACGTATTCCCTGAAACCTTTACCGCTAATGCGCTCTACGATATAAGCCAATAAAATGTAATTGGTATTATTGTAATGAAACTGGCGATTCGGGTGGTAATCGATGCTCGGTTTGATTTTGTTGAACAGTTCGACCACTTTGGCATTTGTTAACGGGGCTTTCTTGTCATAGTATTTATCCAAACAATAGGCGTAATTAGGTAGGCCAGACTTGTGTGTCAATAAGCTGCGAATGGTGATGCTGGAATCGTAGGGAAAACCGGGGATGTGTTGTTCTACGCGATCATCGAGTTTTAATTTCCCTTGTTCCATCAATTGTAAGATGGAAACGGCGGTGAATTGTTTGGAAACGGAGGCTAATTGAAAGGGAGTTCGCGTGCTTAATTGTGCTTTCGTGAAGTTATTCGCAATCCCAAAAGCGCGTTTGTAAATAATCTTACCGTATTGTGCGACTAGCACGGTCCCATTGAATCCTGTTTTCTTTTGTAAGGTTTTAAAGAAGGTATCGAGTTTAATCGCTTTTTGCTGCGCTATTTTAGGGTCAAATAAACTTGCAATACTATCGTTTCTCTTTTCGACCGCGCTGTTTTTAGCAAAAAAATGACCAGGAACATTATTGCAGGAGGCCATGCAGAATAAGGATGCCAAAATACTAAGAGCCAAAGACCTACGATTCATATGCGAAATTGCGAAATGTATTTGTTAAATTTAAAAGCAATTTAATCAGAAAAGGCCTTATTTCAAACCCTATGATACAGCGGATTTTTGTTTTCTTTTTTCTAGTCTTCATTCGCTTATACCAAGGGATGATTTCTCCCTTTCTTCCTAATTCCTGCCGCTACACGCCTACCTGTTCTGAATATGCTAAGATAGCCTTTCAAAAGCACGGCCTAATCGAAGGTTTACGTCTTACCTTGAAACGGGTAGGTAGTTGCCATCCCTGGGGAGGAAGTGGTCATGATCCGGTGCCTTGAACTCCGATGCAACAGTGTAGCACTGTTTTAATTGTATTATTCTAATTTTATCCTAAATTATTTTTGGCATTAGATTACCGAAAAAAAAGTGATTTTTTTTTCAAAAAAGTTTCTATTGAAAAAATACAATCGAATGCGAGCTGTTTTGGAGGTTTTGGTCTAAAAATGACTTTGAAATAGGGGCTCTGTTTATAATTAGCTAACAATTAGATTATTTTCAGATTCTGTCCTATACTGTGCTAGCTTTCAACAAAATCTAGATTAAGTACAATTTGTGGCCCTAAAGTCATCGTTTCATTATCTATTTTCATTTTTTTATTCAATTTATTCTTACTTTTTTTGTGAAGGTTTTGAAATTAGTCTCCTTGTGTAAACGATTACAAGGGCATTTCAGAAGGCTTCGGCCAGCAGAAACTCTGTCTTCTATATAATAAAGGAATAAGAACAAGACCTACAAGAATCATTAATCATTTTTAACCCTTAATTTTTCACTTATGATTCATTCTTACAAAAGAGTGGGTCGCCTTGTGCGATCAAGTGTTAGTAACCTAGGCTTCAAGCAAGCTTTTAGTGTTGCTGTAGCACTATTAATTTCCTTGGGTGCTTTTGCTCAAGATGTGGTTTCAGGGAAAGTTACTGATGCTGCTGATGGCTCAGCAATCCCTGGTGTTTCTGTTACTGTTAAAGGTACTACAAAAGGTGCTCAAACTGACATTAACGGTACCTACAAAGTAAACGCAGGAAGTGGAAGCACTTTAGTGTTCACATTCGTAGGTTATACTTCTAAAGAAGTAAAAGCTACAGGTTCTGTAGTAAACGTTTCTTTAGCTGCAGACAACAAATCTTTAGAGGAAGTTGTGGTAGTAGGTTACGGTACACAAAAGCGTAAAGAGATTTCTGGAACTGTAACAAGTTTAGGTTCTCGTGAATTTAACGCGGGTGTAGTAACTAACCCATTAGCTGCTGCTCAAGGTAAAGTGGCTGGTTTAGTAATCACGCAGTCTTCAGGAGATCCTAACTCTCGCCCAACTGTTCGTTTACGTGGTACAGGTTCATTGAACGCAGGTTCAGAGCCATTATACGTAATTGACGGTGTGATTGGTGCTCCTATCGAAAACGTTGCTCCAGAAGATATCTTATCTATGGACGTTTTACGTGATGCATCTTCTGCTGCTATCTACGGTTCTCGTGGTGCGAATGGTGTTATCTTGATCAACACAAAACGTGGTAAATCAGGTGCTCCTACAGTTGATTATTCAGCTTATGTAGGTGCTGAGACTATTTCTCAACGTCCTGAGTTATTAAACGCTGCTGAATTCCGTGCTGCTGCATCGAAATACAAGCAAACATTTGATGACAACGGTGCTAACACAGATTGGTTAGACGTTATTACACGTACTGCGGTTTCTCAAAACCACAACGTAGGTGTTTCTGGCGGTTCTGAAAACTTATCATACCGTGCTTCAGTAGGTTATTTAGACCAAACTGGTACATTGATCGGTTCAGGTAAAGATCGTTTAACAGGTCGTTTGAACTTAGATGCTAAGGCATTAGATGGTAAGTTGATGATGAAATTTAACATGTCAGCTATGCAAACAAACGGTACATTCTCGGATAACCGTGCAGTAGGTTTTGCCATGAACATGCGTCCAACTGATCCAGTTTATGCTGCAAACGGAAATTATTTCCAATTGCCAGGTACATTCGCAAACTTTAACCCGTTAGCGGCTTTAGAGAAGAAATCTAACACACAACGTTTACAAGATTTCTTATTCAATGCATCTGCTGCTTATACTATCTTAGATGGTTTAGTATTCAACGTTTCAGGTACATTACGTACTCAAAACGCGAACAACTCTTATTTCGCTTCAACTACTCCAGGTAACTTATTGTCTACTGTAGGTGGTAACTCTGCTTCTCGTTCATTGAACTCAGTAACGGATAAGCAATTAGAAGCTACTTTGAACTGGACTAAGAAATTATCTGATGTGTCTACTTTGACATTATTAGGAGGTTATACTTACCAAGATGTAGTTAATGACGGTTTCGGTGCTGCTAACAACAATTTCTTAACAGATGCGTTTGGTGCTGATAACATTGGTTCTGGTTTAGGTATTCGTACGAATCCTTCTTTATTGTATTCTTACAAAAACGAATACAAATTGGTTTCTTTCTTAGCTCGTGCTCAATACTCGTTAATGAACAAGTATTTCGCTACAGTGAACATGCGTCGTGATGGTTCGACTAAATTCGGTGATAACAACAAGTGGGGTTTATTCCCATCGGTTTCAGTGGGTTGGTCATTATCTGAAGAAGCATTCTTAAAAGGAAATACAACAATCGACAACTTGAAGCTTCGTGTTTCTTGGGGTAGAACAGGTAACTCGGAAGGTATTCGTCCGTTGTTATCTAAATCATTCTACGGTCCATCAGGTTCATACTATGATGGTTCAGCAGATGACTTCTTACCTGCATACGCTATCCAATCTAACCCGAACCCTAACTTGAAGTGGGAGATTAACGAAAACTACGGTGCTGGTATCGACTTCTCTATCTTGAAAGGTAAGTTAACTGGATCGATTGACTGGTATACTCGTCAAACGAAGGATTTATTATACACGGTTAATGCTCCGCAAGAAAAAGGATATGTATATCCAACGATCTTAGCGAACATTGGTTCGATGCAAAACCGCGGTATTGAAGTTTCGGCTACTTACCAATGGTTAGATACACAAGATTGGTCAATTAGCTCTACATTCGCTGGTTCATTCAACCAGAACGAATTGATCGCATTGAAAAATGATGAGTTCGCTGCAGCAGACCAAGTATTCTTGTCTACTACTTTAGGTAGCTTTATCCGTGGTACATCAGCTGTAAACTTCTCAGTTTTACAAGCTGGTCAACCAGTAGGTGTATTCTACGGAGCGAAAATTGCGAAAATCGAAAATGGTCGTTATGTATTCCAAGACCTTAACGGTGATGGTACAGTAGATCCTAACGCAAAAGATCGTACTTACTTAGGTGATCCTAATCCTAAATTTGTAGGAGGTTTAACTACAAACGTACGTTACAAGGCATTTGACTTACAATTCCAATTCACTGGAAATGCAGGTGCTAAAATCGTTAACACAAACAACCTATTATTAGGTCGTCAAGATGGACGTATTGCTGAATCAAATGCATTGAAATCTGCTTTAACATCGATTATCAATGATGAGCGTACTATCCCTATGGATTACTACGTAGAATCAGGAGATCACATCCGTTTGAACAACGCTTCATTAGGTTACACTTTTGCATCTAAAGGTGTATTCAAAAGAGCTCGTGTTTATGTAGCTGGTAACAACTTATTGTTGTTCACTAATTACTCTGGTGTAGATCCAGAAGTTAGCCAAAACCTAGCCATTGGTTCTGCTGCTCCAGGTATCGATGTTCGTGAGACATATTACAAAACTCGTGCATTTACTGCGGGTATCAATTTGTCTTTCTAAACAAAATACCACTCTATTAGTTATATAACTTAATTAATAAAATAATTAAAAAAATGAAAAAATATATCTATAAAGTACTTTCAGTAGGTGTTTTCGCTTCGTTAGCCCTATCGTCTTGTACAGATTTAACTGAGCCAGTT
>JACCDW010224533.1_pt1 | contig 14163 bp, 16 predicted proteins | sample 7449781 | NCBI WGS metagenome assembly JACCDW01 (sample SAMN15323449, study PRJNA562643) | freshwater metagenome | isolation source: river surface water | place: USA:Blue River Watershed | collected 2017-08-18 | reverse complement strand
GCCTTGTGCGAAATCTTAGATCTAGTAGTTAGCGTCGATACAAGCGTTGCGCACTTAAGTGCCGCTCTTGGCCGACCCACGTGGTTGCTCTTGCCCGCAGCGGCCGACTTTCGATGGTTTGCCGATCGAGCGGACTCCCCCTGGTACGCGAGCCTTAAGATCTTTCGCCAGAAACGGGCCGGTAGTTGGTCTGGGCCACTTCGGGCGATGCGGCAAGAGCTCTTGCGGCTTGATAAAGGCGACGCTGAGTAAGTGTCTTTAAGGTGTTCGTTTCGAACACTAGTTCGGCAATTTCTGCCACCCTCTCGGTAATGTTTGCAAACTCTAGCTACATAGGGGTTCTTTTCCCGTAGTTTTGACAATTACTCCTGACGCCCCGGGCCCTAAGCCCCGTCTACCTGGGGGGTTTCTTTACCTGGCATAACTATTGCTTCACCCTTTCCATCATTTGGAAAGAGGCTATGGCCCAGAGGGTGAAGAGCAATCATGACACTGCAAGTATTTGTGGGTTGGGACCCGCGTGAAGATATCGCCTGGGAGGTGTGCCGCCATTCTATTTTGAGCCGGACGGACCCAAGCGAGGTAAGTGTTACCCGGCTCGTTCAGTCCGAGCTTAGGGAGCAGGGGCTCTACACACGACCGGTCGACGCCAAGGCATCTACTGAATTTAGCCTAACTCGATTCTTAACCCCCGTGCTTGCTGGCAGGCACGGGTACGCCGTGTTTGTAGATTGCGACTTTTTGTTTTTGGCTGATATTCGAGATGTGCTGAAAGAGGTCGATCCCACCAAAGCAGTCTCCGTGGTCAAGCACGATTACAACCCACCCGAGACCTTGAAGATGGATGGGTGCGCACAGCACCAATACCCAAGAAAGAATTGGTCATCATTTATGGTGTTCAACTTAGAGCACCCAGCGGTTCGTGCACTTGGTAAAGACTTGGTTAACAGCGCACACCCGAGTTTTCTGCATCGGTTCTTGTGGCTCGACGACGAGGAGATCGGAAGTCTTGATAAAGGCTGGAATTATCTTGAGGGGTGGTATGCCCCCCAATACGAAAAGCTGCGCGCTGTGCATTACACACGCGGCGGACCTTGGTTTGAGCATATGAAGAATTGTGAGTTTGCGAGAGAGTGGCTGGATGAGTACTCAAGTCTGATTTTGGTTTGAGATCAATAGCAAAGAGGGTGCGATATGAATACGGTGATACGTGCGGGCGGGCATGGAATAAGAACTTCTTGGAGGGCGTGCGCCGAGCCTAAGCGAATGATCTGAGCGTATGACGAGCGAACGTAAATTGACTAAGTGCAGGGCCTGTTTTCTGCAGGGAGAGACTTCAGAGAAAACTAAAGGATTTAGAAGACTCTTAAGGAGAGCCTGTGATGGAAGTTAAAGTTAGTGATCGCGTTGCCTACTTCTTGGTTGCACATACCAAGCCTGATTTTTGTATTCCTCAATACTTTAATCTTATTAAGACGGCCGACTTTGACGTGAATCATCAGGGGGCAAGCTTCAGCGTTTCGGAGAAAATCAGTGAAGACTCAGGTTTCAGGCCAGCTAATTCTTACTTGGCAGATTATTCAATCCCAGTAATCCGAAAGTTATTGCTTGGATGCTCTCAAGATATTGACTTCATATCAATAGCAATACATCGAAAATTTATTGCTAGGACAAGCGTTGGTACGCCGGCCGCTAACTACCCTGGGATGTATCTCGCACCAAGCCACGCCGTAACAGACGAATTATTGCGTTTCGACAAGCGATCTAATTTTCTTATCATGCAGCCTCTAAAATTAAATTTTGGAGTAGAGTCGCAGTATGCGGCGGCTCATATAAAGAGTGATTTCGATCAATTACTTAGTCTAGCGATCCGTTCAAAAGTTTTGTCAGTAGTCGGGGCGGATTTATTTGCTACAAGCAGAATTCTTTTTCCTGGCATAACTCTTGGCGTGACTCCGCGCGCGATTTTTCTTGGGCTGGCAGAGTTGGTTGACCGCTATGTGCGTTATACGGACTTAGTTGGTTTCAGACCCTTTAAACCGGAAGATCCCTATCAAAGTAGGGCACGAAGTTTTTTTGTAGAGCGGTTACTTTCTTACTGGTTTAAATTAATGACGGAATCCGCTGTATTCAATGAAGCTCGGAACCTTAGCGGTCAAAGATTATTTTGCGAGGAGGATGTTGGTGCCTGTATTACGGTCGATGATGTCGACCCCGCCGGTGGAATTTATGAAATTGGGAAAGGCTAATCTTAATGACTACTAAAAGGACGCGATTGTGAGAGCCGCCATCTTTGTGACGTCATGCTCTATCAAGAAAGCCTCGGGCGCCTGGGATACAGATAGTAGGGAAGAGGCTTTATGAAAGCGGTACTTCTCGCTGGAGGTCTCGGCTCCCGTATTTCTGAAGAAACCCACCTGAAGCCGAAGCCGATGATCGAGATTGGCGGCAAGCCCCTACTTTGGCACATCATGAAGCTGTATTCATCGCATGGGATTAATGATTTTGTGATCTGTTGTGGCTACAAGGGCTATGTCATCAAGGAATATTTCGCCAATTATTTTTTGCACATGTCGGATGTCACATTCGATATGGAGCACAACAGGATCGAAGTGCATAAGCGCAAGGCCGAGCCCTGGCGCGTGACGCTAGTTGATACCGGCGAGGAGACGCTCACCGGGGGGCGCCTGAGGCGGGTGGCCGACCATGTCAAAAATGAAGAGGCATTTTGCTTTACCTATGGCGATGGTTTGTCTGATGTCGACATTTCTCGCGAGATCTCCTTCCATAAGCAGCACGGCAAGCTTGGAACCGTCACCGCTGTCCAGCCACCTGGGCGCTACGGCGCTTTGCAACTAGATGGCCGCCGTGTGTCAGGGTTTACCGAAAAGCCGCGAGGCGATGGCGGTCTCATCAATGGTGGATTCTTCGTGCTTTCGCCTGCGTGCATAGGCCTGATTGATGGCGACCAATCCAGCTGGGAGGGCGAACCTTTGACCCGGTTGGCGTTAGATGGGCAATTGATGGCTTTTGAGCATGATGGCTTTTGGCAACCCATGGACACCCTGCGGGAAAAAAATATACTCGAAGATCTTTGGGCCTCGGGCAAGGCCCCTTGGAAGGTATGGTCCTAAATCATTACTTCTGGCGCGGCAAGCGTGTTTTCTTGACCGGACATACCGGTTTCAAGGGGGGCTGGTTGGCGCTTTGGCTCAGCGAGATGGGCGCAGCAGTGCATGGCTTTGCGCTGGCGCCTTCGACGGATCCCAGTTTCTATAAGTTGACCGGTCTTGCGGAGCGCCTGGCTACCAGCACGATTGCGGATATTCGGGATGTTGCTGCCTTGAATGCGGCGCTAGCTTCGGCTGCTCCGGAAATTGTTTTGCACCTTGCCGCTCAGCCGCTGGTGCGCTATTCCTATGTTGCGCCTGTTGAGACCTATGCGGTCAACGTCACGGGCACAGTCAACCTTCTCGAGGCCGTGCGTCAGACAACAGGCATTAAAGCGGTGGTAAATGTCACCACGGACAAGTGCTACGAAAACCGAGAGCGCAGCGGTCCTTATACCGAAGATGAAGCGCTCGGCGGCTACGACCCTTACTCCAGCAGCAAGGCCTGCTCGGAGCTGGTTGCCTCGGCCTACCGGCGGTCATTCCTTGCTAGGCAGGGGGTCGCGCTTGGTAGCGCTCGCGCTGGCAATGTGATCGGTGGCGGTGACTGGTCTGCCGACCGTCTTCTGCCGGACTTCTTGCGCGCCATCGACGCGGGCGAGATCCTGAGCATTCGCTATCCTCAGGCTATACGCCCGTGGCAGCACGTGCTGGAGCCGCTGTCGGGCTATTTGCAACTTGCCGAAAAGCTTTACACCGAGAATGCAGCCTTTGCCGAAGCCTGGAATTTTGGGCCCGACGATGTCGATTCGCGCCGCGTTGAATGGCTGGTCGACAGCCTCTGCGCCCGCTTGCCGGGTGCGCGTTGGCGGCCCGAAGAGACTCCGCAGCCGCATGAGGCGGGGACACTCAAGCTGGACAGCAGCAAGGCGAAGCAACGACTCAACTGGCGGCCGCGCTGGGCGCTAGAGCAAGCGCTAAAACACACTGTGGACTGGCATTTAGCCTGGCGCAAAGGTGCCGATATGCGTGCATTCAGCCTCCAGCAGATTGTTGCGTACGAGACGGTAATGGGGGTTGCATGAGTAGTCGTTTTGATATCCAGCCGACTCCGTTGCCGGGCCTAAACGTGGCTGTGCGCAAGCCGCTCGGTGACAGTCGCGGGTATCTCGAGCGCATGTTCTGTGAGGACGAGTTGCGGGATGTTTTCGGTGCGCGCCATGTCTTGCAGATTAACCACACGCTGACCCAGACCCAGGGCACGGTGCGTGGCATTCATTTCCAGCGCGCCCCGCATGCGGAGATGAAGCTCGTTTCATGCCTACGCGGCTCCGTATTCGATGTGGCGGTGGATTTGCGTAAGGGGTCGCCGACTTTCTTGCAATGGCATGCCGAATTGTTGAGTGCCGACAACCACAAAACCCTCGTAATACCGGAGGGTTTCGCGCATGGATTTCAAACCCTCGCTGACGATTGCGAAATGCTTTATCTGCACACTGCCGCATACGCGCCAGGCGCTGAAGCCGGTCTGAACCCGCATGACGCCAAACTGGCGATTGCGTGGCCGTTGCCAATTGCCGAAATCTCGCCACGAGACGCTGCGCATGCGCTTATCGCTAACGATTTTGAGGGATTGGTGCGATGAAGTGCCGTCACTGCGCAAGCGAGTTGAAGCTGCCGATGGTCGACCTCGCTAGCGCGCCGCCATCCAACTCCTACCTGACCGAGCGGACCCTGTACGCACCGGAAAAGTGGTTTCCGCTGCGCGTGCTAATGTGCGAAGAATGTTGGCTGGTACAGACCGAAGATTTCGCGCAGGCCGATGAACTCTTTGATGCGGACTATGCCTATTTCAGCGGCTTTTCCACCAGTTGGCTGGCGCACTCCGAGCTCTACGTGAATGACATGAGCGCCCGCTTCACTCTGGGAGCCCAATCGCATGTGGTGGAAGTCGCAGCCAATGACGGCTATCTCTTGCAGTACGTGAAGGCGCGCGGCATCCCCTGCACCGGCGTGGAGCCCACGGCTAGTACAGCTGCTGCTGCCAGAGCGAAGGGAATCGACATTGTAGAAGAATTTTTCGGAGTGAATCTGGCCAAGACTATAGTTGCACAAGGCAAGCAGGCCGACTTAATTGTGGCTAACAACGTTCTTGCCCATGTGCCCGATATCAACGACTTCGTTGCTGGGTTTGCGCTTCTGCTCAAGGAGCAGGGCGTCGCTACCTTCGAGTTTCCCCATTTGTTGAAGCTGCTCGCAGAAACCCAGTTTGACACCATCTATCACGAGCACTTCTCGTATCTGTCGCTGACGGCGGTGCAACGTGTTTTTGCCGCCAATGGGCTGGCTGTATTCGATGTCGAGGAACTGCCGACCCACGGCGGCAGCCTGCGTGTTTACGCGCAGCGTGTTGATACCGGTAGACGCATGACGAGCGCGCACGTCCCGCAGGTGCTTGCGACGGAAAAAGCCAGTGGCATGTTTAGCGCCGCCAACTGCCGCGACTTTCAGGCGCGTACTAACCGTATTAAGTACGAACTGACCCGCTTTCTGCTGGATGCTCAGCGTGACGGTAAACGCGTCGCGGCCTACGGTGCCGCTGCCAAGGGTAATACGCTACTGAATTATTCGGGTGTCCGCGCCGACTTGATCGATTTCGTGGTGGACCGTAATCCAGCCAAGCAGAATAAGTACATGCCGGGTAGTCGAATCCCGATTGTTTCTGAAGAGGAACTTAAGCGCGAGAGGCCCCACTACGTTCTGATTCTGCCTTGGAACCTCAAGACCGAGCTCGTCGTCCAGCTAGCCTATATCAAGGGCTGGGGCGGCAAGCTTGTGACGGCTATTCCGCGTCTGGAGTTTGCATGAGCCAGCCCATCTACTACACCAAGCCCTCGATCACCGAGCTCGAGATCGAGTACGCCAATGATGCCGTGCGTAACGGTTGGGGGGATCGCTGCTACGAGTACATCGTGCGTTTCGAGGAAGCTTTCAAAAGGCACCTGGGTGTTAAGTATGCGATTGCCACATCAAGTTGCACCGGCGCATTGCACATGGGCATGGCAGCCCTCGGTATCGGACCTGGTGACGAAGTGATCATAGCTGATACCAATTGGATCGCATCCGCTGCGCCTATCGTGCACTTGGGTGCCAAACCGATATTCGTGGACATCCTCCAAGATAGCTGGTGCCTTGATCCAGACCAGGTCGAAGCCGCTATCACAGAGAATACCAAGGCGATTTTGGCGGTGCATCTCTACGGTAATCTCTGTGATATGAATCGTCTTCTGGCGATTGGCGACAAGCACGGTATCCCCATCATTGAAGATGCGGCCGAGGCAATTGGTTCGCAATACCAGGGCAAGCGTGCCGGTAGCATGGGCTCCTTCGGTACATTTTCCTTTCACGGCACCAAGACCGTGACCACCGGCGAAGGTGGCATGTTCGTGACCAATGACGCGGCACTTTACGAAACTGTGTTGACTCTATCGAATCATGGGCGTGCACGTGGTCAGACCAAGCAGTTCTGGCCAGACATGGTGGGTTTCAAGTACAAGATTTCCAACTTGCAGGCCGCGATTGGCTGTGCACAGGTCGAGCGCATTGATGAGTTGATTGCCCGCAAGCGCGAGATTTTTACCGACTATCGTGATGCGTTTGCCGGGGTTCCTGGAATCTCGTTGAATCCGGAGCCTGTCGGAGCGGTGAACGGTGCCTGGATGCCCACTGTGGTTTTTGCCCCGGAATTGGCAGTTTCTCGCGAAATGCTTACGGGTGCATTTGCAGCAGAAAACATCGACGCGCGAGTGTTTTTCCACCCGCTTTCCAGTCTTCCGATGTTCGCTCCGAAAATCGAAAATACGCACGCTTGGAGTATTCCGGAGCGCGCCATCAATCTGCCGAGTTACCACGATATTTTGTCCGAAGATTTGCACCGGGTGGTGATGTGCGTTTTTGATAAAGTTTTGAGAGGTAGTTTATGACTTTTTCCCAGCAACTAAGCGCGGATCAGATCCAGCGGTTTCAAAGCGACGGGTTCTTGGTTGTGAACGGGTTCTATGATTTGGAGCGGGACATCGTGCCGATCCAGAGAAGTATCCATCAGGTGATTGGCCAAGTGTACAAGCGACATGGATTGCCGGATACCCGCGGCCCTTTTGTTCCCGAGCGTTTTGATGAGGGCTACCAGGACCTAATCAAAGCCAATCGATCTTATGGTGGTGAGGTTTATGACGCCGTCAAGCAAATCCCGGCGTTCATGCGACTGCTGGGTATTGTCGAGCATGAGACCTTGTTTACGCAACTGCGGGACGATGCTGTGCCCGGAATCGCCGCGGGGGGCTATGGTATCCGCGTGGACAACCCTGGTGAAGATCGCTTTCGTGCCCCCTGGCACCAGGAGTACCCCGCTCAGTTGCGTAGTCTGGATGGCTTGGTCTACTGGTCGCCTTTAGTGCAGGTGACGCCAGAGCTGGGCCCGGTAAGCCTGTGCGTGGGGTCCCATCGTCATGGACCAGTGCCCGTTTACACACGCGACCCACTCAATCCCGACAAAACGGGGGCCTACGGCCTTATCCTCAAAGATGAAGCGGAGCGCGTGTCCTGCTACGAGCAGGTCGCGCCGCTCTTGAGCCCGGGTGACTTGGTCCTCATCGATTTCCTCACGCTACATGCATCAGGCCACAACGCTGCTCATCGTTCGCGCTGGTCAATGCAGTTCCGTTATTTCAATTTCAATGAACCAGTGGGCATGCGTCACGGATGGAAAGGCTCATACGCTGCCGGGGTGAATTTTGCCCAGGTCCACCCTGAACTCTGCCTAGATCACTGATATGAACTATCTGTCGTGTAATGTTTGTGCTGCACCCCTGACTCAGGCCCTATATCAGTCCGAAGGCGGGAATTCTTTGACGTCGTTGTGCCAGGTGCGCCCTGGTGCCACGCGTGTGTATGCCTGCGGTCGGTGTGCTCACTTGCAGACCGAAGAAATGGCTGATGCAGCCTCCTTCTATGAGAGTGATTACGGTATTCTGATTAACAGCGAGGAGGAGGATCAGATCTACGAAGTCATGCCCGATGGCAAGCAGGTCTACCGTACCGACCATCAGGTGAAGGTTTTACTGGACAAACTATCCTTGTCATCTGGAGCTCGTATTTTAGATTATGGTTGTGCGAAGAGTTCCATGACTAAGAGGCTGCTGGCCCATCGTTCAGATATCCAGCCGCATTTGTTCGATGTTAGCGCACGCTACATTCCCTTTTGGGAAAAGTTCATCGAACCAGGGCGCTGGGCTGTGCACGAAACCCCTTCCGCATGGCAGGGCTACTTCGATGTGGTCACATCGTTCTTCTCGATGGAGCACATGATTCAGCCTGAGGCATCGGTACGTAAGATGGCTGCCATGCTTAAGCCTGGTGGTACGTTGTACTGCATTGTGCCAAATGTCGTAACGAACGTCGCTGACTTAATCGTGTTGGATCACGTCAACCATTTCTCTGCACCCTCTTTGAGGTACTTGTTGAAGGGAGTGGGACTGGATGTAGAGTCTATCGATGACACTTCGCACCGAGGTGCCTTCGTTGTTGTGGCGCGTCGGGTGAATGAAGTAGAGCAGAGGATATTGCCCGAGGAGTTTGACCATGATGTGCAGAATTGGCTATCTCGCCTCCAGGATGTAGCTTCATTTTGGTCAAACGCAGCCGAGAGTGTTCGTTCCCAGGAGGCCGAATTGCCGCCTGACGCGGAGACGGCGATTTACGGGGCAGGTTTTTATGGCGCGTTCATAGCGTCTTGTCTCAAAGAGCCGCAACGCGTGGTGTGCCACCTTGATCAGAATGTCTATCTCTACGGGCGCAGGCTGAATGATCGCCCTATTTTGTCTCCCGCCCAGTTACCTAAACATATTAGAAATGTATGGGTAGGATTAAATCCGACCCATGCGCGCCAGATCGTAAGTCAGTTGGATGTCCTCAAAGTGCGTTCGATGTCTTTCATTTTTCTATAGTGAGAGTATGCTAGTTAGCAAAACTGTGGTGTTGCGCGCTTGGCGCGAGGATGACATAGCGATGCTGATGCGCCTGCGCAATGACGTCGCTTTGCAGACTCAGTTGATGACTCAGCCGCGCCCTAACTCGCGGGAGCGTGTGAGCCAGTGGCTGAAAGACTGGAGCGAACGGACCGATGGTGTGTTCTTTGTCGTGGCCGCGGCGGACGATGACCACGTCCTTGGCTACGTTCAGCTGGCTAATATGGATGTGATGCATGGCCGTGCCGACCTCGGGATTTGCCTCGACCCAGCTGTGCATGGGCGCGGGGTGGCAGACCAGACCATGGAGCTGCTGCAGAGCTACGGAATACAGGTCTTTGGTTTGCGTAAGATCTTGCTCCAGGTATTGTCTAGGAACCTGCGCGCCATTGCCTTTTATGAAAAGCAGGGTTTTGAGCGTGTGGGAGTGCTGCGTGAGCATGTCTTTTTGCAAGGCAGCCACATGGACGTGCTGCTCATGGAGAAGCTCTTATGAATGTCGTTATTTCCCAGCCAATGTACTTCCCCTGGGTGGGAATGCTGGAGCAAGCCCGACTGGCGGATCACTTCGTCTTCTATGACGATGTGCAGTTCTCCAAGGGTAGCTTCGTTAATAGGGTACAGATTAAAACGGCGGCGGGTATTAAGTGGCTTACTGTACCCATACATGGCCTCTCACTGGGGCAGCGTATTCAGGATGTCCAAATTGACTCTCGAAAGAATTGGCGCCGCCAGCACCTTGACATGTTGAGACAAGCTTATGCTGCCGCTCCGCACCACAAGGACATGTTACGCTTGGTAAAAGACGCCTTCGATGCCAACCCGAACTCGATCGGGGACTTGACTAGACTTAGCATGCTGATTTTGTGTGACTATTTTGGGCTGAAACATCGAGAATCTTTTCAAGGCATTCAGGCGCTTGGCATCCCTGGGACTGGTAGCAACCGAGTTCTGGAAATTGTCCTGCGCCTCGGGGGCGATACTTACATTACTGGTCACGGGGCACGCAACTATTTGGATCATGAGGCTTTTGAGCGTGTTGGGGTGGGTGTACGCTACATGAACTATCGCTGCTCGCATTATCAGCAATTACATGGTGAATTCACTCCTTATGTTTCCGCCCTTGATTTAGTCGCAAACTGTGGCGTTGAAGGCGAAAGACTCATTCGATCAACAGCTATTAATTGGAGGGACTTTCTAAATGAACCCACATGAGCAATTTAAACAAGAAGTAGATGAAAACATTAAAAGCCTTAGCCAAGATCATGATGTGCAGGCACTTTCACGAATTTGGATTCGCGAGATAAGTCGGCACAAATGGGCATACAACTTTCGTTGGCTGGGTCGCCCAGCTATCCAGTTTCCTAACGATGCTTGGGCCATGCAGGAACTAATCTGGGAAGTCAAGCCGGATCTCATTATCGAAGCGGGCATAGCCCATGGCGGCTCCTTAATATACTACGCTTCCCTACTTGCCATGTTAGACGTCGTCGAAGCAGTGGAATCAGCTGGGGTAATAGATCCGAGTAAAACTAAGCGGAAGGTGCTGGGCCTAGATATAGATATTCGGCCCCATAACCGCGATGCCATCGAACGGCACCCCATGCGCCCCTGGATTCAGATGATCCAAGGTTCTAGCATAGCACCGGAAGTTGTGACCGAGGTGCGCGAAATTGCCAAGGGGTATAAACGCATTTTGGTAAGCCTCGACTCTAACCATTCTCATGAACACGTGCTCGCGGAGTTGCAGGCCTACGCCCCTTTGGTTAGCAAAGGAAGCTACTGTGTTGTATTTGATACGCTCGTCGAGGATATGCCGCCTGACCAGACGTCGGATCGACCTTGGGGCCCGGGGAACAACCCTAAGACAGCTGTCTGGGAATACCTGAAGATGCACGACGAATTAGTGATCGACAAGAGCATTGATCACAAGCTGCTGATCAGTGTGGCACCTGACGGATATCTGAAGCGGGTGCGATAAAGCGTCTGCAAGCTGCTATCTCACGTCTACAAGATGGCCTCACCAACTTTTTTAGGACCGCGTTCAGAATTGGGCCGCTCCTCCGTGAGAACCCCTTACCGTGTGATCCACTGATTTGAGAGGGCTTTCAAAATAGCTAAGATCTGTGCCGTATTTTGGGGTGAGGTCAATTCTGCTTCCTGTTGTTGCCGACAGTTACTTGCATACTCTATCCGTAGTTATGGTTCATACATATAGTGACTAACAATCAAGTGTAGGCTTCTTGCGCTGCCGATATCCAGTCTCTGAGGTATTTGACGTAACCAGCCTTTCCGCGCATGTAAAGTTGCCGATAAATATGCTCGGGGTTCAAGCTGAACTTTGGTAGGAGAGTAATTGGATCAAAATCGGTAGGCTTTGGCCCGTGAAAATGAACAATTACTGGGTTATCGCATAAATTCCAGTATGGCTTCCAGTTCATTCGCTGGTCTAAGCGATCCCAATTCCCGTTAGAAAATACGCGGATGGCGCTCTGATCATAATCTGGAATCCAATCTAGATTCTTTTCGGTCCATTCGATAAACACTGGAAATTCCTATGCTGCGTTGGCTAGATCTAGGATCATCACTCCAGTGTTAATGTTCACGAAATTATCGTATTCAAACTCTGAGGGAAAGGGAATAATTGTGTATCGAATACATATTTCGAAGGGTCATCGCAGAACATTACATCCTCATCGGTATAAAGCACTTTTTCATTGCAATTCGGAAATAGACTTGGAATTTCGAGCCCTAGCATCGCTCCCTTTGCGGTGTGTTTCCAAAGTGGGGTTCTGTTAGTCTTGTTTATTGACTCCTCAAAACTCAACTTGTGAAAAATTATTTTACCCCGCGGGTTCGCATCGCCTCCGTAAACTAAGTTTCTTCGCCATTCCAGATTAGGCGCGGAGCGAGAGATAGCGCGTACTTCTTGGCTGAATGCACAGCCACCGCAGCTATAAGCTCATAGTTGTCTTCGTTGGGGTTATCTGAAGATTTCTGATTTAGTGCGAAGATCCATTTCATCTTTATATGCCTCGGTTTTTGCCTTACGGCGGTCATTAACGACTGCGCTGATCCTTTTCTACAAGGGAAGAAACTTGTCGAAGTAGTGCCTAGAGGCGCAGCAGTAACTAATCAGCTCACCTATCTGATTCACCCTCTTTTGGACTGAAAATTTAAAATAGACATCTCTTCTCGCATTTGATGCGATTGCCTGAAGCGGATCAACTTTCGATCTTACGATATCGAAAGCGGCGGTCCATGCGTCAATGCTGCTATTAACAAATAGACAATTATTCCCGTGGACTAACTCATTGAAGTGTGCGGCATCTGAGTTTACAAATGAAGGAAGGCAATATCGAGCTCCAGAGGCCCACCAGTGGTGAATCGACGAAGCGTCTTCTAATAAGGAGCTACTAAGTATTGCTAGGTAGTCATATTTAGATATGTCTAATTCTCTGTCGAGCAAGATCGGCCGCTGTCCGGCATAATTTCTGTTATCCATTTTTATGGATGGGATAGTAGCTCTGATTCGAAAGATGTCCGGCCTGGCTATGCCTAATTTGTTAGTCTCGTATGCTTTTTGAAAGATTGATAAGTTTTTCTCTGCATTTGCGTCTGCCCCGAGTACAATCGCTATACCTCTTCTTTCCCCTGAGTGCGATACTATCGGGTCGGGTCCATCGACATCCTGTAGTGGTGGCAAATAGCTGATGTGAGAATACGCTGGATGTTTTAAAAGATCGTTATAAAGACGTATATTTGCTGTGTGTATCGATACGTTAGAACACGTGTCGATAAATCGTTCTGGAAGATCAGTCGTACTAAGACTCGAGAATATAGCTTCTAGTGACGGAGTGAGCCCCAAATCGACCGCGAGTTTTGCTTCCTTAAAAGACGCCGCTCTCTCAAGTAAGTCTAGTAAATGCGGCAGCCTTACTCTGGATGCGACCACCCAAACTAAATCTGGTAATTCTTTGTGATTTTTCCCCCAAGAATCAATCGATTCAAGGATGGTTAGAGACGTCTTCTGAATTACCTCGCATATATTGCTGACCAGGGGAAAGTGATCGGAGATCGAGTAACTATATAGCCGGGAATCTGGCGGTTCGTCGCTAACAACAACTATTCGAGTTTTATTCTGGTGTGGCAGATGCGAAAATCCGTATTGGCTATAGCAATCTTGTATTGTTGTTAATGCCTCAAAGTCCCCGCTTTGCATTGAGTCAACAGCTCGCTGTTTAAGGGTTGACTTCAGTCGACCACGTTTCTTTTCAAGAGGGTTTTTCTGCCAGCTACTTAATCCGCCGACACGATAGCGGAGAAGAGCCTTTGGAATAAAATGGTACGCATCCTTCAGAAGCGCTCGATAGCCCAGTGTTAGATCTTCATAACAGTCATCAAAGAGAATCGGTCCGAAGTCAAAAAAGAGCGCGCCTGTAAATACCTGGGATGCGCCAATGTGATAAGCGCTTGCAATCAGACAAAGCTCTCGATTCTGTTTGATTGATTCTATTGGCGGGACCAGAATCTCCTCCGTACCAGATCCAAATGAGGTGACATATGAGTGCCCCAGAAAGTACCGAGGTTTACCCTTGGCAACATATTCTCTGTAAAACTCTTCGACCCGATTTGTCTCGGAAATATCGTCTCCGGCGTTATAGAAAATTAGGTCGTCATCTCTGCAGTGGTTTTTCAAAAGTGCATTGAAGTGCGGAATAAATCCGAAATTCTTTTCGGACTGATATAGCTCAACGTTGCTGGGCTTGCCGTTTTTAGAGAAGTGGTCTGTAATCACCCCATATGTTCCGTCGGTGGAACAGTCGTCACTTACGATTATCAAGTCAAGTGCTAGCGTCTGTACATGTAGAGAGTTGATAGCCTCAATGCAGGTTTCCCTCTGGTTGTAGGTCATGACGAGACCGACCCGACGCGGTGTCGAGATTTGCTGCTTTGCCGTGGCCATACGCGGCTGCGAAAGGGCAGTTTCCATAATTTGCTATCGATAGCCGTGAAACAACGGGGCT
>JACCDW010581235.1_pt1 | contig 14168 bp, 12 predicted proteins | sample 7449781 | NCBI WGS metagenome assembly JACCDW01 (sample SAMN15323449, study PRJNA562643) | freshwater metagenome | isolation source: river surface water | place: USA:Blue River Watershed | collected 2017-08-18 | reverse complement strand
CAGCTTGCCACGACCCTGTTCCCGCTGGGCGAGTTACAAAAAACAGAAGTGCGCAAGATTGCCGCGGAACTCAGGTTGCCCAATGCGCAAAAAAAAGATTCGACCGGCATCTGCTTTATCGGCGAGCGTCCTTTCAGGGAGTTTTTACATCGCTATCTGTCTTTTCGGCCAGGACCGATCAAAACACCGGAAGGCAACCTGCTGGGTGAACATGTCGGCCTGTCGTTTTATACGCTCGGCCAGCGCAAGGGCATAGGCATAGGCGGCGTGAAAGAGCATACAAATGCAGATGGCAGCCATGCGGCCTGGTATGTCGCCCGTAAGGATATTGCCACCAACACGCTTTATGTGGTCCGGGGCCATGAGCATCCCTGGCTGCTGTCCAAGGCCTTGCAGGCCGATCAGGTCAGCTGGATAGCCGGTTGTCCGCCCGCCAGTCTGGAAGTTGCCGCCAAGACCCGTTATCGGCAAGCTGACATGGCTTGCACGCATCAAACCCTGGCCGACGGCGGCTTCAGCCTGCAGTTCGATCAGGCGCAGTGGGCAGTCACTCCGGGGCAATCTGCTGTGCTGTATGAAGGCGAGGTCTGTCTCGGCGGCGGTATCATCCGTTCAGCTGACAGCCTGACCAGTTAACCCCCTCTGCCTGCGCAGCTTTTGCTCAACTGGCTGCTGCCGGTACCGTATCTTTCCCCTATTTTTGATCCCAGGCTGCAAAAAAGCACTTGCAATCCGCGTTCACATCGCCAATAATCTAAATACGAATTGTTCGCATTTATGAATTTGGCATGATGCCTGCAAGCACAACGCATCGTTACGTGAGCGGAGAAACAGACCATGATCATTTGCATTTGCAATAACGTATCGGACAAAGCGATTCGACATGCGGTTGACCATGGCGTCATCACCTCTTTATCCGATCTTCGTACGCAACTCCAGGTCGGCACATGCTGTGGCAAATGCAATTCTTGCGCCAAAACGCTGATGCGCGAATGCCTGGAAGACAAATCATCACAAGCGATGATGCAGGAAACTCTCGCAACGGTTTGATTTGCCAGACCGGATTGCGCCGAACGCAGTCTGCGCATACCGCTGGTTCAGCATTTTCTTACCTGTACTGCCAAATTTTCTCCAAACTGCAGATACAGAATCAGATCTGCAAGACAAAATATAATGACGAACTGCACCGCATACTTGTAATATGCGGCAGCATTTATCTGTCCTGTTTGTCTTAATTTATTCAACCCATCACATTTCACGAGGCTCCCATGAAAGGCGACGCACAAGTCATCAAGCTGCTCAATGCGCAATTGACCAACGAACTTACTGCGATCAATCAGTATTTTTTACATGCACGCATGTACAAGCACTGGGGCTTTGAGCATCTGGGCAAGAAAGAATATGAAGAATCCATAGGCGAAATGAAGCATGCCGATTCGCTGATCAACCGCATACTGATGCTGGACGGCCTGCCCAATCTGCAGGCACTGCACAAGTTGATGCTGGGCGAAGCGACTGTCGAAATGCTGCAGTGTGACCTCAAGCTTGAACACTTGTCACAAAAAACAGTCAAGGAAGGGATTGCCGCCTGCGAAGCAGCACATGATTATGTATCACGCGAGATTTTTGAAAAAATTCTGGATGATACCGAAGAACATATCGACTGGCTGGAAACACAGCTGGCACTGATCGATAAAATCGGCCTGCCTAATTATCTGCAATCCCAGATGGAAGTATCGTAATCAAGATACGGGCTAAAGCCGGCAATAAAAAAGAGCGCATCAGCGCTCTTTTTTATTGCAAATCGCCTGAATACTCAGGCAACCGGTACCGTATCCTTGAATGATTTACGCTCGGACAACTTATCGAACAATCGCGCCAGATTCGGATACTCTTCGCGCCAGTTAATTTCTGGAAAACGGAATGCCAGCCAGCCAAGTGCACATCCGACTGCGACATCCGCCAGCGTCATCTGCGCACCCGTGCAGTACGGCGAATCTCCCAGACCTGCAGCCATAGCCTTGAGGCCATTGCTCACCTTGCCAAGCTGACGATCCATCCAGGGCTCGCTTTGCGATTTCGCAGGGCGTTGCGTGCGCTCAAGGCGTACGGCAATCGCCGCATCCAGCACGCCATCAGCCAGTGCTTCCCAGCATTTGATGCTTGCGCGTCCACGACCCTGAGTCGGGATCAGCTTGCCGACCGGCGACATCGTATCCAGATATTCGACAATCACGCGCGAATCAAACATTGCACCGCCATCTTCCATGATCAGGCACGGCACTTTACCCAATGGATTGGATTGTGCAATCTTGGTATCAGGCGACCAGACGTCTTCCAGAATCAACTCATAGTCGAGTTTTTTTTCTGCCATGACCACGCGCACTTTGCGAACATAGGGACTAGCTAGTGATCCAATGAGTTTCATTATGGCTACACTAAAAATGTGATACCGCATTATAACATCGGCAAATTCAGGACTACAGCCGCTTTCGCCTTATAAAGAGATCTAAATGCAAATGGTAAAATCACTGTTTGACCTATATCAATCATCTGGCGCCAGCACAACCTCCTCACCGTTAAAACCATGTCTTTATCCCCTCTTTCCGCTCTTTCCCCGCTGGACGGACGCTATGCCTCCAGAGTCGACGCCCTGCGCCCTCTGCTCTCTGAAGCAGGCTTCATGCATCATCGCGTCAAAGTCGAAATCGCCTGGCTGCTCGCTCTGTCTGAAGCAGGCTTTGCAGAAATCCAGCCCTTCTCCGCAAGTGCCCGCGCACTGCTGGAAAAACTTGCGACCGAATTTAGTGAAATTGATGCCCAGCGCATCAAGGCCATCGAGGCCGTCACAAACCATGATGTCAAGGCAGTCGAATACTGGCTTAAAGAAAAAGTGCAACATGAAGCCGGACTGGTCGCGGCTTCAGAGTTCATACATTTCGCCTGCACCTCGGAAGATATCAATAATACGTCGCACGGCATGATGCTCAAGGCCGCTCGCGATAGCGTGCTGCTGCCGCAACTTGACAAGCTGATCGCCAGGCTCTCGCAGATCGCACATGAGCAGGCTGCGGTACCGATGATGTCGCGTACCCATGGCCAGCCGGCAAGCCCCACTACACTGGGCAAGGAAATGGCCAATGTCGTCGCCCGTCTCGTGCGCGCGAAACAGCGCATTGCGCAAGTGCAGATACTGGGCAAAATGAATGGTGCCGTTGGCAATTACAATGCGCATCTTTCCGCTTATCCGGATTTTGACTGGCCGGCCTTCTCGCGCCGTGTGATTGAAGACCGTCTGGGACTGCACTTCAATCCCTACACCATACAGATCGAACCACATGACTATATGGCCGAGCTGTTTGATGCAATCGCCCGCACCAATACGATTCTGCTCGATCTCAATCGCGATATCTGGGGCTATATCTCGCTTGGCTATTTCAAGCAGCGCACCAAGGCCGGCGAGATTGGCTCTTCGACCATGCCGCATAAAGTCAATCCTATCGATTTTGAAAATTCCGAAGGCAATCTCGGCATGGCCAACGCAGTGCTCAAGCATATGGCCGAAAAACTACCGGTATCACGCTGGCAGCGCGACCTGACTGATTCAACCGTGTTGCGCAACATTGGGGTGGGCATGGGCTATAGCGTGCTTGCTTATGACAGCTGCCTGCGCGGACTCGATAAACTCGAAGTCAATCCGGCACGCATGGCCGAAGATCTCGACCAGAGCTGGGAAGTGCTGGCCGAACCGGTGCAAACCGTAATGCGACGCTATGGCATTGAGAATCCCTATGAAAAACTCAAGGAACTCACGCGCGGCAAAGGCATCTCGCGCGAGGGCTTGCAGGAATTCATACGCACGTTGGACATTCCTGCTGCTGAAAAAGAACGGCTGATACAGATGACGCCCGCGACTTACATTGGCATTGCCGATGAGCTGGCACGCAAGATCTGATACTGTTTTTTGAAGAGGCGAGCAAACAAAAAAGCCGGCAATGCCGGCTTTTTTAGTACATGCGCGAATTAGTTATACCACCGCGCCATCCGTATCATCACGCACTTTCACCGGTTTGATGAGATCTTCACGCTTGACACCCAGCCACATCGCTACTGCTGCAGCCACAAACACAGAAGAATAAATACCGAACAAAATACCGATGGTCAGTGCCAGTGCAAAATAATGCAGCGTCGGGCCGCCGAAAATCAGCATAGACAGCACCATGAGTTCGGTACAACCGTGCGTGATCATGGTGCGCGAAATCGTGCTGGTGATCGCGTGATTCATTACCTCGGGCGGCGCCAGTTTTCCATAGCGCCGATCACGGAAAGTTTCGCGCACACGGTCAAATACCACCACTGATTCATTCACCGAATAACCGAGCACTGCCAGTATTGCTGCCAATACAGTCAGCGAAAACTCCCACTGGAAAAACGCAAAGAAACCCAGAATGATCACGACATCATGCAAGTTCGCAATGATTGCAGCCAGCGCGAATTTCCATTCGAAGCGTATGGCCAGATAAATCATGATGCCGATTACCACGAACAACAGCGCAGTCAGGCCGTCACGCGTGAGTTCCTCACCGATCTGCGGGCCGACCACTTCTACACGCTTTAAGATCATGCCGGGGTCTTGTGCCTTTAGCGCTTCAGTCACGCGCGTGCTCATTTGCGTGGGATTGACGTCTTTTAAGAGCGGCAAACGGATCAGTACAGCCTGTGCGGTACCAAAGCTCTGTACCTGATTGTCTGCATAGCCCAGACCTTCTACCGTTTTACGTATGCCTTCGATATCAGCCGGCTTGGAATACGCCAGCTCCATCACGGTGCCGCCCGTGAATTCTATCGAACGATGTAACCCGTTCTGGAACAGGAAAAATACAGCTGCGACAAAAGTCAGCGCCGAAATCACGTTGAACGCCAACGCATGGCGCATGAACGGTATGTCTTTTTTAATCCGGAAAAACTCCATGACTATCCTCTCAGTGAACGCATCAGGCGTTCGGCTTCCATACTTGTCCGATCGAGATACTGCTCAGTTTCTTGCGACGGCCATACCAGAGATTGGCAGCAGCGCGCGAGACGACCACGGCAGAAAACATCGATGTCAAAATGCCCAGGCAGTGCACGACTGCAAAGCCGCGTATCGGCCCTGAACCAAAAATCAACAGCGCCAGGCCGGCAATCAGCGTGGTGACGTTCGAATCCAGAATCGTCGCCCAGGCGCGCTCAAAACCGGCTGCAATCGCTGCCTGCGGCGAATTCCCTGCCCGCAGTTCTTCACGTATGCGCTCATTGATCAGTACGTTAGCATCGATCGCCATGCCCAGCGTAAGCGCAATCGCTGCAATGCCCGGCAAGGTCAGCGTAGCCTGCATCACTGACAGCAAGGCGATCAATAACATCACGTTCACCGCCAGTGCAAAGACGCTAAAGAAACCGAACAGCAGGTAATAGACGATCATGAACAATGCAATCGCCGCAAAACCATACAACGTTGAGTTAAAGCCCTTGCTGATATTTTCAGCGCCCAGCTGCGGTCCGATCGTGCGCTCTTCTATGATTTCCATGGGCGCCGCCAGCGAACCTGCACGCAGCAACAGCGCCAGATCGGTTGCGGCAGCCGGACTGTCCATACCGGTAATCTGAAAATTCGAGCCCAGCTCGTCGCGGATCGTCGCCACCGTCAGGACCTCGCCCTTGCCTTTTTCAAACAGCACGATTGCCATCAGCTTATTGATCTTATTGCGGGTAGCTTCGCGCATCTTGCGGCCGCCTTCACCGTTAAGATCAATCGTGACCGCCGCCTGCTGGTTCTGGTCAAAACTTGCATTGGCTTTGGAAATATAGTCGCCGGTGATGACCGGATCTTTGTACAACACCACCGGCGCACCCTTGCCGACCTTGAACAGCTCGGAACCCAATGGGACCGGCGAGGACTCTTCCGTACCGCGCCGGATAGTCTCATCGACCATACGCACTTCCAGCGTGGCGGTACGGCCAATAATGTCTTTGGCGCGCGAGACATCCTGTACGCCTGGCAATTGCACCATGATGCGGTCTGCACCCTGACGCTGAATGATAGGCTCGGCTACGCCCAGTTCATTGACCCGCTTGGAAAGCGTGGAAATATTTTGCTGAACTGCTTCTTCCAGAGTGCGCTTCAAGGCCTGCGGATTCATTGTTGCGCGCAACTTCATGCCTTCTGCATCGGCAGCTTCGCTCAGCGCCAGTTCGGGCAATTCAGATAACAGCAGGGCTTTGGCCTGCGCTAGCGTCTCTGCATCACGGAAGCGAATATCAATCCCATCAATATCGCGTGAAATACCGGCAAAGCGGATTTTTTTATCCACCATTGCCGCACGCACGCTGGTCTGTAGCCCTTGCATGCGCTTGCCCAGCACGGCCTTGGTATCGACCTGCATCAGGAAATGTACGCCGCCACGCAGATCCAGTCCCAGATACATGGGCATTGCATGCAGACTCTGCAGCCAGGTAGGCGTATTGGGCAGCAAATTGAATGCGACCAGATAAGTCGGATCGGCCGGATCCTGATTGAGCGCCTGTTCCAGCACGGTCTTGGCCTTGAACTGCAAATCCGTATTGGCAAAACGTACGCGCAACGTCGCGTTATCTCCGATATTTTCGAAAACAATCGTATCGGTGGCAATGCCTGCTTTGGTCAGCGCATCCTGCGCTACGCCAGTAATCTCGGGACCAAGCTTGACGGTTGCCTTCGCGCTGCTCACCTGCACGGCCGGCGACTCGCCGAAGAAATTGGGCACCGTATAGATCGCGCCGAACAAGAGCGCAACGGCGATCATTAGGTATTTCCAGAGTGGATAACGGTTCATGATGTCCTGCTAAAAAGAAAAATGTCCGGCAAAGTCTGCCGGACATAGCGGATGAATCAGTTTCAAAGAGATTTGATTGTGCCTTTTGGTAGCAGCATCGTGACTGAAGCTTTTTGCATCACGACATCCGTGCCATTTGCAATTTCTATCGTCACATAGGCATCGGTGACTTTGGTGATCTTGCCCAGTATGCCGCCGGCAGTCACGACTTCATCCCCTTTGCCAAGCGCATCCATCATCGCTTTCTGCTCTTTCTGGCGCTTCATTTGCGGACGGATCATCAGGAAATACATCACCACGAACATCAGGATGATCGTCGCAAAACTGAACAAATTGCTGCCTGGCCCGGCATTGGCGGCTTCGGCATAGGCATTGGAAATAAACATACACTGCTCCGGTGAGGTTTTTTAAAGACCCGGCATTTTATCACTGACAGCCAGTCGCACAGGCCGCCTGCCGCAAGGCCTGATCAGCCGGCAGGCGCGCTAGGCGCCACGTGCGCGATCGGCATGGAATTCCTGCATAAATGCCGTAAAACGTCCTTCTTCAATTGCTGTTCGGATTTCCTGCATCAATTGCAAGTAATAGTGCAGGTTGTGTATCGTATTTAGGCGTGCACCGAGTATTTCGCCGGCGCGATGCAAATGATGCAAATAGGCGCGTGAAAAATGTTTGCATGCATAGCAGTCACAGCTAGGGTCAAGCGGCAGATCTTCATCCTTGTGGCGCGCATTCTTGATCTTGATATCGCCATAGCGGGTGAACAGCCAGCCATTGCGCGCATTACGGGTCGGCATCACACAATCGAACATATCGATGCCATGCTTTACACCTTCTACCAGGTCTTCCGGCGTGCCTACGCCCATCAGATAATGCGGTTTATCAACAGGCAGGCGCGGACCGGTGTGCGCAAGTATGCGCTGCATGTCTTCCTTCGGTTCGCCAACGGACAGCCCGCCGATTGCCACACCGTCAAAATCCAGCGCCTCCAGACCGGCCAAGGATGCATCGCGCAAGTCCTCAAACATGCCTCCCTGAACGATGCCAAACAGGGCATTCGGATTTTCTTCACGGCGGAACTCATCCTGCGAACGTTTTGCCCAGCGCAGTGACATGCGCATCGACTCGCCGGCTTCCGTGCGGGTGGCGGCACGGCCATCGATCTCATAGGGTGTGCATTCATCAAATTGCATCACAATGTCGGAATTGAGTACGCGCTGAATTTGCATGGAAATTTCCGGCGACAGGAACAAGCGGTCACCATTGATGGGCGAAGAAAACTTCACGCCTTCTTCCGTGATCTTGCGCATCTCGCCCAGCGAAAAAACCTGAAATCCACCGGAGTCGGTAAGGATAGGCTTGTCCCATCCCATGAAACGATGCAGCCCGCCGAATTTGCGGATCACATCTAGCCCCGGCCGCAACCATAAATGAAAGGTATTGCCCAGTATGATCTGGGCATGGATCTCGCCCAGCTCCAGCGGCGACATCGCCTTTACCGTGCCGTAGGTTCCGACCGGCATGAAAATCGGCGTCTCAATCACGCCATGCGCAAGCTCGATTCTTCCTCGGCGCGCATGACCATCCGTTTTAAGTAACGTGTATTTCATTTGTCTGCATTCCTGTCCAGCAGCATCGCATCGCCGTAACTAAAGAAACGATATTGCGCACTAATTGCATGCGCATAAGCGTCTCGCATGCGCGCATAGCCGGCAAATGCCGACACCAGCATCAACAAGGTTGATTTTGGCAAATGAAAATTCGTGATCAGGCGCGTGACCGTCTTGAACATATAACCAGGCGTAATGAAAAGACGGGTATCCGCACTGCCTGCTTCCAGCCTGCCCGACTGCGATGCCGACTCCAGCGCTCGCAGGCTGGTGGTACCGACTGCGATCACATCTCTTCCTGCTGCGCGGGTCGCGTTGACCAGATCAACTGTTTGTTGCGATATTGTGTACCACTCGCTGTGCATCTTGTGCTCGGCCAGATTTTCCGTGCGCACCGGCTGGAACGTACCTGCGCCCACATGCAGGGTCACATATGCAAACTGCACACCCTGCGCGCGCAGCCTGTCGAGCAGGGCCTGATCAAAATGCAGGCCGGCAGTGGGTGCGGCAACTGCGCCCGGCGCTCTCGCATACACCGTCTGATAGCGCTCTTCATCGTATGTATCTGCTGCATGGTCTATATAAGGTGGCAGCGGCAATTTGCCGTGCGCGTCGATCAGCTCGATCACATCGGCCGGAAAGCCAAGCGTATAGAACTCGCCTGCTCTTTCGCCGACGATCACATCAAATGCATCAGCAAGGCGAAGCCTCGTACCCGGCGGCGGCGACTTGGACGCGCGAATTTGCGCCAGCGCAGTCCGGTTATCCAGCACGCGCTCGATCAGCGCCTCAATTTTGCCGCCGCTTTCCTTGACCCCTAAAAACCGCGCCTTGAGCACGCGTGTGTCATTGAAAACCAAGAGATCACCAGCCTCAAGCAGCGACAGAATATCCGTGAAATTGCGATCCACCAGGGCCGAGTCCGTCACCTGCAACAGGCGTGAAGACGTACGGCCGGGCAATGGCGTTTGTGCAATCAGCTCCGGCGGCAGCGTGAAATCGAAATCAGACAGTGAATACATGCGTAATGGCAGAACCAGGGCAAACAGACAAGCCAGCGGCACATCACACTGGCTAGTAAGTGGCAAAAGCCGGTATTCTACGCTGGCCTATCAATCTGCGTGCGTTATGTCACCACCAAAAAAGAAACCTGCTGCTGCAAAAAGCCTGCGAACTGCCGATAAGCTGGCGCGTCTGGGGCTGGCAACCGATATGTCGCTGGTGCTGCATTTGCCGATGCGCTATGAGGACGAAACCCAGATCGTGCCGCTGGACGAAGCCGGCCTGATGCATGGCCAGACCGTGCAGGTCGAAGCGATTGTTACCGCCTGTGATGTGCAATATCGTCCACGCCGCCAGCTCGTGGTAACCATCAGCGCAGCAGGCGCAGAGCTCACTCTGCGCTTCCTCAATTTTTACGGCAGCCAGGCCACACAAATGGCGGTTGGCAAACGACTGCGCGTGCGCGGCGAAATACGCCATGGATTTTTCGGCAACGAGATGGTGCATCCGGCAGTCAAGGCAGTTGAAGAAGGCGCACCGCTGCCGCAAGCGCTGACGCCCGTCTATCCTGCCGGCGAAGGACTATCGCAAACGCTGCTGCGCAAGGCAATTGCCGCTGCCATGACACGCATAGACTGGCGCGATACGCTGCCCGATACCATGCTGGAAAAATTCGGCTATCTGCAGTTCGAACAGGCAGTACGCCTGCTGCACAATCCGCCGGCCGATGTGGATGAATACGCGCTAGCCGAACGCAGCCATCCGGCATGGACGCGCATGAAATTCGATGAACTGCTGGCACAACAACTGTCAATGAAGCGCGCACAGGCCGCACGCCGGCAGCAAGGCGCGCCGGTATTGTCAGCACAGGGACAGTTGTCGCAGGCATTGTCAGCAGCACTGCCGTTCGCGCTGACAGCAGCACAACAGCGGGTGCTGGCAGAAATCCGCAGCGACCTGTGTGCAAGCTATCCGATGCAGCGGCTGTTGCAAGGCGACGTAGGCAGTGGCAAGACCATCGTCGCCGCACTGGCCGCTGCGCAGGCAATCGATAGTGGTTATCAGGCTGCGTTAATGGCACCCACTGAAATTCTGGCTGAACAGCATTTCCGCAAAATTGCCGCGCTGATGGAGCCGCTGGGCGTTGACGTTGCGTGGCTGACCGGCAGCCTGAAAAAAAGCGAAAAAGAAAAAGCGCGTGCGCGCATAGAATCGGGCCACGCACAACTGGTTATCGGTACGCATGCGCTGATACAGGATGACGTGTCCTTCCAGAGACTGGGGCTGATCATCGTTGACGAGCAACATCGCTTCGGTGTCGCGCAGCGCCTGACGCTACGCAATAAGGGGCTGGACCAGGTACCGCATCAGCTGATGATGTCGGCCACGCCGATTCCGCGCACACTGGCCATGACCTACTTTGCCGACCTTGAAGTATCGGTGATTGACGAACTACCGCCGGGCAGAACGCCGGTTCTGACGCGACTGATTGCCCAGGAACGCCGCGATGAAGTCATCGAGCGCGTGCATGCAGCTGCGGCCGAAGGTAAGCAGGTGTACTGGGTCTGCCCACTGATTGAAGAATCCGAAGCACTGCAGCTGCAGACGGCAACTGAAACGCATGCATTGCTCACGGCTACACTGCCAGAACTGCGTATCGGACTGGTACACGGACGGCTCAGGACGCAGGAAAAACAGCAAGTCATGGATGCGTTTGTCAGCGGCGAACTGCAATTGCTGGTTGCGACCACCGTTATTGAAGTCGGCGTCGATGTACCGAATGCCTCGCTGATGGTGATCGAGCATGCGGAACGCTTCGGCCTGTCGCAGTTGCACCAGCTGCGCGGGCGCGTCGGGCGCGGTGCCGCAGCCAGCGTCTGTCTGCTGCTCTATCAGGGCCCGCTGGGCATGGTTGCCAAACAGCGACTGGCCATCATGCGTGAAACTTGCGACGGCTTTGACATTGCGCGGCGCGATCTGGAGATTCGCGGGCCCGGCGAATTTCTGGGTGCCAGACAATCGGGGCAGGCCATGCTGCGCTTTGCCAATCTGGAGACTGATCAGTGGCTAGTCGAGCAGGCGCGCGATCTGGCGCAGCAACTGCTCATGCACCATCCTGACATTGCAAACGCACATCTGTCACGCTGGCTGGGATCGCGCGAGGATTTTCTGCGCGTCTGAAGCGCTGCTACCGAATATGCGACACTAACGGCCATGACTCTGACCGAACTTAAATATATCGTTGCCGTCGCGCGCGAAAAACATTTTGGCCGCGCCGCTGAAGCCTGCTTTGTCGCCCAACCCACCTTGTCGGTCGCGATCAAAAAACTGGAAGATGAACTCGGCGTGGCAATCTTTGAGCGCGGCGGCGCCGAGATCGCCGTCACGCCTATCGGTTTGCAAATCATTGCGCAGGCCGAGAACGTACTCGAACAGACTGCATCCATCAGGAACATCGCCAAACAAAATCATGATCCATTAGTCGGCTCTTTACGGCTGGGCATTATCTATACAATTGCACCCTATCTGCTGCCGCAGATGATGGCGAGCCTGATAAAAAATGTGCCGCAGATGCCGCTGATATTGCAAGAGAGCTTCACGGTCCGGCTGCTGGAACTGCTGCGCGCTGGCGAGCTGGATGCAGCGATTATGGCACTGCCCTTTCCAAACCAGGGACTACGGGTGCAGCCGTTATATGACGAACCTTTCGTGGTCGCGCTGCCTCGCCAGCATCAATGGGCAGAGCGCGAGGCCATTCACAGCGCAGAACTGAAATCAGAAACCATGCTGTTGCTGGGTGCCGGTCATTGCTTTCGCGACCAGGTACTCGAAATTTGCCCGGAAATGTCGCGCTTCTCCACGGCCGATACCGGCATCGCGCGCACCTTTGAAGGCTCGTCGCTGGAAACCATACGGCATATGGTTGCATCAGGCATAGGCATTACTGTCCTGCCCTCTGCCTCTACACAAGGCAGGGCGGATACCAATGGCATGCTGCATTACCTGCCCTTTGAAAAGCCGGCGCCCTCACGGCGCGTCGTCATCGCCTGGCGCAAAAGTTTTACCCGCACCGGCGCCATTGAGGCAATACGTCAGGCGGTACTGAACTGCCGCTTACATGGCGTAACCATGCTGCATGACATGCAGGCTGAAGAAAACTGATCCGGCCACAACGCGCATTCGCTATTGAACATGACCATGATTTTCAGCGCACATATTCTGCAACGTATCAAGCTCTATGCAAAGCTTGTCAGACTAGACAAGCCCATCGGCAGCCTGCTGCTGCTGTGGCCGACCTTATCCGCGCTATGGCTGGCAAGCGGCGGCCATCCGGACTGGCAGCTGATCCTGATATTTTCAGTCGGTACCGTATTGATGCGCTCGGCCGGTTGCGCGATCAATGATTATGCAGACAGGGATTTCGATAAGCATGTCAAACGTACTGCAGAGCGGCCGCTGACCAGCGGCCAGATCAGCGCGCGCGAAGCTTTGCTGGTCGCTGCTGCTTTTGCAATGCTGGCATTCGCACTCATCATCCCACTTAATGCGCTGACTAAACAGCTGTCGGTAGCAGCGGTACTGATTGCTGCCAGCTATCCGTATTTCAAGCGCTTCTTCGCGTTGCCTCAGGCTTATCTGGGCATCGCATTTGGCTTTGGCATACCGATGGCCTATGCAGCCGTGCAGGATACTGTGCCAGCACCTGCATGGATACTGCTGCTGGCAAATATTTTCTGGGCACTCGCTTATGACACCGAGTATGCAATGGTCGATCGCGATGATGACCTGAAAATCGGCATACGTACTTCTGCCATCACGTTCGGGCGCTTTGACGTACTGGCCGTGATGCTCTGTTATGCCGCAAGTCTTGCACTGATTGCAGCAGTCGGCTGGCATGCCGGCATGGGCATAGGCTTTACAGCCGGCATGATTGTGGCCGCCGGCATAGCGATCTATCACTGGACCTTGATACGCCATCGCGAACGCATGGCCTGCTTTGCTGCTTTCAGGCATAACAACTGGCTGGGCGCAGCGGTATTCGCCGGTTTTTTCTTGGGTTAGCATAACTTCACTGGCAAGCTGCCGCACATACACAACAGCGGCAAAAATTTTTATCTTTTTTCTTGTCCGCTTAAACAGTAACGACTGATAATCGCGCAGTTTATTTTTCAGCCCTGATCCGTAGTTGCTGTCGGGGCAGTCAATATTTTTGCGCGCACTCATGGACATCAGCGAATTACTTCATTTTTCGGTCAGGAACAAAGCGTCTGACCTGCATCTTTCCGCCGGCATGCCACCGATGATACGGGTCAATGGTGAAGTCAGACGTATCAATCTGCCACCGATGGCGCACAAAGAAGTACATGCCATGATTTATGAAGTCATGAACGATGCCATGCGCAAGGCTTATGAAGCACATCTGGAAATTGATTTCTCTTTCGAGATCCCCGGGCTTGCACGCTTTCGTGTCAATGCATACAACCAGGATCGGGGGGCTGCTGCTGTACTGCGCACCATACCGTCAACAATACTCTCGCTGGAAGAACTCAACGCACCACCGATTTTCACGGAGCTGGCATTAAGGCCGCGTGGCCTGGTGCTGGTGACCGGACCGACCGGATCGGGCAAATCGACCACCTTAGCGGCCATGGTCAATCACATCAATCAGCATGAATATGCGCACATCCTCACCGTCGAAGAT
>JACCDW011465449.1_pt1 | contig 14169 bp, 10 predicted proteins | sample 7449781 | NCBI WGS metagenome assembly JACCDW01 (sample SAMN15323449, study PRJNA562643) | freshwater metagenome | isolation source: river surface water | place: USA:Blue River Watershed | collected 2017-08-18 | reverse complement strand
TCTTGAGTGCAGTGCCGTGGAAAACCTGAGCCTTGGTGCCAACCTTGCGTGTCTTTGCCATTTCTATATAATACGCGCAGATTTTTGTTCTCGCCGCACCTAGTAGAAATATGACATTTGGTTGGAACACCTATACACTCCTAATAGTCGGAATACTGGTCGTTTCGGTCGTTATCCTGACGTGCCGCAGGGCCCTTATGCCAAATATGCATACAGCACCTCCAGCAATGGACCACCCAGAAGAGCATATGTTCGAACTAGGCTCTCCCATTGAGCCGACTTATATGGGCCCACACAAGGGGAACTTCACGTGGATTATGCACTCCTACGCATCGACTGTAAAGGCCGGTGCAGAGCTGATGGCCCACGAAATCAGCAAGTACCTGCAGCGAAATGGCTGGACGGTCAATGTACTCCTCTATGATTGCCCAAGCGACGAGTACGATGGTGTGCCTCTCATCCGTATGCCCTACCAGCAGCCCCTCGATGACCGCTGCAAGGATATTTTGAGCAAGACAGATGTTATTGGTTGCCAGAATCTACAGGCAGAGGACGGTATCAAGATTGCGGAGGATTTTGGTCTCCCTATTTGCTTCTTCCTCCACCTCGACATAGAGAAGATTGATATCCTCCAGCAGCGGTGGAGTGCTCCCGTGTTTGTCGTCTATAACGCGATGACCCAACACGAGATTGTTCCCACAATCCACCCTTGGACCGTCGTGCGCCCCCACATTGACTATAAGAAGTTCGAGGGGCTTGACACAGGAAAGGGCGAGCACATAACACTCCTTAATTGTATTCCCAATAAGGGCGGCCACACAATTAAGGCCCTCGCCGAGGCGATGCCCGAGCACAAATTCATCGGTGTGCGCGGTGGTTATGGACCACAGGTCATCGACGGACAGACGGACAATATCCAGTACTATGCCCATACAGATAATCCTCTCCCCTTCTACGAGAACTCCCGTATCATCATTATGCCGAGTAAGTCCGAGAGCTGGGGGCGCGTTGCTCTGGAGGCAATGGCGGCCGGCATCCCTGTCATTGTCGGCGACACACCTGGTCTCCGTGAATGTACCAATAGTGCCGCGCCAATTTGCCAGCAGGAGGACGTTGGGTGCTGGGAGCGCGAAATCCGTCGCCTCTACCCTGATGGGCCCGAGCGTGAGGCCGCCATACAGAACGGCTACAGGCGCATTGCAGAACTCAAGGACGCGAAGGACTACGAGAACTTCGAGAAGTTCCTCTTGAATACCGCTATTCCTGCCAAGAAAAGCCCTAAGGAACATTGAACCCCACGTCGGAAAAATTTGAAATCCCCCTGCACACTACCCTAATAGTACGTATCTTCACTCAAGCCCACCCTACAAGCCAAAATGGTCTATAAACCTAACCCCAATCTTCTCTTCGATGCCGCCCAGCTCGGCCAACTCGCCGCCATCCGCCGTGCTCGCATGCTCGGTACTGATATGAACTGCTGCGACTCCGCGGGAATCACAGCACTTCATATTGCCGCAATCTACCAAACCGAGGTCGTCGTGCGGACCCTTCTCGAACTCGGTGCGAGCCACAGCCCACAAAACAGGGCGAAGCAGACGCCACTCTATTATGCAGCCCGCTATGACAACTCGGACGTCCTCCACGCCCTCCTCGACGCAGGCGCCGATATTGACGCCCAGGATGAAATCGGCAACACTGCGCTCCACGTGGCGGTCTATATGGGCAACACGGCCATCGTCCAAGAGCTACTATTACGAGGGGCACGGCGCGTCCTGGAGAACAAGGATGGGCATACGCCTGAGGACTTCGCGACCATCCGCGGATTCCGTGATATCATCCCCTTTGTCGTCCTAACTGCAGAAGAACGGGCCCAGCGCGTTGCTTGGGTTGCGCCAGCACCTGCTGCGCCAGCCCCAACCCCAGAACCCAAGCGCCGGCGCCGCACAGGCCCTGAGTGGAAGGCCCCCGCGCCCGACCAACCTCCCACGAACCCAGACCCGCTCAGCATCGCCGAACTCGAATACCTCGAGTCGCTCCCACTCATCTTCATCGCGCCTGTGGGCCAGGCCCCAGTTGAATCCGAGGTGTCCGTCCTGCCTGAATCGCCCTAACTGCGTCCAACATCACCTGCGTATCATAAATCCCTGCAAAATGCACTAAGAAATCCCCGTGCTGCCACAACTCCGCCCCTACGCGTCCATTCACATACGCATTAAAGGCCCGCGTATCGCGCACAAACAAAATCCGCGACTTGTACTCTGGATGAGCCTCATACACGTCTATAATAGCCTTATTTTCATACCAAATGTGATAAATATCCCGTGTCTCGGACCATACCCGTTTGAAAAATTCAACCACCCAGTCAGTCGGCCGCAGCAACATATTACCTGAATTCACGTTTCCCCAACTATCCACATTAAGTGTCATCTCCGCCCACACAGGCATCGCAATCCTCTCTAATAGTACTGTTAGGGGCTGGCCAGGGTTTGTTATATAGACGTCGGCGTCGCTCAGCCAAATGTAGTCATAGTTGGCCCCTTCGCGCTGAATAAAATCGAGAAGAAATAAGACCTTCGACCACGCAATCGGCCGCTCGCGGTCCCAGTATTCTGCCCCACCTTGAACGTACGTATATCCGTGGGCTTTGGCGTAGTCCCGCTTGGACTCGAGCAAGGGCGCCAGGTCACGACAAAAATCCCCGCCAATGGCGAGTGTTAGAATGGCGAAGCGTGGGCCACTAGATTCCATATTATATCTCTAGTAGAGGCGCGAGCTTAGACCCCGCCGGCCCCCTATCTAAACTCCCCACACCACACCCCTAATAGTAGAATGCCTACAATTCACGAGTGCCACAATTATGTACGTATTACGGGGTCAGCGGCGACGATTGATATGCTGTGTGCGGTGAATCTGGAGCCCAAACGTATTTTTTCGCCAACTGCAACGGATTTAATTGACCAGGTCGGCTGGGCCCGTACGATGTTTGGAACCGCCTGGGTTGTCAATGAAGATAACAATGGTCCTCCCTACGTCCATCCGATTAGCAATGGTGGGCTCGGCATTTCATCGCGCTTCATTTCCCACGAGGACCCTCCCATCGCCTTCTACAAGAAACTCCACGCGGCATATCCTGACCTTGTTATTTACTATGAATTTAATGCTCCGCATAAACACAGCCTAGGCTACGGCGAAGTTTCTACTAAGGCTCCTTATGGCTCAACGCACCATTACAGCAACGAGCAGCAGCTGGCTGTCATTGCAAGAACGTACCACTGGATTCTTCCTATTTATCACCCGAGCGTGTAAGGGAGGGAGAAAAATTTGAACCTGGGGGTCCTGACTCTCTCGTAGGCACATATCATGTCAGCTCTACCTATTCCTAGCACGCCTTCCAAGCCCGCCACCCGCAAGTACCAGAAAAATGCAAATGGCGACTACACGTGTCCGCATTGCATTTACACGGCGCACAATATGAGTACTATGCATTATCACTTGAAGAAGCATTCTGGTGTATCAAATTACGTTTGTATGACTTGCAATAAGCAATTCTTACAAAAGCAAACTCTAGAACTTCATATCCACGCTCGTCATCCCGAGTTGGCTACTACACCAAAGGCCCTGCCGGCGGCAGAGAAACCCGCCACCGCCAGCACATCCATAAAAACCCATACGTGCGCAGTACAAGGGTGCGAATTCACGTCCCTTTCGAAAGGCAACTGTCGCATCCATTGTATGCGAATCCATTATGCGGATTACTCCAATGAGTATATCTCTCGAGGCCAAGACGGCACCTGTACTTGTACGGTGTGTGATACAGAGTTCAAGAGTCTCACACACGCATATTATCATATGGCATCTTGTCTCACAGAATCTTCCATTCTTCCCACGGAGGACATCAAGTTTATCAATGAACACGTACTTTAATCTAAGGTCTAAATCTATTACACAGCTCTATTAGGAGACTATTATGGCATATTACCAAACACAGCCGTTGGTACCCAACGCTTTTTATGTAGATATTATAGGCGGCTCCGCTACACAAACAAACGCCTCTGGTGCAAGCGCCCTAACTGCCTTAACAGAGAGTCTGAGCAACGTCCAGGCGGTGTTTAATCCAGCCACCCAGACCGCCGCCATTACATACCTAACAGCATTTTCGCCTGATTCTGGCTTGACGCTACAGAGCGGGATGAATCTGCCCCTAAATGTACAATTAGGGGTTGTGCAGCCGAACTACGGGGGAGGTGCTGGATTTATGTCGATGCTTGGCGCGCAGTCATTCTTGGGCATTAATGGAACATCAGGGTCGATTCAGGCGGGCTTTGCGGGGACACCACAGATGACAATGAGTACGGGTGCTACACATTATGTAAGTACAAATGGGGTGCATCATAGATTGACAGTGGAGGGAGCCGTGTATGCGTCGTCGTATCACACGTTGTGTCCTTATAGGCTTTTTATTGGAGGCGATAAGCAAGTTATGCATATAACGGAGGACGGTGCGGTAGGATTCGGTACGACGGCCCCTCAAGCTCAGCTTCACGTAATTGGCAATGTGCAAAATACAGGAAACTGGTGGTGCGGCGGGACAATTGAAGTTCAGCGTGATATTGTGATACGTGGCAATCTAATCGTCGAAGGGGATATTGAAGTCCGCGGTCAGATTAAGAGCGGACAGGGGAAATAAACATACTAAATTCGGTGGGGGTACTCTGGATTTTTATGCCGGCGCCCGTGTAATCTTGTGCGAAATACCGAATAGAAATATTGTCGCCGACGCGGGCCTTTTCGGAATCGACACCCGTGCTGTATGAGTAGGCCTCCATACGAGTCGTGACGTAATTGCCGATGGTGAAATGCTCTGAGCCTTTCATAAACCGTTCGCCAGACCCTTGTGTGAAATTCTGGTAAGTCGCATACCAACGAATAGGGGCTGTTGTACTGGATGTACTAAATGTCATATTGAGACCTCCGCGGAATGCCATGTAGTATGGCTCGATACCGTGATTCCAGTCGTTAGAGGTTAATGTGAAGTTTTGTGCGCAAATAATATTGCTGCCGGCTGGAAACGTGTTGAGTGTATTTCCTGATGCACTTGTAAGCTGGAATAACCCAGGCATCCAGGCATTTACGGTGGGGGTATTGATTGTATCGTATAACACGGCTGTTGTACTTGCCACAAGTGTATCGGTTGTTCCAGATGCCGTGTATTTTGCACGAACAAAACTGTTAGACGTTGGGAAATCAACAAAACGGAAAGACGCTGCTGCATTACGGAATCCCATATATGCACCAGATGACTCCACACAGAGACCAGATTTAACATTAACTTGACGATTTGTGCTGAAAATATTAATGACGTCTCCACCAGCAGCATAAATGAAGGTGCCCCGATTGTCGGCCGCCAAGCCGAATGCTGAAATATTTCCATTATTGACAACTGCAATTTGAGTAGGAGCTACAGTGGGTGTTCCTGATGTACCACCATTTGTTATAATAATGGATGATGTTAGTAATCCAGTTGTACTAGTGAATCCAGTGTTAAGAGTGCTTGTAAATGAATTTCCATTTACAAAGAAACGGTATGCAGTATTTGTTGAACCCACTGCAATTGCTACATTGCGACTTGCATCAGCATTTAGTGCGTCGCCTGAACCAGTGTAAATGTAATAGCCGCGCGATGATGTACTCTGATAACCATTTGCCATTACACCGGTTACACCAGTAATCTTATAGACGAACTCTGCCCCTGTACTTGCTTCAAGCCAGAAAGACTGATTTGTTTGATTTTTTACACGCATTGCACCAACAACATCTAGAACGGGATTTGTGCCACCAATTGTATTGACATTTCCACTTATAAACATTAAGGTTGATAATGCTGCATTATTTACATATACGTATGATGCACTAAGAGTTGATAATGCAGTTTGTCCTGATGCAAACATAGAAGATACATAAGACAACTGTGAGGCGACAAATGTACTAGACACACTAAGATTCTGCATAAGTGCATTATTACCTACTGTAAGAGATGATACAGCAAGTGATGATAAGTTCGAAAATCCTACATAATTACTCAGGGCCGAACTAATTGTACATATGTTTGCGACTGTAGCATAGCTGCTGAGTGCTGAGCTTATTGTACATATATTGGCGACTGTGGCGTATGAACTGAGGGCCGAACTAATTGTACATATGTTTGCGACTGTAGCATAGCTGCTGAGTGCTGAGCTTATTGTACATATATTGGCGACTGTAGCGTATGAACTAAGGGCAGAGCTAATAGTTGAGATATTATTTCCTGTAGCAAATGAACTGAGGGCTGAGCTTATGGTACATATATTTGCAACTGTAGCATAGCTGCTGAGCGCAGATGAAAGGGTAGATAGATTTGCAGTGGTTGCATATCCAGGAATAGAGGAAACATATATTTCGTGAGCACTAATAGTGGATGCAAACGTATTACCACTGACATAAAGTGCATAATTTGTATTATATGTGCCAAATATACCAACATATCTACCATTGTGTATTGCAATTGCGTCTCCATTAGCCACATTTATATATGTCCCACGTACAGGGCCACCTTGACCAAATCTACCAACCGATGTTGCATTGCACATACATATTTCAACACCAATGGACGAAGCTGCAACTAAGTCATTTGTTAAAGTTATTGATGGATTATCTTGGTTGTGTATTGTAACACTACCAGTTATATCAACAGCGTCAATTGTTGATAAGATTGATCCTTTAACTATAAGGGCAGTTGATAAAGATGTCGAAAAGAAGCCATAATTTTTGACAATTAACTCATTTGTTGTTAACGATGATGTTACAAGCGAAGATAAAGTATTAAATGTCATGTAACTGCTAAGTGCCGAGCTGATTGTGCATATATTTCCAACAGTCGCATACGAACTCAGTGAAGCTGAAAGCGAGCTAACACTGGCTCCTGTGGCGTAGCTACTGAGAGCTGAGCTAATAGTACAAAGGTTTGCCACAGTCGCATAGGAGCTCAGTGAAGCCGACAGTGAGCTAACACTGGCTCCTGTGGCGTAGCTACTGAGAGCTGAGCTAATGGTACAAAGGTTTGCCACAGTCGCATACGAACTCAGTGAAGCTGAAAGCGAACTAACACTGGCTCCTGTGGCGTAGCTACTGAGAGCTGAGCTAATGGTACAAAGGTTTGCCACAGTCGCATATGAGCTGAGCGAAGCCGACAGTGAGCTAACACTGGCTCCTGTGGCATAGCTACTGAGAGCTGAGCTAATAGTACAAATGTTCTCCACAGTCGCAAAGGAACTAAGTGACGCCGATAACGAACTAATACTTGCACCCGTCGCATATGTTGTACGAATACCACCAGACAACGACGAATAGACAGCAAGCGTCGTGTAAGAACTCAACGCCGAGCTAATTGTGCATATATTTCCAATCGTCGCATAACTGCTAAGACTCGAACTAATTGTACATATGTTTGCAATTGTAGCGTAGGAACTGAGTGCTGACGATAATGTAGATATATTATCACCTGTAACGGACCCCGTGATATTTGATGCATTTAATGTACCAACCGTCAATACATTTACAGACATTGAGCTGGCGAAAAATGCTGGCACATATGCATTCCCATTTACATAAAACTTATAGGCAGTATTTGTTGAACCCGTCGCAATTGCCACATTTCGATTGCTATCCGCATTTAGTGCGTCACCAAATCCTGTGTATAAATACAACCCACGGGTCCCCGTTTGTGTGCCGACACCATATGTAAAAGCCTGGGACGTATTTTTCAACGACAATTCACATGGTAAATTTGCAGTATTTTCGAGCCACATCCCCTGAGCCTGTGCCGTCCGCACCCTAAATGCACCAAGTTGGTCAAATACAGGATTTGTTCCACCGAGCGTATTTGTATTTCCATTTACAAAGAATGATGATACAGCAAACTGATTTCGCACCGCCAAATTATTTGTCGTTATACTTGAAGTGTTTAATGATGACAATGCCGACAATGGTACATACTGTAACTGGGAAACGCTCACATTTGACAATGCTAATACAGTCGCATATGAGCTAAGTGCTGACGAAATGGTGGAAATATCATTTCCAGTTGGATACCCACTCAGGCCAGCCGAAATCGTACAAATATTTGCCACCGTTGCATATGAGCTCAAGCTGGATGAAATTGTACAAAGATTTGTCAACGTCGCATATGAACTAAGCGCCGATGAAATTGTGGATACATCATTACCAGTCGCATACCCCGTCGTAATAGTATTTGACAATGATGAAATACTGGCATTTGTAGTCGAAAGACTAGTTGAAAGATTTTGTATTAGTACCGTGTTATTTGCAGTACTAAGTGCCACATCAGCAACATATGATGACAATGAAGACAGCTGTTGATTTGTCGATGTAATTTGCGACGAGAGCGTGGAAAATCCAATTAGGGAGCTGAGTGATTGAAATCCGCCGGCCAACGTGGAAATCTCAATCCCCTGAGTACTTGCCGTCGCATTTAGATTTTCGTTGGTAGTTGAGAGATTTTGTGTGAGTGTACTATAGACGTATGTACTAAGAGAATTTACCGCACTACTGTATGCGTAGCCGAACGGATTCGTACTCATATATGCGACCGTCGTCGAAAACTGCTGACCCGTTGCGGTCGAATTCGTATTAACTTGTGTCTGTAGTGAATTTCCCGTACTCACTAATTGTGCGCTCGTAATAGTCGATGCATAGACGGTAGAGTAAAACAGTGATTCTACATTGGAAATATCAGTTGAAAGTGTAGAAAGCTGTGTACCCGTCCAATTAGACAAGTCATTTGTCGTAGTCGAAAGACTAATGCACGCTGCACTAAAATCTGCCTCTTGGATTCCACCATTATAGATGGTAGTACTCAAGTTTGAGAGCTGTGCGTTAAATGTACTAAAGACGTCGGGTAGATACCCTACGCCGTACGTGCTTATATTGCGTAATGTATCTGTATAAGCTATTGCCCCATTTACCCCCACAGCAATCATTGCATTGGTACTTTGAGGATTAAACGAGTTGGATAAAAAGAAGAACCCATTTCGTATAATTATGTTATCCGTATCAATATTATAGGGATTCGGATCAGGCATATCTACTACTATTACGCCAATTTCTCCATTGCGCTTCTAGGCGCAGGTTATACAGACGGCACGTTTGACTCCCATAGAAGCTTCGCCCCTATATTTCCCTGCCCACCACTAAGAGTCGTAATTGATACACCGCTGGTAATTGTACTCATATAGAAGTTCAAGTATGTTCCTGCATTCAGGGACTGTAAGGTGACGAATCGAATACCATTCACATTTTCCGTAGAACCCGTTGATGGAATCTGTTGCACGGACTGGTCTAATAGTGTTCCGCCTGCTGTCTTCAATTGTAATGCAATAGCTCCATTACGACTAGGAGTTGTATAATTGAGATTTGCCACTAATTCGTATGTACCCGCAGTGGAGCAATAAATGGACGAAACATTGCCGAAACCATCCACCTCTGGGCACCACGTCCAGCCGTTTTCGACGTTTGTCGTGAATTTAACGGGTGCATTTGTGATGACCGCGTTGCCTACAAATGTGCCAGCCAAAACTGGCATATGACCCACGCGAGGGACAATCACAGTCTCAATAGAACTCACCTGCGAGCTGAGGGCGATGAAATCAGACGCGCGGACGAGAGTACTAACCGAACTGAGCTGTGTAAATTCGCCATTGATTGTACTGAAACTTGTACTACACACTTCATATAAGGCATTGATAAGATCGTAGTGATAAGCCTCTGTAGTACTGACACTTGTGGAAAATATGGTATATACACCCGTACTGACCCAATCGCCAATACCTGTCGTAGAGAGGTTGTTCAAGTCATACCCTGCGGCACTAATAGTCGATGTAATGTCAATGAAGGTGGCCTGGCCCGTTCCACCCACGGTTGTTAAAACGGAATTGAGCGGAGAGTAAGTATTACTCAGTGTTCGACCTATATACGAATTTGCCTGAAGGAGGTCCGCAAATGTTGTGATGCGACTCATACTACTCTAAATGTCTAAGATTCACGGGAGCCCTTTTAGCCCCCACGTAAATGACGCTCAAAGAAACACTAAGAGTAAGCTAGAATGCCTTCCGGTGGTGGTTTATTACAACTAGTCGCACAGGGAAAACAAGATATTTACCTGACGGGAAACCCGCAGATTACCTTTTTTAAACTTGTATATCGTCGTCACACAAACTACGCAATTGAGTCTGTACCGATGTATTTCGACGGTACGCCAGGGTTCGGTCAGCGCATTACGTGCGTTGTTCCTCGTCGTGGAGACCTGCTTGGTCAAGTGTATTTGCAAATGAACCTGCCGGCCATCAAGGATATGAGCGGCAACCCAATTAGCTATGTCAATTCTATCGGCCACGCCCTTATTGAAGAGATTGCCGTTGAAATCGGCTCGGACGAAATAGACCGTCAAACCGGAGAATGGATGGAGATTTACTCGCAATTCATCACACCTACCGGCCAACAACAGGCACTGAACAATATGATTGGGCGCGTGGATGGTGTAAATACGTTCCCTGGGCTCGAAGGTGCACAATCCCTAATAGTCCCGTTGCGGTTCTGGTTCTGTAATAACCCTGGCAACTACCTACCTCTAGTGGCGCTCCAGTATCACCCTATACGTATTACGATTAAGCTCCGTAGTCTCCAGGATTTGTACTACACGGGAAATATTCAAGGCTATGACCCGACGTCGTTCCAGGTTCAGCCTGTGACGCCTGGTGAGAACCCGTCCTTCCTGCTCTACGGTGACTATGTTATACTGGACACAGAGGAGACCCGCCGATTTGTGAGTAATAGCCACGAGTACTTGATTGACCAGATTCAATACAGTCCTATACTTTCATTTCCTCAAACGGGCAGCTTCTTGAACTGCCGCTTGGAATTCAACAACCCCATTCGCGAACTCATTTGGTATATCCAGCGCGACGTTATGACAACGCGCCACGAGTATTTCAACTATACGACGGTCAGTAACTTGGACCCGACACTCTTCCCATCACAGGATATGTTGGCATCGGCCGTAATTCAGATTGACGGCCAGGACCGATTTGAAGAGCGGAATGCGAAGTATTTCCGGCTTGTCCAGCCGTGGGCGCATCACACAAATACTCCGATTGGGCTTTTCCTCTACAACTACTGCTTTGCCCTGCGACCTGAGGAGGCCCAGCCATCCGGCTCCCTAAATGCAAGCCGTATTAACAGCTTAGTTATCAATATGACTCTGGATAACGCCACGGCAGTTACACGTGGACCGGTGCATACTCGAGTGTATGCCGTGAATCACAACATTCTCCGAATCATCGACGGATATGGGGGAGTACTCTTCAAAGTTTAATATACAGGGGAAAACAGTTAGGGATGTCAGAACAGTTAGCGACACCACCACCGATAATACCTGAAAGTGCATCTACTCCAGCTGCACCTTCAGAACTTATAAGAACTGATAATACCACACCCACAGCCGCCCCTCAAGGTCCGATACAATATCCTCCTGTTAGTCCATTACCGCCAGGATTTGTTCCGCCGGCAGCCCCTCCAAAAAAAGAGGAAGAACCTGTACCACAGGTCCCTGAAAATAGCAGCCCAGAGAAGTGTCAGAACCCTACGTTCTTTTATACACAAGGGACATTCTGGGGTGGTGCAACACTCAATTACACGATTTATCGTGTACTGGCCATAATTGGTGGCCTACTTGCACTAGACCATTTCTATTTGCGCAGTCCCACGACGGCCATTGCAAAGATCATTATGAATTTCCTGACATTTGGATTTTGGTGGTTCTATGATATGCTCCAGGCTATTACAGAGCGCAAGGACATCGAGAAATACGGTATTTCAATGCCGTGGTACGGGCCGGCGGGGATTGGCGCGGGAGGATTTGTAACCAATGAAAATCCAAAGGTCTCAAATTCGAGCCCCTTCTGGTTTATGCTGTACGCAATTGGTCTCTTTATTTTACCCTTTGGCCTCGATTACTTGGTCGCCGGCGACGTGCCTGGTGCCGCCTACAAGGCAATTAGTACTGTGATGGTGTTTGGTATTGCATATACATTCATTAATATTTACAAACTCTTAGTGCATCCTGAGCAGGTTATGTGCGAAGGAACCACGCGGTACATCCCGTGGTCCGTGTTTGGAAAATACAAGAAAGATGCCCTATTTGCAAACAAAGTGGCGGAATGTCCTCAAGAGGCAGATTCGTCACTATTAGGATTGTTTAGCGGTATTTTCAAGGGGCTCGGAAATGTGCCTGTTGTGGGGTCCGTCTTTAGGGTCGCCGAAGGCGTCGCACAAATGGCTAATACAGCACGGACTCTTGGGCCAAAAGTAACAAACGGCTTAGCGCAAAGCTTGCAAGCTGCTTCGGCGGCTCGCGCTCCTCAGGCCCCTAACATACCTCTAAAAGAAGGTGTATCCCAGGTGACGGATATGCCAATGAAAGGTGGCGGTACAGCTGAACCCACATCCTTAGTTCCAGGTTTCACACTTGCATTATTGTTCATCACAGCAATCTTCTACAAGGGTCGCACAACGATTACAGAGATTATCGAGCGGGGGCAAGCGCGCCCACCGGCCATTGGCACAATCCTCTGGCGTAAGGAGAATGTCGGCGACGTCCCTCCACCCGCTCCCTAGTCACGAGTTTTTTGAATCCCTTCTTGTCCGGCCCTCGAACATCGAGCTGCCCCGCCCCGACAAGGTTGCGCCCCTCATAATTGTCTATTTCACAGCGTCTTGGTGTGGTGCTTGCAAGCGCCTTGATATTCCTAGCTTGATGTCGGCCCGCCCCGACGCCATCTGGTACAAATGCGACGTGGATGAAAACAATTATACCCCTGGATACTGTGGGGTCCGCTCTATTCCAGCCTTTCAGGCCATCGTAAAAGGTCAGGCGATGCCCCTCTTTGGGTCGAGCTCAAACCAGGCTGTCGCCAGCTGGCTCCAGGGACTTCCCCACGCATAAACAGGGGGAGTTGCCCCCCCTAGCTTTATTAATATCTTCTATCTCTCCTAAAAGTAAGTAGCTATGACAAATACTCCCCTAGACGCAGACACCCTAATAGTCGGTGCAGGGGTGGCGGGTCTTACAACGGCCCTCAAACTCCTCACACAACAACCTGACAGAAAAGTTGTTGTGTTAGAAAAATACGGAAAGCTCGGCGGACGAGCAATGACCTTCAAGAAGGACGTCCCAGGTGTCGGCTCAGTCCAATGGGAGAACGGCGCCGGCCGCATCCACGCCAGCCACACACGTCTCCATAAACTACTCAAAACCTATGACCTCGCTGTCGCACCCATACCACCTGATGCACAGTTTCGCCGCTGTAATCATCGTGGTTGCGCGAAGCCCCTGCCAGACCACTTCGAAGAACTCCTCCACACCTTCATCACACCCCTAACAGCCCTCTCTAGGCAGACCCTCGGAGCTCATACACTTTTACAATTAGCTACCGAAATACACGGCGCCCAAAAAGCCAGAGAACTCTTTGACCTCTTCCCTTACTACACCGAAGTCCATAATCTTCGTGCGGACCTTGCCCTCAAAACCTTCGGCGCCGAAATGGGCACTCGCGACGACTACTGTGTCCCTATCAAAGGCTTCAGTGCGCTCATCGATGCCCTCGCCGCCGACGTCCGCACGCGCGGCGGCCATATTCGCCCCCGTCACACCCTCAAGTCCTACAAAGAACTCCACGACGCCGACGGCAGCTTTTCACACATTGAGGCCGACATCGAAATCTACAACGCCGACACAAAGGAAACCACGCATCACACTCTAAAAGCCCGCCGCATAATCCTTGCGTTACACGCCGAGGCCCTCCGAAAACTAAAGCCACTTCGTAATTGGACTCCGTTAAAACATTTAGGTTCCGCCCCACTCCTTCGCATATATGCTATCTTCCCTAAAGGCCGAAATGGACGCGTCTGGTTTGACCGTATGCCGCGCACAATAACAACGAATACTCTCCGCTATGTAATCCCTATTAACCCAGACAAAGGGATAATAATGATTTCTTATACGGACGGCCTTGATACGCGCCCGTGGTTCAAGTTGGCCGATTCGACCGACCCCGAGGC
>JACCDW010471253.1_pt1 | contig 14173 bp, 14 predicted proteins | sample 7449781 | NCBI WGS metagenome assembly JACCDW01 (sample SAMN15323449, study PRJNA562643) | freshwater metagenome | isolation source: river surface water | place: USA:Blue River Watershed | collected 2017-08-18 | reverse complement strand
GTCGACCTTTCTACAATCGGCGTATCGGTCAGCTGGCAAGACGCCGCTGATGTTTTGAGCCAAAAGCTCGTTACCTATTTAGCGCCCTGAACCCAGGGCCTCCAACACAGGCTTGATTGCAATGTCCACCCCTGACAACCCAGTTGTGCGCGAAGCGCAAACCGTCGAAAACTACAACGCCTCGGCCAAGCAAAAAGCAGCCGCCAAACTCTCACGTATTCCCGTGAAAGTGGAACAAGGTGAAGTGCTGAAAAAGCCCGACTGGATTCGCGTCAAAGCAGGCTCGCCCTCCACACGTTTTTATGAAATCAAAGACGTGCTGCGCGCCAACAAATTGGTGACCGTGTGCGAAGAAGCCAGCTGCCCTAACATCGGCGAATGCTTTGGCAAAGGCACAGCAACATTCATGATCATGGGCGACAAGTGCACACGTCGCTGCCCGTTCTGCGACGTGGGCCACGGACGCCCCGATCCGCTCGACGTGAATGAGCCAGAGAATTTGGCCAAAACCATTGCCGACTTGAAACTCAAATACGTCGTCATCACCAGCGTCGACCGCGATGACTTGCGCGACGGCGGCAGCCAACACTTTGTGGACTGCATTCGCCGCACACGCGAGCTGTCACCGCAAACACAAATTGAAATTTTGGTACCCGACTTCCGTGGCCGTGATGACCGTGCTTTGGAAATTCTCAAAGCGGCACCGCCAGACGTGATGAACCACAACATGGAAACCGTGCCACGCCTCTACAAGGAAGCGCGCCCTGGTAGCGACTACGCCTTCAGCTTGAACTTGCTCAAGAAGTTCAAAGCCTTGTTTCCCAACGTGCCCACCAAGAGCGGTTTGATGGTGGGCCTCGGCGAAACAGACGAAGAAATTTTGCAAGTGATGCAAGACATGCGCGACCACAACATCGACATGCTCACCATCGGCCAATACTTGGCGCCTAGCACCAGCCACATTCCTGTGCGCCGCTATGTGCACCCAGACACGTTCAAGATGTTTGAAGAGAAGGCTTACGAGATGGGCTTCAGTCACGCCGCCATCGGCGCGATGGTGCGTAGCAGTTATCACGCCGACCAGCAGGCACACGCAGCATCCGATGTCATTAACTCGAAGTAAATGATAAATTATCGATATTATTGAGAACGCAATTAGAAATATACTTATAAAGTTTCAATTAACTTTATGGGGTGCCTTTGTCAACTTCTCGCTCAGTCAGCCGCAGCAATTCAACAATCCGTGCTTGTGTTGAATTTTGGACTGAGTATTTGAGTAGGCGCTCATAGTCAAAGCCGGACACTAATTTTGTCGTTTTAAGGTGCTGATAAGCATGCAGTGAAAAAACAAATTTTTTCTTTTAAGTTGACGGATCAATGAGGCCGAGTGACGTCGACGACGCGCACTGCGATTTGCGGCTGAATGTCTTTGGGAAGATGGCTGTGAAGTCTTGATTTGAGCTCAGTTGAGGTCAGAGGTCTTTTGCCACTGTCCCTTGCTGGCGGCTGTTCGGATCCTCCAACCCATAGCACCAAGTAGATCCCGAATCCCTCGGTTTCTTTTTGAGTGGTGTACTGCGGGATCAGCTGACCCTGCACGGCCGTCCAAAGCTCTGAGTGCCATTCGCCTTTGATTTCTATGGGAACAGTAATCGAGTTGCGATATGAGACACGGATGTCTGCGCGTTTGTCATTGACGTAGTCGAACTCCGGTTGACTATCAATACCAAGCGGTTCGAGGTGGCCTCTCAGCAAGGCAAGTAGTGCGTCCCGGCAGCTGTTTTCATGCTTGTGCTTGTTCTCAGATTCTTCTGTCCAAAATTGGCGGAATAGATCGCTGTTGCTGGTTCGAATATCAGTTGCAATTTGATCCAAATGGTCCAACACAATGGCCTGCAGATCAGCAGGACCTATTGGAGACTTGTTACTTAGGATCGTAGCTACGTTGGTAAGGTTCGGGTGGCAGAACGTGTTTTCCCTCAGCCGCTGAATGACCTCGTGTTTACTGCTGAGCAGATGCCGTTTGATTTTCTCAAGCGTAGTGAGCTCTAGAAGTCGGTTGATCTCTTCCAGACTCTCCAAAGTACCTAAAGCGGTCAGCTTGCCGATGAGTCCTTTGACATGGTCGCCTAGGTTCATCGCTTGGCTGACTGCTCCACCACCCATTGGCCAATCGACTTCTGCGAACGGCGTTTGAATTTCAATGAGCTTCCCAAACGTATTGGCACTCAAAGTGAAATCCATAGGCAAATCACTTAAACGGCTGCCTAGGAAATCGGAGATGTGCTGTATGCGTTGCCAAGACTCACCAATGAAGTCCCAGAGCTTTTGCTCGTACTGTTCTGGATCTATGAGCATCCCCGTGAGAAGGAAGTACACCCGCTGGCCCGAGTCAAGGGATTTGAGCTTGAGCTTCTTTGCAACTATGGCTGGGAGCTCGGGCATCTCAAACTTTAGTGCAGACCTCAGCAAGGAATTGAGCTGATTGAGCTGGCTTGACTTGTTTCGAGTTGGGAAGCTGAGAAGCAAAGCTGGTACAGAAACGCGGGCGACCTTCATATACGTCGCATTCCTGGCCAACGGATAGATCCCGTCAACGTATTCCTTCTGAGCTTTGAAGCTTTCACTTGCGAAGGTGATTAGCACCTTTGACACGAGCTCGGGCACATTGCTGACCAAATGCAAGAACCACTCAGGGGGTGTTTCAGTGCCATCGGTCAGCCGAAAGCAGACCATTTTCTCTAGTGTGCTGCTATCCAATAAATCGATGGCACTTGGATTCTCCGTCCAGCTCAGCTCCATGCCAAGAAGACATGCAGCTCGAATCCAGTGAGATTGCTGTTTCAGATTCAGATCGATGATTTCTTTGACGGAAGGAAGATCACTGCGTCTGATACAAGCTGGCATGCCAGCCTTCGCAGCCTCGAATACATCGGCATAGTTGTCGCAGTAGGTCTTGAACCGATCGAGCGGTGTCTCGCCACGCGTGTCTGAGTATTGATTCAACCAAACCCCAGCCAATTGGCCCATCAGTGCAGCGTTTGCTTGCCCTGATCGAATTTCAGAAAGCTTGGTCGCCAGGTTCACGCTTCGTTCATTTTTGATGTCAGCTTGCTCGCGCTGCCGCTGCTGATTGGAATGATTCCGAGTCTTCTGCCACTCTGGAATTTCCCAGGTCAGTAGAGGTTTTAACCAGCTGATTTTCACTGGGTCACCGCTCGCCCATTCAAGCACCATGTCAAAAGTGAAACCTGGTGCAGGATGATCGGACCACAGGGACCGCATGGCTTCAGCCAAGTGTTCTTTGGCCAAGGCCTCGTTTGAGGTGCAGTCGATGTGCTGGAAATGCCACAGCCCAATGTCTGCAGGAGCTGGTATTCCGCGCAGAATCTGTGAGTCGTTGAACAAGCCATGCAGCGGCGAGGGAGCCGATTCATTCCGTTCAAAGCAAACACCTAGGAGACCCTTGTAACGCTCGGGTCTGTCAATCAACCACTGTGTGATGGTCTTGTGGAACTCCGGCTCATGTCGTCGCTCTCCGTATTCATCTGTGCCAATGCGCAACCAGGTGAAGAGTCGCGCGTCGGGAATCTTGTCGCCATGCACTTGAACACCGCGGGTAACCAGTGCGGCCAGCGTAAGCGAAATGTGAAACTCTACCCAGTTTAACGACTGCAAATCGCTGCGTTGTGCCAATTGGTCCAGTACGAAAGGCAAATCGTCTTCAGGAACTGTCTTGGGAAATTCATAGGCCCAAAAGTGCTGGTACATCCCCAAGATCTTGCTTTTGGGGAGGTGAAGGTAGCTCAGGACCTGTGAGGCAGAGACGGCTCTGGGAAAGAGCTTGCCTAACAAGGTCCCAGCGAGCTCTTCATCTGGATCGGCAATCTTGCCTTGGTTCAGGTGATCCAGGAATTCGATGGCTTGACTATCCGTTACGCCGCACTCAAGCCAAGCCTCCAGAGCATGCCGCCGTACTCGCTCCCAGCGAGTTCCATCTGCAGCGACCTCTCGCAGTTCGTTGGTCAGCTGCGTTTGAGTGGCTGATTGCTTAAGCACCTTGAGGATGAAAACCACATAGGTCTGTGTGGAGTCATCTCGTTTAGGGTCCTGCAACGCAGCCAAGTATTCATCTCGAAGTTCTACTTGGAAGAGCGCAGAAAGATTTTCTGCACCTCGCAGATCCCAGAGTACCGAGGGGTTGGCGTGAGTCTGGAAATAGATTTCCTGCAACAGCAGCCTCTTCGCTTCCACATCCATTGGGTGGGGATCACTGTAGAGTGCAACGGTCAGTGGATCATTTTTGATCAACCCATGTTGTGCCTTGAGACTCTTCAGTGCCAGCCAGCCGTACAGGCCACGCAGCCCTGCTACTGCTTTGCCGTCAAACCCAAGCATGAGGTTGAGCACTCTTTTCAGAGGAAGCCCGCGTGAGTCGATTTGTTTGCCCAGCCAATCGGCTGCCAAATACTCGGCAACACTTCTGTGTGTTGGCTCTAGTCGCTGATCATTCGAAGTGGATGGCACGAAGAGGGCGGTGCACAACGCTTTAGACGCTTGATCAGGTGAGCTTGGCTCAAAATCGTTCAGTGCAGGGAATCGATCGCTTCCCTCTGACGGGTCTAGGGCGACACCTGACTTATCTGCCAACAGCAAAGTGGCGAATACCTGCCCAGCGGCCTCCAAGAGTGCGCCCTTGAGCACTGGCTGAAAACGGGTTTGGTCGCGGTGCTTGCGGTTTTCCTCTTGAACGAGGGCCTCGCATGCAAGCTGGTATGTCTCATCTCGACTGCTTGGCCAAGTCTGTCCTCCCAGTGCTTTGACGGTCAGTCCCAGCGTTTGAGGGTTACTCAGCAGGGCGCTGATTCCGTGAGCTTCTGCTTGCGCAATGAAGTTCTCAGCGTCAGACCTGTTGAAGTTGTCTTCGAGAATCCGCTTGATGTCAGCGGCCGTCAGAGGCTCCAGGGTGTAAATCGGTAGCTTTCCATTTGGCGAAGCTCCAATGATCTCTTCAAGATCTGCTTGCCCGTACCAGTCTGCTGCACGGCAAGCGATCCGGAAATTGGGCAGTCCCAGTTTCCTGAGTTTGGATTTGACTTGAACCAGGATGGATGCAGTCGTAGCACTGGCACGAACTTCATCCAACCCATCGAGGAACAGACATTTGTCTTTCCATGCCTCATCGATATCGCTGTAAACGAACTCAGCAATCGTCAAGCGCAGGCCGTTGTCGGATTGCGCCTCGGATTTGAAGGCCTCACTTTTCCCTGCGCCAGGCTCTCCCAGCAATACCCAGGCTGGGACTGACCTCAGCGATTCCACGCCCACCGCCTCGGTGTCGGATCCACCGTCGGGCAATTGGGAGAGCTGCTTGGCGCTGCGAGGGACAAAGATCATTTACTTCATCCAGCTTTCAACCGGTTGCAGCAGGAAGTCGGAAATGGCAACGCCATCGGCTCCCACCACCATCGGGGTGACATTTTTGAATTTGTCAGCAAAGATCTGCAGGCCTTTGGGGGCAGCATAGTCATCCCCGCTTTTGACCTCGATGGCGAGCAATTTTTCGCCATAGGTCAGAACGAAGTCCACTTCACTGGGACTCTCTCGCCAGTAATACAGGCTGGAGTTTTCGGGCTTGTTGTTGATCAGGTGTGTGCCAACGGCACTTTCAACTAGGCGTCCCCAGTACGTACGGTCGTTTTTGGCCTGCTCGAACGTGTACTTTGCCTGAGCTGAAATCAAGGCCGTGTTGTGGGCGTTGAACTTGGGTGGTGAGGCTCGCCTGCGCAGCTCTTGCCCCGCGTACTTCTGCAGGCCCGTCAGCAAGCCTGCCTGTGAGAGCAAGTCCAGGTAATGGGCGAGGGTGACTGTGTTGCCTGCATCCTGGAGCTGGCCGAGCAATTTCGTCAAGGCGATCAGCTGGCCAGAGTAGGCTCCGCAGCCCAGCTCAAACAGGTTCTTCAAGAGCGCAGGCTTTTCGACCCGGGTCATCTGCAAGATGTCGCTCTCAATGTTTGGCTTGATCAGGGCATCACGGACGTACTGTCTCCAGCGGGTTTCATCGCGGATCAGACTGGCTGCACCTGGGTAGCCACCGAAATAGATGTACTCGTCCAGTGAAAAGTCGAAGGCCTCCTGCATCTCGCTGTATGACCAGTGCGACATGTGGATGGGCTCATAGCGTCCAGCCAGGCTTTCAGTCAGACCCTTCTGCATAAGCCATGGCGAAGATCCCAGAAGCACAACGTGCAAGGGAACTTGCTCAGCCCGGTCTGCGTCCCAAAGCCCCTTGACGACTTCTGACCATCTGGGAATCTTCTGAATCTCATCGATGGCCAGGACATGGCATTGCCCCGAGGGCAGCGACCGAGCTTTGGCGCGAGCTTGCGTCCACTTGTCGACGATCCATTTCTCAGTTGCTTTTGCCCCTGACTCTCCCTGGATGGTGCTGACTGCGTCACTGAATGGGTCAATATTTACTGTGGCTGACTGATCCGTGGCTTCAAAGGTAGAAGGATGCCCAGCCAGAGCCTGGCGGACCATGGTCGACTTGCCAATTTGACGTGGTCCGGCTACAACGATCATGAACTTGGGAGGTTCATCGAGTCTAGCTTTGAGCGTCTTTAGGTGAGGTCGGGTGTACGACATTTGTATTTTACTGAGTAAATTTACTCTGTAATATACAATACATGTTTATAAAATGCAATTGAAGCGTCAAGAATGGGCGTCAGCGAGCAAGTTCTAGAGGCGCTACCTGTTAAGGAGTTCAGAGAATGTGTACACAAATTCAGTATCCGTGGAGCAGCTCGGTGAATACATCGTCAAAGGATTGGCACGTCACCACTGGGGGCTCGAAATTGGGGCAAACACTTTCGTACGCGCGACGTTTCTAAGGCAGGAGGGCACCATCGCGTTTGACCGGTTTTCGCTGGATGCGTGAGGGATCGCGTATCTTGCGACCTTGGGCACGGCGTATTCCAATATGAAAGTATTCAGTCGAATGAGTCCCCAAATTTGACCCCTTGGAAGATGTCGATCTACGGGACAGAGGTCGGTGGCGACCCAGCTGCGCCTGAGCTGCGAGTTTCGATGATCTATGGGGTGACAATCGCGAAGAGTTCGCGCGCCGTAGGGCTGCTTTCTGAGATTCTCAGAGGTCCCAATGCCGCAGCAACGTAACTCTCCAATTCAAAACGGATGCTAAGTGATGAACGATGATGAGTTGGCCAGAAAATTGAAGGAGCGCGATGCAGTAGTTGTCCATTTTTCCCACCACGCGAACATGCGCGGTAGAGGTGTGTTCCCTGTTGACATGCACGAGGCTATCAGGAACAAGGACCACTGGGCGTTATCTTGCTCAGTGCTCTGGCCAGGCTATGGGATGGACCCGTGCGGCAGCGTAGGCGTTTTGTTCAAGCCCTTGGTGGCCTCCGTTCTATCTGTTTCTAATAAAGATTCCGGCTCATGGACCACACATGACGGGATAGATCAGTCCGCGGGGGTATTTACGATCTTTTTTCCCAAATATTCAGATCAAAATGGCCATGAACCACCTGTTTTTTCCCAAAATTTGCGGACCTTTCACAGAAGCTGCGAAGGCTTAAAGCCCCATCAACTCGGTCGGCTCATCGCTGGCCAGCACCTCTTGCGCCCACGCCTCTAGGCGTGAGGCATCTGCACGAATCACCTCTTGTTTGACGGCCAAGATTTGCGTCGGATGCATGGAGAAGCTGCGCAACCCCAAGCCCAACAGCAAACGCGTCATTGCCGGGTCGCCCGCCATTTCACCGCACACACTCACGCCTTTGCCTTGCGCGCGGCTTTCGGCAATCGTGTCGGCAAGCAAACGCAACACCGCCGGATGCAGCGGGTCATACAAATGCGCCACCAACTCATCTGCACGGTCAATGGCCAAGGTGTATTGAATCAAGTCGTTGGTGCCAATCGACAAGAAGTCGAAGTGACGCAAGAACATCTTCACGCTCAACGCGGCTGCAGGCACTTCAATCATGGCGCCCACCTTCACAGGACCAAACACATCACCCCGTGCGTCGAGTTGCTTGCGCGCTTTGTCGAGCAGCGCCAGTGTTTGTTTGATCTCACGCGCATGCGCCAACATGGGAATGAGTAAGTGCACTTGACCGTGCGCCGCTGCACGCAAGATGGCACGCAGTTGCGTCAGGAACATGGCCGGGTCAGCCAAGCTCCAACGAATCGCACGCAAACCCAAGGCAGGGTTCAAATGCGTTTCGTCTTTGATGGTGCGATCCAAAGGCTTGTCCGCGCCAATATCCACCGTGCGAATGGTGACAGGCAACCCCTTCATGCCATCCACAGCGCGCTTGTAGGCTTGGTACTGCTCTTCTTCGTCGGGCAGAGCACCTGCGCGACCCATGAATAAAAACTCGCTGCGGAACAAACCCACGCCTACAGCGCCCACATCCAATGCGGCGGGCGAATCTTCTGGCATCTCAATGTTGGCCAACAAGTCCACGCGCTGGCCATCAAGTGTGACAGCGGGCGTGTGACGCAAACGCAAAAGACGTTCACGCTCTAGGTCTGCTTGACGCTGCTTGAATCCGTACTCGGCCAAGATGATGGGCGAAGGATTGACGATGACCACGCCAGCATCGCCATCGATGATGATCCAGTCATCTTGACGCACCAACTGACTGGCCGTGCGCGCACCCACGACCGCAGGAATATCCAAGCTGCGAGCCACGATGGCCGTGTGTGATGTCTTGCCACCCACATCAGTGACAAAGCCCGTGAACACGCTCTGCTTGAACTGCAACATGTCCGCAGGCGACAAATCGTGCGCCACCAACACAAGAGGCACATCCATTTCATCGTCGAGTTGCAGGTCTTGTTGGCGGGGCTGATTGCTGCGTTTGGTGGATGGGTGCGGCATGACATGTGTCACACCTTTCATGTGGCGCAACATGCGCTCGACCACTTGCTCTAAATCACCTTTGCGCTCGCGCAAATAGGCATCATCCATTTCGTCAAATTGACGAGCTACCACGTCAAGCTGCGAGGTTAACGCCCACTCGGCGTTGTACAAACGTTCTTTGATCCACCCCGTCACACCATCGGCCAGCATGGTGTCTTGCAACAACATCAAGTGCACTTCTAAGATGGCGGACAACTCTGGTGGCGAATCTTTTGGCAGGTTGTCATGCAAGCTTTGCAGCTCGGCAGACACCGCCTCACGTGCTTGCGTCAAACGCTGGAGCTCTGAGCTCACTTGCTCTTGCTCAATGAAGTAATGCGCGACATCCACACGACTAGACGCCACCAACACAGCACGCCCAATGGCAATGCCGCGTGCGACTGCAAGACCGTGGATTGAAAACGTCATCGTGCGTTACTCGCCTTCACCAAATTTATCGGCAATCAAGGCCAACAAGCCATCCATGGCTTCTTGCTCTTGTGTGCCATCGGTTTCAAGTTCAACGTCGCTGCCAATGCCTGCCGCCAACATCATGACACCCATGATGCTTTTGGCATTCACACGGCGATCGCCTTTGCTGATCCACACCTCACATGGGAAGCTGCCGGCGAGCTTGGTGAGCTTGGCAGACGCACGTGCGTGCAGGCCTAATTTATTGCTGATGGTCGTTGTAGTTTTGATCATGGATTCGACGGTTTTGATTTTGAGGAGCGGTGATGGCAACTTGCATCACACCTTGCGTGCCGCCTGTCAGGGCGCGAGCCACCAGCGCATCAAGCGATTCATGGCGATAACACACCGATCTAAAGAGCATGGGTAAATTCACACCTGCAATGAGTTTGGCGTTACTGCCTACCACCAGTTTTTGCGCCACATTGGCAGGCGTGGCGCCAAAGATATCGGTCAACACCAACAAGCCACTGTCCAACGCAGAACCTGCTGCGTCTAAAGCCTGAGCCAACGTGTCTTCAGGTTGCGCATCAGGCATGACATCGAGGGCCATGACATCCGCCGAACACTCGGAATAGACATGCATGGCACAGTTACGCAAGGCGCTGGCCAGCGGCGCATGGGCAATGATGAGGATGCGGTTATTCATAGAATGGAAAAGTGCGTTGCACAGATTATCAGCTGTCAGATTTGTGTTTTAAAAAATAGCCATAAGACGCAATACAGCAGACAAAAAAGACTGCCATGGCCAACTGAAACGATTGCGGCTCTTGCCAGCCAGCGGCCTTGAAACCGTCAATCATCAGCCCCATGCCCCACTGCACCACAAATACACCCAAGAACAGCACCAAGTTGTAGGCTGACAACGCACGCCCCGCCAACGCGGAAGGGAACGCCATACCGACCGCAGGTTGTGCCAACGACACGAATGAGCTGCTGATGCAAAACAGCGCCCAATGCAGGGCCCCAGCATCCGAACCTGCCAACACGATGTAGATCTGCACGCAAAAATTCAGCGGCACACCGTAGGTCATCAATTTGTTGGCATTCAAGCCGCGTGCGTACAACATGGGCGTGACCAAACCCCAGAGCCAAAATGTGACCAACATACACACGTTGATCCAGAACAAGCCCGTCGCCGCCTCAAGCGACGAATAACCCGCCACTTTGATCATCCAAGGTCCAGCCCACAGAGTTTGCATGGCAATCAAGCCACCGTAGTTGAAGAAGCCCATTGGCGTGAGGCTTCGAAAGTATGGGTGTGTCCACACTTGTGCGTAGCTGGCCAAGATACCCACAGGTTTGGCTTGTGTCGGGAGTGGATCGGGCTGCTCTGCCACACGCCATTTGGGCACCTGCCACATCATGAGCCCCATGGAAAGAACGATCAACAAGGCCAGTCCAACAAACATCCAGCGCCAACCGATCACCGGCAGCAACCACTGCACGGGCAAGGTAGACGCCAACATACCGAATGCCCCTGTCATCAACATCCATGAATTCGCACGCTGCTGCTTCTCCATCACCAGCCATCGGCGATAACCTGTTAGAGGCGCCATCAAACAAGCACTCACGCCCACACCAATGAGCACGCGCGCCAACAACAACCCGCCAAAGTCAGTTGCCCACGAGAACGCCAAGCACCCCAAGACCGCCACACCTAAAAAACTCAGCACGACTTTTTTGGGGCCATGTTGGTCTAGCCAGTGGCCCATCGGCAATTGCGTGAGTGCGAAACCAAAAAAATAGCCTCCAGCTAAAAGCCCAAGGTCACGCGCTTGCAAACCAAACTCGAGGGTCAAGGTCGGAGACAGCGTCGCAGTGATCGCCCGCAACAATGCAGACAAAAAGTAGGCCGATGCAAAAGCAACAAACACCCACACCGCCGCTCGGCGCGGCAACACATCGTGGTTCATGGCAACTTGATTCCTGAAAAATATGTTTCAGCGGCCTCTGCCAAACCTTTATCTTTGGTTTTGCCATACACCGCAGCTTGGTAAATTTTGTTGCCATAGGCAAACCACACCCACTGCACTTGGTGCGCGTCAGTCAGAACGTGCGTGCGTGCAGACAATCCATGATCACTCACGCCTTTGATCGCCCAGTTTTGTGATGTGGCGTCGCCAGGCTTGGCATTGGCTGCTGCCAAGCCCGCCAAACGCCAGGCTCGTATGGACTCTTCTGCACTCAAACCTTGCTGCGCGTCCATATGCCCAAAGGTGAATTGCATTTGGCTTGCTTCACATCCATACAAGGACAAGCTAGTTTCTACATCGTGATTGACAACTCGAAGAGCAACAGTTCGCGTGGCTTGGTCGGGCTTGCAAGGCATCAACACCATGACGTCGGATGCGTCCACACTGACTTGTCGCCAATTCAAGGCAGGCGAACAAGCGACTAACGTCAGCCCCAGAGCGAACCATAAGATTAAACGCATCACATACCGTTTCATATTCGCATTATCCAATCAAGCAAACGGGGCATGACGTCTAGTCCATGCCCCGCTCAAATCAGTACAGATCTCTGGGACCTGTGGCTTATTGATTGCTTGGTTTATTTCGCTCTGAAGTCATCGTGACAGGCTTTGCATGTGCCGGCTGTTGCAGAGAAGGCTGTTTTAAATGCATCTTCTTTGCCAGTCTTTGCAGCGGCGGCTAATTTCGTAGATTCAGCTTGAAACTTTTCTGCGGCTTCTTTGAACTTGGCCGTTTGTTTCCAGATTTCAGGCTTTGCTTTAGTTTCACCCACGTCGGTTCCATCACCGAAAGCAGCCCAAGGCAACTTCGACATGCTGGCAACGATCTCTGCATTTTCTGCTGCGGATTTTGCGTCGAACGGCACCTTACCTTGCGCCATGGCACCCAAGCGACTGAAATGGGCGGCTGTCACCGTCAGTGCGGCCTTACGGTATTTCACAGCATCTTCTGGTTTTGCAAACTGTGCGGCGGCGGAGAAACTGATGCATGCGGCGCTGATGGCCAACAAGATCGAAATTGTTTTTTTCATAGCAGGGTCCTTTAAGGTTGAGAATACGCTTTTCGCTGCTTGCAGTTTACGAACATTCAGCCAGCTTGTCTTTAGCCACTTCAATTGGTCTACGTATGCCCAACACCGCCTCCCATTACCGTGTTCGCATTTGGGATTTACCCACACGGGTTTTTCACATTTTGTTAGCTTTATGTGTCTTGGGCTTGGTGGTCAGCGGTGAGGTAGGCGGTGATGCGATGCAGCTGCACTTCAAACTTGGCTATGCCGTGCTGACGCTGGTCTTATTTCGCTTTGTATGGGGGTTTGTAGGCGGCCATTGGTCTAGGTTTTCAAATTTTGTGCCCACCTTACCAAAGCTCTTGTCTTACGTGAATGCTTTGCGCTTGAAACAAGTTCCACCTAGCACTGGTCACAACCCGCTTGGCGCACTGTCGGTGGTAGCCATGCTGGTTGCTTTACTCATCCAAGTGCTGAGCGGCTTCATGAGTGACGATGAAATTTCCAATGCAGGGCCATGGGCTGCCGTTGTGTCTTCGGACTGGGTTTCTTTTGCGACCGAGTACCACAGTGATATTGGTAAGGTTCTCGTCATCCTTTTGGTGATCTTGCACGTAGGGACCGTGCTTTTTTACAAAAAACTCAAAAGGGAAGACTTGATCACGCCTATGCTGACCGGCGACAAAGTGTTAGCGAGTGAAGTTCATCCTTCGCGCGACACATGGACCTCACGCCTTTTTGCTCTCAGCATCTGGGTGGCTTGCGCGTATGCGGTGTATCGGTTGTTGAGCTTGGTTTAGCTTGCTCTGCAGACCACAAAAAAGCCGCACTAATGCGGCTTTTTTATTCCTCAAACGATTAAGACTGAGCTTGAGCTAACAAAGTGGCTGCATCGCTCACTTCAAATTTACCTGGACCCTCGACGTTCAGGCTCACCACTTTGCCATCTTTCACGAGCATGGAATAACGGTTGCTGCGCAAGCCCATGCCACGCGCTGTGAGGTCTAAAGTCAATCCCGTGGCTGTTGCAAAATCGGCACTGCCGTCACCCAACATACGCACTTTGCCATGGGTGTGTTGGTCACGCGCCCAAGCGCCCATGACAAAAGCATCGTTCACACTGAGGCACCAAATTTCGTCGACACCAGCAGCTTTGAACTGCTCATAGTGTTCAACATAGCCAGGTACATGCTTGGCAGAGCACGTGGGTGTAAATGCGCCAGGCAATGCAAATAATGCAATCGTTTTGCCTGCTGTAGCCTTAGCTACATCAACGGCGCTCGGGCCAATGCTGCAGCCTTCACCTTCAACCTCTGAATATTCCATCAGGGTGGCGTGTGGCAGGGCGTCTCCAACTTTGATCATGGTGTCTCCAATATATTGACTTACAAAAACAAAAACGACCCACATTGTGGGTCGTTTTCTTTAGCCTTGCAGAGCCGAAGCTCTTTGGTATTTAAACCGCAGCAGCTTTCTCAACCAAACGGGTCGCAACCCAGTTTTTGGTTTTCGAAATTGGCTTGCTTTCAGTGATCTCGATCATGTCGCCCAAGTGGTATTCACCTGTTTCGTCATGTGCGTGATACTTGCTCGACTTAGCAACAATTTTGCCGTAAAGCGCGTGTTTCACACGACGCTCAACGAGCACTGTCACTGTTTTAGCGCGCTTGTCGCTAACCACCTTGCCAATCAAGGTGCGTTTGAGGGATTTCTTAGCGTCCGTCATGTTCACTCCTTACTTGGCGGCTTGCTTTTCAGCAAGAATGGTTTTCGCACGAGCGATGC
>JACCDW010072877.1_pt1 | contig 14175 bp, 14 predicted proteins | sample 7449781 | NCBI WGS metagenome assembly JACCDW01 (sample SAMN15323449, study PRJNA562643) | freshwater metagenome | isolation source: river surface water | place: USA:Blue River Watershed | collected 2017-08-18 | reverse complement strand
GGCCCAGGCCCTCGCTAACAATATGTACGAGGGCCTTAAACAATAGCCTCTGCTTTTCCCTATCAACCTGGGATGCGGGTTGATAGGGATTTTGTCATTTCATGAGTTTGGCATCTAGAGTGATTTTGGCATTCAGGAGCTTGGAAACAGGGCAATTGGCTTTCGCCTCGGCCGCGAGTTCCTTGAATTTCTCTTCATTGATTTCGGGAATGCGGGCTTCCAGAGTCAGTCTGGATTCCTTGATGGTAAAGCCGCTGCCTTCCTTGTCCATGGCAATGACAGCCTTGGTTTTCAGTTCCTGGGCCTGGAAACCGGCTTCCGCCAAACGAAAAGCCAGGGCCATGGAAAAGCACCCGGCATGCGCGCCCGCGATAAGTTCTTCAGGATTGGTACCGGGACCTTGCTCAAAACGGGATCGAAATCCATAAGGAACAGCACTGAGAGCCTTGCTTTGTGTGGTGATTTCACCCTGTCCGGATTTGCCATCTCCACGCCAAACGACATTTGCTTCTTTCGTGATCATAGGGATACTCCGTTGTTGAAACCTGCCGGAGTATCACACGGATCAGAGGCCGTGACCACGTTTTTGGGTGTTATTCCTGTTCAGTTGCGGGTCGGCAACTTCGTAAGGTCTGCGATGACATGAAAGCTTTTGCCGTGAATTGTGTAGTCCTTGTCTTCGAAGGACAGCGAGAGTTCGCATTCCCGGTCGCATTTTAAATCCACGGGAATGCGACCATTCAGGGCTTTTCCCGGCACTCCGTAAAGCTCGCCATCGGTCAAACGACCTTTTTTCGGAAGCTTGGAGAACTTGGGTTGTGCAACTTTGAGGGTCGCCGGCACGGCCATAGGCTCATGGCCAGGCTGTACAATCACAGCATGACTGAAAACTATTTCCAGCTCGTTCTTACCGGTCCGGATGTCGGCGATTTCGGAACCATGAAAATCAATTTCCAGTTTCATGCTTGTCCTGTGGTATTAAAAAGGGTGTCCCTTAAAAATACCCGGCTTCACGAACCCTTGCCACAGCATTTCTTATGCTTCTGCTGGGAGCCGCAAGGACAAGGATCATTGCGACCAACCTTGGCCTCCTTGCGAACGAAAGGCTCCTGATGGTGGTGGTGCGAACAGTTAGGACCATGCACGTGGCCGTGCTCGATTTTTTCCTGGGCTTGCTTTTGCTCTTCCATCAAAGTCTCCTGACTGAAAAAGGACGGACCCGCACTTTACCTTGATGCGTCAAAGTCGGCAAGAGCGAGATAGCTATCCTCCGGATCAAGTCGGCAAGCGCAAGATAACTGTCCTCCAGGCCTCATGCGGGAGTATGAAGAGACACGAAGCCAAGGTACACTGGCCATCCCATTTCCCGTAAGTATCGAGGATGTCGAGCATGTCATCGGAAAATTTCAAGCATTCTGGGCTTTGGTTTTCGCTAGCCCTCCTGGCCGCAGGCAACGTTCTCGGCATAGCTGGAATTGACCTGGTTTTACCCGCAATACCCGGACTGCCGGAGGCTCTCGGCGGAAGCGCCGCAGAGGCTCAGCTGGTTCTCGCCAGTTTCGTGGCGGGTACTGCCGGAGGACTTTTACTCTTTGGGAATTTAGGACATCGCTTCGATCAGCGCGCGCTGCTCGTGATTTCACTAGGGCTCTATGCCTTGGTATCCTTGGCTTGCGCCATGGCCAAGGACCTGCCAACATTAATCGGCTTGCGCTTTTTGCAGGGAGCCGCAGGTTCCGCAGCCGTGGTCTTTAGTCCAGGATTCATTCGAAGGATGCTTGCGCCTGACAAGGCTGTGCGCATGATTGGAATCATCGGGAGCATCGAATCCCTGGTGCCCGCGTTTGCACCGATACTTGGCGCTTTTCTTTTGGTTCGTTGGGGCTGGGGAGCTTCCTTTCGTTTAAGCGCGGCACTCTCAGGATTTCTCGCGCTCGCGGCTTTTCTATTGCTGCGTTTTCTGCCGGAAGTGCCCGCCATGAACACCCCCGGAAGTTATGGGCGCCTGCTGCGGGATCGTCATTTTCTGCGCTATGCTCTCAGCCAGGCCTTTGTGTTGGGCGGACTTCTGACTTTTGTCTTTGGTGCACCGACGGTGATAGTCCAAAGCTGGGAAGGCAAACTCTCGGATTTTATTCGCATGCAGCTGGTCGCTGTCTTTACTTACATCGTGGCGGCTAACTTCGCGCAAAGGGCTGTGGCCCGCTTCGGAAGCGAAACCATGATTCGCATCGGAACCTGGCTCGCAGCCTTATCAGGTATCGGCATTTTTGTTTACGGCCTCAGCGGTGGCCGCGATCCTTTCATGCTGATTCCACTCTTCATCCCCATGAATGTGGGGCTAGGTTTGCGAGGACCACCTGGATTTTTTCAGGCTATCGTGGCGGCCAAAGGTGATGATGCCCGCGGATCGGCTTTGGTTGTCCTCGCAATCATGGGAACTTCTGCGTTGGGAACCGCGCTGGTGGCCCCGTTTATTGACCGTGGATTACCGGCATTGGGCGCGGTGACTGCTTTCATTACCGTATCCGGCCTTTTGATTTTGCGTTTGAAATAAGAGACAGCCCCGCTTCCCGGTCAGGCCGAGGGGCTATGAGCAGAAAGCCCCCTTCATCGTGGTTTCATTTTTTTCATATGGACTTTCCGTGGGGCTGCTCTTAGCTTGCAGGAGCATCATCCCACTGAGAGCAGGCTATGGAACGATTTCTAGGCGGACTTGAGCGACAGTTCTACCAGCAAAACCTGGTGGGCTCGACGAATATATGCACGGTTTTACGACTGCGTGGATCGCTGGATTTCGACCGTTTGCGCGCAGCAACGGCAAAGTTGGGAGAAACCTGGCCTTTGCTCCGGGCTTCCATAGTTGCCGATCCTTATCTGCGATATTCCATGCAAAATGCCCCCGCGTCCCTGCCCTTTCATGTCGAAAAAATGCTGGGTGATGAGCACTGGCGCCGACTCCTGGAAAGGGAAATGCATCGGCAATATGCCCCGGGCGAGGGTCTGAGCTGTGTGCATGTTCTGGAAGGCGACAAAGGCTGTGATATACTTTTGAGTCTGAATCACGCCCTCGCCGATGGACTCTCGTCGAGTTATCTCACTCGGGCGTTATTACTGCTCTATCGGGGTGAGACCCTACCCCCGGTTCGCCCTTGCCTTCCCATGGAGCAACGATTTCCCGCACGTTTTCGTGGGATTCGTGGCTGGTGGGCGGCATTTCGGTTTATTTTCAAATTGGGAAAACTGGGGCCAGCGTTACAAATTGGTTCGGCGGCATGGACCCGCAAAACCCTCTCCTGTGGTTTCGTCTTTCATCGTTCGCAGGAACTGAATACGCTGGCGCGTAGTCATGAAACCAATCTGTTTGGGATATTCTGTGCTCTGGCGCTGCAAACCATGTTCGAGCTTTATGGAGAAGGGGAATCACAGAATCTTTCCTTGAACACACCTGTGAGTTTGCGAGCCGGTGTTGGTGCGAATCCAGAGGAAGTTGGCCTTTTCATAGCCGGACACCTGGCTCTTTATCAATTGCAGCGTTCCATGGATGTATGGGCACTGGCCAAGGAATGTCACAACACTCTGCGAGCCGGGGTTGAAGAGGGACGACCATACCTCCTGGCTCTCTTGGCTCGGGGTGCTCGCAAACCCAAACCTCCCAAGGAAACATCATCCTATGCGTCCCAGCATAGGCCGACGGTGAGCATCAGCAACCTCGGACGTGTCGAGGATTTTCCGAAACTGGAGGAGGCTCATGTTTATGAACATCACGCGCTCAGCGCGCAGTCGGTGAAAGACCCTTTTGCGTTCGTGCTGATTTCGTATCAGGGTCGGCTTTATGTGGATTTGCAGACGTCTTTGGAAAAAATGGGCGCTGATGCTGGACCGCGAATCATCAAACATCTGGAAGAGAAAATGCTTGAGCTGGTCTCGTCATCCACGCGGACGGAGCGATACGTCAGCCGTTGATTCTGCTACACCTTGGGAAAGGCTAGACTTTTGCGTCACATCATCATCAGAAAAACGGGCGGGCCGGCACGGCTTTCCCTGGAAGAGGCCCCGGATCCCGAACCTTCAAACGGATGCGTTCGTATCGCCGTCCGAGCTGTTGGTATCAACTTCGCCGATATTCTGATCAGACAAGGTTTATATCAGGATGTACCGGCTTATCCCGTAGTTCCCGGCTATGAGCTGGCAGGCATCATTGATAAGGTGGGCCATGGCATCGATCCGAGTTGGATGGGTCGTGAAGTATTTGCTTTAACCATGCTGGGAGGATATGCAGAAAAAATTTGCCTTCCTCTCGATCACGTTTTTGCAAAACCCCAGAGCCTTTCCTTTGAAGTCGCCTGCGGGCTTCCCACCACCTATGCTACAGCCTGGCAGCTCCTCGTGACCATGGGAGCCTTGAAGCGCAATGAGCGGGTCCTCATTCATAATGCTGGGGGTGGTGTAGGGCTTGCCGCGATCGACATTGCAAGGCAGCTGGGGGCTCAGACCTTTGGCACAGCCAGTTCGAAAAAACACGCGCGCCTTCGGGAACGCGGGCTTTTGCATGCGATCGATTATACGCGCGATGATTGGGAGCAGGAATTTGTGCGCATCACGCAAGGTCAAGGGGCTCACCTCATCATCGATCCCTTGGGCGGCCGCAACTTTAAAAAGAGTTATCGGGCCCTGGCTCCCACGGGTCGGCTTGGTATGTTCGGCATTTCCGAGGCTTCGCATTCCGGTTTGATCGGGAAGATCAAGCTGATCCTGACCGCTCTTGCCATGCCCTTCTTTCACCCGGTTTCGCTCATGAATCACAATAGGGCCGTCTTCGGAGTCAATCTTGCCCGATTCGCGGCCCAGCCCGCGGTGATTCGGGAATGGATGCAAGAGATTCTGGATCGAATCGAGAAGGGGGAGCTGCATCCCACGATCGATCGAAGCTTTGCCTTCGAGCAGGCGGCATCTGCTCATGAGTATATGGAAAGCCGGCAGAACTTTGGCAAAGTCGTACTCACGCTTGGTCCCTGAGATAGCGCTTAAAAATCATCCTTGAATCGCGATTCAGCCCCGGTATGACCGACAAGACCAACCGGCGCGTCCCCTGTGGTGAAACCCAGAAAGTATCCACCATAGAGATATCCAAAGGTCATGCCAAATTTCTTTTTGTTGATGTTGATCCACTTCGGATAAACATTCACGATGACCTTTCTGCTTTTGGAGATATCATCGAATTCGTTAAGCTCACCGCCTGCGCTTGTCACCAGATTGGTGTTGTCCTGCAGGAAAACGTTCACAAGTGGGTTATCGTTTTCGGAGTAAGCCATCATAATGGAATATGAGGTGGCATTCGACTTTGCCTCTTTCTTATTCCAGGTGATCGCCTCCGGTTTCAGGCCGACGCCGAGAGTCCACTGCTGCTGATAATCGTTATTCACCGTAAAAGAAACCGAATTGTGCATGTTGCCCGTTAGCATGCTGACGCTGAAATAATTCGAAAGTGGAACGCGTAACCAGTACTGCTGACCATTATTAACCAGACGATTGTTGCGAGGATCATAGGCCATCTGATAGGTCCATTCCTTAAGATGCAGAGTGTGGCTGAAGTATCTTGCGACCCCATCATGACTGAAAAGAACCTTTCCAACCCAATCGAAAAACATCAGATCCGCGATGGCATCGACCGTTCCATGATCCGCTTTTTCAGCTTGAGCGGCTTCGTTGCCCAAATGTCCGACGTAAAGAGTCAGCCAGGACCAGAATTTGGGATTCTCAACGCCATGGTCTGTATAATATTCCTCCAAAAGCCTCGCACGAAAGCCGCCGCCCAGAAGATGCCAACCCCAGTTTGGAGCAAAGGCTCCCGTTTTTTGTGGAAGGAACTGATCCTTAAAAAACTTGCCATATCCACCATATTCCTGAATGACCTTGTCAGCATTCAGAACAGAATAAAAAGTATTCTTGAAACCTCTTCCATAAGGATATTTGTCGATGCGGCGATAATAGACAGCCTCCATTCCACTCTCAAGCACCATGATATGGGGGCGGTAGAAAGCATGGGCTCCGATGCCATCGCAACGATAAAAAATATAGTGCGAGCAATCCCGGGTTTCATCATTCTGTTCCAACTCATCACAGAAAGATGGAGCGGCGAAACCGAGCAGGAATATCCACAACAAAACGGCTCGCAAGACCATGCAACAAATTGAAATAACTTGAATTTTTACCACCTTAATCATTGCTATTTCGCTCCCTGGAATGGATGGAAAGACGAAATCAGGGGAGGCTTTTCAGTTTGTTAAGGATCTCTGTCCCGCTGATTTCACGAACTGAACGATCCAGAGCCAGGACCGGGGACATTCTTTTTTTGTTTTTCTCAGCCTTCTGATATAATTGCGTATAATCAGCAAGTTACTGGGAGACAAGGAGTGCGACTGTTACTTTTGGTAATATTCTGTCTGGCGTCCCCTGCACTTCAGGCCAAGGAAACACGAACCATTCTTCTGGCAGTCGGAAACAAAGGATCCTATAAGCTCGGTCTTCCTCAGCTGGAATTCACCCAAACGGATATGATGCGGGTCAAAAGCGTTCTGCAAACCATGGGAGGAGTGCGAAAGGAGGATACATTCTTCGCGAGCGACGTCAGTTATCAACAGCTCAGGACGCTGATCCAACAGATCCAAAAGCATGTCGCAGCCATACCGGAGCCGGTTAAATTCGTCTTCTACTATTCCGGCCACTCGGATAGCGATGGCCTGCATCTTCTCGATCGCATGCTGCCCCGAGCGGATCTCCATCAATGGTTGACAGAAATCAAAGCCAAGGCGAAACTGGTTTTTCTCGACAGCTGTTTCGCAGGAGCACTGACAGCCAAAGGCATTAAAATGGAGCAATCCTTTGCTCTGCCCAAAGCCCATTTCGATGAACCGGGTGGAATCGTCTTTCTCGCCGCGACCTCAGAGAGCGAGTTCGCTTATGAAATAAGAGAACTGCAAGGAAGTCTCTTCACCCATTACCTCGTGTCGGGTTTGTATGGTCAGGCGGATTCCAATGACGACGGCATCGTGACGATTGACGAAATCTATCAGTATGTTTTTCGGGAGATGAATCTCTATACTTTGACGCTGCCTGGCACTTCGCAGCAAAGGCCTCATGCTGATATTAACCTGAAGGGTCAGGGCGCTCTTGTTGTCACGCGTCCTCAAAAGGAAACGGTTCGACTTTTCCTTGCGCCAGAACTCTATGGTACGGTTCTCCTTGCCCAGGAAAAGGGGGCCCAGATCTTTCGCGTCGAGAAAGCCGAAAATGTCACGACCAGCGTTCGTGTTCTGCCGGGTCGCTATAAAATAGCCGTATCCAATGCCTACTATCGCGGTCAGGGTCTCATCGATGTCGTGAAAGAGAACGAAACCATTGGTCTTCGTCATTTCAAGGTGGACCATGATTTCCATTCCTTTCTTGCATCGAAGGGGCATGCTCTTGGCGAGCAATGGTCGATCACCTTAGGCTTGCATCAAGGTGTGCGTCCACTCTCGTATAATGGCCCCTTCCTTGAAGTCGGATATCAATGGAGTGGAATCAATATTCGTGGGCTATGGGTCAAACCAACCATCTCGGTCGCCATGCGCCAAAATCCTCTTAACTATCGAGGCCAATCAGGGATTTCACAGGGGCTGGGTGGGCTTCTGGGCATTAGCGCCACGGGACGCCTTCTCACCGAGGACCATCGTCACTGGTTTACCCTATCGCTCAACGGAGGAGCTGAACTTGAGCAGCGGAAATGGAAGAACTCCCCACCGAATGTTCCGGCGACGCAGGGGACCAAGTTTGCTTTCTCTCTTGGGTATCAGTATCTCAAAGCTGACTCCACAGCGATCCATCTGTTCTTCAGGAGGGAAGGTATTTTTTTAGAAGGGCCCGAGCAAAGTGTGATGGCCTTCAGTGCCAGTCTCATCGGCCTGAGTTGGCTTCTTTAATATCCTGGGATCTTAGGTACTTAACACGGAATGTCCTCCAAACTTCTATGGCTTCGTTAAGAGAGGTGGTGCGGCTTGCTACTCCTCATGATGATCGCTGCTGAGACAGGCAGCGGACGGATTGATTGCAGTGATTCTCAGCTGGTCCAGCATTATTATCAACAAATGGCTCGCTATGCTGTCCATAAAGTCAAGGCCATGATCGGCCGCCATGATGTGGCAACAGAAATTGTGCAGGACGTGTTCATGAAGTTATGGCAGAAGAAACCGAGATTTGATCATGAGAAGGCTCTTTATGCCTGGATTTACAAGTCCAGCCATCGAGCAGCCATCGATTATCTCCGCTCGGCCAAGGTTCAAAGGGAAGAGGCTTCGATGGAGTTTGCCTCCCATACCCTGGATCTGGACAGCCGCGATGTGGTTCTGGAAAAAAACCTGGTCGCGGCCTGCCTGGACCGATTAAAGACGCGGGAGGCTGAAATCTTCAGCTATATCATCTTCGATGGCATGACCTTCGACGAAATTGGTGAGGTGCTGGGGCTTTCCAAAAAAACCATTCAGCGAGACTGGGCGAATATCAAAAGCAAGATCGAAAACCTGGTGAGGTGAGTATGAAAAAAGATGCTCCGTCGCGTTACAAAAGACATTTGGCTCATCTGAACTTGAGCCGTGATGTGAATCCCGATGATCTTCCCTTGCAGGAGAAGAAAGAGATTGATGACATTCGACTGCCAGGTCTCACGTTGGAGAAAAAGAAGGCGCCTTGGCTCTTCCCTTGGTTGACAGGCCTGACGCTGGCGTCCGTGGCTTTGCTGTTCATCGTTGTTCCTATTTTTCAAGAGAACGATCCACCCCCATTGACTTTCAAAGGTGATACCAGGATCTCGGTCGTCGTGGAGCGAAATGGCCAGTTTGTGGAATTTGTTGAAGCCAAGGGCGCGGCAGGGGATCGCATCAATTTTGAAGTGCTCGCCAGCTCACCGGTGAAAGTCTATCTGACTCTTTATGATCGCAAGGAGCAGGAACTGCTCACAGAGTCTGAAGTCCTCAGTACGGAGCTTCGCATCGAAGCAGGGCAGAAAGCCTCCTTTGCGAACGCGATCACACTTACCGATAGCAATGATGGAGAGAGAGCTGTTGTGAACGTTTGTGCCGCCAATGTCGCCGTGCGGGACAAAGATAACAACAGCTTGAATTTCACAAATTGTCTGAGAAAAAAGTACATTTTCAGACCATAGCTTCGGCCAGCGACATCAGAGCAGCTTCTCCAGCTTGGGGCCGAGTTCCTCGGGCGTCACGCTCGACGGGAAGCGGCCGACCACTTCCCCCTTTCGATTGATCAGGAATTTCTCAAAATTCCATTTCACATCACCTTTTTCAGGCGCATTTTTGATCAGGTAATCAAAGAGGGGATCAATATCCTTGCCTTTGACAGAAACCCGTTTGGAAAGTGGAAACGTCACCCCGTATCTGAGCTTACAGAAATCAGCGACTTCCTTGTCCGTCTTCAACTCCTGCTCAAAGCTCGGCGATGGGAAACCGATAACGGTCAGACCCTTGTCCGCATATTTCTTATGGAGTTTCTCCAGGCCTTCGTACTGACTTGTATACCCGCATTCTGAGGCCGTGTTGACAAGCAGCAGCACCTTGCCTTTATAGGCATCCAGACTGGTGGGCTTGCCCTGGATGCTGGTGTATTGAAGAGCATAAAACTTGTCGGAAGCAAAAGCCGTCGCTGAAACCATCACGAGAGCCAGAGCCAGTACGAGTTTTCTCATGAGAACACCTTTCATCAGTATAAAGAGTTCGGCGGACGACCCCGATGATAGTCAATCCCGACGCGAACTGCAACAGCCTGTCTGGGAAACTCAGACAGTTTAGTTTCTCGACATTTGGAATGCCGAACTCAGGATGTACAACAGTTGAAAATCACTTTTATAAGGAGGGGGCCTATGCACTGGATGCTTTTTATTTTTTTGATCATGGCTGATCAACTGCTTGCCAATCCACTCAAAGTGGACGGAACCAGGTTTCGAACCCATGATGGACAGCACTTTATCTTGCGGGGCATCAATGCCGGAGGCAATTCGAAGGTTCCACCTTTTCGCGCAATTTCCGGCCCTGATGACTTTAAACCATTGCGAGGCTTAGGTTTCAACAGCGTACGCCTGCTGTTCACGTGGGAAGCCTTTCAGCCTGAACGCGATGTCTATAACTGGGACTATCTTCGGTACTACAGGGACATGGTGCAGTGGGCGGCGGATGCCGACCTGCTCGTGATCGCTGATATTCACCAGGATGCTTACTCGCGTTTTTCGATAGGCGGCTGTGGTGAAGGCTTTCCGCGCTGGACCCTGCCACCCTCACAAAAGCCTTCGGTTCCCGACAATGGACCGGCTTGCGAGAACTGGGGCTTGCGCATGATCTTTGACATCCCTATGCACCAAGCCTGGCATCACTTCTATGCAAATACCACAGGCGTTCGCGATGAGTATTTGAAAATGCTGAAACTTCTTGCTGAGGCCCTGGCTGATGCCCCAAACCTCGTTGGATTCGATCTTCTGAATGAACCCTGGGGAATTGAGGATTCAGAAATCGCCTCCCTTTATAAAGATGCCGGGAAAACTGTGCTGGACATCATCCCGGATACCATACTTTTCCTCAGTGCTCACGCTTTGACCAGCGCGGGCATTTTCCCCTCGAATCTTCCTCCTCTCCCCTTTGCTCAAACATCATTCTCCGCTCATTACTATGATCCCGGTCTCCAATTCAGCACCTGGACCACATGGGCCCTGAACACCAGCCATGATCATTGGAAAAAGAAAGTGAAGAGCTGGAATCGTCCCCTGTTCCTGGGAGAATTTGGTGCTCCCAAAAAATTGGCCAGCGCACAAGACTATATGGATGCTATCTATAACCTTTTGGATGCAGAGCTCTATTCGAGTGCGCAATGGGTCTACACTCCTGCCTGGAGTCCAGAAAAAAAGGATGGCTGGAATCATGAGGATTTTAGCATTACAGATGCAGATGGCCGCTTGCGTGGAACCTACCGTCCCCGCCCCTTCGTGGAGCAGGCTGAAAACATTCTTGCGATGAAATGGGATGAAAAACCAAAAATATTGTCGGTCCGCTACACGGGCCCTGAACTTAAAGTTCTTGTCCCCGAGCGCCTCCAATGGATTGATCCAAGGGCTACTGAGTCTTGTCAGCAAAAGCAGCAGACCATTCTCTGCTCTTCAGCAGTAAAGAATGGCCAGGAGCAGAGTCTTCAGCTTCGGTTTGAGGAATAGTCTCGCCGTGACCCGACAGGTGCATGACGCTGTCGGGCCGCTAACAGATAAGCGTGTTCGCTGTATGAATTCAATTGTGATGCAGCACCTGGGCAATAAAGGCCCGGGTTCTTTCCGATTTCGGCTGGGTAAAGAACTGTTGAGGCGCACCCTCTTCGATGATTTCACCTTGATCCATAAAAATTACCCGATCCGCCACCTGACGCGCAAAGCCCATTTCGTGGGTGACGCAGATCATGGTCATGCCGCTGCCAGCAAGTTCCACCATCACATCGAGCACTTCCTTGATCATCTCGGGATCGAGCGCCGAGGTCGGTTCATCAAAGAGCATCACCCGAGGATTCATGCAGAGCGAGCGGGCAATGGCCACACGCTGCTGTTGACCACCCGAGAGTTGCGAGGGATATTTGTTGGCCTGCTCAGGAATCTTCACGCGCTGCAGATATTCCATGGCCTGGGCTTCGATTTCCTTTTTCGGACGTCCCTGAACCCAAATAGGGGCGAGGCAAAGATTCTCCAGGACCGTGAGATGCGGGAACAGGTTGAACTGTTGAAACACCATCCCCACGCGACGACGCACACCGTCTATGGACTTGGGGCTGTCTTCCAGGCGAATTCCATCCACGATGATTTCGCCTTGATCATGCGCCTCCAAGCGATTGATACAGCGGATCAAGGTGGATTTGCCGGAACCCGAAGGACCACAGATCACCAGTTTTTCCCCGGATTTGACTTCCAGGTTGATGCCCTTCAGAGCGTGGAAACTGCCAAACCATTTATGCACTGCTTGCAACTGCAGCATATTCTTCTGTCTCCTTAACGAGCCTGCTCCAGACGTTTTTCCAGACGCAGACTGGTCCGCGACATCGAAAAGCAGAAAATCCAAAACACAAAACCCGCAAACACATAGCCTTCCATCGCATAGCCCATCCACTCGGGATCGGTGCTGGCCGCCTGCACGATGCCGAGCAGATCGAACATGCCGATGATCAGAACGAGGCTCGTGTCTTTGAACAAACTGATGAAGGTGTTCACGATACCTGGAATCACCTGGCGCAAAGCCTGAGGCAATACGACAAGACCCATGGTCTGCCAATAGCCAAAGCCAAGGGCTGCCGCCGCTTCATTTTGTCCCTTGGGAACGGCCTGAAGCCCTGCACGCACGACTTCCGCCATGTACGCGCTGGTGAAGAGCACAACGCCCACAAGACAACGGAGCAGCTTATCAAACTCCACACCGGGGGGCAGAAAGAAGGGCAGCATCACCGATGCCATGAAGAGCACGGTGATCAGCGGCACTCCGCGCCAAAGCTCAATAAAGGCCACCGTGATCCAACGCAAAAGCGGCAAATCGGATCGACGTCCCAAGGCCAGGAGAATTCCCAAAGGCAAAGAAAGGGAAATGCCTATCGCTGAAATCAAAAGAGTGAGCATCAGCCCGCCCCAGCGCGAGGTTTCGACCAAAGGCAATTCCCAAAAACCGCCCCGCAGGATAAACCAGCTGCTCACAGGCAAGAGAACGAGAAGAATAGGCAGGATCCACTTCCGACCTGGAAAACGAGTCCAGCTCAAAGGTATGAAACCAAGCGCCCAAAGACCCGCGACGATGAGGGGACGCCAGCGTTCACTGGCCTCATAGAAACCAAAGATAAACTGATCGAAACGCTCCCGCACGAAGAGCCAACAGGCTCCTTCCCCTGTGCAAGCACTGCGATCCGCACCGGTAAATTGAGCCTTAAAAAATAGCCAATCCAGGACGGGCCAGGCCCAATAAAGAAGGCCGATGAGCAGCACGCCCGTGCCCGCAAGTTGGAAGGGCGATTTTTTGGCAAAACGAGACCATGCCATGGTTGAAGTCGCCATCCGTTAACTCCTCTGGCCCAGGTAGTGCAAAGTTCGTTTCTGATAACGATTCATCACCGCACTGATCGTGAGACTTAGCAGCAGATAGACCGCCATGACCATCGCCATGATTTCAACCGCCTGCCCCGTGATATTGATGGCGGTTCCAGAGAACACTAGCACGAGGTCGGGAAAGGCGATGGCGGCCGCGAGCGAGGAATTTTTGACAAGATTCAAATACTGCGATGTCAAGGGCGGAAGGATCACGCGCATGGCCTGCGGGATAATCACAAGCCGCATGGTATCGAGTCGCGTCAATCCCAAGGCCTGCGAAGCTTCCATCTGACCTTTCTGAACCGAAAGGATGCCCGCGCGCACGATTTCTGCGACGAAGGCGGCTGTATAAAGGCTGAGTGCAACTACCAGCGAGACGAATTCCGGAATAAGCTGAAGGCCACCGCTGAAGTTAAAACCTTGCAATTCGGGCCAGCTGATTTGCCAATGGCGTCCCAGGAGCAGAAGTGCCAGCAAAGGAAAAAGAGCAGGGATCGCGTAAGGCAAAAGATGCCAACGTGGAAAACGTCCGCGCTCCATTCTCGCTTTCACCGCAGCCTTCCTTGCGTAATGACCGACGATCAATCCCAAGACCAAAGCCACTGCGATCGAGAGCGCTGCTGCAGGTTCGGCAGGAAAGGGAATGGACAGTCCTCGATTATTCAGAAAGGCAAAACCAAAGAATTCCAGGCTATCACGCGGACCGGGCAGATTGCGAAGCACCGCGAAGTACCAAAAAAAGAGCTGCAAAAGCAGGGGAATATTTCGCAAGCTTTCCACATAAATCGTTCCCAGCAAACGAATCAAGGGATTATGAGAAAGCCGCATCAGGGCCACGATCAGTCCCAATAGACTCGCCAACACCACACCGATCGCGGAAACCAGCAGCGTATTCAAAAGAGCGATAATGAAGAGAGCACCGAAGGTCGTGGATTGATCGTAAGGCAAGAGATGAAAGGCCAAATCGAAACCGGCCGGTTGGCTCAAAAAGCCAAAACCGGACGCGATGCCGCGAGCCTCAAGGT
>JACCDW012074209.1_pt1 | contig 14176 bp, 12 predicted proteins | sample 7449781 | NCBI WGS metagenome assembly JACCDW01 (sample SAMN15323449, study PRJNA562643) | freshwater metagenome | isolation source: river surface water | place: USA:Blue River Watershed | collected 2017-08-18 | reverse complement strand
TGGCGCCCAGCGACATGATGGATGGCCGCATCGGTGCCGTTCGCCAAGCGCTCGAAACGCGTGGTCACATTTACACCCGCATCATGGCCTACAGCGCCAAATACGCCAGCGCGTTTTATGGCCCCTTCCGCGACGCGGTGGGCTCGGCGTCGAACTTGGGCAAGGCCGATAAAAAGGTCTACCAAATGGACCCCGGCAACACTGACGAAGCCTTGCGCGAAGTGGCACTGGACATCGCCGAAGGTGCGGACATGGTGATGGTCAAACCAGGCATGCCCTATTTAGACGTTGTGCGCCGCGTGAAAGACGAATTCAAAGTGCCCACCTTCGCCTATCAGGTGAGCGGCGAATACGCCATGCTTAAAGCGGCAGCACAAAACGGTTGGCTTGACCATGATGCGGTCATGATGGAGAGCTTGCTCGCCTTCAAACGTGCAGGTGCTGACGGCGTCTTGACCTACTTTGCCATCGACGCCGCCAAAAAACTACACGGTTTGTCCTAAGCGCTTAACCCACGTGTTTGGCAAAGAAAGCCAGCGTGCGATGCAACGCCAGTTTGGCTGACGCCTCTTGATACGCGCCACGGTGGTCACAGTTGAAACCGTGGTGCGCCGGGTACAAATGGACCTCGACCTCAGGGTGTGCGCGCTTGAACTTGTCAACGGTGTCGAGCGGTATCCAATGGTCTTCTTCGGCGTAATGCGCGAGCACTGGGCAGTTGGGGTGACGGGCGATTTCTTCGTCTGTGGTTGAGCCACCTCCGTAGTAAGGCACCGCCGCGCTAAGCCCCTTCACCAAAGCAGCTGCACGCCAAGTGAGTAACCCACCCCAGCAATAACCCACAACTCCCACCTTGCCGCCACTGGTCTTAGCGGCATAGTCCACGGCAGCCTGCACATCAGCCATCACCCCAAGAGCAGGCAAGGCTTCAATGGCGGTCTTGAACACCATACCGGCCTGCATATCGTCCGGCGTGTACCCCAATTCCACGCCATGTTTGGCACGATGGAACGTCGCAGGGGCTACCGCCAAGTAACCCTGTGCGGCATAACCATCAGCCACTTCGCGGATGTGTGCATTCACGCCAAAAATTTCTTGCAAAACCACGATGGCACCCTTTGGTGCAGTTTTGGGCTGGGCCACATAAGCTGGAAATTCAAAGCCATCGGCAGCGTGGAGTCGAACAGTCATTGGAGCGTCTCTTTCTAAATTTGAGGGAATCACTATCAAACAGGTTACTCGTTTTTTCACCGCTTCGGTGTATCGTGTTTACCAAACGTCATGCATACACACAGGAAATGCCCATGAAGCCAGTTGTTTTAATCACAGGCGCCAGTCGCGGTATTGGCGCAGCCACTGCTGTTTTGGCAGCGCAGCAAGGTTGGGCCGTGGCCGTGAACTACGCCAGCAATGCGGAGGCCGCCCATCGAGTGGTGGCACAAATTCAGACAGCAGGTCGCAGCGCCATGGCTGTACAGGCGGATGTTGGCGATGAAGCTCAAATTTTGCGCATGTTTGGTGAGGTGGATGCCAACCTAGGACGGCTTTCAGGCTTGGTCAACAACGCCGGCGTGGTAGATGTGACAGCCAAAGTGCAAGACCAAAGCTGGGCACGGTGGGAACGCATGATGCGCATCAACGTGCTGGGCTCATTGGCGTGCGCCCGCGAAGCAGTCAAGCGCATGAGCACCGCTCACGGCGGCACAGGCGGGAGCATCGTGAATGTCTCCAGCGCCGCTGCGCGCATCGGCGCACCTGGGCAGTATGTGGACTACGCGGCCAGCAAAAGCGCGATCGATGCCTTCACGATCGGCCTGGCCAAAGAAGTAGCCGTAGACGGCATTCGTGTCAACGCAGTACGACCGGGTTTGATTGACACCGATATCCACGCTTCCGGTGGTTTGCCCAATCGCGTACGCGACTTGGCACATTTGGTCCCCATGCAACGTGGTGGCACAGCTGAAGAAGTGGCGCAAGCCATTGTCTGGCTGCTCAGTGACGCATCGAGCTACACCACCATGAGTCTGATGGAAATTTCAGGCGGTCGCTAAATTTAAGGACAGCTTAAGCCGCGAACCCACCCGCCAATGCCTTGCGTAAATAGTCGATGAACGCCGTGACCGCACGCGGCACATGAGGTGAATACGGACGAATTGCATAGAGCTGTTCAGCGAATGCGCCGACGGGTTGCCAATCTGGCAACACTTGCATGAGCTTGCCATGTTGCAACGCCGCTTGCGCACTGAAATCGGGCAGCAGGGCAATGCCCAAGCCAGCCAACGCAGCTTCCCGCAACGCCTCGCTGTTGTTCGCAGCAAGCTGCCCCGTCACGGGGACGGTTATTTGATCTTGTTTGCCTCTGCCTTTGCTTTTGAGGGGTGCCAAAGTCCATGTAGGGGTGTCTTGTGCGCGCAGGTAATGCAAGCAATTGTGCGTTTGCAAATCCGTCGGTGTTTTCGGTGTACCCGCACGGCGCAAATACGTTTTACTGGCTACCAAGACCGAGTGCGTGCTGCACAAGGTCCAGGCCACATGCGTATCCGGTGGGCGGGCGGTATGGCGAATGGCCAAGTCAAATCCTTCGGTGGCCAAGCTACTGAGTCGGTCCGACATATCCAACTCCAAACGCACATCTGGGTATTCGCGCAAAAAATCTCCCACACGCGGCGCGAGTTGCTGCCGCGCAAATGCCACGGGGGCGGTCACGCGCAACAAGCCACTGGGGACACCGGCCAAATCGCGCACTTGGGCAAAGCTGTGTTCAATTTGCTCGAATGGTGCACGCGTCTCGTCTACCAAGCGCTGCCCCGCTTCGGTTAAACGCACACTTCGCGTCGTGCGTTGAACCAGGGGCACACGCGCTGCGCGTTCTAGCTCGGCAATGCGCTGACTCATGGCCGCCTTACTCACGCCAAGACGCGAGGCTGCCGCGGTGTAACTGCCCTGCTGAGCCAACACACTCAACCAATGCAAGTGATGCCAAAGCTCACTGATTTTTTGATCATTCATGTCTTGATTGTTCACTATTTTGAACAATCAATTCAAACTTTATGCCTTGTGAGTGCTCGACACAGTCCCTAAACTGCATCTCATCATTGATTCACAAAGCAGTCCCATGACACACACCATCGCCCACTACGTTCAAGGCAACGCGTTTGCCGGCAGCAGCACACGCCACCAAGCTGTGACCAACCCCGCCACTGGCGCCGTCAGCGCCCAAGTCAACTTAGCCAACGTGAGCGATGTCAACGCCGCTGTCGCTGCTGCACAAAAAGCCTTCCCCGCTTGGGCTGACACATCGCCGCTGCGCCGCGCTCGCATCATGTTCAAGTTCTTGGAGTTGCTCAACCAACACAAGGACACCTTGGCCCACATGATCACCGCCGAACACGGCAAGGTCTTCACCGATGCCCAAGGCGAAGTCACCCGTGGCATTGAGATTGTTGAATTTGCCACCGGCATTCCCCAACTGCTCAAAGGCGACTACACCGAGCAGGTGTCTACTGGCATCGACAACTGGACCATGCGCCAGCCCTTGGGCGTGGTGGCGGGCATCACACCGTTTAACTTCCCCGTCATGGTGCCCATGTGGATGTTCCCCGTGGCCATTGCCACTGGTAACACCTTTGTCTTGAAGCCCAGCCCACTCGATCCATCACCTTCGTTGTTCATTGCCGACTTGCTCAAACAAGCCGGCTTGCCTGACGGCGTGTTCAACGTCGTGCAAGGCGACAAAGAAGCGGTAGACGCCTTGCTGGTTCACCCCGATGTGAAAGCCATCAGCTTTGTGGGCTCCACGCCCATCGCCAACTACATCTACGAAACTGGCGCTCACCACGGCAAGCGTGTGCAAGCTTTGGGCGGCGCAAAGAACCACATGGTCGTCATGCCCGACGCAGACATTGACCAAGCGGTCGACGCTTTGATTGGCGCCGCCTACGGCTCAGCCGGCGAGCGCTGCATGGCCATCAGCGTGGCCGTGTTGGTGGGCGATGTGGGAGAGCGTTTGATGCCCAAACTGATCGAACGCACCAAGGCGCTCAAGGTGTTGGACGGTGAAAACCTCGCCGCCGAAATGGGTCCCATCGTCACCGACGCGGCACGCCAGCGCATCACCGGCTACATCGATGCAGGCGTAGCTGAAGGTGCGCAGTTGTTGGTCGATGGCCGAGGCTTCAACGGCGCACAAGCGGGTAAGGGCTGCGACCATGGCTTCTGGCTCGGTGGCACCTTGTTTGACCATGTCACCACCGACATGAAGATTTATAAAGAAGAAATCTTTGGCCCCGTCTTGTCGTGCGTGCGTGTACCCGACTTTGGCAAGGCCGTGCAAATCATCAATGACCACGAGTTTGGCAACGGCGTGAGTTGCTTCACCCGCGATGGCAACGTGGCCCGCGAGTTCAGCCGCCGCATTCAAGCCGGCATGGTGGGCATCAACGTGCCAATTCCTGTGCCCATGGCGTGGCACGGCTTTGGTGGTTGGAAGCGATCGCTGTTTGGCGACATGCATGCGTACGGCGAAGAAGGTGTGCGTTTCTATACGAAGCAAAAGTCCATCATGCAACGCTGGCCCGAAAGCATTGGCAAGGGCGCTGAGTTTGTGATGCCGACCTCTAAATAAGCCCACATCGAACTCGGTAGCGCAAAAGATATGCGCAAGCAACCGCTACCATTCATGCACCAAACAATAAGGATTTGAGACATCTGCATGAGTGACACCCAGTTTGACTACATCATCGTCGGCGCAGGCACTGCCGGCTGCCTATTGGCCAACCGACTGAGCGCCAATGCCAGCAAACGTGTGCTGCTCATTGAAGCAGGTCGCAAAGATGATTACCACTGGGTCCACATTCCTGTGGGCTACCTCTATTGCATCGGCAATCCACGCACGGACTGGTTGTACAACACGGCGCCAGACGAGGGCTTGAATGGTCGCAGCTTGCGCTACCCACGTGGCAAGGTGTTGGGCGGCTGCTCCAGTATCAATGGCATGATTTACATGCGCGGTCAGGCGCGTGACTACGACCAATGGGCCGACATCACGGGCGATGCGCGCTGGCGTTGGGACAACACGTTGCCCTACTTCAAACTCCATGAAGATCACCATGCAGGCCCCAACGCCTTGCACGGTGCAAAAGGGGCGCGCAGTGAAATTCTTCTGGCAGACAAGACGGTATACGGTGAGACCTTGCGACATCACATAGCCGGTGGCGAGTGGCGCGTAGAAAAGCAACGCCTGAGATGGGATGTACTGGACGCCTTTGCACAAGCGGCTGTGCAAGCAGGCATTCCTGCCACAGACGACTTCAACCGTGGCGACAACGAAGGCGTGGGCTACTTTGAAGTCAATCAAAAGAGTGGCTGGCGATGGAACACGGCCAAAGCATTTATTCGCCCCGCTTGCTACGCACGCCCCAACTTTGAGTTGTGGTCATCCGCCCAAGCAGCCAAACTGGTGATGCACAGCGACGCCGATGGCACGCAACACTGCACGGGCGTTGAGGTGTGGACGGGGCATGGCTACATCACCGTCACAGCCAAACAGTCTGTGGTGTTGAGTGCGGGCGCCATTGGTACACCACAAATTTTGCAACTCTCAGGCCTTGGCCCAGCAGATTTGCTGAAACAACACGGCATTGAACCCGTCATCAACTTGCCTGGCGTGGGTGCCAATTTGCAAGACCATTTGCAAATTCGCTCGGTCTTCAAAGTGCAAGGGGTCGAGACCCTCAACACCCTCGCCAACAGCTGGTGGGGCAAAGCCAAGATTGGTTTGGAGTACGCGTTCAAACGCAGCGGCCCTATGAGCATGGCCCCGTCACAACTCGGAGCCTTCACCCGCAGCAGCCCTGACCAGCCTTACCCGAACATCGAATACCACGTTCAACCTTTGAGTCTTGACGCGTTTGGCGAGCCGCTGCACAGCTTCCCTGCTTTCACCGCCAGCGTGTGTAACTTGAACCCTACAAGTCGCGGCACGGTGAACATCACCAGCGCTCAATTTACCGATGCACCCAAGATAGCCCCCAACTACTTGAGCACAGACGCCGACCGCCAAGTGGCTGCTGACTCGCTACGCGTCACGCGTCGCATCGCCGCACAGCCAGCACTCGCCAAGTACAAGCCCGAGGAATACAAACCGGGCGTGCAATACCAAACCGACGAGGACTTGGCACGTTTGGCTGGCGACATTGCCACCACAATCTTCCATCCCGTCGGCACCGCACGCATGGGCCGCATCGACGACCCCATGGCCGTGGTGGACCCCGAGCTACGTGTACGCGATGGACGCGGTGGTGTCGTGCGTGGCCTGCGCGTGGTCGATGCCAGCGTCATGCCCACCATCACCAGCGGCAACACCAACAGCCCCACTTTGATGATGGCTGAGAAAGCTGCACAGTGGCTGGCCCATGAGGCGGAACAACGCTGAAGCCCTACCGCTAGGGTTACTCCTCAAGGGAATATCCTAGGCAAAACAAGCGTTAGCGGCGCTTACAGTCTTGTCACTCGAAACAGCGTAAGCGCTGTTGTCACGAGGGTCTGAGGAGACAAACACAACAGACGCTTCCACAGGAACGTCACCCCTGCAAAGGCACCGGTCACCCCGGTGCCTTTTGCTTTGTGGGTAACCTCATTTACAGGCCACAATCGCCCGCATGGAAATTTTCTTCACCACCTTTGCTTCGGCCTTGGCGGGTTTTGTGGATTCGATTGTGGGCGGCGGCGGTTTGATTTTGCTGCCTGCTTTGTTGGCAACTTACCCCACCACTACACCAGCGACCTTGTTTGGCACCAACAAAAGTGCCTCTGTGTGGGGCACCGCATTTGCCACATGGCAGTACAGCCAACGTGTCCAAATCAGGTGGTCGGCCCTGCTCCCCGCTGCACTCACCACCATGGTGGCTTCGTTTGCAGGCGCTTGGCTGGTCACCCTCGTCTCTCCTGAATTCTTGCGTCGCTTATTACCCGCCGTGCTGCTGGTTGTGCTCATCTACACCTTGATGCGCAAAGACATGGGGCGCCACCATGCACCACGTTTTCATGGCCGTGGTGAACTGTTGGCCACCTCAACCATCGGATTGACCATTGGGTTTTACGACGGGTTTTTTGGGCCGGGCACGGGTAGTTTTTTTGTTTTCTTGCTGGTGCGTTGGCTGGGCTACGATTTTCTAAATGCGTCGGTGGCTGCCAAGCTGCTCAACCTCTCTAGCAACATCGCCGCCTTGACCTTGTTCACCCTCAAAGGTCATGTGTGGTGGCACATGGCTTTGCCGTTGGCCATGGCCAATGTGGCGGGCAGCCTCCTTGGCACGCGCATGGCGTTGCAACACGGCGCAGGCTTTGTGCGCGGGATGTTCATCGTGGTGGTGAGTGCGCTGATTTGCAAAACCAGCTACGACGCGTTTTTGCGTTAACGTGCCGCACTAGCTGCAGTCTTTCGAACCATCGCCGCGGCTGACTTTTCTGCAGCGGAGGCAGCAACAACAGGTTCTTCAACAGCCAACTCTGTCGCCTTTGGAGGCCAAGGTACGCTGGCCACTGGGCGCGGTTTGCCAATAGGACGCGTAGCCTGACCTTTTTGTACCGCCTCAATGTCTTCTTGTGAGGGGTACTGGCCCATGATGACAAAGTCAAACACACGCCGAGCAATCGGCGCCGCGTTTTGCGCACCAAAGCCTGCATTCTCAACCACCATCGCCAACGCTACTTTGGGGTCATCGGCTGGCGCAAACGCGACAAACAAAGCATGGTCACGCATACGTTCATCAATCGTTGCCGCGTTGTATTTTTCGTTTTGCTTCACGGTGAACACCTGGGCCGTCCCTGTTTTACCCGCGCTCACATACTGAGCCCCGATAAAACTCGTGGCAGAGGTTCCCTCGACGTTGACCCCTACCATGCCCTTTTTGATGATCTCTAAATTCTCAGGCAGCAATGACAACTGCCCGATCGGCTCCTTGGCAATCAGGGTCGAGGCCTTGGTCTCCACATCCACCACTTCACGAACCAAGTGAGGTTTCATTTTTAACCCGTTGTTGGCGACCGTCCCCATGGCATGTGCAATTTGCAGCATGGTGAAGTTGTTATAACCCTGACCAATCCCAAGCGAGATCGTCTCGCCCGAGTACCAACGTTGTTGCTCTGGTTTTTTATAAGTTGTGCGCTTCCACTCCGTCGATGGCAACACCCCACGCGACTCGCCCAAAATATCAATCCCCGTGATTTGACCAAAGCCCAAGGGTTTCATTTGGTCATGCATCAAGTCCACCCCCATGTCACGCGCCAGCGTGTAGTAGTAGGTGTCACAGGATTCGACAATAGATTTGTACATGTCTACTGAACCGTGACCACCTTCCTTATCGTCTCGGAAACGGTGGTTACCAAACATGAAGAAACCAGGGTCTGACACAAGGAATTTTTCTGAGCGTTTCCCTGTTTGCAAAGCAGCCAAAGCCATGAATGGCTTGTAAGTGGAACCCGGCGGATAGGTCCCACGCAACGCACGGTTGAGCAAAGGTTTGTCAATCGACTCGTTGAGCGCTTGCCAGTTTTCAGAATCAATACCGTCGACAAACAAGTTCGGATCAAACGTGGGCTTACTCACAAAGGCGAGCACCTCCCCTGTTTTTGGATCAAGCGCCACCAACGCACCGCGACGCTTGCCATACAAATCTTCGACCAACTTTTGTAGTTTGATGTCAATCGAGAGCACCACACTGTTGCCAGGAATCGCTTGACTGCTGTTAAGACGGCGCACGGCCCGTCCCCCCGCTGAGGTTTCCATCTCTTGCACACCCGTGGTGCCATGCAATTGTTTCTCGTAGCTTTGTTCTACGCCCAGCTTACCGATGTAATCGGTGCCGCGGTAATTGCCTGCGTCTTCCGATTCTTCAATCTTGCCTTTTTCCGCTTGGTTGATACGACCGATATAACCAATCACGTGGCTGGCCAATTGGTTGTACGGGTAGTTGCGGAACAAACGAGCTCGAATTTCCACGCCTGGGAAACGGTAGCGTTGCGCGGCAAATCGAGCCACCTCTTCATCCGTCAAACGGTTGCGAATCGGCACTGATTCAAAGCTCTTCGATTCGCCCAATTGTTTTTTAAAGCGTCTTTTGTCGCGCGGTTGAATGTCAATCACGCCCGACAACTGTTCAATCACGTCTTCCAACGGCAACGTGACTTTGGATGCCGTGATTTCCAAGGTGTAAGCCGAATAGTTGGTTGCCAGCACAACGCCATTTCGGTCCATGATGACGCCACGGTTGGGCACGATCGGAACAATCGCCGTGCGGTTGCTCTCGGCTTGCGCATTGAGTTCGTCGTAGCGCACCACTTGCAGGTAAAACAAACGCAAGGCAAGCAAACCAAACAACAGCAAAATCACGGCCGTGACCACCACCATCCGCGACCTGAAGCGTCGCAGGTCGGACTCGATGTCGCGAATTACCCTCATAGTGGTCGGTTCGCGTCAGGGTTTGGTGCGCGTCGCTGCGGAGCTAACAAAAACACACTGACCACAGGCCAGAGCAACGCCTCCAGCAATGGCGATAAAAAAATATCCCATCCTGGGAATAACGCGCCCGACATCATACGCACCATCAACTCTAAAGCATGAGCCACAGCAAAAAGCGGAAGCACCTGCATGGCTTGAGAAGGCACGGTAAACCACAGCAAGCGACGATGCACCATGACCGCCATAAAGCCTAAAGCTGTATAGCTCAAAGCATGCTGCCCTAGCAGAGCGGCTTGGTGCACATCGGTCGCGACACCAAAGAAAAAGGCAACACCAATACCAACCAAACGCGGCTGATGCACACACCAAAACACGAGCACCAAAGCCAAGAAATCTGGCATCCACGCTGCATTACCGACCAAACTGATGTTGACCACCATATTGGCAAACAACGCAGCCAGTAGAGTCAACAAAATAAACAAAGGATTGGCTGGCAACAACAACTGTTGACCACGTGGCATGATCATCGGCGTCCCCCTTTGTGTGCACTCACGGGCTGAGGCTTGTCAATTTGTGGCCGAGGTGGCAGTTGGTCAGTCAATGGCTCCAATACCATCACATGGCGAGCCCCTTGTACACGCCCCACTGGCTCGCACAAGATGCGGGCAAAGGCTGTTTCAGCACGGCGCTCCACCTTGGTCACCTTGCCCACCAAGACGCCCGCAGGGTAAATGCCATCTACGCCACTCGTAGACAACATGTCACCAACTTCAATGTCCGCATTGGTCGCCATAAAGCGAAGTTCTAGCAATGGGGCTCCACCCGATTCGCCGTACGCCACACCGCGCGCACCCGTGCGGGTATTGAGTACGGGAATGGAATGTTCACGATCGGTCACCAACGTCACTTCACTCACCAAAGGCAACACATGCGTGACTTGCCCCAAGATGCCATGTTCGTCCATCACGGGCGAGCTGGCCTTGACACCGTGCGTCATACCTTTGTCAATGATGAGCTTGCGGGTGTAAGGATCAGCTGCGTCATACAACACTTCGGCCGCGATGCCTTTGGTATCGAGACGCTTACTCAAACTGAGCAACTCTCGCAGTTGTTTGTTTTCCAGCGCCAACTGCTCAACCTGCCCTGAACGGCGAGCTTGCACCAAAAGCTGTTGACGCGCCTCACGCTCAGAAGTCTGTGCGACATCGCGCGCCTCAAAGTACTCACTGGAGTACTCTGCCAAGGCCTGCGGACGCATCGCCAACCATTGCACAGGGTACAAGGCCACCGACAAAGCAGCACGAACCGGTTGAGTCACCCCAAAACGCACATCGGCCACCATCAACAGCACCGATAAGGCGCTGAAGAAAAGTAATTTGGAGACAGCCGATGGGCCTTGCTTGAAGAAGGCCGGGGGGGAGCGGTCGAGGGTGCCCAGTGGCACTGAGTTATTCGCTTGTGAAGATGGAGCCCAAACGCTCCATGCGTTCCAACGCCAAGCCGCAACCACGCACCACGCAAGTGAGTGGGTCTTCAGCCACCAACACTGGCAAGCCAGTTTCTTCGGCCAACAAACGGTCCAAGTCACGCAACAAGGCACCACCACCGGTGAGCATCATGCCGCGTTCGGCAATGTCTGCGCCCAATTCAGGAGGCGTTTGTTCCAAAGCGTTTTTCACGGCTGACACGATGTTGTTCAGCGGATCGGTCAAAGCTTCCAAAATTTCGTTGGAAGAGATGGTGAACGAGCGAGGCACACCTTCAGAGAGGTTACGACCCTTGACTTCCATTTCTTTGACTTCAGAGCCTGGGAACGCCGAGCCAATTTCTTTCTTGATCAGTTCAGCTGTAGGTTCACCAATCAACATGCCGTAGTTGCGACGGATGTAGTTGATGATGGCTTCGTCAAACTTGTCGCCACCCACGCGCACGCTACCTTTGTAGACCATGCCGCCGAGCGAGATCACGCCCACTTCGGTGGTACCACCACCGATGTCGACGACCATCGAGCCAGAGGCTTCAGACACTGGCAAACCAGCGCCAATGGCTGCGGCCATGGGTTCTTCAATGAGATACACCTCAGAAGCGCCTGCGCCCAAAGCCGATTCGCGAATCGCGCGACGTTCCACTTGGGTCGAACCGCAAGGCACACAAATGATGATGCGTGGGCTGGGCTTGAGTACCGAGCGTGGGTGCACCATTTTGATAAATTGTTTGAGCATTTGCTCAGTCACGGTGAAGTCGGCGATCACGCCGTCCTTCATGGGGCGAATGGCTTCGATGTTGCCAGGCACTTTGCCCAACATGGCCTTGGCTTCGTGACCCACCGCTTGAATGGTTTTCTTGCCTTGAGGGCCGCCTTCGTGGCGAATCGACACCACAGAAGGCTCGTCCAACACGATGCCTTTGTCGCGCACATAAATCAGGGTGTTGGCGGTACCCAGGTCAATCGCCAAATCGGTGGAGAAATACCGACGAAAAGATCCAAACATGTCTGTCCTCTAAGCTTGCCCGCGGGCGCGGACACAAAGGCGAGATAATACCGCATCGCCCGTAAACCACGGGTTTATCCCTTGTAAAAGTATGTCCCTCAACGACCAAGACATTCGCCGCATTGCCAACTTGGCGCGGCTTGAGCTTCAGCCTGATGAACAGGCTCGTATGCTCAGCAAAATCAACGATTTTTTCGGCATCGTTGAGCAAATTCGCGCTGTCGACACCACCGGCGTGGTCCCCATGGCCCACCCTGTGGACGCCATGCGTGACCACCCCGAAATGGCCTTGCGCTTGCGCCCCGACGTAGCCAGCGAACCCAACAACCGCGAAGCCAACCAACAAAGCGCCCCCGCCGTGGAGCGTGGTTTGTTCTTGGTTCCCAAAGTGATTGAGTGAGGCCGCTGACATGACACACCACTTGCATGACAAAAGCGTCATTGAACTCGCCGCCGCGCTGAAACAAAAACAAGTGAGCGCAGTTGAACTGGCGCAGCACTTTTTGGCACGCGCCAAAGCAGATACCACCGGCTCATTCTTGGCCTTGAACGAAGATGCCACCTTGGCCCAAGCCAAGGCCGCCGATGCACGCATCGCCGCAGGGACCGCAGGCGCACTCGAAGGCGTGCCACTGGCGCACAAAGACGTGTTCGTCACCCGCGACTTTCCCACCACTGCTGGCTCCAAGATTTTGAACGGCTACCGCTCACCGTTCGATGCCACCGTGGTCACGAAATTGACCGAACAAGGCGTGGTGGCACTAGGCAAGGTCAACTGCGACGAGTTCGCCATGGGCTCCAGCAACGAAAACTCAGCCTACGGCGCGGTGAAAAACCCATGGGATGCCACGCGCATTCCTGGCGGCTCATCGGGCGGCAGCGCTGCTGTGGTGGCCGCGCGTTTGGCGCCTGCCTCCACAGGCACCGACACAGGCGGTTCGATTCGCCAACCCGCCAGCTTTTGCGGCATCACCGGCATCAAGCCAACGTATGGCCGTGCCTCACGCTACGGCATGATTGCCTACGCTTCCAGCCTCGACCAAGCGGGCCCCATGGCCCGCAGCGCCGAAGACTGTGCGTTGCTGCTGTCTGCCATGTGCGGACCGGATCTAGACCGCGACGCCACGTCGCTGGATGTGCCCACGGAAAACTTCTCAGCAAAGCTAGGCGACAGCTTGGCAGGTTTGCGCATTGGCATTCCCAAAGAGTTTTTTGGCGAAGGCTTAGCCGCCGACGTGCGCGCCGCGATTGATGCTGCACTCAAAACCTTGGAAGCCCAAGGCGCCAAGCTCGTCCCCATCACGCTGCCACGCACCGAGTTGGCCATTCCCGTGTACTACATCATCGCGCCCGCCGAAGCCAGCTCAAACCTGAGCCGCTTTGATGGCGTGAAGTTTGGCCACCGCGCTTCAGCGTACACCGACCTCGTGAGCATGTACAAAAAGACCCGCGCCGAAGGTTTTGGCGAAGAGGTCAAGCGCCGCATCATGACCGGCGCCTACGTGCTCAGTCACGGTTACTACGACGCGTACTACCTGCAAGCGCAAAAAATCCGCCGCATGATTGCGGTCGATTTCCAAAAAGCGTTTGAACAGTGCGATGTCATCGCAGGCCCCGTCGCCCCCACTGTGGCATGGAAACTGGGCAACAACGCCAGTGATCCGTTGGCTGACTACTTGGCTGACATCTTCACACTCCCCGCCTCGCTCGCTGGCTTGCCCGGCATGAGCATGCCGGTCGGCTTCGGTGAAGGCCATATGCCTGTAGGCATGCAGCTCATTGGCAACTATTTGCAAGAAGCCAAATTGCTCAACATCGCACACCAGTTCCAACTGAACACCGATTTCCATAACGCCAAGCCGGAGGGCGTTTAAATGTCTGCACCCAAACTCGTTCAAGGCTACGAAGTCGTCATCGGCTTTGAAACGCACGCTCAGCTTTCCACACAAAGCAAAATATTCAGCCGTGCCCCCACCGCCTTTGGCGCCGAAGCCAACACCCAAGCTTGCGCCGTGGACATGGCCCTGCCCGGCACACTGCCCGTGATGAACATCGGCGCGGTTGAGCGCGCCATTGAGTTCGGCTTAGCAGTCAACTCACACATTGCCGAGCGCAGCATCTTTGCGCGTAAAAACTACTTCTACCCTGACCTGCCCAAGGGCTACCAAATCAGCCAGTTTGAAATTCCAGTGGTCCAAGGCGGCGAGGTGTCGTTCTTCTTAGA
>JACCDW011691181.1_pt1 | contig 14178 bp, 18 predicted proteins | sample 7449781 | NCBI WGS metagenome assembly JACCDW01 (sample SAMN15323449, study PRJNA562643) | freshwater metagenome | isolation source: river surface water | place: USA:Blue River Watershed | collected 2017-08-18 | reverse complement strand
TCAGGCAAGGTCACTATTGAAATTTACCAGCGGTTATAAGTCGGATATTTTATTTGTGCAGGGTTTAGACGATAGTCCAATTCAATTAACGTCGTGGCCTTTGTTTAAGCAAAAAGTAACCGATTGTACCGATTGTAAAACTGTACAGGTACATGAAGTTGAGGGTTTTGGACATCCGTCTCTTTTTGAAAATAGCGGTGCCAAGGATGTGTTCAATCAATTTATCATTTCACGATAGATTGATAATACCGTTGTTTGATTACTTATAGGGCAACTTTGAGCTGTCTTTTTTAATTTTTCAAAACCCTCAACAGGGCTTTGTGTTCGGGTGTATGTAATTCCAAAATATACAAGCCGGGGACACCTGGAATGTTTAGATTGAAGGCATTTGTTTTGTTGAATGACGTTCTCAATACTTCCTGCCCCAAAGCATTTCGGACAATAACCAATACCTCACTATAATGGTTGCCCAACTCAATGGTAATCTCGTCTTTGGTGGGATTAGGAAATACCTTAAGCTGATTGCCGAAGGTGTTTTCTAAAATGTTGGCATTGCTTACGTTGATGCATAGGGAAGTATCAATACATCCATTTTGTGTAACTTCAACGGCATAATTTCCGTTGGAAGCGGCATAATAAATCTGTTTATTAGCGTTATTTATTTTGGAATAATTGTTATCACAATCCAGCCATTGGTAGGTTGCAATGTTCGCGTTTGCTAGTAGTATTGGACTGTTGTTGGTAATTGAAACATCCACAGAATTAATGGTTAAGTTGATGGTAATTAGACTATCGCAACCAGTGGAATTGGGGATGGTATCGTAATAGGTATCGCTCTTGATATAGGTGTATTTCTTGCTGGGTGAGATATATCTATTGCAGGCGGTTCTTGCGATAGTCTCGGTGGAATTTTTACAAAGTGTATATACCCTAACATGACCAGCATTGGATGCTTTATCGCTATTGCGATTTGAGCCAATGGCCACGGTATGGGCATCTGGCATGCTAACGGAATGTCCGAAAATGTCGTTCATGGTTTCACCGTCAATGTCAGCACCTTTTTGCATCCAAGAGGTACCGCTCCAAGAATAGATTCGGACATGTCCTGTATATAATGCTTTGTCACTGTTATATAATGCTCCGATAGCCACGGTATTTGCATCAGGCATGCTGACGGAAAAACCTGAATAGTCATTAGCGGCTTCACCGTCAATGTCAGTGCCTTTTTGCGTCCAAGCCGAACCGCTCCAAGAGTAGATTCGTACATGTCCTGCAAAAGATGCTTTGTCGCTGTTATATAATGCTCCGATGGCCACAGTATTGGCATCTGGCATGCCTACGGAATATCCTGACGCGTCACTGTCGGCTTCACCGTCAATATCAGCACCTTTTTGCATCCAAGCTGAACCACTCCAAGAGTAGATTCGGACATGTCCAGCATTTCTTGCTTTTCCGTCATTGCCCCACGCACCAATGGCCACGGTATTGGCATCGGGCATACTTACGGAATTTCCCGACAGGTCATTAGCCGCTTCACCGTCAATATCAGCGCCTTTTTGTGTCCAGGCAGAACCATTCCATGAATAAATTCGCACATGTCCAGCAAAGGTTGCTTTTCCGTCATTAAAGTCTGCACCAATGGCTACGGTATTGGCATCGGGCATGCTAACGGAATATCCTGACCGGTCATCAGCGGCTTCGCCGTCAATATCAGTGCCCTTTTGAATCCAAGCCGAACCACTCCAAGAATAAATTCTTACATGTCCAGCACTTGTTGCTTTGCCGTCATTAAAATATGCACCAATGGCCACGGTATTGGCATCGGGCATACTAACAGAAAATCCTGAACAGTCACCGGCAGCTTCGCCGTCAATATCAGCGCCTTTTTGCGTCCAAGCCGAACCATTCCAAGAGTAGATTCTTACATGTCCAGCTTCGGCTGCTTTTCCGTCATTTCCCCAAGCCCCAATGGCAATGGTATTTGCATCAGGCATGCTTACAGAACATCCTGAAAAGTCACCTGCCGCTTCACCGTCAATATCAATGCCTTTTTGAGTTTGAGCAAAAGTTGGGATTTGAAATAAGAAGATGATGAAAATGAATATCAATTTTCTATGGTACGGTTTCATTATAATTTTCAGTTGGTTATTGCTTTGTGTCACCTGAAATAACACAATTTGTCAATGGTAGAATATTTTATTATAAATCCAATAAACAATTTGGATGAGGGATTCTGTTATCTGAATTGAAAGACAATTTCAACCGCATTTAAGTTGTATGGGCCGATGGATTAGTTTAAAGATTGCGGAGTGATAATTGCTACTTTTCTACCGAATAAATCTTCAAGGAAGAACGCCAAGTTCATGAAATTATCGAACGATTTTTTATCTGGATTGAAATCAATCAAGAAATCGACATCGCTTGTTTCTGTTGCTGAATTCCTTACAAACGAACCAAAGAGCCCGATCGACTTAACACCAAATGATGAAATAGCAACTTTTGATTCATCCATTGAATCTGGTATATCTTGTTTGCTATTTATCTTGGTGTACGATATTTTGACATTAATTCAAGTATAACAAAAAAGCCTCACAGAAATGTGAGGCTTTTGGCTCCCCTAATTGACCTAAAATACAACCATTTGCCGATGGTTGAATATGTAAGGCTCTATAAATTAAATAGATATCTCAGGGTTGTGGATATTTGGGAAAGTGGACATCCGTAAAGGTGTTTTGTTAACCGATTGGTGTTACGCGATAATTTTATGACTGATGGTCATATCGACGATTATATATATCCTTGAATTTATCATGATATTCGCCGATTTGTTCAAGTATGTTTTTGGTGATTTTTTCCATCTGACAATAGGATGTTTTGAATATCGTGCTTTTGAATGGAGGTAATTTCTTGCCAGCTTTTATCTTGTAAGCCCATTTCAATCGAATAAAATATATTGAGGTGAGGGGTAACTCCGGCCACAATCAATTTCTTTTTGATTGTTTTGTAATCAGAGGCCATGAGGTCTTCCCTTGAATGAATCCCAATGAGATTCATGATTTTGACCATATAGGGTCCAAAGTTTTTTATATTGTTAAGGTCATTCATAAAAGCGGAATGAGACTATTCAATTATAATAAACAATTTATAAATTCTAAAACTTCCATTGGATTCTCAATTGGACTAACATGCCCTCCCTTCACAAGAATTGTCTCCAAATAAGGCGGTGCAGGCACATAGTCATCTTCTCCTTTAAGGGCCAGTGCTTTTACTTTCAAGGTTTTGATTATCGCTGAAGCGTCCTCTGCATTAGCAATTACTGCTCTATCTGTGTGCTTTATTTGAGGGATTGTCAATAGGTCCATTGTTCGCTTGAGTTCATCTGTCAGAGATGGGTTTGCATTTAATGATGAAATTCCAAATAATACTTTTGAGGCTTGTTGCGTGTAAAAATTCCGGAACGGTAGCATCGCGTGCTGCAGTCTTAAGGTTAACTTTTTTGTTTTTGATGCGGCCATATAAGGCATATTACATAAGCCAATCGCTGAAAACAGTTCAGGGTTTTTATGAGCAGCCCTGAGTATGGTCATACTTCCCCAAGAGTGCCCAAGGGCAATGACTTTGGGTAGTTGTAAATCGTGCAGAATTTCAATCAACATCTCGGCACAATCTGCGAGTGTCCAATCGTTTTTTGTTATTCCCTTACTCAAGCCGTGAAAAGGCATATCCAGTGTGATGATGGTTCGGTCTTTTATAGATTCAATTACTGCATCCCATAGGTGGTGGTCGAAGTAAACACCGTGAAGGAGAATGATTGGCGTTTTGTCCGAATCAGCAATCTGCTGAAAGACGGCTATGTCCCCAATATTGGTCTTTGCGAATGTGGTTGATTCTTTGACTGACATATCAATTGCTTACACAGGGAGCCTGTTTGTTGAAAGTTGTTTCTTTGAGTTGGTCGACCATGAATCTGGATAAATCAGGAAGCGTAACGGACAGCTTGAGGCCTTTGCCATCGAGTGTAGCGTTGCATTTCCCTTTCGCTGGTTTATCAACAATGTTCGGACAACGAACAATCGTCCAATTGAGATTGCTGTTCATGATGATGGGTTCCATTTGGTTTTTATCGTCGATGATGACTTTCAGCCATTTCATGAAATAAGGGAGAATGATTTTGGTGAAAAACCAAGGTTGAAAAGCGATGCTGTTTCCGGCTCCAACATTACTCATAACAATAAGGCGTTTGATTTGCTGCTTTTGCATTTCATCCACAATGACTTTCATGGCATCGGAGATAAAAGTGGTTGGTTTACCGTCCCCTTTACCACCAACGCCCAAACATTGGATGACAGCTTCTTGATGGTGTAAAACAGAAGCAACTGTTTGAGGATCTGATACATTGCCTTCTATAATTGTCAGGTTCTTATGCTTAATCTGAACTTTGGATTTATCACGCACTAGTATGGTGACTTCATGACCTTGTTTGAGGGCTTCTGCTAAAATGGCTTGCCCTGAAAAACCGGTAGCACCAAAGATGGTCACTTTCATATGTTCTGATATAATTTAAGCTTTTATTATTTCTCTGCCATTATTTTGGCTGCAACACTTAATCTCAACTTCCCCGGAGGCATAATACCGGAGCAAAAACCAAGAATTTTGTTTTTAAAACCTGGAATCACATGTAGTTTTCCTTTCATCATGCCATTGTAACCTTCTCGCGCAACATCCAATGAGGTCATAACTCCGCTTGCGTATAGTTTGGCGTTGTTCATGTCGGCACGTTCCATAAAGTTTGATGCAGTAGCTCCCGGTGATAAAACAGTTACGGTAACACCTGTATTTTCAAATTCTTTATGAATGGCCTCTGATACACTGATAACATACGCTTTAGTTGCGCCATAAACAGCAAAGTTAGGATCTGGTTGAAGTCCAGCCATGGAAGCAACATTTAAAATTCTGCCTTTCCCACGCTTTACCATTTCTTTTCCGAAGTGATAGCTCAGTTCCGTCAGACTTACAATATTCAATTGGATCATTTCTTTGTATTTCTCAATGCTTCTGTCAATGAAGGCGCCATAATCTCCAAACCCCGCATTATTCACTAAATAATTTACGATTAATTTGTTTGAATGAACCACTTCATAAACAGACTGTATCCCTTCGTTGGAGGATAAATCAGCCGCAACAGTAAATACATCTACCTTGAATTTTTCTTCGAATTCTTTTTTGATTTCCAGAAGCTTGTTTTCGCTTCTTGCCACAATGAGCAAATCTGTTTTATTTGCTGCAAATAGTTTGGCTATTTCGTATCCTATTCCGGATGAAGCTCCTGTTATTAAAGCGATTTCTTTCATGCCTTTCCATTTATGGTTGATGTTCAATTTGATAACGGCACAAAATTATCCAGGTTGAGGGTGTTCTACCTGACACAAATGTGTCAAAAAGGTTTAGAGTTATAAATCAATCTTAGTAAGATCCAAAATTCACAAACAAGGAAGCACGAAATTTATTGCTGTAAAATTCTCCGCTCGGGTCGTAATAGGTTTTCCATCCTTGAACCATGGAGTAATGAACACCCGCTCCAACTTGAATTCCTTTTATTTTGGTAGGAAAAAATCCTCTAACACCAAATTCCAACCAACTGCCTGATGCTGCATCTTCACCATTCATGAGTTTGTTTTCCCATTCGCTAACTCTTGCTCCATCGGGTGTATTTCTGTCATCTCCTACTAAATAAAATCCACCTCCACCCATTCCATAGCTGATAGGTACATCAATTTCTACGTTTTTCACCTTAAAGGTTGGGGCAATCATAAGGCCAATGGTTCCATAATCTGCGCGAAGTGTCAATGTACTGCTTCCTTTATAGATTTGACCATTATATGCCTCTACCGTAAATGTTTGGGGATTGATGGGACCACTTCTGCCGTAAGCATTGATACCGATTTTCAACCTGTTTTTCCAAAGCTTCATTCCAAATGAGGCTCCTACTGAATTTCCAACGTGATCCTCTAAAAACATAGCGCCAATTTCCGGCGTTATGAACCAACCGATTTTATTCGATTTTGAAACTTCCTGAGCATTGATCGTAAAGATTGCTGACAAGACAACAATAAGTGTAAGAATGTTCTTTTTCATGATTTTTCTTTTAATAAATTAGAATGAAGGTTCGAGCAATAATGATTTAGTAGTTGGATTTTTTCCAAGTGCAAAGCGTACTCCGGCCTGTGCTGACCAAATGTATTTGTACGTATCGCCACTGGCTCCAAATGCAGGACCAGTAATCCCTTTTACAAAAACGATGGTTTTAGGAGATGCTAGATAACTTAAACCACCTGTAAAATTAGGCGTACCCATATATTCGAAAAGCGAAGTAGGTTTAATTTCGAAAGCCGCAGGCAATAGCACACCACTGCTCAAGTTTAACTTTTCTGTCAACTTCACATTGACAAGTAAACCTGCTTCAAAAAGCACGGCTCTGCTATTGAGAAGACTGTCTTCAATACCATTATTGTCCGGGTCAATTATCCCTTGGAATCTGAATCCTGGTCTAAAAAAGCCATCTAATCTGATTCGATCTTGTTCAGCAATCTTGAAACTCAAAGGTAAACTCAAACTCCAGGCATATCCCTTTTCAAAAGGCTTTGCTTCAACGAAACGGTATTTTGGAGAACCATACTGAATTTCGAAACCAACCCGAAAATTATCGTTGATCTGTTGGCGATAAGCCAAGTTCGTGCTGTACCGATCCATATTAGATACACCAACACCAACATCCACTATAGATTGCCCAGAGGTATTTTGAATAAATAGTATGGCAAGTATAGCTCCACAAGTTTTGAGGATGATTTCTTTCTTCATTGCGTATATTAATTTAAGTGATGAAACAAAATTCAAGCTTTGCAAATAGAATCTACTGAACAAATGTTAAGAAATGCTGAACGCTTCAGCCTTGGAAACACTATTTCTTTTTCAAACCAAAAGAATACCCAATACTGATATTGTAAATAAATGGTGTAAATCCAGGGCCAACATCCAAGGTATTTATCTCTTCGGACTTACCGGTATTTTTATTCAGATAGTTGTAACGATTACCTTCCAAGGTGGAAGAAACCGTAGGCCAAAAACGGATACTAGGAGAAATCATGATTCCTTTTAAGAAGGACGTTTTATTTTTGAAGGGTTGATAATGACCGTAAACCCCAATTCCGATGGTCATGGTATTGTATGCGGTAATTTGGTTTGAACTATTTTGTGTTTCATCATCGTAATAAAATTCGAAGCGATGCCATTTTTGCTCAATTCTCACGTTAACCCATTCTTTCAAACGATAGCCAATTCCAAAACCGGTCGTATAAGGCAAATGGACCGCAAGACCTTGTTCTCTCATATCGGGAGTAACTGTCGTTCCAGTTAAATCCAATGAGGCGCCGTGCGAGTAGCCCAAAATCAATTGTTTGTGAATGTAGTTTCCCTCTATGTTAAACCCTTTTGCAAAAATCGGTTGGACCAATCCAAAAACTACGTTCACTTTTTTTTCGCTTTTCCAATCTTGGGCATGGGATTTAAGGGCAATTAAGCTAAAAGCAATGATTAACATTGACTTGATTGAAATTTGTTTTTTAATCCTTTTCATTTTTTCTTATTGAGTGAATACTTGATACCGACATTCAATAATCCCAAGTCGCCTTCCCAAACATCTTTGCTACCATAAGGATCACTGAAATCGAATTGCAGAGTAAAAACTACTTTTTCACTTAATCTGTAAGCATAACCCAGCGTCACCATATAGCCTATGTTGGTAGTTGATTTTTTAAAGTCGGGATTTGAAGGGCTATTGATCTCGCTTTGAGAGAATAAAAAACCCAGGCCCGTTCGAAGAAATAATTCAGATTTATCGCCAAATGGCAGATAAAATTTGGGACTGATCATCACATTGGAGTGCCTGGCTGTTACCTCAGCTTTTTCATTGTTTAGAACCAAGGTTCCGTTTGCTTTCAATGAAGTCAGCATGGTTGCTGCATGTATTTCAATTCCCAAATACTTGTTAAATCGATACCCAATACCCAGATTGAGTTTAGGTGTCCATTGCGATGCAGACTCTTTTACAATAAACTTTAATCCATCCTCAGACCTGGCAAGTCCGGCCGATGCATGAGCATACAGCGTTTGGTTAGGAAGCGCTTGTGCAATGATTTGAATACTCGAAGCACAAAAAAGCAATAAAATACAGTATTTAATTAAACGGCTCATTTATTTTAAGTTTAAAACTTAAACCCAAACCTCAGTGAACCCAACATAAATGGAGTTTCACCTACTTCATTGGTTAACGTTTCATCCTCATAAATGGGCCATGGATTGGATTTGTAAAGCACTTGAGCAACCCCAAACTGAGGTAGAATGTAAAGTTTCTTTTTGCCAAACTCAAATTTATAGCCGATGTATCCGGTTCCTAACCAATCGAAGCTGTTGTAATTCTTTCCTGTGGTTACGTGGTTTTGTAATACGCCCAGTCCGGTTGTTTGAGAAAATTCGAGATGCAGCCCTTTCCAAAGATATTGTCGGTAACCACTGGCAATGCTATAATCGGCAAAGCGACCTTCTGTAGCACGGTCTCTTGGGAAATCGATATTTAATCCCACATACACATCACCTCTTAGATTTCCTTTCTCCCAGAGTTTAATGGTAAAGTGCGTTCGTGTTGTTTGCACTAAAAACGGCCAAAGGATATCAGTTTCAATGGCATATTTACTTTTTTTCGGCTCGGTTTGAGCGAAACTAGAAGTTGAAATAAGACAAATGATTCCAATAATAATAAGGGATTTTTTCATTGTTGTTGCAATTTTAAAATGATGCAACAAACTTATTTAAGCGAACTCCCAATCGACTGAACAAATGTTAAGAAATTAGTTTGCTTTCAATTTAAGCCGTACCGTTTGACTTGCTATTGGATTCGGTATGACTTATTCATTTTTTCTTCGCAAATTTAGCCAATGTGTTTTGATAAGAAATATCGAGAAGGTGTTTCACCAAATCTAAGTTTTCACTGTCTGGATTATTGATACAAACCCAGCCTAACCAAGCATAAATTGGGTGAGGCATAACTATTCCTGTAATGGCAAAATCAAAATCAAGTTCAACGATATTGCCTTTTGCAGGTCGTTTTGGTATTTCCCCAAATAAAAGTTGGTATTGCTTTTTGCCAACTCCAAGACTCAAACGATAAATTTCGTCCCTGTCTAAATGAGATGCCTTATCATTCGGACCGTCACTTTCTTTAATTGTGGCAAGGTATATTCCTTTCGGCAATGAACCATATGGGTTATAAAAGAAACTACGTTCACGATACGCATCTGTTACGATTACCCCTTGATAGTTGTTTAAAATCCAATGTTCTAACTGCTTTGCATTCATACTTCAATGATGATAAAACTTTCACATGCCCAAATTAATCGTTGATAATTGCCGTCCAATTTATACTAAATGCCAATATGAGTTTTATAGAAAAGAACTGCATTATCAGTTGGGCCAATGGGTCGGTATAATTCAAAAGAGCAGATAAAATCATAGACAAAAGTAAAAGTGTTACTGCAACTATTCTTTGATTTTTAGGGGATTTCAAACGCAAGACAATGATTGAGCAAGCAAGCGTAAATAACATTACACCCAAAATGGCTACTAACTCACTTGGGAAAATCCAAATTAATAACGATGGTTGTGCTAGATGAAAAAGAACAAATAAATACCGCTTACTTAATGATTCAGCATAATAGTTATTGGTCCCTGACGTAAAGTTAGCAACGACGCCACCACCAATGTCAAGTGCTAGAATTGTGAGAACCGTTTTTTTGATGACTGAAAAGTCTGCATTCCATTTAAAAAAAAGTGTTAATCCAGCTAAAGAAACAGAACCAATTAAAATTGCCAACAAATCAAAACTTGTGGTTTCACGTCCAAATAGTTCACAAAAAAATCGATGAACCTTGATTTTATTTTTTTGAACTTCTCCCATTAAGAACAAAAGTAGTTAATTCGAGCCTCAACTACCTTTTTGACCTAAATTGTAGGTTACTTTCAACCATTCCTCCCTTTGTTTTTCAGTTGAAACTTTAACCGATCCAAAATAAGTGGTTTTCACAGGGCTTATTCCTGAGAATCCCAAAATACCTTTTCGCATAATTTTTCCTCCCGGATCTCCAATAATCCATTTGTAATACCAAGGCGGGGCGTCCATCGTTGAGATAATTCGTGCCGATTTTCCTTTTAACAATTTGTCCCAGCTTACAATTTTGCCTTGTTTGTCGCGATACTTGAAGGCAAAACCCGGTGAAAACACCATTTCAAAAAACAAACGCAACAAAGCAGGCAAACCAGCCCACCAAGTGGGATAAACAAATACCAATTGATTCGCCCAAGTAATGAGTTCCTGCGCTTTTAGTACATCACCCTCGGGTACGTAGCGTTTCTCATGTCCGTAACGCAGGTATTTATCCAATTCCAACTCACGCAAATTCAATGTTTGAACATGATGTCCAGCGGAGCTTGCGCCCTCTTTGTAAGCCTCTGCCAAAGCCGAGCAGAAACTATTTTCTCTGTTGTGTGCGTTGATGAGTAATATGTTCATATGCTTTAATTCTAGTTCTCCGACAAAGTTGAAAAACATGATCGGCATTACACTGAACAATTGTTAAGAAATCATTTTACTATCATTTAAGCAAATTTATGTTATTCAAACCTCATTAGATAAATAGTAAGATCTGTTTCATTTCCTAAATCGATACGATGATAAAGTTTAAACCCCTTTCTTTCGTAATAGTTCAGGTTCAATTCAGTTGATGTTTCTAAATACAATGGAATAGAGTCTGTTTGAAATGAGGAAATGGCTTTTGATAGTATCGCGGAGCCATAGCCCTTGCCTTGCACCTTTGGATCAGTTCCTAAAATCCACAAATAAAGAAAGATACCTTCTGTAGGAAAAAATGCGGAAATTTTCTTTTCCATATCTGATATTCTTTTTAGGCCTTTCCAACCAAAACTAAAATAGAACAAAATACTTTCATAGAGTAAATACATGGTCATCTTTTTGCAGCCGCTTTTCTTCCAGATAGCAGCTGCCTTCCAGTCATCACTCATTTCAACTTTGCCGTTAGCGAGGCCAAATTCGAATGCATAGGCCATCAGTCGCTTTCGTTTTTTAAGTTGATTTCTACCACTGCCTAAAATGTAATTCGTTTGTGGGTCACTTTCAAAAGACAGACAAAGGATTTCAATAATTCTTGACTTATCCTTTCTGTTTGCTTGTATGATGTTCATGATGAAACAGGGTTAAAAATTCACGCATATTTTCAAATCTCCTAATCCATAAATCGGAGAAGTGTTGCTGTTTACTTCAGGCCATTGGTTGAAGTTTTTTGCATAGCCAAATCCACCTTGTCCGATAACAAACAGATTGAATTTCTCTCTCTTCAGTACATTAAACTTATATCCAATAAATGACTGCGAAAAAATAACAAAAGCGCTGTAATCTTTTCCATCTACTTTGCTGTTAGTAATTCTTGCTCTACCTAAATTAGAAACATATTCAACGTGCAGGCCTTTCCAAAAATATTGACGAATACCAATCGAAAGCATATTTGCAGAGTATTGTCCATCAACATTGAAAGCATCATTGGCTTTTGATGTGGATTGAGGTTGAATTAAAAAACCTAATCCTACTTCAGTTCTGCACATTTTTTCAGGGTTTATGAGGTATGTTGCCTTTGCTTGTGTAATACTAAATACAACTAAACCTACGGGACTAATTTCTGCTCCCCATCTTTTAGGTTTAACCGGCTCATTTGTTTGCGCTAAAATGAACGTATTAAACAAAAAGCATAAAGAAGCTAAGAGGAATGTTTTTTTGTTTTTTGATAGAAAGCTCTTAAAATAGTGTCCCTTCCATAACCAGAGCCCCGAAATAACCGTCAGGGGAATAACAATGAATTTAATAACATTTTGGAATAAAATATTTTCTGCCAATGGCGAATAACTATAAGTGGCAATTGTACTGCCTGTGATAATATGTAGCATTCTCGCTGCATTTCTTTGTGATGTTGCTTTCATTTTTGCTATTTTTTAGATTATTAAATGAACAGCACAAAGTTGAAGTATTAAAAAAACAGATTACATTCACCTATGTGAATTAATACGTTTTACCCGAAATTTTAGCCCTGATACGGCTAAGACTTTGGGGTTTAACGCCTAAAAACGAAGCGATGTAGTATTGAGGTACTCTTTGAAATACCAGAGGGAAATGTTTTAGCATCCAGTTATACCTCACTTCCAGATTCTCAGTATGTAGCAGTCTCATGCGCTCTTCTACTAGTAGAAAACTAAATTCAGCAGTTAATCTTCCTATTTCAGAAAAGGTTATACTTTGACTATATAATTTTTCCAGATCATTTTTTTTCATTTCAAATACAATGCTATCATCAATGCAAATGAGGTTTAGTAGTGAAGGATTGCCGGAATAAAAGGAAGCAAAATCAGAGGCAAAATCGCCATCAAAGAAGAAGAAATCGGTTATATCTTCGCCATCCTTAATAGAATAAGACCTACATGCACCACGTTCTATAAAAAATATTTTATCTGCAATGGTATTTTCTTTAATTAGAAAATCACCCTTCTTAATTTCTCTTTTGGCAATAATTGAATCAAAAGCAACCTGCTCTTCGTAATTGAGTTTTGACTTAATCTCTTGAATTGTCATTGTTTTGCTACTATCACTTCGCCAACTCTTTTCTCAATCTGCTCAGATGTTGAGGCGTGATTCCAAGAAACGAAGCGGTGTATTGCAGTGGTACACTTAAAAGAATCTCTGGATTTTCTTTGATCATTTTTTCATAACGTTCGTGCGCCGATTGCGATTGTAACATCATGATTCTTTTTTCCATGGTAATGAAGAGGTTTTCGACAATAACCCGTCTGAAGATCTGCATCTTTGGAACTAACTCACAAAGGGCTTCCAAGTCTTTTTTTGAGATTATTCTGAGCACGGTGTTCTCTAGTGAAGAAATATTTTCATGTGTAGGTGCATTGGTCAGAAAACTGCTAAATGCAGAAACAAAATTGTTGGGTGTGACAAAATAACAAGTGACCTCATTCCCTGCTTCATCAAAATAAAAATTGCGCAGTTTCCCGGATACCACAAAAGCCACCTGGTCGCAAACTTTTCCTTGTGCAATAAATAGTTCGCCTTTAGAAATTTCAACGGTGTTATATGCTTTTTCAATGGCACTTATTTCCTCTTTGGTGAGACTTACTATCTGGTTGATACTTTCTGTTAGAGCAGTCATATGGAACTATTTAGGATACTAAAATACGTTATAAGTTTGATCAGTCTAGTGACTCTTCTCAATAGCTTCTTCTTTAACCTTTTGACAACTTCTGTCGAATACGTGTGAGAGTTTGGCGTTCCATTCCCAAAAAAGAAGAAAGGTGCGATAGAGAAACACGAGTGAATAGATTCGGATTCTCTTGAATGAAATCAAGGTAACGTTGTTCTGCCGTTTCGAACAGAAAACTCTCGATGCGTTTTTGTTGAGATTTCAAAACGGATTCAGCTACCAAACGACCGTAGCGTTCAATATTGGTAAATTTTTCATACCCGCCCTGTATGTGCTCAAATGAAAGTGTCACTAGTACTGTGGGTTCAAGACATTGAAAGTAATATTTACTCGGAGTTCTGGATATGAAGGCTGAATAATGCGTGGCGTAACGATTTTCAGGTATAAAATTTACAGTTATTTCATTGCCTTTTTCATCCACATAAAAGGCGCGGAGTAATCCGGAATATACGAATCCTATTTCTTGTTGTACAGCGTTGGCGTGTATAAAAAAGTGTTTAGGTTTAAGTTCAGTGATTTTTAGACCAGTCTTGAAATAATCAAGCTCCTCACCCGACAACCTTGGGCAAAGGGATTTGACAGCGTTTAAGTATGTGTCAATGGCTTGGTTCAAGGTTGTGATAAAAAAAGGGTTACACTATACAAGTATAACCCTTTTATCTTTTTATCTGCTCCCTGAGTTGGACTCGAACCAACGACCTAGCGGTTAACAGCCGCTCGCTCTAACCGGCTGAGCTATCAAGGAGTTTAAACCGGTTTTGAGATTGTGCCAATGGCGCTTTCTCTTATTCGATGG
>JACCDW011837658.1_pt1 | contig 14179 bp, 11 predicted proteins | sample 7449781 | NCBI WGS metagenome assembly JACCDW01 (sample SAMN15323449, study PRJNA562643) | freshwater metagenome | isolation source: river surface water | place: USA:Blue River Watershed | collected 2017-08-18 | reverse complement strand
TACCGAAATTGGCTAAAAAAATCAAATATTTCGCATTTTATATCATTTAAAATGTATCAAGTCTGCAGAGCGATAAAATCCGATTTTATCAAGTTTTCTGGCTATTTTTACCATATTATTGTGTCTTGCAGCCATTGGCATTCCGCCTCCGCCTGCAGCTGCGCCTTGGGCTTTGATTTCATTTTTAACTGCACTTGCAGCTATTCCTTGAACTTCAGCTGTCATCTCTTCTAAAGATGTGATGTCAATGATTTTTTTACCAGATGGTAAACGTTCCCATCTTGAATCTTCAGTTCTATCCTGTTCAGCTTCTTCCTGTTCTTTGGTTACATCTTTCTTTTTGATACGCTTACCTAATCTATCTTTCATAGCTCCGCCGTGTTCATCTCCACCATACATAAGCCAAATAAATAGTGCAGTATCTTCAGCTTCGTCACCTAATCTTGAAAGAAGCAGGGTGGTAACGTCAACATCATAAAGAATTTTGCCCAAAGAATCTAATGGAGATCCAATTTCTTCTCTACTAGTTGGGGGTGCTCCAGGGGCAGCCATAGGCATTGTAGGTGGTCCGCCCATCATGCCTGCCATAGGATCCATTGGTGGAGCCATGCCTGCCATTGGGTCCATTGGTGGTGCTGCAGGCGGAGCTGCTTGTGCAAACTTTTTAATCATTATCTGCTTGGACCTGAAAGTGAATCTGATCTATGTTTTGGTTTTTCAGTGAATAAATCATCATCTTGCATTCCACCGTTCTCAAATTCAAATAAGTTAGGGTCTTCAACATCTTCGTACATATCATTTAGAAGATCTGGATTTAAAACGTTTGTTGTGCCCCAGTCAGATGATGGTTTTGTTTTAGCTGCTTGTCTGATTATTTGTGATGCAGATAAACCTTTTGCATTTATATAGCCAGAATCATAATCATCTTCCCATTTTGAAATAGTCCCCATTGCTTGTAAAATACATTCAGTCATTTGGGCTTCTATGACTCTTTCGTCTGTTCTTTTTGCATATCTTCTGGAGTTGAATTTGTCAAAAATAGAACAGGCTTCTGCAATGATTCTGGCTTGTTCATCTTTTGTGTGTACTTCAGGTGCAATGTCTTCTAATAATGAATGGAACTTAATTTCAAGGTTCTGCATTTTTTCACTCACAACAATCAAGATAATAATTTATTATATTACTTTAATATACTGTCCTTCCTATGATTAATCTTTTGCTATATCGTATTCTACATTTATTTTTTGGTTTCTTACTTTGCCATTTGAAGATGCTAACTTGCCAGATACTGTAGGAACGTATATTGCTATAGCAAAATCAGAGCTTTCAGCATAACCAAATTCATTAATTTTTGCACTTTGAAGATCTACGGCTGTTGTTCTATTATCAGGTAGATCTTTCCAATTCGCTGGATTTGTGTTAAATAGTTCGGCATAGTTGTAGTTAGTCCATGATATTGCATCTGTGTCTAAAATATATGGGTACAAATTTGTGTCTGTGATTGTTCTTGGTAATGAAGTCAAATTAATTACAAAAATCTTTTCAGCATTGACACTACCATTCACAATATATGTGTTTAACTGCGGTACTAATTGAAAACTAGTATATAAATCAGATGATCTTTTCCATTCATTAGATTGTTTATTAAATAGATAATAAATACCATTTTGACTTGAAGTACTTTGATCTTTAACTAATATTCTGTCATTCACTTTCAATTCATATCCATCAATTGTAGTTGGAGGACTTGATAAGTTGATATTTGTTGTTGTAGCACAAGCGCAATCATTAAGCTTGATGCTTGAATATTGTTTCAAGAAATATAATGCAGTGCTGTCAAGAGTTGGTACACCGCTATACCAAATTCCATATTTTGCAGACCTGCTTGCACCTTCATCATATGTTGTAACTGAAACTCTAATATTGTTCGTTATATCTGCAGTTTTTGCTAAAGATGAATCTCTTTTTAGCAACATTATGTTTGTAGATGCAGTATTGTAAATTAAGTTTTCGGATTTTAAAGTTTGATCTTTAATTAATAATGCGTTGCCCGGAGATAAGGATGTAGGAGTTGGATCAAATTTTGCTAATTGGGTATTTAAATCAGTGGTCAAATCTACATTAGCATTTGAAATATAATCAACTTGTGCGTAATTTACAATACTGGTTACTGGAATAAAATTAACTGAACCTACACCTACAGTTGTAGCTGCAGGATCAAAATATGATTCATATGATACACTTGAACCAGAGCCAGAATATTGTTTTACTCTTAAAGATCTTATGCTAAATTCTCCAGATGTTGTACCGCTTGCAACTCTTGTCAATGAAGCTTGGAATGTTTTGTTGTATCTTGCCAAAACTTTCTCAGTGAAGCCAACCCCAGTTTGGTATGATGTTTGTCCTAAAAGCAAAACTTTATCAGTATCATTAGGGTTATATCCATCTATTGTATCTGGTATATTTGTAGCAGATAAAGAATAATTTGCTGTTGTGGCTACGCTTGCGAATACATTTGGACTTTCATTATAAAACTTAAATATAAGGTTAGTTCCGCCAGACCCACCATAAGTCCAAAGAGTGTATGGTTTAGAATCAGGTAATTGCAGTTCGTAATCACCATATCCAGTAACTTCCACTAATCCGTATGGTACGAGCTCTGAAGCACTATCCATGTCTGTGGCTCTAGTCAAATCCCAATAATTGATGTTAGAATTTATATAAATACCATTTTTGGTATTGTCAGTTTGATCTTTCAATAAAACCAATGTTGAAGTAGTTAATGATACACCATTTAATGTTGTAACTTCGTTATTAAGATCAACATTTGACGTTGATGCAACTGCTGCATTAGCATAAGTTGTAATATTTGAGTCTTTAATCCAAGATCTTGCATGACTTGCTCTTGATGTCGAATCAGGATCATAATTCAAGAAATATGTGCTTCCGCTGCCGACTCTTACTCTTTTTGGAGATAATGTGCTTGGGAAACTTACATTGTCATAAGTAAGTGTATATGATTTTTTACTTGCGCCTTTGAATTGAAGTACATATTGATCATTTTTGCCATATTTTGTTCTATAAACAGGCGTTGTACCTTTGTAATAGAGCGATTGCTGGTCTGTTGTTAAATTTCCAGCTTTTGTTGATTGAAGAACCAATATTTTGCTTTCGGTACCACCACCGCCAGCATAAAGTGTTTCAACAGCCGAAATTAATGATGTTGAACCAATAGGAGTATATGTTGAATACCAGGGGGCTGCAGTGTTTGACTCTAAGCTCCAGTCACCTATATAGTTGCCATTATTAAATGTTCCGCCTGTTGTTGCACCACCACCATAAGAGCTATCTGAGTAAATTCTTCTTGTGAATAAATAAGAATTGGCTGTTCCTGAATAAATATTTGAGCTATTAATAATATAATCTACAGTCGTATATCCAGTTGTGATACCTGATGTAAATTCATTGAATGCTGTAAGTTCAACAGTTGTATTGGCGTCTTTTTGTTGCCAATATCTCTTGTCTACTTCATATGCAGATAAGTTTGTATTATTTCTTGCAGCTGTTGTACCTACGCTGGCTCTGGTTGTTAAAATTCTTTCAGCTATAAAATTGTGATTGGTAAGTTGTGTGCTTACTGTTTGAGTTTGTTGCAATCTTACTTTTATAGAAGATCCGCTTGTAATTCCACTTCCAACGGCAACTCTTAATACACCACTTGTTGCTCCAAAAGATGCTGTTCCACTAAAAGTGGTGAAATTTGATCCATCATTTGAATATAAAATAGTTGAATATGGATAAGTTAAAGGATGCCATTTATAACTTGAATCTTTTGTTGTTTGCAAGTTAAAAGTTATTGTTCCGCCAGTGCTTGAACCTGTACCGTTATTAGTTAAATCTTTGTAATAATCTACATGCCCAGCGGTTTTGTTGTATGGGACTTTCCTTAGAACGTAAGAAGGCACTCCGTTAGCAGGGCTAGTACCACCAAAAGCAACACAATGGTATACACCTGAAACTTCATATGGAGAAGCATTTTGGAATAGTGGGTATGCAGAATTTTCTAAACTTACAAGAACTCTATCACCTGCAGCTAAATTATATTGGGTTCCTAAGCCCGCAATATCATTAATAAATGAAGATTTATTGAATTTTAAAGATGTTCCATATAGTGGATCATTCTTATCAAAAACAATATTTGTGGGATAAGGATCTGGAAATAGAGAGTTGTAATTTATAACAAATTGAACTGGGGCAATTTTTGGGAAAGTATGTAAGTTATTATAATCATAGGATATGTAAATATTAGAGCCTAATATAAAATTCTCGCTTCCCTCATCTCCATCAGTGTAAGTGCCTGACACTCTGGTTTTAAGAGCACCTTGCATATAAAATACTGATTTTGACATAGCAATAGATTGCCCAAATCCAGAAACAAACCCGTCGGTAGAAACCACGATAGTGGGTCTTTCATAGGGTGATGCTAATGTTTTTGTGCTTCCTGTGAATACAGTTGAATAAGCCCAATCAGCATGCTTTTCAAAGTAAATATTCCCAGTATATCCAACTGCACTACTTACCCTTGCTTTATATATTCCATTATTAGGAGATGCGAAATTGGTTGTTGAACCAAAGTCTGCAGATGTATTTGCAGGATATAATTCGTTGCAAATTACAACAATGTTATCACCATCTTCAATTGCGCTTGAACCAGATGAAGAAAAAACTTTGTACAATGTAGATCCAGTAGCTGCTGTTGAAGGCGGTACTGATGTACATGCAAATGCGGCTCTTACATAATATTTTTGATAATCTTGTTCAACCCAATTAATTTCATAATTTTCAAGCTGCCTATCATCAAATGAAATTACAGTTTTTTTGCTTGTCAGCGCTTGAGGTATATATATATTTCCCTTTGTTGAAGTTTCAAAGTTATTTACATAATAAAGCGAATTATCTTGACCGATAAAATTAACTTCAATTCCTCCGCTATCAGTCTTAGAAACATTATTCCACCAAGTCGTAAATGAGTTGTTAAAATTCCATTTGTATGAAGTGGTGCTTCCAAAGCTTGCTGTGTAAATTCCACTTTTTGTACTACTGGACGAATTAATATTAACTAAAATTCTGTCACCACTATTGATTGGAACATCAAAATCTTCTGGGCTCGAATAAGAAGAAGAAATTTTGTCAACTGTAGTCATTGCTGCTACAGTTGTGTATCCAGATCCAGTGTACGCCGCATTGTAGTTAAAAAATTTGACTGTGTTTGATCCTGGAGTTGTGCCATTAGATGCATTAGTAAATAGCATATAAGTGGTAGCAGAACCAGCTGTACCGCCTGTCACGTAGATCAATCCACCGTTTTGAATAGTGTATGTATCAGTATAACCTAATCCTGTTTTTGTTGTTGGACCAGATGTTGCTTCCCAAATACCGTTTTTGTATGCGTCTGTCTGATTTGTGATTAAAATTCTATCATTTAAAGATACTATTCCCTTGCCAGTAATTTTTTCAGAAATATAAGTTACGCCGTATCCGCTACTTATATTTGATAAAATAATGTTTGATACTGGAGAATATCTGTATTTTATATTACTATCAGAGATTGCTATCCCAGATATATTCAATGTAAAGTTCTGAGCTGTTTGGTCAGCTCTATTCATATAAAAATATTGACCACCATTAATATTTTGATTTAATGTGGTTTTTATAGCCAAAGCGGAAATGCCTGCTCCAGAATTATATGCATTTGATCTTCTAGCCACAACTGAAGAACCAGTTGAGACTACAGTATATATTCCATTTTTATAGCTATCAGGTACTAAAATCCCGTTTTGATATCTGGTGGTTGTATCTTTGATCAGTACAGTGTCATTTGTTTGTAAAGCATAAGTAGTACCGCCAGTTGCTGAAATAGTTACTGGTAGACCATAAATTGTTGCAGCTCCACCTGAAACAAATTCAAAGCTTCTCAAATCCCAATTTAAATTTGTCGTATTTAAAACAATAGGTCCTTGTGTATTTAAATAAAAAGTACTTTGAGCATTGACTGTTCCTGAAGATACATACACAGGGGATAAATCGATAGATGAATAGCTTTGATTGAAATCACTTGTTCTTGTTAACACCCATGTAGTGGCTGTTCCACCTATTGTACTTAATGCGTAAATTCCATTACTTGCACCAGTGCCTCCACCTTCATTTTTAACTAAAATTTTAGTGCTAGAAGATGTAACATTGACGCCATCAATCACTAATGTTGTGGCAGCTCCAGTGGCAGTAAAGGTATTTGATGCTGCAGACCATATTGGAGAGTCAGGTAAGGTATTAGTAGTTGCTAATCCTACTGTAATTGTGAAATCATCTGTTGTTTCAAGATATGCAGTAACAGATGTGTAAGTGTTATGATAAGTTGTTTCTGACCAATTTAAATCTCTATAATCAGGATTTGCTAAGGCTGAATAAGCTCTAAAATTTCTTCCACCATATGTTGTTCCATTTAAAACGGCAACATCGAAAGCATCACCAGCTTTTATTTGAGATGTAACTCCTGTTGATGATGTCCAATATGAATCTAAAGTAGAAGTTGAGTTTCTTGGATCTGAAAATGAGTTTTGATTTGCTGCATATTTTGATGCTACTTTGTAAACTCCATTTTCAGTGTAGTTATCTTGACTTTTAACTAAAATTCTGTCATTAACATTTAGGCTTGTGGCTATTGTGCCACCTAGATATTGGGATGCAGTTATAAGTACAGTTTTCCCTGAGCCTGATCCTACAGTTGAATGATTTATTGATGTAGCATATTTAACATCATCTAATAAATCATTAAAGTTTCTCAAAACCCATTTTACTTCATCTACAGTGTAAGTAATGGTTGATAACGGAGCTTTTGTCGTGCTATAAGCTAAGTAATATGAAGTACCTGTACCTGGATTTGCGCTTATTCCATATCCTGCTCTCAGAACATTATTAGATAAATTTGCTCCTAAAAAACTCACACTTTTTTGTGCATATACTTTATAAATACCGTTATCTTGGGTGCTTCCAATTGCTTGTTGATTTTTAAGAAGAATTAGATCATTAAGCGCAGGTGTGTAAGATCCGATACTTCCTAATATTCTGAGTTCAGATGTATCAGGATCTCTATCAAGTGGAGCAAATGTTGAAGCTATGCAATCAGGTAAATTTTTAGACTCAAATTGATTTAAAACTACATATTTATATTTGAAGCCATATCTTTTTACTAAATCTTCAGGATTTTGTTGACTTAATCCATCAGGTAAAACTCCAACATCTGCAATAAAAGAATCCACCCAGAGTTTTACATTTTCTACAGATGTATTGACCCATTTTAAACGAAATAACTTTTTATTCCAACTTCCTTGACGAATTGTTCCCATGTCAACATATGGTAGTTGAACAGTTGAATCCGTAATATTTCCGTTGTTATAATCTAATTCGTGCCAAACAAAAGCATGCGCCATATTTACATCTCAAATAATAGTTTTATACAATCCAGCTTTTTATTTTTTTTTGCTGGATGTATTTATCTTCTTTGTGCTTCAGGTCTGTTAAAAATTTGACTTGCAACTGCTGCAAGTTCTGATCTTTCGACCTTGCTCAAAGTAACTGTAGAAACTAAATTGCTGAATTTTCCGCCTTGAACTGCATGTGATAAACCATTAGATTTAGCATCAAGGTAAGGATTTTCAACTTGTGAAAGATCTCCAAGTAAAACTATCTTTGATTGTTTACCACATCTTTCAACAACCATTCTTGCTTCACGAGGAGTGATATTTTGACATTCATCCATGATGACAATAGCATTAGGAATAGAACGACCTTGAATAAAAGCCATTGCTTCAACTTCAATTATTCCATCTCTTACCATTTCTTCAAACATATTTCCTCCAGATAATGTTCTGGAGCCCAAAAGTTGATCAATGTTGTCTCTCATAGGACCAAGCCATGCGGAGATTTTTTCAAATTTATCTCCAGGCAAAGCACCAATGTCTTTTCCACCAACAGGAATTAAAGGCTTCATGACAATAATTTTGTCAAATGTTCCGTCATTTACTAACTGAAGTGCAACCGCTAAAGTTAATAATGTTTTTCCTGTACCAGCAGGACCACAGAGGGTAATAAGTTGTGCTTCAGGATCAGCCAATGCGGTTAAAGCACATTTTTGTTCAAGGTTTTTACTGGTAATTCCCATGTATCCAGGCTTGCCAGTCTCTCTACCATTTGACTTTTCTTTGAGGACACTTAATACGCCTCTCTTATGATATGTTGGGCACTTGTGATCACCATATTCAAAAATGATAAACTCATTAGGAAACACTTCTCCTAATGAAGTTACTAATTCTTTTGATAATGATGATATTGCGATTTCTGTATCAGCCCAGAGTTTTTTCCAATCTTCTGGATTTTCAATTGCTACACTTCTCAGACCAGTAAATGCACTTGTTTGTATCAAATCTGATCTATAGTTCTCTGCTTCACATCCCCAGGTAATAGCTCTTATTCTCAATCCTGTATCTTTAGTAACAATAGATACTTTTTTTCTAGGATTTGCTGCTTTAAGAGCTAAACAGCATTCGATTATTGCGTTGTCACTATGAACTTTGACAATGTTAGGTCTTTCATTTTTTTGCAATGGAGATTCAGTGTTGTAAACAAAGAGTCTTCCATTTTGCTCATTGATTTTAACCCCTTTTAATAAATCATGTAAAGTGAAATTTTCTAATTGTCTAAAGGTTTCTCTCGCACTCCATGCTACGTTGTCTTTTCTGGTTTTGATTTCATCTAAGTCATCAATTACAGCAAGAGGAATGTAGATATCATTCTCAGCGAATTTATAGATTGCGAAAGGATCATGTAAAAGAACGCAAGTGTCGATAATGTAAATATGCTTTGCCAAGGTAGATCCTCCCTTTATTACGATGTGAGCAATAGAACTCACGTTGTTTAATTCTTAAATCCCTATCTATTAACCTGTTCTATAAAGGGAGTTCTGGCTTATCTTCATCTTTTCTAGAACTTGATTTTTCACTGAGTTTCTCTAAAAAATCTGCTCCATGCTCATCTTCTTCGACTACAAAAGTTTTCATTTTTAAGATGTTTTGTAATAGTAATGCGTCATGGTTTTTCATTTCTTGTTGATTCATCCAAGTATTGTCAACAGTTTTCGAAATATTATCTTGATTTGAGCCATTTATTTTAAAATCAAATAAATCTTCTTTGAACTTATCTGAATCTAAATATTGTTTTGCTTCTTCGAGTAATGTTGTTTCTAAAAAGATATGATCATTGTAAGCAACTTTTTTAATCGCTCCATTTGCCATAATTCTGCCTGTTGGAGCTACGATTTTATTTTGTTCTCTGATATATTTGACTCCAACTTTAGGGCAACAAATATATATCTTAAATGGTAAAGATTCTGATATTTTGTCACCATCAGTCAATCTCAAAACTTCCGCCTCATCATTTACTATAGATATGACAAGTTTGAGATTTTTTATGTTGAGTTGATGGTTCTGAACTACAAAATCCCACTCATAATTATGTTCATGTAACTCTGGAATAAAAGCTGGAATTAAATCAAGTTCTTTCTTTCTATTGCAGATTTCTAAGAATAATGAATAGCCAACTGTATCTTCTGGTGTTCCTTTTCTATAGGTTCCAATTTTAGACCAATCAACAGCAAAGTCATCTACGCCATCAATAGTAGCAGTCTCAATAAATTCGCCCTGATCATAAATTTTTCTTAGTAGTGGGTCTTCAATTATTCTTCTGGCACGTACAAGGTCCAAAAAAGCTTCATTACTACCACCAAAATCAGGATGTGCAGTTCTAGCTTGTTTTCTAAATGCACGTTCAATAATATTAGCTAATTCAACTTTATCTTTTCTTATTTCAGATAAAGGTAAATTCTCTCTTACTAATCCTAAAATTTCATAATAGTTTTTAGAAAAATCAATAATCTTTTTCGGATCAAACATATCACTCATATCTGTTTTATAAAGGTTAAATATAGGTTCTGGATAAATAAAAAACATATGTGGTATAGATACGCTGTTCAATATAATGCTTTTGGCCAAATTATTAAGGGTAATCCAAAAACAAAAAACTTCATCACCAGACAATTTGGGGATGAAGTGGACCCTGAAGCTATAAATGAACCTTTAGTTGAAGAAGAACCACAAGTTAATCAGGAACAACCAGAATTAGAACCTGAGACTGAATTTACTCCTGTTCCCACAAATGTTCCGCCAGCAATTGAAACTCCTGCAGGTGTCAAAAATAGGCAACCAATTAAAGTTCAATTGCCTCCTAATATCAAAGTTCCACCACTTCATGAGTTCTGCCATTGCCAAATAGATACATTGCCTTCAGGACAACAAGTGTGGAGATTAGGCAACGGAGAAAATCATTGCCAAGAATGCGTTAATATGAGGGATATTTTTAACGCAGCAAACGAACAAGCTTATAATAGTTGAGTTCTGATTTTTATCTCATAATCTTCTAAATCTATATCTATTTTTTTACTCCATATATTTTTCATTGGCATTGGAGTTTTTGTAAGATTAGATAGCATTTTTGACTTTAAGATTGCTGTGAGATTTGTTTTCCTTATATCTTTTGAAATATGTCTCTTTAATACTTCAAAAGGAATATCGTTTGGAAGATAATTAGAAAATATTTTTTCTTCCAAAGCTTTTAACTCTGATTTAAAAGTTATGATTTCTTCTGGAGATAATGCTTTAAATGATCCCAATAAGAGATGATTTAAAGTGTTATAAGTTCTTAAATATTTATCGGTCAAATCAAATATTTCTTCACTTTCATTTAAGTAATCCACAGTGCCGAATATTTGATTAAGTTTTCCACAAGAACTTACAATGTAAATACCAACAATTTTATCTTTAAGCATTGCAACCAGAATAGGCTGTGCAGATGCAAATTTATAAGATTTCAAAATTTCAATATTAGATATGTTGTTCAAACCTAATAAAGAAAAATCTGGAATATTTGAGTTTGATTTTCTAATAAAAACTAAACTAACACTTATCATAACTCTGTCTTTTTAAGGATCAAAGCATCAATCATTTTATCTTCATAAGAATAAAGCTTGTAAATTTCTTCAGAATCCCATAATCCTTGCCATAGTTCATTTATCTTTTCAAATAACGCTTGGTCGGATACAGAGTTCCAGCTGTACTCTTTCAGTTGACTATCAAATTTTTTCTTAAAGATTTCTTTTTTATTTTGTCTATCTATTAAAATGGTTTTTAAATTTGGATCAATTTCAATATTTTTAGATGCTATGTAATTTATTATATTCTTGTTACAAAATGGAGACATTCTGGAACAATCATAATAAATTTCCCCTTCTCCATAACAATTTAAAATGACTTCTTCCACTAATATATAAAGTTTTTTTCTTTTATTTAAGGGAAGAGAAATTATATCTGTGATGTTCAGATTAAGTTTTTTGATATTATTTTTGTTTTTGATCAGTAAGTTTTTAGAACTGAGGAAAAATAGTTCCTTTTGTATATCCTCTCCAGTGGTAAATTCTGTGATAAATGAGCAAGGCACGAAATACCTAAGCATTAAGTATGAATGCAAACTTAAAAGAATTTCTAAGGAGAGGATTTTGCTAGAAGAGTGATTGTGTATTTTTTGTTGTAACAATAACTCAATTTTTTCTAACATTTTGGACAAATAGTTTGTGAATTTCTTTTTTCACAAATGGCCCTAGCTTTCCATCAGTCTCTAGAATAAATTTATCTAGATTGTCATATTCCTTATTTAAGTAGTCGAAAAATTTCCTCACCTGACTTTTCAACTGCTTTTCAGAAGGATTGTAGTTTCTTTTTTTAGCGGAAAGATCTCTCAACTCTTCCATGGCAAGAAAAGTAATCATCTTACTCATATAAGTTGGATTACTCTTGTCAATTGGCTCTGTTTTTGAAAATCTATACCACATTATTATTTGCCTACTACATCATTTGATACAAACTTTGAATTTAAAACAAATGCAACATTCTGGGAAGGTACATTAAAAAGGCATATTTGATTTCTTTCGTCTTTGAAAATAATATGAAAATCTTTTCCAACGGTCAAATAACCTTCAATTGGACCGATCACAATATTAGGATTGTACGTTGTTACAGTCCATTGTCCTAATCCCCTATGTTGTGTTGTCATATCTTGAATTGCCATACCGAACCTCACAATTAAAACTACAGTAATTTACTCCTATTTAAATTTTTCTACCTCTATTAAAGGATACAAAAAGTCTCTATAAGAAAAATATATGCAGAGGTGGTTTTTATGATTAAAGGGTTTAATTTCAAGAGATACAAGATATCTCAAATGCAAATTGATGAAGAAACTGGTGAAGTTCTTGATGATGAACAACCAAAACCAGAAAATTTTGAAACAACAGGCTTTGCACATGGTAGAGACACTATCGATTTAGGAGATGTTAACGATATTCATTTTTTAAGATCAATAGGTTCTCCACTTCCATCCATGATTGAACAATATTTATATAAGCCAGATAGTGGAAGAGAGCCAACTGTTATGAGATTTGGCAATAAAACCTTAATCATTCCTCCTAAAGTTGGATTGGCATATTTTATCTCCAACAATAAGTTAGCTAAGTTTGCTTTCATGACATCTGATCAAATTGAAGAAAATGAAAGAAGAGCAAGAGATTTTGTAAGAAAATCTACTTTATCTCATACACCTCGCCCAAGATCTGCAACTGTCAGTATTGGTTACTCTACAGAAACAGCTTCAGGTAAAGGAGCTGGAGATAGAAGAAAAATTATTCTTTCGCCAAAATTGGAAAGCTATTTAACTTCTGAAGAATCAACATCAAGAGATGCAAGATTAAGACAGATGGAATCTCAATTCACTGGTTTTAATGCAGATATGCTTAGAGCAATTTTTGACCCCTCCTATGATGCTTCAACTGCTGCAAAAGAAGGCAAACTTTCAAAAGAAGACTTTAGAATTATTCAGATGAAAAAGCAAATGCTTAAACAACTTGCAAAAATGTCTCCAATGGCTAGACCTTCAATGAGAGAAGTTGTTGTTGCTTTATTGAAAGGATTAGAAAGAAAGTTTGAGTACGATAAGATTCACAGCATCGAGCATGATGTAGAACCAGACAGATGGTATCCAGATGACATTGAAAAAATGGTGGCAAGAGCCATAAAATCAATGGAATCAAAATCTAAGTAATGTATAAGGCTTTCTGAGGAAAGCCTTATTTTATGTTAAAAACTGGAATCATTCAAAGCGGTAAATGTTTTCTCTGCAACAAGAAAGCTTACAAAGAAATCAAAGACGATATAAATGTACTTGATTTACCATTTCAAAGATTATCTCTCTGTCAGGACCATTATCAAGTTTTTCATGTTGGTAATGTTCTTGGGCAAATGCAGTTAAATAATATACTTCTGTCATTTATTCTTAATCTTGATGATGATGTTAAGGGTGAAGAACTAAGAGAGAAGTTGTTTGAGTTAGTTCCAAATGCAAAACTTCAATTTCAAAGAATTATTCCAGAAAATAACACAAATTTAAAATCTTCCCCTAGAGATTTTTATGATTCTTTGAATAAAAAAGTTGTTGGTCAAGAAGAAGCAAAGAAAAGAATTTCAATCACTGTATTTGAACATTTGAGAAATATTACTAAAGCTAAAACTAATGATAAGTTTAATATCTTGCTTCTTGGACCATCAGGAAGTGGAAAAACTCTTATTATTAACACTATTTCAGAAAAAATGTCTGTGCCTGTAGCAAATGGTGATGCAACTTCTTATTCACCTACAGGATTTCAAGGTTCTGATGTTGATTCTGTTATTCATGAGCTTTATTTGAAATCTAATGGAAATTTAGAAACAGCACAAAATGGAATAGTTTTTATTGATGAGATTGATAAATTAGCTTCTTTTAATCATACAAATACAAAATCAGAAGCTTTGCATTCAGCCACACAAAGCTCAATGTTGAAACTTATTGAGGGTAAAAAAGTAAAACTTCCTCAATCTTTGACTGGAGAACAAGGTCCACCAGTATTATTTGACACTGATAAAGTATTGTTTTGTTTTGGTGGGGCTTTTAATGGTCTTCAAAATATTGTTGCGAAGAAGCT
>JACCDW011336261.1_pt1 | contig 14186 bp, 9 predicted proteins | sample 7449781 | NCBI WGS metagenome assembly JACCDW01 (sample SAMN15323449, study PRJNA562643) | freshwater metagenome | isolation source: river surface water | place: USA:Blue River Watershed | collected 2017-08-18 | reverse complement strand
TGGACACATCGCCCACCGAGAACATGCGGCTGGTGTCGCCATGCCAACCGTCTTTGATGACAGTGATGTCGATGTTGACCGTATCGCCTTTTTTCAGCGGCTTGTCATTGGGAATGCCGTGGCATACCTGATGGTTGATGGATGTGCAGATGGACTTTGGGTAGGGGTTGTCACCGCTGGGGTTGTAGTTGAGCGGCGCGGGAATGGCCTGCTGAACTTGCGTGATGTAGTCGTAGCAGAGCTTGTCGAGCTGGTTGGTCGTCACGCCCGGCACCACGTGCGGGGTGATGAAGTCGAGCACTTCGGAGGCCAGTTTGCCCGCGATACGCATGCCTTGTGCGCCTTGGGCGTCTTTGATGGAGATGGTCATGGTCGTAATTATCCCATCCATGGCAAAACACGTCTCTGTCCCTTTGAATTGTGTACAAAACGCCTTCGCTAGCCACGTAAAATCTAGCCTTTGCCGACCAGCCCCAGTCAGCGGCCCGGCCCGATTCGATTTCCGTCTTTTTCTCAAGGCTCCCTCGTGTCCCTGCACATCAGCATTTTCGAAGGCGGTAACGCCCTCAGCGATTTCCGTGTTCAACAGCTCTTGCCCCGTTTGGCGGCAATCTCCCCGCAAATCCAAGGCCTGAGTGCCCACTTTGTGCATTTGGCTGCAACCGAGGCCACGCTGGATGCCGCGCAGCAGCAAACACTGGCGGCTTTGCTGACTTATGGCGAGCCTGCTCAGAAATCACCAGCAGGCACCTTGCTGGTGGTGACGCCGCGTTTTGGCACGGTGTCGCCTTGGGCATCAAAGGCGACTGACATTGCGCACAACTGCGGTTTGCAGCTCAAGCGCGTTGAGCGCATCACCGAGTTCCACATTCAACTCAAAGACGGCTTGCTGAGCAAAGCCACGCTCACACCTGAGCAGTTGATGGCGGTCGCCGATGTGCTGCACGACCGCATGACCGAGTCTGTCATGCGCACGCGCGACGAAGCGTTGGGCTTGTTCACAGAACTGCACCCCGCACCGATGGAGCAAGTGGATGTGCTCAACGGTGGCGAAGCCGCTTTGCAAGACGCCAACAAGCGTTGGGGCTTGGCATTGGCTGAGGACGAGATTGCGTATTTGGTGAATGCCTTTACCCAGCTCAAACGCAACCCCACTGATGTGGAGCTGATGATGTTCGCGCAAGCCAACAGCGAACACTGCCGACACAAAATTTTCAATGCCGAGTTCACCATTGACGGCGAAGCGCAATCGCACAGCCTGTTTGGCATGATTCGCCACACCGAAAAAACCAGCCCGCAATACACGGTGGTGGCCTATTCGGACAACGCCTCCATCATGGAAGGCCACAAGGTCGAGCGCTTCATCGCCACCAACAATGGCAAAGACTTGCCCCAGTACGAAAAAGTGTCCGCCACCAACCATGTGTTGATGAAGGTCGAAACCCACAACCATCCCACCGCCATTTCGCCTTACCCAGGTGCTTCCACCGGCAACGGCGGCGAGATTCGCGACGAAGGTGCAACAGGCCGAGGCTCCAAGCCCAAGGCCGGTATGTCTGGCTTCACCGTGTCGAAGCTGTGGGACAGCAAGCTTGGCCGCCCCTCACACATGGCCAGCCCTTTGCAAATCATGACCGAGGGCCCATTGGGCGGCGCTGCGTTTAACAACGAGTTTGGCCGTCCCAACCTGACCGGCTACTTCCGCGAGTACGAACAAGACGTGGCCGGCGTGACACGCGGCTACCACAAGCCCATCATGATTGCGGGTGGCTTGGGCGTGATTGACAGCGAACAAACCAAGAAGATTGAGTTCCCTGCAGGCAGCTTGTTGATTCAACTCGGCGGCCCCGGCATGCGCATCGGCATGGGTGGCAGCGCCGCCAGCTCGATGGCCAGCGGCACCAACGCGGCTGAACTGGACTTTGACTCTGTGCAACGCGGTAACCCCGAGATCGAGCGGCGTGCGCAAGAAGTGATCAACCATTGCTGGGCGCAAGGCAAGAACAACCCCATCCTCGCCATTCACGATGTGGGCGCAGGCGGTTTGTCCAACGCGTTTCCAGAACTCACCAACGACGCAGGTCGTGGTGCGCGCTTTGATTTGCGCGCTGTGCCGCTGGAAGAGTCAGGCTTGGCTCCCAAAGAAATTTGGTCGAACGAAAGCCAAGAGCGCTATGTGATGGCCATTGCGCCTGAGTCGCTTGAGCAATTCAAAGCCTTCTGCGAGCGAGAGCGCTGCCCGTTTGCGGTGGTGGGTGTGGCGACTGAAGAGCGTCATCTCATTGTTGCGAACGAGGATGCCGTGCGCAGCGCCGGGCCGTCCCAAGCAAGCACAGCCCCCTCGGGGGGCAGCGAACCACACGAAGTGGGGAGCGTGGGGGCTGCGGTCAACATGCCCATGAACGTGCTGCTGGGCAAACCACCCAAGATGCACCGTGATGTGGCGCGTGTAGAGCGCACCAGCGCCCTCATGGACCTGACTGGCGTGAGCTTGCAAGAAGCCGTCATCAACGTGTTAAGCCACCCGACAGTGGCGAGCAAACGTTTCCTCGTCACCATTGGCGACCGCGCCGTGGGTGGCCTCACGCATCGCGACCAAATGGTTGGCCCATGGCAAGTGCCAGTGGCCGACGTGGCCGTGACCTTGGCCGACTACCAAAGCTTTGCTGGCGAAGCCATGAGCATGGGCGAGCGCACGCCGCTTGCCTCGCTCGACGCACCGGCCTCAGGCCGCATGGCTGTGGCTGAAGCCATTACCAACTTGTTGGCGGCTCCGTTTGAGTTGCCGCGCGTCAAGCTCAGCGCCAACTGGATGGCTGCGTGCGGCGAAGCGGGTGAAGACGCTGCGCTGTACGACACCGTCAAAGCAGTGGGCTTAGAACTTTGCCCAGCATTAGGCATTTCCATCCCCGTGGGCAAAGACAGTTTGTCGATGCGCACGCAGTGGAGCGAAAACGGCGAGACCAAAAAAGTCACCTCACCAGTGAGCCTGATCATCAGCGCTTTTGCGTCCATCCCCGATGTGCGTGGCACGCTCACGCCGCAGCTCAACAACACCGAAGACACCACCTTGGTGTTGGTGCAGTTGGGCGAGGGCAAGCGCCGCATGGCCGGCAGCATCTTGGGCCAAGTGCTCAACCAAGCTGGCGACCAAGTGCCAGACCTCGACGATGCACAAGACTTGGTCAAGCTCGTCAATGCGGTGAACGCTTTGCGCGCACAAGGCAAGATCTTGGCGTACCACGACCGCAGCGACGGTGGCTTGATAGCGGCCGTGTGCGAGATGGCTTTTGCAGGCCAAGTGGGTGTGGCGCTGAATGTGGACATGCTCATCACCGAAGGCGACGGCATCAACGACAGCCGTGCCGAATACGGTGACACCAAAAACTGGGCTTCACAGGTCAGCGCCCGTCGCGAAGAGCTGACGCTGCAAGCCTTGTTCAACGAAGAACTGGGCGTGGTGCTGCAAGTGCGCACGTCTGAGCGCAACGAGGTGATGCAAACCTTGCGCGAGCATGGTTTGTCCAAGCACAGCCACTTTGTGGGCAAGACACGCCCCCAATCGTCCACCATAGCCAAAGGCAAGGGCGAGATCAGCGTCTGGCGTGACACCAAAGAAGTGTTTGTAGCCAAGCTGGCCGACCTGCACCAAGTGTGGGACAGCGTGAGCTGGAAGATTTGCCAACAACGTGACAACCCGGCGTGCGCCGATGCCGAACACGCAGCAGCGGGCAACCCCACCGACCCTGGCATGCATGTGCATTTGCCAGCGGGCATCACCGACAACGTGGCAGCACCGTTTATCAACGTGGCGGCCAAACCCAAAGTGGCCGTGCTGCGCGAGCAGGGCGTGAACTCACACATTGAGATGGCGTATGCATTTGCCGAAGCCGGCTTTGACGCCTACGACGTGCACATGACCGACCTGCAAACCGGCCGCGCCAAGCTGCAAGACTTCAAAGGCTTGGTGGCGTGCGGTGGCTTCAGCTACGGCGACACCTTGGGCGCTGGCATTGGATGGGCCCGCAGCATCACGTTCAACCCCGTGTTGTCTGAACAAATGCAGCAGTTCTTTGCACGCACCGACACCTTTGGCTTGGGTGTATGTAACGGCTGCCAAATGTTTGCAGAGTTGGCCGACATCATTCCTGGCGCAGAACACTGGCCACGCTTCACCACCAATCAAAGCGAGCGCTTTGAAGCACGTTTGAGCATGGTGGAAGTGTTGGAATCACCGTCTCTGTTCTTCGCAGGCATGGCCGGTGCACGTTTGCCGATTGCCGTGGCGCACGGCGAAGGTTTTGCCAACTTCCAAGCGCGCGGCAACGCTGCCCAAACCATTGGCGCTATGCGTTTTGTGGACAATCACGGCCAAGCGACGATGCAGTACCCGTTCAACCCCAACGGCAGCTTGGCAGGTCTGACAGCTGTCACCACGGCAAACGGCCGCTTCACGGCCATGATGCCGCACCCCGAGCGCGTGTTCCGCAACGTACAAATGAGCTGGACCGACTTCGGTGCATCGGGTGGCGTGGATGCGTTCAGCCCTTGGATGCGTATGTGGCGCAATGCGCGTAAGTGGGTGGGTTGATTCACTCACGCCAATCAAAAAACGCACCACGGCTGCGTTTTTTATTTCATCAAATAGCTCACCCGCTGCTTGATTTTGTCTTGCCACACCTTGGCAATGCCGGGTGTTTCGGATAGCTGGCTTAACGCATCAAGATCAGGGCGATGCTCACGCCAAAGCGTCATGGCTTGATGCAGAGTAGGGGCTTGGCTTGCGACCTCGTGCAACACCAAGCTATCGCTTGGGTTGACCGTGCCGGTTTGCAACACGCGCCAATACCAGCCCGTGAGCAGATATTGGTCGATGAACAAGGCTATGCCGTCACAGCCAAAGCGTTCGTCAATCTTCCAGCAAGGGTTGCGTGGTTGGCAGACTTGAATCAGTGCTGTGCCGAGTTGCCACACATCGCCTAAGCGAACGTCATGCTCATCAAGCTCAGCCGTCGCAATGTTCTCGCCCATGCTGCCGGGCACTAGCAAGGGGGCTGCATCTGCAAACTTCGCGGCCAACTTTGCGTAGTGCATGCTGGGATACAGATGCACGGCTTTTTCGGGGCCACCGTGCACACGCAGGTCGGCATGCTGGTCACCTGCAAAACCTTCAACACCTAATTCGATAGGGCCTTGCACCTGTGTTTTGTACATGGCCGTAGGCTTGCCTGAGACGGGGAGGGCCTGCACTTGACCGATGAAGAGCGATACCTTGGCCATGTTGTTGCCTTGATTTAAGGACGCGTTTTGTAAAACGTGATGGGCGACTCAGCCATCTCTTTGATGCGTTGGTTGAGCACCGACTTTTTCATCTTGCCCACCACGTGCATCTCACAGGGTTTGCAGTCAAAGCGCAGGGTGAGTTTTTCGCTGCCGTTGATGAGCATCAGCGGCTCGGCCTTCACCGTACCTTGCACACCTGTGACGCCTTTGGCTTGCTTGGGGCACAGGCTCATGCTGAAGCGCACACAGTGTTTGGTGATCATCAAGCTGGCTTCGCCTAGCTCTTCATGGCTCTCATAAGCGGCTTCAATCACCTTCACGCCGTGCTTGGCGTAGAAGTCGTGCGCTTTTTGGTTGTAGACGTTGGCCAAGTACGTGAGCGAGTCTTCAGGATAGCTCACGGGTGGCTCAACGGCTGCGGCGCGTAGGGGGCGGTCATACGCCTTCAGGCGCGCTTGATCCAAAGCTGCAGCAGCATCGCGGCGCAAAGCATTGAGTGAGGAGGCTGGCACAAACCAAGCTTGGCTGATGTTGATTTGTAGGTTGAGCACTTCAAACACGGTCGCACCAAATTTGCTCAGGTGCTCGCGCAGGCTGGCGTCGTTGCGCACCGCGTCTTTGGCGAGTTCTTTGGTGCAGCTCAGAGTCGCGCTGGCCGTGTGTCCGTCTTCATCGGTGAGCTTGAGCTCGAACCCTTGCGGGGTTTCAGCAAACTCGACCCATGCGCCAATGCGGCGTTCGCTGGATGTTTTCTCAAGCCCGCGCACCCAATCCATGTCGCGATTGCGGTTGATGACCATGCCCGCGCGCAAATCGCGAAAGCCTTCAATCGGGTCTTTGGGGTACAAGCGCCACACACCTTTTTTGGGGCTAGGCTCTGCGCGGTTGATGGCCACGCCCACCAGTTCTTTTTGCAGGTCGTAGTAGCACAGGCCATCGCCGTTGTGCAGCACAGCGGCTTTGTCGTAGGGCTGAACTTCCAGCCAATTCGCGCCAGTGCCCATCACTTCGCCCAACACAATGCCTGGGTTTTTGGGCGAGTCAAATGCACCGATGTCCTCTTTGCGGCCCTGCACAAAGTAGTCGGTGAATTCGCGGTTGAAGTTTTGTTCGGGGTTGGGCGTGAAGTACAGCGTGGTGTAGCCGCTCGATGCGCGGCTGAGCGGTGGACGCTCTGGGTCGGCCGAGTATTGACGGGCTTCAATCAGCTCGTCCATCAACACACGGTAGTGGCCGGTGATGTTCTTCACATAAGCCATGTCCTTGTAGCGACCTTCGATTTTGAAGCTGCGCACGCCCGCATCCACCAAAGCAGCCAAGTTCTCGCTTTGGTTGTTGTCTTTCATCGAGAGCACATGCTTGTCGTGCGCGATGAAGCGGCCTTGGGCATCGGTCACGTGATAGGGCAGTCGGCAGGCTTGGCTGCAGTCCCCTCGGTTGGCGCTGCGGCCGGTGTGGGCATGGCTGATGAAGCACTGGCCGCTGTAGGCCACGCACAATGCGCCGTGAACAAAGAACTCCAAGTTGCAGCGCTCAGCATCGAGCACATCGTGGATGGCTTTGATTTGCGGCAGCGTCAGCTCGCGGGCTAATACGATTTGTGAGAAGCCCACGTCTTGCATGAACTTCGCCTTCTCAGGCGTGCGAATGTCGGTTTGTGTGCTGGCGTGCAGCTGGATGGGCGGCAAGTTCAGTTCCAAAAATGCCATGTCTTGCACGATCAGCACATCGGCACCTGCGCGATACACATCCCACGCCATTTTTTGCGCAGCTTCTAGCTCGTCGTCACGCAAGATGGTGTTGAGGGTGATGAAGATTTTGCTGTTGAAGCGGTGCGCTTCTTTGCACAAGCGCTCGATGTCTTGCAGGGTGTTGGAGGCGCTGGCTCGCGCACCAAAGGCCGGAGCGCCGATGTAAACCGCGTCTGCGCCGTGATGAATGGCGGCAATACCGATGTCGGCATCACGGGCGGGGGCAAGCAGTTCAAGTTGGTGGTTGAGCAAAGACATGGCGTTAATTATCTAGATAAAACAAAAGCGGCCCGAAGGCCGCTGTGTGCATGGGGCAAAGGCGAGATTACTCGACCTTAGCTTTGGCGCGCAGTTCTTGTTGGAAAGCGGCCATGCGTTGTTGTGTCATTTGTTGCACGATTTGTGGCTTCACATCTTCGAGCTTAGGCAACTGGGCTTCGCGCACATCGTCCAAACGGATGATGTGGAAACCAAACTGGCTTTGCACGGGGGCAGACACTTGGCCTTTGTTCAAAGCCACCATGGCGTCAGAGAATTCTTTGACGTAGTTGCCAGGAGCGGCCCAATCGAGGTCGCCACCGTTGGCACCTGAACCTGGGTCTTTGGATTGCTTCTTGGCGATGTCTTCAAACTTGCCGCCCTTTTTCAGGCTGGCGAGGATGGCTTCTGCTTGGGCTTGTGTTTCCACCAAGATGTGACGAGCACGGTACTCTTTGCCACCGTTGGCTGCCACGAACTTGTCGTATTCGGCTTGCACGTCAGCATCGGTCACAGCAGAAGTCTTTTGGAATTCAGCAAACAACTCGCGGATCAAAATGGTTTGACGGGCCAACTCGATTTGAGATTTGTATTCTTCAGTTGCATCTAAGCCGCGCTTTTGTGCTTCTTGCATGAAGATTTCGCGAGCGATGACTTCTTCTTTGATTTGGGCTTCCACCTCAGGGGTGATGGGGCGGCCAGAGCGCGCCACTTGCTGAGCCAGTGCTTCGGCACGGCTAGTCGGCACAGCTTTGCCGTTGACGATGGCGATGTTTTGCGCGTTAGCGCCCATGCTCAAAGCTGCGAACGCAGCGGCTGCAACGGCGGTCCAAATCATTTGCTTTTTCATGTCAGGTCTCAGGGGTTTTCTATGACTTCAATGGCCAAGGCATGCAAACCTTGATCGATATATTCTTGCAATGCATCATACACAAGGCGATGGCGTGAAACCCGCGATTGCCCTGTAAAAATGTCACTTTGAATGCGTACGCGAAAGTGTGTACCAAACCCGCTGTCGTTGGCCCCCACATGGCCTGCGTGCGCCGCACTTTCGTCTAAAACTTCAACAAAAGCGGGGTTTAGGCGTTCTTGTAATCGCTGTGTCAGGGCTTGTGCGGTGATGTTCACGCTGAGTCCTCAGGCTGCTCTTTGATGAAGCGACTCATGTAGACGCCTTGCGCCACGACAAACACCAACATCAAGCCCAAACCGCCAAAGAGTTTGAAGCTCACCCACGTGTCGGTGTCAAAGTGGTTGGCCACCCAAATGTTGATGCAGCCCATGACCGCAAAAAAGCAAGCCCAGCTGTGCAGCAACACGCCCCAAGCATGCGCAGGCAATGTCACCTGAGCACCCATGAGCTGCTGGATGAAATTGCGCTTGAACACAAAGTGACCGACCCACAAAGCACTGCCCATGAGCCAGTACAAGACGGTGGGTTTCCACTTGATGAAGGTCTCGTCTTGGGTGAGCAGCGTGGCGCCGCCAAACACCACGATGACGCCAAGGCTGACCCATTGCATAGGTTCTACAAAACCATTTTTGTAACGCAAATAGCCAATTTGAACCAAGGTAGCGGCAATGGCCACAGCCGTGGCGGCCATGATGCCCCACGCTTTGAAGGTGCCAAAAAACAAGAGGATGGGGAAGAAGTCGAGCAGTAATTTCATAAACGCTTTATTTGTGAGGCACGAAGTCTAACGAAGCCGAGTTCATGCAGTAGCGCAAGCCGGTAGGGGCAGGACCGTCGTTGAACACATGGCCCAAGTGCGCACCGCATTGGCTACACACGGTTTCCACACGCACCATGCCGTGGCTGGTGTCGCGGTGCTCGGCAATCGCTTCTTCGCTGGCCGCGGTGTGAAAACTGGGCCAGCCGCAGCCTGCGTCAAACTTGGTCGACGCATCGAACAGTTTGGCGTCACAACACATGCAGTGGTAGCTGCCTGGGGCCCAATGGTCTTCGTATTTGCCGGTGAACGGACGTTCGGTGGCGGCCTTCCGTGTGACCTCAAAGGCCACAGGTTCTGCGTTTTTGGCGGCCAGCAGGTCGCGCCATTCTTGTTCGGTTTTTTTGAGGGTCATGAGGAGCAACTGATTTCGATGGATGAAGCCCATTCTGGCGCAAGGCCAGCCCAAGCTTCGTAGGTGGGGTGTTCGTCAAAGGGGGCGTGTAGCACTTGCAGCAGGTCTTGCACCATCGCAAAGTTGCCTGCCTTGGCTTGTCGAATGGCCAGCTCGCCCAAGTGGTTGCGCAAAATGTATTTGGGGTTGGTGCGCAGCATGGCGTCGCCTGTGGCTTGGCGGTTGGCCGCGCCTAAGCGCTCTAGGTAGCGCGTGCACCACGCATCAAACACCTCGCGGTGCATAAACAAATCGCGCACAGGTTCAAACGCATGGGTGCTGTGGTCGGATTCGCGCACGGCCATGCTCAAGCGCCGCCAAAAAACGGTGTAGTCCACACGGTCTTGTTGCAGGGTTTGCAGCAGGTCTTCCACCAAAGCACGGTCCACCTCGTGTGCGTCGCTGAGGCCTAACTTGTGGCGCATGGCTTGGTCCATGGCGCTTGGGAAGGTTGCTTTGTAACTCTCTAGCGCAGCCAAGGCTGGGGCTTGCTCGTCGATGAGCGGCATCAAGGCCTGGCCTAAGCAGAACAAATTCCAGTAGGCGATTTGCGGTTGCCGCGCATAGGCATAACGGCCTTGGTGGTCGGAGTGGTTGCAAACGTGGTTGGCGTCAAAGCCGTCTAAGTATTGGAAAGGGCCATAGTCCAGCGTGAGACCGAGGATGCTCATGTTGTCGGTGTTCATCACGCCGTGGCAAAAGCCAACGGCTTGCCATTGCGCCATCAAGGCAGCGGTGCGCTGGGTGACTTCGTGCAGCAGTGCCACGTAGCGATCAGCACCTGCTTGGTCTTGCAATGCCGGGAAATGCGCAGTCACCACATGGTCAGCCAAGGCGCGCAGTTCATCGATTTGACCGTTGGAAGCGAAATGCTCGAAGTGCCCAAAGCGCACAAAGCTTGGCGCCACGCGTGTGACCACGGCGGCTGTTTCTAGCTCTTCACGCCGCACATGGGCGGGCGAGCCTGTGACGCACAACGCACGTGTGGTGGGAATGCCCAAGCCATGCATGGCTTCGCTTGCCAAAAACTCACGAATGCTCGACCTCAACACCGCCCGGCCATCGCCACGGCGAGAGTAGGGCGTGGGGCCTGCGCCTTTGAGCTGCAGCTCTTGCAAGCCGTGAGGCGTTTGAAGTGCGCCAAGGTTCAAAGCCCGGCCATCGCCCAGCTGGCCTGCCCATTGCCCAAATTGATGACCACTGTAAACACTGGCGTAAGTGGGGCCAGTCGCGGGCAGCGCATTGCCCGTGAGCAAATCCAGCGCCTCTTGTTGTTGCCAAAGGTCTGATGGCAAACCCAGCTCGGCCCGCAAAGCTTCGTTACAACCTACCCAATGGGCGGCAGGTAAGGGCGTTGGCTCGGTGGGCGTGGCGAACGTGGCACCCAGCGAAGCAAAGCCCACATCAGACGTGTTGAGCCACGCAAGGTTGGCGGTGGGAGCGGCAGGACGATGAAACATGGCTGGCATTGTCTCGGGTTATCCATAGGCTGGTTTTTTGTGGGCTTTCCCGAAAAATACACAAAGACTTGGCACAATACAGAAAAAAGCACGACCGTGCGGAAAAGTAAAAACAAGGAGACACCATGTTAGGACTGATGCAAAACCAACCGCTGCTCATCTCAAGCCTGATTGAGTTTGCAGACAAACACCATGGCGATGGTGAGGTGGTGTCACGCCGCGTCGAGGGCGATATTCATCGCTACACCTGGTCTGATGTGGCGCGCCGCTCGCGCCAAGTGGCCAATGCACTCGACGGTATGAAACTGGGTTTCAGCGACCGCGTGGCCACCATCGCTTGGAACGGCTACCGCCACCTTGAGCTTTACTTTGGTGTCAGCGGTTCAGGCCGCGTGTTACACACCATCAACCCACGCCTGCACCCAGAGCAAATTGCGTGGATCGTCAACCACGCTGAAGACCAAGTGCTGTGTTTTGACATGACCTTTTTGCCCATCGTTCAAGCCGTGCACAGCAAGTGCACATCAGTCAAACATTGGGTGGCGATGTGCGATGCGGACAAACTGCCAGCAGACACGGGCATTCCTAACCTCATCAGTTACGAAGCTTGGATGGGCACTCAAAGCACCAGCTACCAATGGCCGGTGTTTGACGAGAACACGGCATCAAGCATGTGCTACACCAGCGGCACCACGGGCAACCCCAAGGCAGCGCTGTACAGCCACCGCTCCACCACCTTGCACGCCTACGCAGCAGCTTTGCCCGATGTGATGTGCATCTCTGCGCGTGATGCCATCCTTCCAGTGGTGCCTATGTTCCACGTCAATGCTTGGGGCATCCCCTACAGCGCAGCGCTCACCGGTGCCAAGCTGGTGTTTCCAGGCCCCGGCATGGACGGCAAATCGGTTTACGAAATGATTGAGAACGAAGGCGTCACCTACGCCGCTGGCGTGCCCACGGTGTGGCAAATGTTGCTCGGGCACATGAAGCCCCATGGCTTGAAGTTCTCTACCTTGAAGCGCACCGTCATTGGTGGCTCGGCTTGCCCACCGGCCATGATTGATGCTTTCCGTGATGACTTTGGCGTGGAAGTCTTGCACGCGTGGGGCATGACCGAACTCAGCCCCTTGGGCACTTTGTGCACCTTGAAGAACAAACACCTCAAGCTTCCCAAAGAAGAGCAAATGAAATTGCTGATGAAGCAAGGTCGTGCCATTTATGGCGTGGACATGAAGATCGTGAACGATGCAGGCGATGAGCAACCTCACGACGGCAAAGCCTATGGCGACTTGTTGGTGCGCGGCCCTTGGGTGGTAGCCAACTACTATAAAGGCGAAGGCAACCCGCTGGTGAAAGACAAAGACGGGCAAGACTGGTTCCCCACAGGCGACGTGGCCACCATCGACGCCGATGGCTTCATGCAAATCACCGACCGCAGCAAAGACGTCATCAAGTCGGGCGGCGAGTGGATCAGCTCGATTGACATTGAAAACATCGCCGTGGCGCACCCCGCTGTGGCCATGGCCGCGTGCATTGGCGTGGCACACCCCAAGTGGGACGAGCGCCCCATCGTGGCCGTGGTGAAAAAGCCCGACGCACAAGTGAGCCGCGAAGAACTGCTGGCTTTCTACGAAGGCAAAACCGCCAAGTGGCAAATTCCAGACGATGTGGTGTTTGTCGATGCCATCCCCATTGGGGCCACGGGCAAGATGCTCAAAACCAAATTACGCGAGCAGCTCAAAGACTACAAGCTGCCCACCGTTTAACCCGACCAATTCGTTTAATGAAGGAAATGCAATGAGTGCAGACTACCAAGTACACGGCGATGTTGCTGTGATCACTTTGAACAACCCGCCCGTCAACGGCATGGGTCTAGAGACACGCCGCGCCGTTGTGGCCGGCATTGCGCAAGCGCAAGCTGATGCCGCGGTGAAAGCGGTGGTCATCACCGGCCACGGCAAAGCCTTTTCGGGTGGCGCAGATGTGCGCGAGTTTGGTTCGCCCAAGGCCTTCCAAGAACCTAACTTGCTCAGCGTGATCTCTTGCGTGGAAAACTGCAGCAAGCCTGTCGTGGCTGCCATGCACACCGTGGTGATGGGCGGCGGTTTAGAACTGGCTCTGGGTTGCCACTACCGCGTGTGTGCACCAGGCACCAGCATCAGCATGCCTGAGGTGAAGCTGGGTCTCATCCCCGGCGCAGGCGGCACACAACGTTTGCCACGCGCGTTGGGCGTAGAGCCCGCGTTGAACATGATCGTGAGCGGCGAAGCCATCAAAAGCGACATGCTCAGCATGTTGCCTGGCCAAAAGCTGTTTGACCAAATGGCCATGTCGCCACAAAGCCTGATGGACGAGGCTTTGGCCTACGCCCGTGAAGTGGCTGATGTGCGTCCACTGCCCAAAGTGCGTGACTTGCCTTGCAAGCATCCACTGGGCGACGCGTACTTTCAGTTCGCACGCAACATGGTCAAAGGCATGGCCAAGAACTACCCAGCGCCACCCAAAGCGGTAGACGCCGTGGAAATGGCCACCAAGAAGAAGTTTGACGAAGGCATGATGTACGAGCGTGAGCAGTTCATCAACCTCATGTGGACGCCTGAGAGCCGTGCTTTGCGCCACTTGTTTGGCGCACAACGGGCGGCTAGCAAGATTGCCGATGTACCCAGCGACACACCAGTGCGTGACATCAAACTCGTGGCCATCATTGGTGCAGGCACCATGGGCGGCGGCATTGCCATGAACTTCTTGAATGCAGGCATTGCAGTCAAGATGATTGAAACCAAGCAAGAAGCCTTGGACCGTGGCGTAGCCACGATCAAGAAAAACTACGAAGACCGCGTCAAAAAAGGCAAGCTCAAAGAAGACAAAGCAGCCCAACGCATGGCGCTGCTCAGCACCACACTGAGCTACGACGACATCAAAAATGCCGACCTCGTCATTGAAGCCGTGTTTGAAGACATGGGCGTCAAAGAAGCGGTGTTCAAACAACTCGATGCTGTGATGAAGCCGGGCGCGATTTTGGCGTCCAACACCTCGACCTTGGACCTGAACAAAATCGCCAACTTCACCAAGCGTCCGCAAGACGTGGTGGGCTTGCACTTCTTCAGCCCCGCCAACGTGATGAAACTGCTCGAAGTGGTGCGTGGCAAAGACACCGCCAAAGACGTGCTGGCCACCGCCATGGATGTGGCCAAGAAAATCAAGAAAATCGCTGTGCTCTCAGGCGTGTGCGATGGCTTCATTGGCAACCGCATGATTGATCAGTACGGTCGCCAAGCCGGCTTCTTGCTCGACGAAGGTTGCACACCTG
>JACCDW010859584.1_pt1 | contig 14186 bp, 26 predicted proteins | sample 7449781 | NCBI WGS metagenome assembly JACCDW01 (sample SAMN15323449, study PRJNA562643) | freshwater metagenome | isolation source: river surface water | place: USA:Blue River Watershed | collected 2017-08-18 | reverse complement strand
TCACCACTAGTTAGTTGTGGGAATGTGTTTGCTAGGTATTCATACTCGGAAATACTTCTCATTAAGTCCGCCATATCGGACAATTCTACATTTAACATCATAACACTTCTTGATTTACTTCTTTTATGGTTTTCTTGTTGAAGAATCTTCTTATCACATATGATCTTGCTATTGACAATGCTGTGAAGATTAATGTTACCCACCCAAGTTGTCCCCAGGTGTACTCCATCCCACACAATGTGTATATGAATGGGCTGCATACCAATGTGATTACAAATCCAATGGCAACGTTTGTTATGCTTTCCAGCATGCTGTGTCTTTTACTTTGCATATCTTTTAGTTTTATTCCGCTTCTCCAGTTATATCTGGTTTAAAATAAACAGTCATATTTAAGAGCTGACCATCTTTAAGCTCTGACCACGCAATACCCTCAACGCAACACAAATTAATTCCCATGACATTTGGGAAATAACCAATGTCCATTGGCGGTTTTGGGCCATCCTCATTTTTGATGATGTCACTTATTGTTCTAAAGTAATTTGTTACCTCGCTCATTATATACAAATGTAAAATTTATTATTTAAACAACCAAATTTATTGTATCTTTTTTACAAAAAATTGTACTTGATTACTTTACATGGTGAACCATATGCTACCACGTTATCAGGGATATCCTTTGTCACAACTGAACCAGCACCTATGGTGCAATTCTTTCCTATCTTCACCGTGTTTAATATGTTTGCACCCATACCTATTGTTGTTCCCTCACCTATGGTTACATTGCCTGCGATGTTAACACCTGGATTGATGGAACAGTAATCACCAATGATTGTGTGATGTCCGATCGATACGTGTCTGTTGATCGATACGAAGTTCCCCACCTTTGTGTGCGCTGCAATTGATACCTTTGAGTTAATAAGAAGCCCACAACCAAGTATGCTCGTATCAGATATATCCAAACCGTCATGTATTACATTCGTGAACTTATTTATATCTGGGTTCAATGTTTCCATGATTGTTTTCTTATGGGATGGTTGATACACACCAAGGGTCATCATGATGTAGTCATCTATGTTGATCTCTTCAAACATCTCAACATTAAACCCATTATGTTTAAATGTGTTTTGTATTGGTAAACCCAGGTTATTGTATATGTGGATATCAGATGTTCTTATATTGTTCGAATACAAGTTATCCAATATCATTGTTATGATATTATCTCCCTTACCTAATATTAGTAGCTTTGTTTCCATATCCTTTTTCTTTTAACTCTGTTGATGTGTGGTGAGTCATGTCCAACTCGTTCATTATCCTATGAACACGTTTTAATAACTCAATGTTTGTTGTCTTTTCCCTATCTTTGTAGTATAGGTTATCTTCCAACCCTATTCTAATCCCATCGAAATCCAATAGACCGTATGTGGTGGCCTTCAATTGTTGTGAACCTATTCCACCAAGGCAAGCGTATGAGTTTGTTGGTAGACTGGTTTTAATGGTCGATAAGGTTCCCAAATCACATTGACCGTTGTATATGTTACCCAAGATTACATTGATGTGATATGGGGCTTTTAATACGTTCTTTGAAATAAGATAATTGGTATAGTTTAACATACCTGAGTCAAAACATTCTATCTCAGGTTGCACACCATACTTATCCATCTCACTGATCAATGATAGAATCATCTCAGGTTGATTAACTGATGCACCTGATGGGAAGTTTAATGATGACATTGTGAGTGAACCCATGTCGGGCAATAGTTGTAACACCTCAGATCTTTTCTCCAGTTCTGGAAAGTTTCTTCCAGTCAGTGATACACAAATCAAAAGATCTGGGCAATGCTTTTTCACGCCCTCTATGATCTTCTGATACACTTCTTTCTTATATGTGTTAGCTAATGTAACTTCATCCCTCGCATGCAAGTGGACAATAGATATACCAAGCTCATTCGCCTCATGAACCGAATCAATAATCTCATTTGGTATAAGTGGTGCAAATGAGTTATCCCTTGTTGTTTGCGTACCCGTTGGGGTAAAGTTAATTATTTTCTTCATTTATAAAATATGATTCCCTTTTGAATATTTCTCTGGTTTGTGGGGTAAATGATTTTTCGTATATGATTTTTTCTGAATTGTCTATTCTAACATGTTCTATCTCATCAAAAATACCAAGAGGCTTTATATACCAATGGCCTGGTAAGGCATCGATATTTAACACAGTTTTATTATTTAATAACACACATAGTTTTTCGGTAACCTGTCTAGGTGATTTATAAAATATGTGTAACTTTTTGTCATTTTTATTATAGAACAAGGTGTAATGTAAATGTCTATTATAAAACTTGTCACCCCTCTTGAATCTACCCTCACTCGGCTCTGGCCCGAATAAAACTTTGCCAGAGTTGATAAACAAATTTTTGGTAAAGAACTCTAGTTTGTTTGGTTTTGTCTTCCTTACCGTATCATCAATAAACTCACGATCGTAGCTTTTAAATTTCTCTGGTAATGATTTTACTTTGAATGATTTAAACGAACCGAAAAGCATTCCGTTTTCCTCACCATTGTCAGTGTAGATAACTGAATCGTTGGTTTCAAGTAATTTGCTATTCTCCATAATAAGATCACCATCCAATAACTCGCAATCATATTCAATGTGGTGCAGGTTATCATAACCAAAGTTTATTGCGATTTGACTACCCATACAAAACATTCTATATATTGCGAAACCATAAAATGTTTTATTAAAATACCTCGATATAACTTTTGAATTACCGAACCTAAAATAGTCATGACTCAACAAAGCTGAATCATCCGAAACATCATTTAAGTAATCATACACATAGTAATTACATTTTTTTTGTATTTGTATCGGGATATGAGTATGTGATATTAAAGCAATATGGAAACCACACTTAAGTACAGAATCAACACATCTATCCAATGCTAATTCTTGTTCCTCAGTGGGACAATTTGCTGTTATCATTATTAAATCTTTCATATTCTATAAGGCTGTGGGCTAATAATGGTTAATTATAAGGTTGTAACCTTATAATGGTATGATGGATCTTATCCGCATGCTCACCCCAATATTTGTCACAGGTAAACTTACCATCATCATGGTGTTCTCCTGGTGCATCAAGGAACCAACTCTGCATAAACTCACTGGCTTCAGCTGTGAATCTATAACAATGTTCTTTTACAGGACAATTAGTACCTTTGCATTTTGTTATATCTGGCATGTCACCCTTTATTTAATTTATCCCCTTCAGCATCAAGACTATTCTCAAGCATGGTTATCATCCCATCCATAGTCAATTCTATCCCTCTGGATTTAATTTCAACCAAAGCATCAATTAACTTTTTGATCGGTTCCTCGGCAATCAATTTGTTAGCCATGTCACGAACCTCAACCAACTCTTCAGGGCTAAGGTTCTTTAAAAAGTTTTGTATTCTCATCAGCTGACAAGTTCATCTAGGTTTATACCGCTTTGATTCATCTCTTGATAGAACTCCTCTCGAAATTTATCAATAGTTTCATACTGGCAATCAGTTAGATTACCGTGCTTTACTTTTGCTCTTAGGTTAGCCTCAATCTTGAGTATAAACAACACAAGATCCAATGATTTAACACAACGCAAGTGCGCTTGTATATCATCTGGTTCGTTTAAATCAAATTCTAATATTGCTTTCATCTTCTTTAAGTCTTATTTGTAAAAATTTTCTGGCTTTAGATAACTGTGATCTGCTTGTACCCTCATCTATACCCAACTCAGTTGCAATTTCTCTATGAGAGAACCCATCTATTGCGTACATATTGAACACCGTTCTGTAACCAAGTGGCATCTTCTCTATCATGGCCATCATATCATTTGCCGACATGGTTTCCACATACATCATCTCAACACCTTTCTTATCGGTTAACTCTTCCTGGTAATCCAACATCTCTCTCTTATCCTTTCGAATCTTATTGATTGCTGTGTTGACAATGATTCTTCTCATCCAACCCTCAAAAGATCCATCACCCTTGAAAGATTTTATATTGCTGTATATCTTATAGAACCCTTCCATTAATACGTCCTCTGCCAACATATCCTCTTTCATGTACCTCTTAGCGATGGTCATGAATTTACCAGCGTATGTATCAAACAGTTTCTTTTGTGACACCCTATCGTTCTTAGCGCATCCTCGTATTAATTCTTGTTCCATATTTGCAAATGTACTTATTATTTTTTAATAAATCAAAATTCTTTTACCAAGTTCTGTACTAATTTTGGATATTCGTTTGGTTGTTCCTTTGGGTAATGCCATAAGACTCTTGTTCTTACCATATCATCCAAAGTATTCTCCACGATACAATCCATGTATGTACAGATCCTACCGTTAACAACATACACGTAGTCGATCCCGCTTTCTTTAACAGGTTCATCACTTAATACATAAGTGACATCGTTTTGTGTTATTGTTGTTATATTCAAACTTTATTTATCTTCGATGTTAAACCAGCCAACAATACAACCCAAACCAGTTAACGCTGAACCAGTATAAACTATTTCAGCTTTACCAATAGGTTCCCAATTGCATGTTATCGCTTTGTAAACGCAACGGATCTCTCCGATAAAAAGGGCTAAAATAATTAACCCACCAATAACCCCTAATTTTTTCATTTTTTCTATTTTTAATTTTTATATATTGCCACTTCAAATGTCTTTCCAGACTTTTCTTTTAACGATTCGATCCAAGCTTCAGCATCAGCATCTGTTTCAAATCTTTGTTCAATGGTGTTATCATGAGTTAGATAAACCTTAACATACGCTTTATTACATATACGATCATTGATTCGTTCATCGGTGCTGTAAACTTTATAACCGTAATTTCTAATCTCATCTTCGGTGTAAAGCTCCTCATTCCAATCACACGCATTAAACCAGCCAGCTTCGGTGAAGCGACCAGTGTTGATTAAACCGAAAAAGGTTGTAATTGGTTTGCTATCTTGCCAATAAAATTTTGTTTCTGTATGTTCTGGTATGAAATAGGCTGAAACAATCCTACTTACATCAAAGTATTCTTTTCTTATCATTTATATTAATTTAAATTGTTTTAGAAAGTAAACCACGATTAATACCGCAGCAATGAATGATGGTAGTTTAATGAATAGGTAGGTAAACCATCGGCTTTTGCCACCACCGTTTACCTTAGCAATCAGCATAAAGAATACGCTTGGGATGCTACATAAAATGATTAATAATGTTATTTTTTCCATGATGTTTATTAGTTTAAATCAAAACAAAGTTCCGTTAGGATCTTATCCTCTGGGTGACATGTGATTAATTCTGCAATTAGTTTATCTTTCATCTCTGGATCCGTTTGTATTTGATCCCAATGGTTTAACTTAGCGATACTAACCAATTGATCGTAATCACGATCCAATAGATAGCCCTTCATTGGCATCACTCTACCAACACAAGAACTCCAAGTGACTTTGTTACTTCTACCTTTCCAGGTTATGTAATAGTAGTCATCATCATCAGTACCAATCCCAATCAATCGTTCAATGCTGTCGAACCCAACGATTACATGTTGACCTTTAAGTTCATCAAACTCGGCCAAGATTTCTTTTAAATTATTGTCCATTTATTTCTACTCTTACAACTTTAACTAACTTATCGTTTAATCTTTTCGCCAAAAAAGAACCAGTGAACAAACCAATGTGGTCACTAACAGTTGCTTTAACAACACCATCACTTCTGGTCCATAACCATAGGTCATACACATCACCATTTTGGTCAATCATATCAAACATCTCGATATCATTGAAATATCCTGGGTCGGGTGTTAACCTACTAACCAGCGTTACTTCTCCGTTATCAATTGCGTTAATTAACCTGCGTCTATTGATCATGTATCCTCTCTCAAGAAATTCATCATAAAGAAAATACCAAACCAACCCACAAGTTGCGACCATTAGGATAGTAAATAATAGAAACGTATACCATTTAGTTTCTTTTTGTTCTACGAATAATTTTTCCATATCTATTTAAAAAATTCTGTTAATATTGCGATTAAAACAAATAATATGACACCAATAAAAGCAAAGAATGTTATCTTAGCACTGGTTTCATAACTTCTTTTTCTTCGTTCACTTTCCATAAAAAATGTGTTTAGGGTACAATATTAATAAAGTTTTAGTTAACAACCAAATTTTTTACAAAAAAAAAAGAATCATTTCTGATTCCCTACTTTTTTAATTCCGCCACATTTGTTAGACCATCGTGGAAGTCACATTTGTGAACTTCATACCCTAGTGGTATTAAATATTCATGTAGTAAATGATTTTCACCATGAACGTTTTCGTAATAAATCTTATCGATTTTATATTTGTTAAAGTCTATAGATTTTATGATTTCGTGATCAAAACTTTCAGCGTCAACAAATAGAATATCTAATTCTGTTACACCATATTTGTCTAAAAGATTGTTGATTGATAGCGCTGGCACTGTTAATTCATTAACAACAGTATCAAGACCATGATTTTTGATATGATCTTTGTTTAAAGATGATAATCTGTGGTAAGTATCGGATGTATAGAACGTCTCAAACTCTTTTGTTGGGTCATTGCTGATAACTGAATTTTCGATATGAAAATTATATCCAGTGTAGCAAGATTTTATATCTTCATTACAATAAGATAATGGTTCAACAAAAACCAATAAATCTATATCAGACGGGTTAATATTTTTAACAATAGTTGTTAAATCATCACTACCCTTATTGGTTCCTATTTGTATTATCCTCATATAAAGATATTATTCCCCTAATAACCTTTTGGTTATTCTTTTTATTTCATTTATCTCCTCGTCCATTCCACCCCATTCTTTTGAAGCGACTCTGCTATCATAACGATCATCATCACGATAATCATCGTAATCTGGTTCGTTAGTGTTTTTTTCGAAGTAATCATTTAAATTTTCCCCATCATTAATGATTTCACTAACAATATAATCTAAGGGTTTTAATTGCTCAGGTGTTAAGGTTATTTCATCCTGATCACCGTCTTCTCTATCAACCATCATAAGACCGCTTGTTATTGTTACGTCTAAAACACCATTACTCCCCTCATCTGGTTCATTCCAACCGCCTGATTGAAAGTATGGGTACTCATCAACTTCAACTTCGCAATTAACAATCAACGAAAAATTCTCATCTTCAAATAATATTTCAAACTCGTCACCAGACATTGATTCAACACCACCTTTAGTTTTGTTTGTCACAAGCTTATTTATTGCAGCATCAACATCAAAAGATGATTGATTTTCAGGGGTTTCTGGAACCTCTGGGGCTTCCTCTTTAACAGGTGAAGGTATTCCCATCATCTCTCTTTCTTTCATGAACGCTTCTTCAGCAAGTCTGTTTGCTTCAGCGATATTAGCTTTTTTATCTGATCTTCTCATAGTATTCTTTTATTATAAATACTTTAAGAATACAGAAAATCTCTAGCTGCGAAGTCATCTACCTCATTTAAATTATGCTCGTCAAATTCCTCAACTTTTCTGAACAAATTTATTGAAGCTCTACCCCTAGCGCATTTCTCAATAAACTCCTGTTTGGTTTTTGTAAAATAGTGGTTTAATTGCGCAATCCTGTAATCACCCTCATAATTCCAAGGCCCTACAAATGTTTTCCCATTTGTACCGACAACCAAAACATTTTCTTTTTCAGAGGTATGCAAGCCAACTCTCATTGGTGGGTTGGTTACTTTAACAATTGATTTAACGTGGGGGTTTAAATCCTTACCTCTTTTAGTAAATCTCTTAAGAACACTTAGATCATCACCCTTCTCTGTCAGCCCGTTGTCCCCAAATAGTCTCCAGTTTATACCAATTACGTTATACTCCATGTAACTGTTAATAAAATCTTTTACACTGAAATGTTTCTTCAAGACTAAGAACTCATCAACATCAAAATAAGCTACCCAATCATAGTTGGAAGACCTTTCTTGCATGAAATCATTATAAGCTTCATTTTGCCTACCAACACCATCATATTCTATCTTTGTAACGTTAGGGTGTTCAATTGAACATCTCCAATCATTTTGATATATGTATATCTGGTCAAACCCCAGTTTTAAGTTATAGTCAACCCACTCTTGGATATAATCATCCTCATTTTTGGCTATGCAAACCAAGGCGACCTTTATACCCAAATTCTTAACCTTAAATTTTTTAGGTTTAGTTTCCAAATTTAAAACCTCTGGTTCTTGGGTAATTAAATCTTCATGCTTGATAGTGTTCTTATTCCTGATGTGTGTAATCTTTGCCATCTAAATCTTTCTTTGATATAATTATATTAATATCCGTTAAAGAATTTTTTTCAAAATATTTAACCACATCTGGGATAGTATCCCATTTTATGGATCTCTCATTTGGTTGAGAGTACTCATTATCAACGAGATACTGAACAACTGTGTTATCTTCAAGAGTTATGAAACCATGGGCAAAACCTTTTGGTACATACAATTCATTATTTGGGGTAACATTGAAGAAAAATGTTTTACCAAAATCTTTTGAGTCCGCTCTCAAATCAAGAACAAAATCCAATATTTTACCAGTAATAACCTTAACCAATTTTGTCTGGGCGTATGGTTCTAATTGGTAATGTAAACCTCTTAAGGTATATTTGTTTGGGTTGATGCTGATATTACTTTGTAGCCACGGCTTTCTAAGAATTTTAAGTTTATCATCACCAAAGGTAATTGCTAGTGGTGCGAATGTACCTCTCTCATCAACGAAGACAGGGTTATATAATAATACAGCGTTTTCCATTTTATTTATTTAAAATTTTAAACCAAGAACCTTCCTCAAATGTTTGATCTGGTTCACCCAAAACTTCATCAACAGCAACTGAAACACCAGCAATGTGTGGGTGTTTCTCAAGAAAATCACCACCATGATAATAATCATGTCCAGAGATAATTGTCTTTGTTAATGGTAACCAATGAATGATATCAGCCTTTACACATTCATATGTATGGCAAGCATCAATATAAACAACATCACACTCAATCGAAAATTCTGTGGATAGGCATTTATGTTTTACAATGTTATCAACCAACTTCATCCTTTGATTAAATTGATCTTCAACGTACCCATAATCATCACCACTACATGTGTCAGCTTCATCAAAACCACCAACCCAAGCATCAACACAATGAATCGTTCCATTCGGGAACTCTTGTGCGAATATAAGAGCGCTTTCACCCATATATGAACCAAGTTCAACAATTGTTGGTGAATCACCAACGTATTTTCTAACCTCTTGACAAAATTTTCTTAATTCTTCTTCCGACTCTTTTGGTCGCATAAGGACCTGTAACTTTTTCTCAGTCATTTTATTTGTTTGTTATAGGGTTTTTTACCGCAAAGGTAAACGTGTCACCAAGTTTATATTTATCGTTCGTATCAATCAAAATTATTGTACCTTTTAAGTTTGAAGATGGCGTACCCCTTAAATAGTATGCTGATAAACCATTCTCACCTGGAGATACACATTTAACCTCAACCATCGGACAGCCACTTGCTTTTTTATGTGTTGCACATGATGCTAACCCTGTTAATAATATGATTGTGAATAATATCTTTTTCATTATTGTCTTATTTCAATTTTTTCTATAATTAAATCACCAGTGTGTTTACCGTTGTGTTTGTAAATTTGGATTTTATTAACATGTGAATAAGGTATTTCATATTCAAATGTGAATGTTGGTCTACCTTCAGTTGTTAAAGGTGTACAACAACCCTTTTTGCAGCTCTCTCCTGACATTTTATGGTCTGTCCCAAAGAAAGTCATGAACCCAGCGAATTCTTCGTCAGAAGCGCCTCTAAATCCATTTCCGTTGTTAACGTAAACCTCATAAACCCCACGTGGTATTTTTGTATAAGATACGGTTAAAATTAATTTAACTGTCAATGAATGATCACCCCTTAAAGGTAACTGTGTAACTGCATCAGTTATCTGAGAATTAATCGCAATTGGTGTTGAGGTTGATAATAGTACTTTCTCTTTGTGACCAGTTAATAAACCAGGCGTTTTAGGTGCTTTAACTTTTGTATCATCAAAGTTATAATCCATACCGTTGTAAGCAATATCCAAAGCTTGTTCAATTGTATATTCAACTCTTTGTCCATTCTCATCAAAAAATACATAAGGCCATGGCGCATCTTTCAATTGCTCATACATCACCGCCTTACCGTTTGGTGAGTTACCCCATTGTTGCCATAGTCTATCAATATTAGAGTGGTGCAACCAGAATACTGGATCAAACGCTGCGGTTGGGACCCAACCCATTAACCCTGTGTTTGTTACAGTACCAGTAATCGTGTTGTTAAATTGCAACAAACCTGTAGTATCATTACCCGCTCCAATGTAATCATGCATTGCTCCGTGGGGCGCAGCATTCATGTTCATACAGAACGTTGAGTATGACGTGTATGACATCAACTTTGTCATGTCAAGGGCTCTTTCAATCTCACCTTGAATTGGTTTACCATTGTTTAAGTCTTGGAACCTACATGGTTCGTACAAAGAGCTCCTGTTATTTCTTAACATATCAGGTAAAACTCTGTGTTGTGCGTTAGTATAATCCCAATAAGGTAGTGCAAACTCCTCATAACCAGAAAGTTTCCTTACAATCTTTTCAAAGTGCCAGATGTATAATCTATGCCATACAAGAAAGTGTAACTTCTCTTTACCGCTAGGTGAGTGTGTGCAATTATCCCAACCATCTTTGATTTGAGATACATTACCGTACCAACTACATAATTGGTTATGATTAATGGTGTCTGGAATCCAGTGCATGGCACCTTGATAGTACCAGCTTAATGGGTTCTCACAAGGTAAGTCACGCATTATTCTTAAGGCTTTATCCATAGCCTCTAAATTCTTTTTACCTTCAGCACTATGTACTTCATATCTCGTGTACTTAGAGTCATCGTTAAACATATTGGCAACTAATCTACCTACCAATACCAATAAAAGACCAGCAAATAATGCAATTAAAAACTTTTTCATACTATTCAAATGTTATTTGGTTTTCGTTAATGTAATTTGTGAAAGCCTGTTCAGCTTCTTCCCTGGTATTCCAAGGGCCACCAGGGATTACTTGATCAAATTCTGTTGGGTCTGTTACCATAAACTGACCACCCATTGTTTCGTAAACAAAACTGTTCACAATTTCTTCTGTAATATTCATCTTTGTAGTTTTTTTATAAAAGTAATAAATTATTTTTAAAAATCAAATTATTTGTATAATCTTTCCAAATAATCGTTGATGTTATCGTAGGACTGATTAAAGTCGTTGTCAACATAGTATTGTCTAAGCTTGTTACAGTTCAAGCTATACTCTCTATCATGACCCAATCTATCTGGGACAAACTCAATTTTAACCTCTTTACCTAACACCTGAGCTATCTTATTTACCAAACCGATGTTTGTGTACTGATTACCTGATCCGATGTTGTAAACGGTATTGATAGCGGTTTCATCAAACATTAAGTCAAGGATAACATCAGCGTTATCGTAAACGTAGATCCACTCTCTGATTTGCATACCATCACCATAAACTGGAACAGGCTCGTCATTTTTAATACAGTTATAAATCTTCGGTAAGAACTTCTCTGGGTTCTGATGTTCACCGTAATTATTACATGTCCTTGTAATCAAGTAAGGTAAACCAAATGTTCTGTGGGCACCCTGAACCAGCATATCAGACGCAGCCTTTGTAGCTGAGTAATATGAACTTGGTTTAAGTGATTCTTCTTCTGTCGCTGAGTGGTTCTCACCAACATCATTCATATCACCATACACCTCATCAGTTGATATGTGAATGAATTTATCTAACTTAGGGTTCTGCCTTGCACACTCAATCATATTAAACGTACCCTCAACGTTTGTTCTAACGAAAGGCCTACCATCTTTGATTGAATTGTCCACGTGTGATTCAGCGGCAAAGTGTACAAGGTAATCGTAATTACCAAGATCCTTAGCTGTCACATCACAGATGTCTTTCTGTAATAAAGTCACATCGTGTTTAATATTATCCATATTACCTGCGTAAGTTAATTTATCCACACAAAGTACATCAACATCGGGAAACTTATCTTTAAGTCTGTTTATAAATGCGGATCCGATGAAGCCCGCACCACCTGTTACTACTACTCGCATATTAATCAATTGTTAAATCGTCAGTGTTTATTTCATTTATAAACCTATATCTTGCGGCCATACCCATATCAAATACTGTTAATAGTTCTTTGACGTTTGTGATACCATAACCAGTATCAACACTTCTACCAGTGGCATCATGTTGTAATTTATATCTTGCGACACCCTTACCAGCTGTTGACATGCTAATATGCATACTTAAACTAGAATTTTGTGTATATTTAGCTTCTACATCCAGTGCTTTCTGGAACAATTCTTTTACAGTCATTATTAATCCTGTTTTTTGTTTATCTCGTCTTGTTGTTTTTTGATTTCACGGTCATGTCTATACGCCATGATGCCAATCGCCATTACTATTACAAGTATAGTTGAGACTGCTACAATTACATCCATATTATTTATTTTTGTTTAAAACTGATTCTTCGTAGTACCTTACCATCAATGAAGCACTGGCGTAATTAACAGCCAAAGGTGTATTGTGTAAGATACAGATTCTAAGTAACATATTTACATCCACCTGATGTGGGTGAGCTTCCAAAGGGTCAATGAAAAATACAACACCATCAATTTGTTTATTGACGATCATTGCCGCTATCTCAGCATCGCCACCCATCGGTCCTGAGTTTAACTTTGTTACGTTAGTTAACCCAGCGTGCTCAACATGTTTACCCGTTGTTCCTGTTGCGAATATGTTGGTATGGTTACCGAAGAACTCCAATCGTTTCATTATGAATGAAACCATATCGGCTTTCTTCCCATCGTGTGCAATAATCGCTATGTTTAATTTTTCCATTACTCTTCTTCGTCAGTAAATTCGTAACCATTCTCATCATAGTCATATTCCGCACAAGGATAAGGCCTACCTCTTTCATCCAAGTATTGCCAATATCCATCATCTTCCTTGGTAATTTTGTCAACATGTTCATCCCCAGGATGTTCAACCCAAGCCCAATCAACACCTTCAACACCTTCGGGTAAATCTATAGGTAATCCCTCTTGTTCTTTACCGTAACGCCAATTGCATGAACACCCGATTTTATTATCGGGTTCCATCACGCAATCATCACAATGAAATGGGTTTGCATTACCAGCGTAACCTGGCATATACATCCAAACGGCTTTTTTACCGCAATCACATTTGTGGTACTTCCCCATTATTTTAAGTCTTTTAGTTTCATCAATACCTCAACCAATGTTACAGTATCTTTTTCACAGTAGTCTGTAATACCATCAATATCTTTTTTGGTCCAGAATGCTTCATGAACTTTATTACCTGTAACTTCCATGTTCTTTGGTGATTCAATACCAAGGCTGATACACATCAACTCCAACGTACCCAATGAACCGAAAGCACCGCACGCCCAAATCTCTTTGGTGTCAATAACTTTCATGTCCCATGGTTTTGTGTCGTAAGTTGGTAAAATCTTTGGTAAAGACATACCGTTGATGATCATGCGTTTCTCAAGCATCGGGATATCAAACCCTTTGATGTTGTGACCACATAAGGTATAACCCTTTGCATGCACACGATCCATAATATCTTTCGCACCTTCAAGAATTGTTTTTTCATCTTCTCCTGAGAATGATTGAACTCTCACCTCACCAGCAACCATGAACGCAAAACTAATACAAACAATTTTAGCGAACTCAGGTGTCAACGCTGCTTTGTTAACAAACAATTGATCAACTGTACTTTCAGCTTCCTCTGAATATTTCTTCTGGAAATAATCCAAGTAATTGTTAAATTGGAAAGCCAAAGCTTTATTTGACTTCTGTAATTTTTTGTAGGTAGCATCGCAACCCACGGTTTCGATATCCATGAAAAGGATTTTGTCTAATGGTGTATTTATCATTTTATTAAATTTTTATAATAATAGTTAATAGTTTTTACAAAACCAAATTTTATTATCTTTTTAATGTGATTATTGCGAAATAATAATCTTCATCATATTCGACATCTATGTCAGAGTTTT
>JACCDW011491666.1_pt1 | contig 14187 bp, 8 predicted proteins | sample 7449781 | NCBI WGS metagenome assembly JACCDW01 (sample SAMN15323449, study PRJNA562643) | freshwater metagenome | isolation source: river surface water | place: USA:Blue River Watershed | collected 2017-08-18 | reverse complement strand
TTTCCTGGTCATCACTGTGGTGAATTGTCAGATTGCGAAGCTGCTGCAGACTTGGGTTCTCGGATCGAATCTTGTTGAGAAGTTCGATTCTGGGAGCTAGCGAGTTACCGGCTTTTTCCGCTGCCTCAAAGTCACGGAATTTGTATTCGTACTTCTCGTTATCGATGTTCTCTTCAGCCCCTGGTCTGGCCACTGACTCATATAGCTCAAATCCTGAATACATGCCCCAGGTTGCCCCAGCCGTTGCGGCGATTGTGGCACGGATCTTGAAGGCTGGCTTGCCGCCAAACTGCAGGTATTCGGTGAGGATGTCTGGGGTATTTACCCAAAGTGCCGGCCTGAAGAAATCGGCTGAGTCTTGGCTCAACTCACCAAGATAGGAGGCGAGCTCATCCTTGTGGTTTCGCCAGGCGAAGTAGCAGTAGGACTGCTGGAATCCGGCCTTACCCAGCGCATGCATCATCGCCGGTCTGGTAAACGCCTCAGCGAGGAATATCACCTCTGGGTTTTTGCGATTCACTTCGGCAATAAGCCTTTGCCAGAAAGACACTGGCTTGGTGTGGGGGTTGTCCACTCGGAAGATAAGCACTCCGAAGGAAATCCACTTTCTTACTACCCGCAGCACCTCTTGGTAAATGCCTTCAGGGTCATTGTCAAAGTTGATCGGATAGATGTCCTGATACTTCTTTGGAGGATTCTCGGCATAGGCAATACTGCCGTCAGCCCGGGTTGTGAACCATTCGGGATTTGTCTTCACCCAGGGATGGTCGGGAGAGGCCTGAAGCGCCAGGTCCATGGCGATCTCGATGCCGAGTTTGTTGGCAGCCTTCACAAAATCCTTGAAGTCTTTCTCGGAACCCAGATCTGGGTGAATGGTGTCGTGACCGCCCGCGGTATTGCCAATCGCCCAGGGAGAGCCTGGCTCCTCGGGGCCTGCGTTTAGGGTGTTGTTTTTGCCCTTTTTGTGTGCGGTGCCAATTGGGTGAACCGGTGGCAGGTATAAAACTTCAAATCCCATTCGCTTGACGCGGTCCAGCGACTTGGTTGCGGTTTTGAAGGTGCCGGATTTGACCTTGCCAGTTTTGTCTTTGGTTGCACCTTCGCTTCTTGGGAAAAACTCATACCAACTTCCAGACCCCGCTAGCTTGCGCTCGCAAAGCACGACCCTGGGCTCGGTGAGGGTTTCAAGGTTTCTCAGTGGAGTCTGCTCCGCAAGTTCAGTTAGCCCAGCCTTCAGTGCTTTAGCAAATGACTCATCTGGACTGCCTGCCAAAAGGTCACTGGCAAATGCCAGTAGCTGTTTCTTCTGTTTTGAGTATTGCTCAGCCATTCTGGAAAGTAGGCGCTGTCCCTCGAGCATCATCAGCTGCTGGTCAATGCCAGCCTTGAGCTTAACCTCGGTGTTGTAAAGCCAGGTGTGGTACTCGTCATCCCAGGCCGAAATCTGATAGCTGTATTCGCCTAGCTCGGTGAGTTGAACTTTTGTGAGCCACTGGTCCATACCTGGTCGGCCTGGCTGCATTTTGAGTCGCTGAGTTTTACCCTTTGGGTCGGTTAGCAGAAGCTCAACTGCTATTTGGTCGTGACCCTCGCGGAAGGCAATGGCACCAAACTCGATTACCTCTGATTGAAAGGCCTTTGCGGGGAACTTGCCACCGTCAACTTCAGGCCAGGTTCTAGTGATCGGAATGCGCCCAATGGCGAAAGATTTGCTCTCCACTCTCACAATTTAGTAAGCGTGAGCCGAAACCGCTTGCAAATTGACTAAATGGTTATCGAACCAAGAACAGCTGCATGCTAGATTCAACCATTCTGAGCTTGCTTCCGGGGTTGAGCAGGATTGTTCGTTTTGGTGGCAGCTCCAGCGCGCTGTCCCACAAAAGTTCCAGCGACCCCATGCCCTCGCGCCTAGGCAAGGTTACGTTCTTGACTTGCTCCTGACCGTTTATCACCAGCAGCAAACCCTGCTTTGAACCATCGTTCATCAGGTGATAGCTCAGTCTCTGGAGCGTTCTTCGCTCCGGGTTGTGCCAGTCGTCCACACTCATCTCATCGCCGCGAACGGAGAACCAAAGGGTTTGGTCGTGCTCTGGGGTTGGTTCTTGAGTGTGACTGAAGCCTCTTGGTCGTAGCGCCGGATAGTGCTTTCTGAGGGCAATCAGGTGAGCAACGGTTACCTCAAAGTCGCTCCGGTGCGAATTCGGATCCCAGTTTTGCCACGTGATCACATTGTCCTGGCAGTAGGCATTGTTATTCCCACCCTGGCTCTTCAGGCGCTCATCACCCGCGGTGATCATTGGCACCCCGGAGGAAAGAAGTAGTGTGCCGATTAGGTTTCTTGCAGCCTTGCGCCTGGCAAAGTTAATTGAAGGGTTTGGGGTTTCGCCCTCAAAGCCGTGGTTGAAGCTGAGGTTGTTGTTAGCGCCATCTCGGTTACCCTCGCCATTTGCGCTGTTGTGCTTGACGTTGTGTGAAACCAGGTCCCAGAGCGTGAAGCCATCGTGAGCGGTTACGAAGTTGATGCTGCCAAGCGGGGATCCGTCACCCATCAGGTCCTGGCTACCTGAGATTCGTCCGGCAAGCTCTTGGACTCCGTTGTGGTGGTGACCATTGTTTCTCGCCTGAGCGATGTCACTGAGCCAGAACTTACGAACCGAGTCTCGGAATCGGTCGTTCCACTCCGGAAAGCCAACCGGGAAGTTACCGGTTTGCCAGCCACCCATGCCAACATCCCAGGGCTCCATAATCAATTTGGCCTGCGAAATCACCGAATCCTGCTGCATTGCCTGCAGCAGCGGATGCTGTGGGTTGAAGTGATTGTTCTCATCTCTAGCCATGGTGGCCGCAAGGTCGAAGCGATAACCGTCAATCTGGAGCTCTTCGGTCCAGTAGCGAAGTGAGTCGAGCGTGAGTTTTTGGACGATTGGGTTTCCAAAGTTCAAGCTGTTGCCGCAGCCAGTGGTGTCTTGATAGTTGCCGTGATCGTCCTGGCGGTAGTAGCCGGAGTTATCGAGTCCTCGATAGGAATATGTCAGCCCCTTGTGACCACCCTCTGCGGTGTGGTTATAGACCACGTCCATGATCACTTCAATACCCGCGCTGTGCAGCTCACGGATAGCAGTTTTCAGCTCGCGGAGAATGGCATCTGGACCCTGAGCTCTGGTGCTCTCTGCCGCATAGCGCATGTGCGGTGTGAAGAAGTTGATGGTGTTGTAACCCCAGTAGTTGATAAGTCCGAGGTTGATAAGTCTTGGCTCTGAGATCAGGGCTTGAATCGGGAGCAGTTCAACGGCCGTAATACCAAGCTTGGTTAGGTAATCGATGGTTGCAGGATGACCAAGGGCTGCGTAGGACCCGCGCATTGATTCCGGAATCGCTGGGTTCAGACGTGTGAGTCCTCGAACATGGGTCTCGTAGATCACACTTTCGCTCAGGCCAGTGCCGGGCTTAGTAACGCCCTCCCAGTCAAATGAGGTGTCGACAGCAACACAGTGATAGTCCTTGGGGCTCTCGCGCACCAAACCCTTGGCATATGGATCGAGTAGGTTTCGCTCGGGCTGAAAGGCGTGTCTTGGACCCTCGGGTCCTTTCGCACGCAAAACGTACTTCATACCCATGTGTAGCCGGTCGTCACCGATGGTGAATACACCGTTATCGGAGCGCTCTAGAGCTATTTCGTGCAGTGATTCCTGTGTGTTCTCGGGATTGAGAATGTGCAGCGAGATTTCCTCGGCACTTCCCGACCAAACGCTAAAAACACCGCCGCCATCCAGCAGGGTTAGACCCAGCCTCGCAGCCTCGGTGGTGGTTTGGTTATCAAGCATGGAAACCCAAACCTATCTACAAAAATGGCTATCCGTGCGACAATTGGCCCACTGTTATGAGAGTTTTTCTTGATCACGCATCAACAACTCCGGTTCGCCCCGAGGCAATCGAGGCGCTGACTAACTCGCTGTCCCTGGTTGGGAATCCCTCCTCGGTTCATGCCTCTGGTCAAAGTGTTAGAGCTGTTTTAGAAGATGCGAGAGATCAACTAGCCAGGGTCGCGGGGGCGGACCGAAATGAAGTTGTCTTTCTCTCCGGTGGCACCGAAGCAAACAATCATGCAATCAAAGGTCTCTACTGGGCTTCGGGAAAAAAGCTCATCGTCAGCTCGCCAACCGAGCACCATGCAGTTTTGGATGCAGTGCTCTGGCTCGAAAAAGAGCAGGGTGCGGAGGTCATTTGGCTCGATGTTGCCCAAAACGGCCAGGTTGATCTTGAACAACTGAAGTCGCTGGTGCAGACCAGGGGAGACGAGATTGCCCTAATCACCTTGATGTGGGTAAACAACGAGACTGGTGTAGTGACCGACATGGGAGAGGTTGTGAGGATTGCGGGCGCTATCCCGGTGCACTCTGACGCGGTTGCCGCCTTTGGCTCAATCCCGATTAACTTCAAGAACTCGGGCCTTGCCTCCATGGCAATCTCGGGTCACAAGTTCGGAGCTCCTATCGGTGTAGGTGCCCTGTTTGTTTCCAGAAAGCAAAAACCAATCCCTCTGATTCACGGTGGTAGCCAGGAGCGCAGTCTCAGATCTGGAACCATGAGCTACCCGCTTGCAGCATCTTTGGCCGCAGCTTCAGAGGCTGCCGAGGGAGACAGAGAGCTTCGAGAGGAAAGGCTCTCTGGGCTTCGCGATCAGCTTGAGAACCTAGTCTTCTCAGCTTTTCCCGAGGTAATTCGAACAGCCGGTGACTCACCAAGAGTGGCCCATAACTCAAATCTAATTTTCCCGGGTGCTCAGAGCGACTCACTGCTGTTCTTGCTCGACCAACAAGGCATTAGCGCATCTAGTGGCAGTGCCTGCACCGCCGGGGTATTGGCTCCCTCACACGTATTGGTTGGGATGGGTTATCCAAACGAATTGGCGGACTGCGCGATTCGAATCACGCTTGGCCACACCACAACCGAACAGGACATTTTGGCCTTTGTTGAAGCCATCAAGATTTGCTACCCAATCGCCTTGCGCGATGGCGCAAATCAAAAGGCAATTTAGACTTTCACGGTGAAAGTTTTAGCGGCAATGAGCGGCGGAGTTGACTCCGCTGTTGCTGCTGCTCGCGCCGTTGAGGCGGGGCACGAGGTGGTGGGCGTTCACCTGGCACTATCTCGAATGCCGGGAACCCTTCGCACCGGTTCTCGCGGCTGCTGCACCATCGAGGATTCGATGGATGCCCAGCGGGCCGCGAACAAGCTGGGCATCCCGTTTTACGTTTGGGATTTCTCGGAGCGCTTCAAGCTGGATGTGGTTGACGACTTTGTTGCCGAGTATCAGGCGGGTAGAACGCCAAACCCATGCATGCGTTGCAATGAGCGCATAAAGTTCGCGGCACTTTTGGAAAAGGGTCTCGCCCTAGGCTTTGATGCCGTCTGCACCGGCCACTACGCCTCGATCATGGAGGATTCCGAGGGCAACCTAGAGCTGCACCGCTCACTCGCCATGGCCAAGGACCAGAGCTATGTGCTGGGTGTGTTGACTCAGGAGCAACTTCGCCACTCGATGTTCCCGCTCGGAGCGACAGCATCTAAAGACTTAATCAGACAAGAAGCAAATGAGCGCGGCTTGAGTGTTGCGAATAAGCCGGACAGCTACGACATTTGCTTCATCCCGGAGGGTGACACCAGGGAGTGGCTCAAGGAGTTTGTTCCGTCTGAGCCAGGAGTGATTCTGGATCACGAGGGAAACCGGGTTGGCACTCACGATGGACATGTTGGCTTCACGATTGGTCAGCGCAAGGGCCTTCACCTTGGTCGTCCGGCTAAAGATGGCAAGCCCCGCTACGTTCTTGAGATCAGGCCAAAAACCAAGGAGGTAATTGTTGGTCCTGAGGAAGCTTTACAAATCGTCGAACTGGCAGGTTCTAGGTATTCCTGGTGTGGGTTAGCGCCTTCGAATCCAGAGCAGTTTTTCGACTGTGAGGTTCAGGTTCGAGCCCATGGTGACACCGTTCCAGCCCAAGCTGCACTGGTAGATGGTGAGTTGGTGATTCGCTTAGTTGAGCCACTTTATGGCGTAGCTCCTGGCCAGACAGCAGTTCTCTACCTGGGTATGCGAGTTTTGGGTCAGACTACCATCGACAGAACCAAGTCTGCGGTGCCATTGAATGTCTGAGCAAAGACTTGAGGAACTACGCAAGCTCGTCACTTATTACCGCGATGCTTACTACCAGGAGAATCAATCACTGGTCTCTGACGCCGAGTATGACCAGCTGGAAAGAGAACTCAAAACACTTGAAGAGCAGTACGGTGTCGATTCTGCACTGACGCTCCAGGTAGGTGGAAAGGCCAGCGAGGTCTTCGCACCGGTAAAACACCTCACTCCGATGATGTCGCTGGATAACGCTTTCAGCGAAGAGGAATTTCTGTCGTGGTCGCAACGAGCAGGTGGCGGTCCGTTTCTATGTGAGCCAAAGATTGATGGTCTTGCCCTATCCATTACTTACGAAAACGGGGTTCTGGTCAAGGCAGCAACCCGTGGTGATGGGGAAACCGGTGAGGACGTAACCCAAAATGTGCTCACGATCGCGGGTGTGCCACACGTACTGCAGGGCTCAAACCACCCGGAGCTAATCGAGATTAGGGGAGAGGTTTACTTTCCCCTTAAGGCCTTCGAGCAGCTGAATGCAGAACTGGTAGCAGCCGGAAAACCGCCTTTTGCGAACCCTAGAAATTCGGCATCAGGTTCGCTACGACAAAAAGACCCGGCGGTTACCGCCTCGAGGCCACTTCGGATGTTGGTGCACGGCTTTGGCAGGTTTGAGGGTCTCAAGACGCAGTCTGAGGTGTACAAGCTCCTAAGCGACTGGGGACTCCCCACCACCTCGCAATTCAGGGTGGTTGCGGATGAGGCAGAAGCTTTCAGATTCATCACAGAGCTCAACACAAAGCGTCACGACCTTGAGCACGAGATCGATGGTGTTGTGGTCAAGGTTGATGAGCTTGCACGACAGCGAGAACTCGGTGCCACCTCAAGAGCACCGCGCTGGGCAATCGCATACAAGTATCCGCCTGAGCAGGTGAATACCAAGCTTTTAGACATCAAAGTTTCGATTGGTAGAACCGGACGCGCCACCCCTTTTGCTGTGCTCGCTCCGGTGAAGGTCGCTGGTTCTGAAGTCGAGTTTGCAACCCTACACAACCAAGATCAGGTTAAGGCTAAAGGGATCTTGATTGGTGACACGGTAGTGCTGCGAAAGGCAGGCGATGTCATCCCAGAGATCCTCGGACCTGTTGTTGCGCTTCGTGACGGTCATGAGACCGAGTTTGTAATGCCTACAAACTGTCCAGAGTGTGATTCTCTGCTAGCCCCAGCTCAAGAGGGTGATGTTGATCTTCGCTGCCCGAACTCAGAAAGTTGCCCAGCGCAGCTTCGAGAGCGAATCGCCTACATCGGATCGAGAGCTGCACTGGACATCGAAGCGCTTGGATATGTCAGCGCAACCGCTTTGACCCAGCCCCTTGAACCTGCAGAACCTCCGATTCGCAGTGAAGCCGATCTGTTTGACCTCTCTCTCGAGAAATTGCTTCCGATTCGGGCTTACGTTCTCGACCCCGACACCGGGCTTCCAAAGCACGATGCTGAAGGAAACCCAAAGATTGTCGACTTCTTCAGAAAAAAGGATGGTTCGCCAGCTGAGGTGGCGATCAAGCTATTAGCCAACTTAGAAGAGGCAAAGTCCCGAGAGCTGTGGAAAATTCTTACCTCGCTGTCTATTCGTCACGTCGGTCCGGTTGCCGCCAGAGCGCTCTGTAATCAATTTGGTTCCATTGAGAAAATTCTGACTGCCTCCGAGGAGGAACTCTCGGCAGTCGAGGGCGTTGGCCCCACACTCGCTCGCTCAATCAAGGATTGGTACTCAGAGGATTGGCACAAACGAATCATCGATCGTTGGAAAGCTGCTGGTGTGCAGCTCGAGATTGCCGATTTCGCAGGGCCAGTTACCAACGATGGCATCTTTAGCGGTATGACCATCGTTGTCACCGGAACCATGGAGACCATGACTCGCGAAGAAGCCGAGGCAAAGGTTATCGCCCAGGGCGGCAAAGCCGGTTCATCGGTGTCGAAAAAGACCAGTTTTGTAGTTGCTGGTCCCGGGGCTGGTTCAAAGCTCTCGAAGGCCCAAGATCTGGGAGTTGAGGTTATCGATGAACAGACCTTTATCGCCCGCCTAGGCGCATAAAGAAACTAGACTTAGGGCATTCGCCAACTTCGAATTGAGCTGATGCATGTCTGAAATAACCCCAGATACCGTTAGGCACCTAGCCTCGCTAGCCAGAATCCTGGTGACGGACGAGGAGGTGGAGAAGCTAGCCGATGAACTCGCGGTGATTGTTGACTCCGTTGCCGCTGTGAACAAGGCAGTATCTGCCGATGTTGTTGCCACCTCACACCCAATCCCAATGGCAAATGTTTTCCGTGAGGATGTGGTTACACCTTCGCTGACTCAGGCAGAAGCACTTTCTAGTGCACCTGACAGTGCTGAGGGTCGTTTCCGCGTTGCTGCAATCTTGGACGAGGAGTAAATCGTGTCTGAACTTGTTTTCCGTCCAGCTTCAGAATTGGCAGCACTGATTGCCAAAAAAGAGGTCTCTTCGGTTGAGGTGACCAAGGCCTTTTTTGATCGCTCAGAGCAGCTCAATGCTGTAACTAACTCCTACCTACACCTCAACCGCGAGCTCGCAATTGCTGCTGCCACCAAGGCGGATGCTGACCTGGCAGCGGGCAAGGCGACATCAGTGCTTCACGGTGTGCCAATTGCGGTCAAGGACAACCTGACCACCACAGATGCACCAACCACTTCTGGATCGAAAATCCTCGAGGGTTGGGTTCCGCAGTATGACGCAACCGTTGTTAGCAAGCTTCGTCAGGCGGCGATGCCTATCTTGGGTAAGACCAACCTCGATGAATTTGCGATGGGCTCCTCTACGGAATACTCAGCATTTGGTCCATCCAAGAACCCTTGGGATTTGGAGCGAATCCCTGGGGGATCAGGTGGAGGCTCCTCATCGGCAGTTTCCGCTCACCTGGCTCCAGTTGCAATCGGTTCTGACACCGGTGGCTCGATCCGTTTCCCTGCAGCTGTCACCGGATCGGTTGGTGCCAAGCCAACCTACGGCGCAGTTTCCCGCTACGGACTTATCGCCCTGGCATCATCCCTGGACCAGATTGGTCCGGTTGCGAATAACGTGCTAGACACGGCGCTATTGCAGGATGTTATCTCTGGTCACGACCCAATGGATTCCACCTCGCTGCCCTCATCGCTTGGCTCCATGGCAGAAGCAGTCCGCACTGCCGATCCAAAGGGTTTGAAAGTTGGAGTAGTAAAGCAACTTTCTTCCGATGGTTTCCAGCCCGGAGTGAAAGAGCTCTTCGAGGACACCATCGCCAAATTGGTTTCTGAGGGTGTCGAGGTCGTTGAGGTTGACTGCCCAAGTTTCGAGTATGCAGTTGCCGCCTACTACCTGATTCTTCCTGCGGAGGCATCATCAAACCTTGCGAAATTCGACTCGGTTCGCTTCGGTCTAAGGGTTACTCCAGACGGCAACCCGACTATCGAGCGAGTCATGGCAGCTACCCGCGAGGCTGGATTTGGTCCAGAGGTAAAGCGCAGAATCATTCTTGGCACCTACGCGCTTTCCTCCGGCTACTACGACGCCTACTACGGCTCGGCCCAGAAGGTTAGAACCCTTATCCAGCAGGATCTCAATGCCGCCTTCCAAAAGGTTGATGTTCTGCTCACACCTACCGCTCCAACCACAGCATTCAAGATCGGTGAGAAGGTTAATGACCCGCTGGCGATGTATCTAAACGACATTGCAACCATCCCCGCTAACCTTGCGGGCATCCCAGGTATGTCGGTGCCAAACGGTTTGGCTCGTGAGGATGGTCTGCCGTCTGGCGTGCAGATCCTGGCACCTCAGATGCAGGATGCCTTGATGTACCGAGTCGGAGCAATCATCGAGAAGCTTTACCTGGCTCAGTGGGGAGCACCGTTACTGAGCAAGGCACCAAAGTTGGAGGCAAACTAATGGCTAAAGACAATCTGCTTTCCTACGAAGCTGCCCTCGAAAAGTACGAGGTTGTGATTGGACTCGAGGTTCACGTTGAGCTGAACACCAAGACCAAGATGTTCTGCGGATGTGCCAATGAATTTGGTTCCGAACCAAACACCAACGTCTGTCCGGTTTGCCTAGGGTTGCCGGGCTCACTTCCTGCTGTCAACAAGAAGGCTGTTGAGTCATCAATGGCAATCGGTCTTGCGCTTGGTTGCAAGATCGCACCAACTGGTCGTTTTGCTCGTAAGAACTACTTCTACCCAGACCTTTCGAAGAACTTCCAAACCTCCCAGTACGATGAGCCAATTGCCTTTGATGGTGCCATCACGATCGAACTCGAGACCGGTGAAACCTTCGATGTCCTAATCGAGCGTGCTCACATGGAAGAGGATGCTGGCAAACTCACTCACGTCGGTGGCTCAACCGGTCGTATTCAGGGAGCGGAATACTCACTGGTTGATTACAACCGAGCCGGTGTCCCGCTTGTTGAAATTGTCACCAAGCCAATCTTTGGTGCAGGGGACAAGGCGCCTGAATTAGCAGCTGCTTATGTTCACGCGATCCGCGACATCGTAAAGAGCATGAACGTTTCGGACGCCAAGATGGAGCGTGGAAACGTTCGTTGCGACGCTAACGTTTCACTTCGCCCAAAGGGTGAAACCAAGCTTGGAACCAGAACCGAAACCAAGAATGTCAACTCGTTGCGCTCAATTGAAAACGCAGTTCGCTATGAGATCCAGCGCCAGGCATACATCCTTTCCCAAGGTGGCAGCATTACTCAGGAGACCAGGCACTGGCACGAGGACCGCGGCTACACCTCAGCGGGAAGGCCGAAGTCTGATGCTGATGATTACCGCTACTTCCCAGAGCCAGACCTGGTTCCAGTCCAGCCAGATGCTGCATGGATTGAAGCAATTCGTGCAGCGCTTCCAGAGAATCCGGCAGCTCGCAGAAAGCGACTGCAGGCAGCCTGGGGCTTTAGTGATCTTGAGTTCAGGGATGTTGTTAACTCGGATCTTCTGGACCAAGTTGAGGCAACAGTCGCTGCTGGCGCAACTCCGCAGGCGGCAAGGAAGTGGTGGACCGGTGAGCTTGCTCGTCTGGCAAATGCGTCAGATGGTGACATAACCACCTTGGCAATCACCCCGCTGCAGGTCGCAACCATTCAGAAGCTGATTGACTCCGGCGAGCTGACCGATCGACTAGCTCGTGAGGTGGTCGCCGGTGTCCTTGCTGGTGAGGGCGAGCCCGAGGTGGTTATTGAAAAGCGAGGCCTAAAGGTTGTCACCGACGAAGGTGCTCTCATCGCGGCAATCGACGAGGCGCTGGCTAAGCAGCCAGATGTCCTGGAGAAGATTCGCGAGGGTAAGGTTCAGGCTGCCGGTGCTGTTATTGGTGCGGTAATGCAGGCGATGAAGGGCCAGGCCGATGCGGCCAGAGTTCGTGAGCTGATCCTTGAAAGGGCAGGCTCCTAGAAACAGAAAAACCCCGGTTTACCGGGGGTTTTTCTTTGGGGTGAGTAACGGGACTTGAACCCGCGGCCCCCTGGACCACAACCAGGTGCTCTACCAGCTGAGCTATACCCACCATCGCCTCTTGCGAAGCCGTTAGATTCTATCAGCGCTTAGTGATTCGGCCGCAACCTTTGCCGCATCGGAGTCTGGCCCAGGTGCTTCGACGAGAACAGTCTTGCGGTAGTAGCGAAGCTCTTGAATCGACTCTTTGATATCTGCAAGCGCTCGGTGGTTACCGGTCTTTTTCGGGAGCTGGAAGTAAACCCTTGGATACCAACGTCTGGTGAGCTCCTTGATAGAACTCACATCGATGTTGCGATAGTGAAGGTATTTGTCAAGCTGTGGCATGTGGCGGTTGATGAACATCCGGTCGGTACCAATGCTGTTTCCCGCCAGGGGAGCGCTACGCTCGCTAGTCACCCAACGCTTTATGTAGTCAAGCACCTGAACCTGCGCGGTCTCGACCGAGACGCCATTAGCTAGCTCATTGATCAGACCCGAATCGGTGTGCATCTGAGTCACAAACTCACCCATGTTGGCAAGCGCTGGGGCCGATGGCTTGATGACAATCTGTAGTCCAGGATCGACCTGATTTAGCTCACCGTCTGTTACCACCACAGCGATCTCACAGAGCTCGTCCTTTTCAAGATCGAGTCCTGTCATCTCGCAGTCAACCCAGACTATGTAGTCAGCCATGATTAGTCGTCCGAGTGCCTTGACTGCTTCGCGGCCTTCTTCTGAGCCTTGAGTTCTGCCTTCTCGCGCTTCTTAGCCTCACGCAGCTCCTTCTTAGAAGGTGCTGCTGGGGCTTCGGCCACAAACTCCGGCAACTCAGGCTCCTGAATGGCTGCGATTGGAGCTGTGTCTGTGCTCTGCTCACTCCACTTCATGGTTGCCTCGGTGTCGAGTTCAATGTTTTGTTCATCGATAGACCAGGCAAGAGTTGGGGCCTGGGTCTCAGGAACCGGAGTAAATTCCTCAGAAACTAGTTCCTTGGCAATCTCAGCTTCCCAGTCGACTACCTCAGCCTTATTAGGCTCCTGCTTACTGGACTCCTCGTTTTTGTCGGCCTTCTCTGAGTCATCTGAGGTTGAAACTTCCTCGACCGCTGGAGCAGCAACTACCACTGGCGCGGCAGGCGGCTGCGCTGGGGTAGCAGGTTGAGAGTCCGCGATGACTGCAACCGGCTCAGTCTTGGGGGAGGACTTTGCTAGCTTCTTATCCGCCTTCTTCTGAGCCTTGCCAGCTTTTCGCTGCAGTCTGAGCTCCTTGCGCTCCTTTCGACCCTCAACCAGCCAGTAGAGAACTGGTACGAGGATCAAGGTAAGGATGGTCGAGGAGAACAGACCACCAATCACCACAATCGCGAGTGGCTTAGAGATGAACCCGGACTCTCCAGTTAGACCGAGCGCCATTGGGAACAGGGCAAAGATCGTGGCCAGCGCTGTCATCAGAATCGGACGAAGGCGCTGCCTTGCTCCGGTGATCAGAGCGTCACGAACACCCTTGCCTGACTTTCGGTACTGGTTCACCAGGTCAATCAAAACAATCGCGTTGGTTACCACGATTCCGATCAACATCAGCATTCCAATTAGCGCTGGGACACCCAGTGCAGTGTCGGTGATCAAGAGCAGACCAAGGGCACCGGTAGCCGCGAATGGAATCGAGACCAAAAGCAACAGTGGCTGAATAAGCGAACCAAAGGTCGCAACCATCACGATGTAAACGATTGCCACCGCCGCTAAAAGCGCAAGTCCAAGCTGCGAGAAGGACTCAGCCTGATCCGCTGCCGCTCCACCGATGCTGGCCTCTGCACCCGCTGGTAGGTCGACCGTTGCCAACTTCTCAGTGACCGCGGTTGAGATTGCACCCAGGTCATCACCCTCAGGAGTAAGAGAAACGACCGCGGTTCGGTTACCACGTTCCGAGGTGATGGAGGTTGGTTTCAGAACTTCCGTCACTGTTGCGATGGAGTCAAGTCGAACCACACCCTGGAATGTTGGGATGCCAAGCGCCTTGATCTCATCAATCGATTCCGGAGCATTTTGGCCCTCGATGTAAACATCGGCTTCCTGACCCTCAATGGTTAGTGTTCCGAGTGCACTTGGGCGAAGCTGGGCCGCTACGATGCCAGACACTTGAGTTTCGGTGAGTAGGTATCGAGCTGCACGCGAGCGGTTGACGATTACCTCGAGCACACGCTCGTCAGCCTCGAGAGTGGTGGTTACCGAGCTAACGTTCTCGATGCCTGACATGGTGTCAGAGATCGAATCAACAGCTTCCTGTAGGTCCTCTGCGCTGGTAGCCAAAACCTTCACATCGATGGTTTCGCTGGAACCAAAGCCGCCACCGGTGGATACGGTGATTTGCGAATCTGCAGGCGCCTCAAGCTTTAGCACCTGAGCCTTAATGGCCTCAGTGTCGGCATCTTCGTCTGCGATCACTGTAAAGCGAATGCCATCTGCGGCAGCTCCGAAGGCGACTCGACCATCGAGCGCTGAACCAACTGTGGTTTGCACCACGTCAACACCATCGATGCCAAGAATCTCGCCCTCGAGATCAACAGCTGCCGATT
>JACCDW010172491.1_pt1 | contig 14188 bp, 10 predicted proteins | sample 7449781 | NCBI WGS metagenome assembly JACCDW01 (sample SAMN15323449, study PRJNA562643) | freshwater metagenome | isolation source: river surface water | place: USA:Blue River Watershed | collected 2017-08-18 | reverse complement strand
CGATGGCGGCGGCGAAGAGCGCGCCGAACTCCGCCCGCTTCTTCTCACCCATGCCGGTGATGCCTTGCATGGCGGCGAGTGAGGTCGGGTAGGCGCGCGCCATCTGACGGAGTGTGGTGTCGCCGAACACCACGTAGGCCGGAACCTTGCGCTCGTCCGCGAGCCGCTTGCGCAGGGTGCGCAGGCGCTCGAACAGGATTTCGTCGCAGGCGATCTCGCCCTCGCGGCGGGTCGTGCGCCGCGCCTTGGGCAGCTCCATCGGCTTGGTCAGCGTGATCGGACTGCGCGAACGCAGGGCCTCCATGCCCTCGTTGGTCAGCTGGATGACCGGGAATTCGCCCTCGCTCAGCGTCAGGAAGCCAAGCCGGAGCAGTTCGCGACCGATCGCGGTCCACGTCTGCCGGGGCAGGTCGCGGCCGATCCCAAAGGTCGAGAGCTGCTCGTGCTGCCAGCGGCGGATCTTGTCGGTGTCCGCGCCGGTCAGGACCTCGGCCAGATGGTTGAGCCCGACCCCAAAACCGCTGGCCTGACGGATGCGGTAGACACAGGAGAGCAGTTTTTGGGCAACGACGGTGCCGTCGTAGGTCTCGCGGGGCTCCAGGCAGTTGTCGCAGGCTCCGCAGGAGCTGACGGGGAAGTCCTCGCCGAAGTAGGCCAGCAGTTCCTGCCGGCGGCAGCCCGCGGACTCGGCGTAGTGCACGATCTGGCGCAGCTGCGAGCGGGCGACCTGCTGCTCGTGCGGGTCCGTGATCTCGTCGAGGAAGTGGGTCTGTTTGGCGATGTCGCCCGGGCTGAAGAGCAGCAGGCAGTCGCCGGGCAGGCCGTCGCGACCGGCGCGGCCGGTTTCCTGGTAATAACCCTCGATGTTCTTCGGCAGATCGTAGTGCACGACCCAGCGGACGTTGGGCTTGTTGATGCCCATGCCGAAGGCGATCGTGGCGCAGATGATGCGGACCTCGTCGCGGAGGAATAGCTCCTGGTTGCGGGCCCGCTCCTCGGGTTCGAGTCCGGCATGGTAGGGTCGGGCCAGGTAGCCGCGGCCGGCGAGTCCCTCTGCCACGGTCTCGGTGGCGGCGCGTGAGGCGCAGTAGACGATCCCGCTCTCGTCGGACCGCGTCCGCAGGAACTCGAGCAGCTGCCGCAGCGGCTGGTCCTTGGGCAGGACGCGGTAGGTGAGGTTGGGGCGGTTGAAACTCGCGACGAAGACCGCCGGGTCGCGCAGCCGCAGGTGTTCGATGATGTCCACCCGAACCCGCTCCGTGGCCGTCGCCGTGAGCGCCATGAACGGTACGTCCGGCAGCAGGTCGCGCAGCTTGGAGAGCTGGCGGTACTCCGGCCGGAAGTCATGGCCCCATTCCGAGACGCAGTGCGCCTCGTCGATCGCGAAGGCCGCGACGTTCCACGAGCGGAGGTTCTCCTGCCAGTTGTCGAGCATCAGCCGTTCCGGTGCGACGTAGACGATGCGCCACTCGCCACGGTGCAGCCCGGCCATGCGGGTGCGGGCCTCGGCGGACGTGAGCGACGAATTCAGGAACGTGGCGGCGACGCCGCTGGCCTGCAGTTGGTCGACTTGGTCCTTCATCAGCGCGATCAGCGGCGACACCACGACGGTGAGCCCGGGCCGAACGAGGGCGGGCAGCTGGAAGCAGAGCGACTTGCCCCCGCCGGTCGGCAGCAGCGCGAAGACGTCCCGGCCTCCAAGGTGCGCCTCGATGATCTCCCGCTGCAACGGCCGGAAGCGGTCGTAGCCGAAGGTGGTGTTCAGGGAGATCAGCAGGGAGTCGGTCACAACGGGGCACCCGATCAGGGGGAATTCCGGCGCGCCGTCGAGCCTCCAGTCGTCGGAAACGGGGCGGCGGGCTTGATCTTGGCTGGATTCCCCGTGAAGTCAGGGTCGTGCCGAGCGTGTACCTAGGCTGTCCGTTGTGGGCGCATGCACCGTGGCGGGGGACGTTCTTCACCCGTACGGCGCGGCGGGAGGACTTTCTTCCCCAGTACGCGTCGGTGTTTTCGACCGCCGAGGGCAATGCGACCTTTTACGGATTGCCGAGCGAGGCGACGGTCGAGCGGTGGGCGGCCGAGGCGCCGGAACACTTTCGCTTCTGCTTCAAGTTTCCCCGGACCATCAGCCATGAGCGGCAACTGGAGGGTGCCGGCGACGAGACGGCCCAGTTCTTAGCCCGCATGGCCCCGCTGGGCAGCCGGCTGGGACCGTTCTTCCTGCAGCTGCACGAGCGCTTCGGGGTCGAGCGCATCCGCACGCTGGAGCGTTTCCTCGACGCATTGCCGGCGGGCTGTCGTTGCGCCGTCGAGGTCCGCGCGCCGGAGTTCTTCGCGGGAGGCCCGGCGGAACATCGGCTGGACGAGCTGCTGCGGGCGCGCCGCGTCGACCGGGTGCTCTTCGACACCGCCGGCCTCTTCGCGGCCAAGGCGGAGGACGAGGCGACGCTCGACGCGCAGCGCAAGAAGCCACGCGTGCCGCGACGGGAGACCGTCACGGCCGCGGCGCCTTTCGTCCGTTTCGTCGGCGACCCCGTGGTCGGGGCCAATGATGCGGCGCTCCAGCGCTGGGCGAAGGCGGTGCGGCGCTGGTGCGACGAGGGGCTGACGCCGTTTGTCTTCCTGCATCACCCCGACGATCTCCACGCCCCGGCGCTGGCCCGCCGCTTCCAGCACTGGCTGCACGTCGAGGACTCCCGCCGGTTTCCGGCCCCGCTCCGCTGGCCGGTCGAGAACGAGCCCGATCCGGAGCGGCAGCTCAGTTTGTTCTAGCGGGCCGACGGTGCGGACGCGGTCTCGAACGAGACGCCCTTCAGCGGGTGCAGGTCGAGCAGGTTGCCGTGCCAGCCGTTGATTCCCGGTCGGCGCAGGTTGTTGCGCACGTAGTAGTAGATGGGCGCGATCGGCAGTTCCTCCGCGAGGATGGCTTCGCAGCGCTGGAACATCGCGTAGCGCTTCGCCGCGCTGGGTTCGCTGCGCGCCGCTTCGACGAGGCGGTCGTACTCGGCGTTCTTCCAGCCGGTCTGGTTGTTGCCGCTGTCGCCCGTCATGATGTCGATGAAGGTGCTCGGATCGAGGTAGTCGCCGACCCACGCAAACCGCGCCACGGCGTAGTCGAGACGGCGCATGGTGTCGGAATAGACCTTTGCCTCCTGGTTGAAGAGCCGCGCGTCGACCCCCAGCTCGGTGCGCCACATCTGTTGGATCGCTTCCGCGATCTGGCGGTGTCCCTCGTTGGTGTTGAAGAGAATCTCAAACGCCGGAAAGCCACGTCCGCCGGGGAAGCCTGCTTCAGCGAGGAGCTGGCGGGCGCGCTCGGGGTCGTGGGGGACGCGGCTCTGGGCGGTGAATCCGGCCGTGTTCGGTGGAGTGAGGCTCTGCGCGGGAGTCTGTCCTCCCTTGGCGACGCGCTCGACGATCCGCTGACGGTCGATCGCGAAGGCCAGCGCCTGCCGGACGCGCACGTCGTTGAAGGGAGGACGCGTCGTGTTGAAGCGGTACACGTACGTGGCGAGGTTCGTTTCCTGGCGCAGCAGCGGGGCGAGCGCGGGGTCGTTTTTGTAGACCGCAATCTTCTCGATCGGGATCGAGGACGTGACGTGGAGCTGGCCCGCCCGAAACATGCGTTCCTCGGCGTCCGTGCTGTCGATCGGGTAGAAGACGACGTCGTTCAGCCAGACCGTGGCGTGGTCCCAGTACGTCGGCGAGCGGCGGACGCGGATCAATTTGTTCGGCACCCACTCGTCGAGGAGGAAGGGGCCATTGCCGACGTAGTTCCCGGGCTTGGTCCACGCGGATCCGCGGGTCGTCTCGCCCCCGAAACGCGTGACCGTATTCGGGTGCAGCGGGTACCACGCGGCATGGCACACCAGCTTGTCGAGGTAAGCCACCGGCTGCGCGAGCGTGAGCACCAGCGTGTGGTCGTCACGCGCCTCCACGCCCACCGCGGCGAAGTCTTTCTCCTTGCCGTTGTAGTAGGCCTCCGCGTTGCGCAGGACGAAGAGCATCGAGGCGTACTCCGCGCCGAGAGCCGGGTTGAGCATGCGTCGGTACGCCCAGGCGAAGTCCTTCGCCGTCACCGGGTCCCCGTTCGACCAGCGCGCGTCGCGGCGCAAATGAAACGTCCATGTACGCTGATCGGCGGAAATCTCCCAACGCTCCGCGGTCGCCGGGACGGCCTCGCAGGTCTCCGGGTGGTACTGGGCCAGGCCTTCCATCAGCGCCATGATGATGTTGAAGGTCTGCTGGCTGTCGGCGATCTGCGGGTCGAGGTCGTTCGGCTCCGACAGATTTCCCAGCAGGAGCGTACGCGAGGCGGTCGCGGCCTCGACTGCGCTCTCACGCGGGCGGCAGCCGTTCAGGAGCAGGGCCAGCGCGGCAGTCAGCAGCAGGAGCGGGCGGGAGCGGAGAAGCAGGAGGCGCATGGTTGGCGGAGATGGAAAAGCAAAACGCCAGGCCGTGGGCCTGGCGTTCGCAAGGGAAAACAAGTCTTCGGTCGGTCTGGCGGACTACTTGGTCGGCTGCGCGGCGCCGATTTCCTTCAGGCGCGCGTCGATCGCATTCATGCGCCGCACGAGGTCTTCCTCGATCCGCTTGCGCTCGGCGCTGTTGACGATGCTCAGCTTCGAAGCGTCACGCACAACGTTCGCCGGCAGCGTGAGCAGGCGGGTCAGAACGCCTTGGTCCTTGAACGAGGAGAGGTAGAGCGCGGTGACTTCCTGCGAGAGCGCGAGTGACTCGCGCGCCACCGACTGGGTCGCGGCGAGGTTGTTGTTCAGCTGCTGGTTCTTCGCCAGCTCCGACGTGAGGACCACGCCGATCTGGTCGGAAATCTTCTGGCTGTACGCATTGATCGAATCGCGCGTGAGGTTCTGGTCCGCCGCCATCTGCGCGAGGATCGGCTGGATGCGCTGCGAGAGACGGTCGCCGACCTTGTTGACCTGCTCGGTCTGCTGACGCTCGGCGTCCTCCGGCGTCGTCGGGAGCGGCGTGAACGGCTGGATCTTCGTTGCGATCGCCGCGGCGAGTTGGTTGACGCGCTCCTGATTGAGCTTGTTCACCTCATCGTCGGTCATGAAGACCTCGGCCGAGCGCTTGGAGATCGCATCCTTCAGCAGCGTGTTCACCGCCTCGATCTGACGACGATTCTCCTCGGCCGAAGCCTTGATCTCGGCGTTGGTTTGATCGCGCAGCCGGGCGAGCTCGGCCTGCTGCGAAGCCGCCGTCTCCGCGAGCGTGCGCGTGTGCATCCAGTAGGCGAGGCCGCCGATGATGGCGACGGTGAGGATCACGGCCGGGAGCTGATCGGACAACTTGCTCCAGGCGGACGGGGCGGACGATGGGGATTCCGGCGCTTCGGTCGGGGTGGCGGGATCGGTGGGCGAGCTCATGATTTTAGTGTGAGTTTGAAACAGCAATCCAAGGATGGACAGGGAAATACGTTGTTTTTCAGCCGAGTGCGAGCACCGTGCGGCGATGAGCTTGAATCCGAGCGAGGAGCGCTTGAAGGCCTACGTCGAAGGTCATCGAGAAGAACGACAGCACTGGCGGGAAAAGGTTCGTGGCTTGAGTAGCAAAGCCTCTGATTTGCATGAGGTTGCGCGCGTTTTAGAGCGCGACCTCCGCAGCTATCTGCGCGAGCGGGCCTCGGTGGTGCCGGACCTGCGGGGGGGCTTGAGCCCCGACGCGGTGGCCCGTCTGAGCCTGCGCACCCTCGCTGAGTATTGGCTGAGGGTCTGGGGGGAGCCGCGGCGCAAGGTTCCACCGACGGGAAAGACAAACGACGCCTCCCGACTACTCGAATAGGCGACAACAATCATCCGAATATGTTGATGGGAAATGACTTGAAGGATAGTAGGGTCAGCCACTCAACGATTTTTGAGACTTTTTGGGGATCCCAACGTCTCTCATAGTGGTTCTGGTTTTGGTCTCTTCCGCCCTGCGGAAGAGTTGGGGTTAGTTAGAAACTGATGGGCGGATCGCCTAGGGGTAGGCGATCCGCCCTTTCTGTTGTCCGCGATCGTGCGACAATCGTGCGCGGCCCAAGTCGATGATCGACAAGTGGCATTCGGCGTGCTGGTTATTCACACGTTATCCACACGCGATGGCACTCCTGAGCGGGCCTTCGGCCCAAATCTCGCAGCTCAAGGTTTCGGCGAAGGTGAAGACCTTCGTTCTCGATACGAACGTCCTCCTGCACGATCCCCAGTCGATCTTCAAGTTTGAGGACAACAACCTCGCGATTCCCGTCGAGGTCCTTGAGGAACTCGACGCAATCAAGGGGGAGCAATCCACCGAGCGCGGGCGCAACGCGCGGCGCGTGCACCGCATCCTGCAGGAGTTACTGCCCGATTCGCGCGCGATGCTCGAGGGCGTGCGTCTTTCCACGGGCGGTACGCTGTCCGTCATCATCAATCGCTACCTGCTCGAAAATCGGCAGGACACGCCCGCGATGCTCCGGCTGCGCGCGGTGCTGCCGGATCTGTCGAAGAAGGACAATCGGATCATCGCCTGCGCGCTCTTCGTCCAGGAGCAGTATCCGCCGCCCACCATCCTCGTCACCAAGGACGTCAACGTCCAACTCAAGGCGCGCGCGGTCGGACTCGAGTCCGAGGACTACCTCAACGACAAGGTGCCCGCAGCCGAGGACGAGCAGTCGTACACCGAGGTGCCGCTGACGGTGTATGAGCTGCAGCGTTTCTGCTCCGAGGGTGAATTCGACATCGGGGCGGAGGCGGCGCGCGGTCTTTACCTGAACGAGTACGTGCTGCTGCGCTCGGAGCAGGACAAGACGATGCCGGCGCGTTACTATGGCGACGGAATGGTGCGGCGGCTCAAGCTGCCCGAGTACGTCAAGGCGCCGGGGGGAATCCCGATCCGCGCGCGCAATCTTGAGCAGCAGTTCTTCATGGACGCGCTGCTCGATGACTCGGTGACGTTGATCACGTGCTTCGGCAAGGCGGGCACGGGCAAGACGCTGTTGTCGACGGCCTGCGCGCTGCAGCAGATCTGTGACGAGAGCGGACGCTATGACGGTCTTTCCATTTCCCGCCCGGTGATCGCGCTCGGCAAGGACCTCGGTTTCCTGCCGGGGTCCCTCGAGGAGAAAATGAAGCCGTGGTTGCAGCCCTACCACGATGCGCTGGAGGTGCTGATTCCGTCCAAGCCGCAGAAGGATCCGCAGTTCGCCGCGAAGAAGGTTTCGAATAAGAAGGCGCGCAAGCGCGACTCCCTGATGGCGATGATGTCCACGCCGCAGCCGATGCACGCGTCGCAGGCGGTGCCTCCGGGCGGGCCCGCGATCAAGCCTTACGAGCGGTTGCTGCGTTCCGGGCTCGTCGAGATCGAGGCGCTGGCGTTCATCCGCGGCCGCTCCATCGCCCGGCGTTTCTTCATCCTCGATGAGGCGCAGCAGCTCACACCGCACGAGGTGAAGACGGTGATCACGCGCATCAGCGAGGGGTCAAAGATCGTGCTGATCGGCGACCCGGCGCAGATCGATAACCCTTACGTGGATGCGCGGAGCAATGGTCTCGTCTACGCCCACAATCGCATGAAGGGTCAGTCGCTGCACGCGCACGTGAAGCTGACGAAGGGCGAGCGTTCGAGGCTCGCGGAGCTCGCCGCCGATCTGCTCTAGCTAGGCCTACTGGTCCTGCTCGGCTTCACGCGCGAGCAGCCAGAGCAGGTCGCCGAGGCGGTTGGTGTACTGCAGGATCACCGGGCGTACCGATTTTCCTGCGGCCGGGAGGGCACAGAGGCGTCGTTCGGCGCGCCGGGCCGTGGTGCGGGCGAGGTCGAGCGCCGCCGCAGCTGGATTTGCGCCGGGAGTGGCCCAGCCGTCAAAGCGAAGATTCCGGGCCTCCAATGCCGCGAGCGCCTGATCGACGCGCGCGAGTTCGTCGGCACCGAGGCGTCGGAACTGAGACGCGGCATGCCGGGCGGCATCCGCTTCCGCGCAGGCAAGCTCTCCCATGAGCGCCACGAGTTCGTGCTGGATCTTTTCCAGCGCCGCACGTCGCGCCACATCCGGACTCGCGGCCTTTGCGAGACCGATCGCGACATTCAGTTCGTCGAACGCGCCGACCGCCTCGATCTGGGGATGATCCTTCGGCACGCGCTGCCCGTAGAGCAGGCTCGTCGTGCCGTCGTCGCCGTGCCGCGTCGCGATCGAGCTCACGTCAGGCGATGCGTCGCGCCGCCATCTGCGCCCGCAGGCACAACTCGGCCGCCTTGAAGGTGTGAGCCTGCGTCATCGCCTTCTCCGTGCGGTTCAGGCAGTCGAGCACCAGCTCACCAAAGTAGCGGAATCCAACTTTCCCGGCGACGTTGAGGTGGTGCTCGCCGGTGTCGTCGACGAGGTAGACTTGGTCACCTTGTCGGTCGCGACCGACGTCCACGTACTTGCGGAGTTCAAGGTAGCCCTTCGTGCCGAGGATGATCGTGCGCCCGTCGCCCCAGGTGCTGAGGCCGGCCGGCGTGAACCAGTCGACGCGGATGTAGTTCGAGGTGCCGTTGTCGCCCACGAGCGAGGCCTCGCCGAAATCCTCCAGCTCCGGGGTGTCGGGGTTGTGGTAATTTGCCACCGCCGCCTGCGTGACCGTGGCATCGGTCGCGCCGGAGAAGGTCAGGTACTGCTCGAATTGATGGCTGCCGATGTCGCAGAGGATTCCGCCGTACTTCGCCTTCGCGTAGAACCAGGCGGGCCGGCTGCCCTTCGGACCGATGCGGTGTGGGCCCAGCCCGAGCACCTGGATGACCTTGCCGATCGCGCCGGACTTCACGAGGTCAGTCGCGTACATCGCACTTTCGACGTGGAGGCGCTCGCTGTAGTAGACCGCGTACTTCCGGCCGGTGCGGGCGACGACGGCCTTCGCTTGGTCGAGTTGGTCGAGCGAGGTGAACGGGGTCTTGTCAGTGAAGTAGTCCTTGCCCGCCTCCATCACCCGGCAGCCGAGCGGACCACGGTCGCAGGGGACGGCGGCCGCCGTGACCAGTCGGACGCCCGTGTCATCGAGAATCTCCTGCAGCGAGCGCGCGGCCACGGCCTGCGGGTAGCGTTTGCGGAAGGCCTCGACCTTGGCGGGATCGGGGTCGTAGACCCACTTCAGCGTCGCGCCGGCCTCCAGCAGGCCGTTCGTCTGGCCGTAGATGTGGCCGTGATCAAGATGGGCGGCGGCGAAGACAAATTCGCCGGCCTGCACCACCGGGCTGGGTTTGCCCTGGGGTGCGTAGTTCATGCCGTCCGCTTTCTGGCTCATGGGTAGGGGAGAGATTGAGAGGCGAGGCTGATCACGCCACCTCGGCACCGGTCTCGCGCGTGCGCTGTCCGAGGTCGCGGACCGCGGTCTCGATTCCGGCGCGCACTTTCTTGTCCATCCGGTCGATGAAGAGCGTGCCGTTCAGGTGATCGACTTCATGCTGCACGCAGCGGGCGAAGAGCCCCGAGCACTTCAACTCGTGGGCGGTGCCATGCACGTCCTGAAACCGGACCGAGATCTCGGTGGGCCGCACCACGTCGCCGCGGATCTCCGGAAATGAGAGGCAACCTTCGTTGTACGGTTCGCGCGGGGAGGGGAGGAGCGTGACCTCGGGGTTGATCAGGGCCATCGGCATGATCAGCTCCAGCGGGGTCGCCGAGCCGTCGAGCGACCAGGTGAAATCGCGGTCGGTGGGCCGAAGGTCCATCACGCATACCTGCAGGTCGAGGCCGACCTGCTGCGCCGCCAGCCCGATGCCCTCGGCGGCGTGCATGGTGTCCACCATCTCGTTCACGAGGCCGGCCAGCGCCGCGTCGAAGGCGGTCACTTTGCGCCCTTTTTTGCGCAAAATCGGGCTGTTGTAGTGAACAATTCGGAGTGGCATCGGTCGATGGAGGAGTCACCTTGCTTCAGGTTGCGCCGCTCGCAAACCAATTGTTGCCCTTGATGGATCGCTCCCGCCACGGCCCAAATCCGACCTACCGCGCGCTGGCCCTGCTGCTGGCGGGAGGGGCGCTGCTGGTCTTGGCCCTGCTGCTGCCAGTGAACGTGGGCGCGATCCCGCGGGCGCTGCTTGCCACCGCCGGCGGCGGTACTCCGTCGCTCGCCGATCGGGCGGCGGACTTGCTCGAGCGCGAAAAGCTGGGCCCGGCCCGGCTCATGCTGTCGTCGGCACGAACCGTCGGAGATCCGCGCGCCGCCGCGCTGGCCGAGGCCACGGCCGCCGCGGCTGCTCGGACCCCGAGCCACGTGCCGTGGGGTGGGTGGGATCCGATGCTCGAGCCGCTCCTGCCAGTCGTGAGCGTGGCGGATCCGACGCGCAGCGCGCCGATGCTGACCGCGCTGCTGCCGGAGCGGGCGCGGACGAGCGTCCGCCACTACCTCGTCAATTCCCGTTCTCTGGGGGTGCAGGCGTTGCTGCGCACCGCAGAGGTCACGCTGACGGCGTCGTTCACGCCCGCGCGGGACGCCGGTGGCCAGCCGTTGGATGCCGTCATCCTCATGACGGCGCTGCTCTACCAAGGGGAGCATCTCTCGCCCGCGCTGCAGCGGCAGTTGCGCGCGCTGGCCGAGCGGGCCGTGGCCCGAAACGACCTCGGCGATCTCGAGGCCGCCTACCTCGATCTGGTGTCGCTGGGTTCGCGGCTGGATTGGATCGCCCTGACGGAACTGCTGCGGCGGACCAGCGGCCTCGACACGCTGCGTGAGTATGCCCACCTGGCGCGGGTTGCGCCGGATGACTTCAGCCTCATCTACAGCGCGGCGATGCTGTCGGGGTCGGCGGACCGGGTGGCGGCCTACCTGCTGACGTACGGTCGATCTGGACTCGAGGACGTGGGTCTCGCGCTGCGGGCCGGGCAAGGGGCGCTCGATGTGCTGGTGGAGCGCCAGGTGCCGGTGAACCGTGCGCGCGATTCGTCGTTCGGTTGGGGCGCGGAGCTGGCGTTGCTGTACCCTCAGGCCGCGCTGGCCGTCCGTTGGCTCGGCTTGGTCCTTGGCGCCTTCTGCCTGTTGCGCGGGGCCGTGATCCTACTCTTCCGCGGCGAGGATCGGGTCACGATCCAGCCCCTGACCACCGCCGTGCTCGCGCTGGTGTGTGGCGCGGTCCTGATCCTCGGGACCGAGCCGTTCCTCCTCGCGGCGGTGCCGCCGTCCGAGTTCGCCTTCCGCATCGCCATGCCGGTGCTGGCCTCCCTTTCCGACCCCGCTTCCCTCACCACGACTCATCCCACCTTTGCCATGGATACCTCAACGCTCCTCTCAATCGGCCTGTTCGCCCTGCTGCAACTGGGTTGGTTCTTTCTCTGCCTGCGGAAGATTGCGGAGATCTCGCGCTCCGGTCTGCCACCGCTCGTGCAGCTGCGGCTGATGGAGAATGAAGAGAATCTCTTCGATGGTGGGCTCTACCTTGGCATCGCCGGCACGGCCACCGCCCTCGTGCTCCAAGTGCTCGGAGTGATCCAGCCGAACCTGCTGGCGGCCTACTCTTCGAATCTCTTCGGCATCGTTTGCGTGGCGCTGATCAAGATCCGCCACGTGCGTCCGTTCAAGCGGCAGCTCATCCTCGCCGGTCAAGCGACCGAGCCCGCGTCCACGTCCTGAGTCCTCTCGTTTCACTCCGGTCTGGGTAGTCACGCCATGAATCGCACGCTCCTTCTCATCCTGTGTGACTTTCTCCTGCTCAACCTGCTGGCGCTGACGCGCTGGGAGCAGGCGGAGCCGCCTCCGCCCGCCCAAGCGGGCGCACCGGCCGTCAGCACGTCCGCCGGTGCGGCATCGCGCGAGGACGACCTGCTCGCGGCCATGAAGGTTTCGCTCGCCGACGAGCGCGCCTCGCGCGAGCGTCTCGCCCGCGATCTCACGTCCGCGGAGGAGCAGGTCCGCGCTCGGGAAGCCAATCTCAGTCAGGCCGAGGCTGAGCGCACGCGGCTGGGGGCCGACTTGGAGTCCACGCGCCGCACGGCCGAGGAGGTCGCACGGCGCGCCGCCGCCGCCGCGGAGGAGGCTGCCGCGTCCAAGGATCGTCTCGCTGCCGTCCAGCGCGAGTTGGACGAAAAGCGGCGCGAGGCCGAGGAGCAGCAGCGCCGCGTCGCCGGGCTCGAGCGGGAGCAGGCGCAGGCCCGCGAGCGCATCGAGGGTCTCTCGGTCGCGGTCCGGGTGGCCGAGCAGGAGAAGCTGCTCCTGCGTGAAACGTCGGAGTCGCTGCGCAGCCAGGTCGCCGCCGAGCGTGAGGAGCGGTTGAAGGTGCAGCAGGCCACGACGGAACTCGCCCAGGGCGTGGGTCAACTCGCGGAGAAATCCACCGAGCTCAGCCGCGAGATCCGCGAGAACCGACCGGTCAATGCCAACACGCTTTTCAATGAGTTCCTCGCCAACCGGGTACAGACTCGCTTCACCGCCGCGCGCGCGACGTTCCTCGGACCCGTCACCCGCAACGTCGACTCGCGCACGCTGCTGGTCAGCGATGGGCAGGCGACGTATGCGGTGCTGCATGTCGACGACACGCCGCTCGCTCTGCGGGAGTCGGCGGTGGACTGGGAGCGATTGACGGCCGAATTCGGCCGGGAGGAGCGTCGGCTGGGCGCCGCGCAGCTGGGGTTCCTTGCGCTGGATCCGCGGATCGTGGTCCTGCCCGTGACGCCGGAACAGGTGCAGGCGCTCGGCGCGAAGGTCTATCGCACCGCCACGGATCCGTTCCGCTTTCCTGAGGCGGTGCTGATCGCCAATGGCGGCGCCGGCTACGGCGAGGTGCCATTCAAGCTGGACCCCGCCAGCGCTCGCCACGTGCGGATGGATAATCGTCTCTTGCGCCGCGTGCTGGGCGAGTTCTCGCCGTCACGCGGCGACCTGGTGCTGGGCAAGAGCGGCGAGCTCCTCGGGATCATGGTGAACTCCGACTACTGCGTCGTCCTCGATTCGTTCGCACTGTCCCAAGTGATCTCCCTCGGGGCGATCGCGCCTGATCAGCCGACTGGTCCGAAACTCGAGGACCTGAACCGTCGCTGGCGTTCGCTGCCGGAGCGACTGCGCTAGGAGCGGAATCACTCATCGGGCGAGGTTCTCGGCCCCCCGGGGCGGGTCCCGAGACAGAAGGGGGCGGCTCGAGTGGGGGCGCGCCGAGGCGGCGCGGCGCTGGCTTGGCAATCGGCGGGAGTCTGCTTAGCTCGGGTCATGACTCTACCCCGCGTCGTGATCCTCCGTGTTCTGAGTTCGGTCTCGCTCGGTCTCTCCTGCCTCGCCGGAGCGTCCAGCGACCTTGTAGCAGCTCCGGCCCCCGGATCCTCGCCCGCAGGTGAAGCGGCGGCGGGCTCGAGCGCACGCGCGCCGTGGCGGACGTCCGTCGCGCTTGAGCGTCAGGCGGGAGGTATCGCGGTGACGGTCGACGGGCGGCCGTTCACGACCTACTTCTTCGGGGAATCAGCGCCCAAGACGTACTTTCATCCGGTTCGCGCGGTCGATGGCACGCAGCTGAGTCGGAGCTATCCGATGGCCAATGTCCCGGGCGAGGCGCAGGATCACCCTCACCACCGTGGGATGTGGTTCGCGCATGGCTCGGTGAACGGCGTCGACTTCTGGGCCGAGAAGTCCGGCACGACCGGTCGGATCGTGTCCACGGGCAACCCCGAGGCGCGGGTGGAGGGCGACTCCGCCGTGATCCGGGACCGGCGGCGCTGGCTGGCCGCCGACGGACGGCAGATTTGCACCGACCAACTGGCGGTGAAGATCACGTCGCTTCCGAACGGCAGTTTCTGGGAGGTCTCCATCACGCTGGAGGCACCGGCCGATGGTCCGCTGGTGCTCGGCGATACGAAGGAGGGTGCGTTCGCGCTGCGTCTGGCGCGTTGGATGACGCTGCCGCACCGCGCCCAAGGCCGCGACGAGCCGGGCGTGGGCCAGATGGTGAACAGCGCCGGTGGTTCCGGTGCCGGAATCTGGGGAAAGCGCGCGGAGTGGGTTGACTACTTTGCCCCGCGCGAGGGTCAGGTTTACGGGGTGGCCTTCTTTGACGCCCCGACCAACCCGCGGCATCCGACGTGGTGGCACGTGCGCGACTACGGTCTGTTTGCCGCCAATCCGTTCGGACGGCACGACTTCGAGGGGCTCAAGGACCAACCGCGCATCGGCGACCTGACGGTCCCGGCCGGCCAAAGCATCACCTTCCGCTACGGCGTCTATATCCATCTTGGGGATACAACATACGCCGAGGT
>JACCDW011621020.1_pt1 | contig 14191 bp, 14 predicted proteins | sample 7449781 | NCBI WGS metagenome assembly JACCDW01 (sample SAMN15323449, study PRJNA562643) | freshwater metagenome | isolation source: river surface water | place: USA:Blue River Watershed | collected 2017-08-18 | reverse complement strand
TCCAGCCGGACTGGTTTGCCTGGTTCCGGGGCGGATGGGTGGTGGGAGCGCTGGGGATAGCCATGCTGGGGATGGGTCTGACGCTTACCTGGGAGGATTTGTTTCGGGCGGTGCAGATGCCGGGTCAGATCGTGCTGGGTTTTGTCCTGCAATACACGGTGATGCCGTTTTTGGGGTGGATGGCAGCGCGGTGGATGGACCTGCCACCAGCGCTGGCGGCGGGGGTGATTTTGGTGGGCTGTTGTCCGGGCGGAACGGCCTCCAACGTGGTGAGTTATCTGGCCCGCGCCGATGTGCCGCTGTCCGTTATCATGACGACCGCCTCCACGTTGGCAGCCGCAGTGATGACGCCATGGCTGACCGCTTGGCTCGCGGGCCGGTATGTAGAAGTGGATAGCTGGGGGTTGGCGATTTCGACTTTGCAGGTGGTGGTGTTGCCCGTCTTGGCTGGGGTTTTTCTCCGGGCCAAGGCGGGGAGGGCGACCGATTCCCTGGTCGCGTGGTCGCCGTTGGTGGCGGTCGCGGCGATTTCGATGATTGTGGCGGGAGTTCTGGCCCAGAACGCGCCGGTGATGCGGGAAGCAGGAGGACAACTGATCGGAGCCTTGCTGATTCTCCACTGGGGTGGATTTGCTCTCGGCTGGGTTCTAAGTCGGCTGCTACGACAAACCTCCGCGGTGGCCCGGACGATTTCGATCGAAGTGGGAATGCAAAATTCGGGGCTGGGGGTCGTGCTGGCGCAAAGGCATTTTCCGGATCCGCTGAGCGCCCTACCCGGGGCCATCAGCACCGTGGTGCACTGCCTGAGCGGAAGTTTGCTGGCGTGCTGGTGGCGTTGGCGGAGTAGTTGTCAGCCTTCCGGGAAGCATTAAAATCCGATCATGAGATTGCCGGCATGGGTGGCGGGTTGGCTCCTGATGGCGATGTCGCTTGGGGCGGAGACGGAGGAAACCGTGGCCAACTTGGAGCAGGGAGGCCGGAAAAATATCACCTTGGGAGCGATGTTTCAGGAGGAGTTTAAACAACAGGAGGGGGTGCGAGAGCTGAAGGGGGGTCTTCTGTACAAGGTGGAGGCTACGGGGACCGGGCAGACGCCCAAACTCAGCGACCGGGTGCGGGTCCGCTATCAGGGCCGCCACGTCGATGGGCGGGTTTTTGACAAATCGAAAGGGGAGGAGCCGCAGGAGTTCCGGGTGGACCGGACGGTGGCGGGTTGGCAGGAGGTGTTGCCCTTGATGCGGGAAGGGGACAAATGGGAAGTGGTGGTGCCTTCCCATCTGGCTTACGGCGCCAGGGGCAACCCGTATGGAAACATCGGCCCGAACGAGACTTTGGTTTTTACGATCGAGTTGGTGGACGTGATGGATCCGGGCGAAAAGAGCCCGCCGCTCGTGACGCCCTGATTAAAGAATCAGCATCGCATCCCCAAAACTATAGAAGCGGTATTTCTCCCGGATGGCGTGTTCGTAGGCGCGGAGGGCCAGCTCGGGGCCGGCGAAAGCCGCCACGAGCAGAAGCAGCGTGGAGTGAGGGAGGTGAAAGTTAGTAAGAAGCCCTTGGATCCGTTTGAATTTGTAGGGGGGATAAAAAAAGGCTTGGGTGGTGCCGGCATGCGGCTGGAGGTGGGGGGCGGACTCCAGCACGCGGGCGGAAGTGGTTCCGACCGCAATGACGCGACCGGCGGCGGCCATCTTCTCCGAAAGGCCGGAACCAATCTCGTACTTTTCCTCGTGCATGGGGTGATCGCGAAAATCGGCAGTTTTGATTGGGCGAAAAGTGCCAAGGCCCACGTGGAGGGTGACGAAAGCATGATTCAGTTGGGCGAGCAGTTCCGGAGTGAAATGAAGGCCGGCGGTAGGGGCAGCCACTGAACCGGCAACTTTGGCATACGTGGTCTGATAGGTGGTAACGTCATCCGGCTGGAAGTCGGCTTGGCCTCGGGCTTTGCGGCTTTTGAGAATGTAGGGAGGCAGGGGAGGGCGACCGAAGGAATCGAGGTCAAAATTTTCCACCAGCGAACGGATGACCAGTTGGCCTCCGGGAATGGTTTTTTCGACCCGCAGGCTAGGGGTTGCGGGTGGTGGGCCCTGCACGGGGTCTGGAAAAAGATCCGTACCCGGTGTGAGGCGCTTGGCAGGGGTGCCAAGGGCGGTCCACCAGCCTGGTTTAGTCTCTTCCAAAAAGAGTAACTCGGTGCGATTTTGCGAGCAGATCAGGCGGGCAGGAATGACTTTTGAATTATTAAAAACCAGAAGATCCTGTGGGGCAAAAAGGTTGGGAAGTTCTCGTATGAGGTGATCGGAAAGGCTCTGGGATTCTCGCTGAACCAGGAGCAGACGTGCCGCATCACGCGGTCGGACTGGTTCAATGGCAATCTGATCGGGGGGAAGGTGGTAGGCTAGCAGAGAGTTCAGGGCATTCGGATGGCTTCCCGTTTGACAGGAGGTTTCGCTTAAGCGATCTTTCATGAATGCAAACCTTCTTTCGTCGCCTCCGTAAATTCAAGGCAAACTCGTTCACCCTCGTCGAGCTTCTCGTGGTTATCAGTATTATTGGACTGCTGGCCGGCTTGGCGGTTCCGGCCATTCAAGGCGGCTTGGATAAGGCAAAACAGCAGGTGGATGTATCCAACATCCGTCAATGCGGCTTGATCGCCTTTGGTTATGCCAACGACAATGATGGAAATTTCAGCGGCACAAACACGAATGCCGGCCAATCCTCCACCAGCTATTTTACAAACCTGGTGGCGTTGGGACTTTTGAACAGCACAAAAATCCTTGCTGGCAACGGCTACACGGCTGCCACCTCCACCGGCAATATCCAGGCCGTTAACATCGCATGGGGGTATAATAGTCCCCTCAATACTTCTGATGACGCGAATCTCCCTCTTTTTATTTCAAAAAATTTTGGAACAGGGAACACCTTTTCCAATGTCTCCCTCGCATCCTCAACTGTGGGGTGGAAATCAAAAGGTATTGTTGTCTACCGTATTGGCAACTCCGCTGAGTTCATTAAATCAGGAAGCGGCGGTGCGCCTGCCGGAAGTGTTACGATCAGCGGCGCCTCCAGCAATGTTGCTACCGCAAGTATCAATATTCAGTAGAGCTTTATTTGTTTCCTGTCCTTCGCAGGGCATCCGCAAATTGGTCAATTAACTGGGCGTAATCGGGCCACCGGGAATTTGTGGTCCGCTTCAAGCATTGATCTAAGGTAAAGATCGTCTGTTCGTTGGCCTCCGGGCATAGGCTCCGCAAGGGGGGTGGGCGATCCATCAAGTGCCTTCTGGCCACCTCCTCGGCTGTCTCTGCTTCGAAAGGGGCTCGGCCAGCCAAAGCGTGGTAGAGAGTCGCACCAAGCGAATAAATATCACTGCGTATGTCTTCCTCCTCGCGATTTAAGCGCTCCGGAGAAACATAGTAAGGGGTTCCCCAAATTTCGTCCTGCTGGCCTAAAGCGGATCGGGCACCGGCCGCCAAGCCAAAGTCTGCCAATTTGGGTATGTTTCCCCGGCCGAAAAGAATGTTGCCAGGCTTGATGTCGCGATGAATGAGGCCGGTCTCCTCATGGGCAAATTGCAACGCGGAGGCAATGCCGATACCAATCTCCAGAACCTCCCGTTCCGGGACCTTGCCAACCTTTTCCATTTTCTCCTCCAGACTGGGTTGGTCCAGATGCTCCATGACCAGATAAAGGCGTCCGTCCTGTTCCCCCAAGGTATAGACCCGAATGATATTGGGATGAGAGAGGGAGGCAGTGACTTCGACCTCTTCCAGAAACTTTTGGGCAAAAGTGGGGTCGTCGCTGAGGTCAGCCTTCAAAATTTTCAAGGCCACCTTGCGGTGGAAACCAGTATCTTGGGCCAGATACACCGTGCCCATGCCCCCGTGGCCCAGTTCTCGCTCCAAACGGTAGTTGCCAAAGAAGGTCGCCGTATCCGAGTGGGGAGCTGACATCCCGCTAGCTTGCGCCGAAACCCCTATTAGGCGAGCCGTCGGCTTGCCTTGGGGGGTAAAAGATTCTAGCCCAGAGATATGCCGATCAGTGTCGTCACCGGGGGGGCTGGGTTTCTTGGCTCCCATCTGACCGACCGACTCCTCCAGGAAGGACATCAGGTGATCGCCATTGACAACCTGATTACCGGAAACGAACGGAATCTGGATCACTTAAGGGGTAACTCTAAGTTCCGGTTCCTCCGCCACGATGTGACTCAGTTCATCGCGGTCGAGGGCCCGATCGATTACGTCTTTCATTTCGCCTCGCCGGCTAGCCCGATCGATTACCTGGAATTACCCATTCAGACCCTCAAGGTTGGATCCTTGGGGACTCATAACGCCCTTGGTTTGGCCAAATCCAAGGGAGCCAAGTTTCTCCTCGCTTCCACCAGCGAATGTTATGGCGATCCGCTGATCCACCCGCAGAAAGAAGAGTATTGGGGCAACGTAAACCCGATCGGGCCACGCGGGGTCTATGATGAGGCCAAGCGCTTTGCTGAGGCCATGACCATGGCCTACCACCGCTACCACAAGGTCGACACCAAGATTGTCCGCATCTTTAACACTTACGGCCCTCGGATGCGGTTACGGGATGGCCGGGTGGTTCCTGCTTTCATTGGGCAGGCCTTAAAAGGGGAGGCTCTGACCGTTTTTGGGGATGGCCAACAGACGCGCAGTTTCTGTTATGTGAGTGATCTGATCGACGGTATTTACCGTCTGTCTCAATCCGATTTTCATGAACCGGTGAACATCGGCAATCCGTTGGAACTCACCATTCTGGAGTTTGCGGAAAGAATCCGCCGACTCACCGGAACCAAGAGCGAGATCGTCCAGAAACCCCTGCCCGTGGACGATCCCAAGCAGCGGCAACCGGACATTTCTCGCGCCAAGAAGCTTCTTGGCTGGGAGCCCAAGGTCCTGCTGGAGGACGGCTTGCGGGAAACGATCCGTTGGTTCCAGGCCAATCTCGATTCTCCGGCCAAACAATGATCCTGCGAAGGTTCATCCCCGCAGTCCTGGCCGTGATGGTGCTGGGTTCAGGTTTGCCGGCCCAAGATGCCAAATCCAAAACTGCCTCCAAGGAGGAGGAGGGCCGCTACCGGAGTGCGTTGCTCTTCGCCAACGTCATCGAGTTAATCCGCGATGAGTACTTGGATCCTGCAAAAACAGATTACGACAAGATGACCTATGCCGCCCTCCGGGGATTGCTTTCATCCCTTGACCCTCACAGCCAATTCTTGGATCCGGAAAACTATTCGATGATCCGGACGGAAACGGAGGGTCAGTTTGGGGGGTTGGGAATTTCGGTGGGGATGGTGGATAATCAGCTGACCGTCAACGTGCCCATCCAAGGAGGCCCGGCCTTTCGGTCTGGATTAATGCCGGGTGACCGGATCCTGAAAATCGACGGCCAAGGCACCCAAAAACTCACTTTGTCCGAGGCGATCCGGAAACTGCGTGGACGTCCGGGGGCGGCGGTCACGCTCACACTTTATCGGCCTTCGGAAACCCGAACTCTGGAGGTGCCGCTCATTCGGGAAATGATCCAAGTGCCGACCCTGGCCGACGTTGGTCTCCTGCCTTCTCCGCAAACCGGAGGAGAAAGGATCGGGTATCTGCGGATCACCCAATTTGGAGAAAAAACGGCTACGGAATTCGACCAGGCGATTGATCGGTTGGAGAGGGAGGGCGCGGCGGGGTTGGTCATCGATCTCCGCGACAATCCCGGGGGTCTGGTGGATGCGGCCGTGGAGGTGGTAGGGCGTTTTGTGAATCCCGGTACCTTGGTCGTGGCCACGGAGGGTCGGAAGGCGTCCGTGGGACGAGTGGAGTATTTGGCCAAAGCCGTCAGCCATAAAGTCCGCTGGCCCGCGGTGGTCCTGGTGAACGGGAATACGGCGAGTGCGGCGGAGATCGTGGCCGGGGCGCTTCAGGATTTGGGTAAAGCTGTCGTGATCGGGGAGACCACCTTTGGTAAGGGCTCGGTTCAAACGGTCCAGCCGGTGGATGTTTCCGTCGCGCCGGCGGTGGCGGTGCGGTTAACAACGGCGCACTATACCACGCCTTCCCGGCGCAAAATCCACGGGGTGGGAATCGAACCCGACATCACCGCCCGGATGACCTTGGCGGAGGAAAAAGCCATTTATCAGAATCGGAGCCCCGGACTGCGCAAGGTTGGTGAGCCGGCTCCGTTGGTCTTTGACGAGCCTTTAGACCGGGCGGTGGACGTTCTGCGGGGATGGAAAGTGGTGGCCCGGCGTACGGCGGCGGCCCGCTGACTGTGCGGGCCTTGGGGATCGAGACTTCCTGCGACGAGACCGCGGCGGCGCTGGTCGAGGCGGATGCTTCCGGGGTGCGGTTGATCAGCCAGCAATTGGCTACCCGGCCGGAAGAAAGCCAAGCCCTTGGCGGCATCGTTCCGGAACTGACCGTGCGGCAGCATTTGGAACTGCTTCCCCGGATCATGCGGGCCGTCCTAGAAAAAGAGGGGACGATCGAGGCCGTAGGTGCCACGGCCGGTCCGGGATTAGCGCCTGCCTTATTGGTAGGCCTGGCCTTCGGCAAATCCTTTGCTTGGGCCAAGCGCGCTTCGTTCCACGCCATCAATCATCTGGAGGGGCATATCTATAGCCCGTTCGTTTCTCGGGAAAAGTGGCCGGAATACCCGCATTTGGCGCTGATCGCCAGCGGTGGTCATACCCTTCTCGTGGATGTGTTGGATGCCCATCATCGAACCATCATAGGTGGAACACGGGACGATGCCGCCGGTGAGGCCTTCGACAAACTAGCTAGAATGGTAGGGCTCGGTTATCCAGGTGGTCCGGAGATGGAGAAGGAGGCGAGGCAGGGAGAGGTGGGAAAGGTGAAACTCCCACGCCCCATGAAAGGTTCAGAAGAAACGGATTTCAGTTTTAGCGGTCTCAAGAACGCCGCCCGGCTTTTGCTGGAAAAACAGCCCGAGATAGCCCAACCAGGAGCTTTACGAGCCCATTTCTGTGCCGAGGTGCAAGCGGCGATTGCGGAGTGTCTGGCGGACCGGTGTCGCTTGGCCTTGCGTCAGACGGGCCGGAAGCTTTTAACCGTGAGTGGTGGGGTTAGTGCCAATCGGGTGGTGGCACGGGCCCTTGAGGAAGCGGCCCGGGCAGAAGGAGCTACCGTGCTCACCCCGCTGGGGGGATGGAATACAGACAACGCGGCCATGATTGCGGCAGTCACTGCCCGGCGGCAGCTGGACGGTGCCCCATCGGATTGGCAGAACGACGCCGATCCGCGTTGGTCGGTCGGTTCAGTACAAAACGGGCGTTAGCCAGCCGGGGATTTCCCAGTGTTTCAAGCCCGCCGGTAGTTTGGCCACTGGCAACCTGGACCATTCCTCCAAAATTCCAGGATTGGTCCGGGCGGCATCATCCTCCGGGGTGGCGTGAAAGTTCATCACGATGCCTGCCACGGAAAGCCCGGTCTGGAGAATAGAGTCGACTGTGAGCAGGGTGTGGTTGAGGGTGCCGAGGGAAGCACGGCAGACAACCAGAACGGGAAGCCCCAGTTCCAAGGCCCACTCGCGAACGGTATGGGTGGAATCCAATGGCACCCGCCAACCGCCAACGCCCTCCACCAAAAAAGGGCCCGTATTTTGGCTTGTGATTTCTTTCCAGTGGGAGCGAAGGACATCCCACGGAAAGGGGCGATTCTCCAGTAGGCCAGCCGCATAAGGGGCCAATGGAGCCGCGAAGTGAATAGGGTTAATTCTGGTAAGAGACAGTCCGGCTCCCATGGCTTCCGAGAGTTTCCTGGCATCCGAACGGTCCCCGCTGGCAACCGGTTTCAGGGCGATGGCGGGAAGGCCTTGGCTCCGAAGGCTCCGGGTAAGCAGGGAAGTGAGGTATGTTTTGCCGACGCCAGTGTCGGTGCCGGTGATAAAAAGTCCCTTCATTCTGGAATCTCCTTGGCCAAGGCTTTTTGCAGGGCCTCCACCATTCTCTCCAGTTCTTCTTCCGTCGTGGAGTAGGAGGGCATGAGAATGAGGACGTCACCGATGGGGCGGGTCAGGAGGCCAAATTCCCGGGCCGTTTGGCAGATTCGGGCCCCTCGTCTTTCGGTGGCGGGGAAAGGGGTGCGGGACTTGCGGTCAGCCACCAGCTCGATCGCGAGAATGGTTCCCTCCAGGCGCACGTCACCCACCCGAGGATGTTTCCAAAAACCCTGAGAAAGCTCGCGGAGTTGCTGGGCTAAGCGCTGCCGCCTTTTTTGTTCTGCCGGATCCTGCAGAAGCTGGAGACTGGCCCGGGCCACGGCGCAGCCCAGAGCGTTGGCGGTGTAGCTGTGACCATGGAAAAAGGTGTTCTGGTTTGGTCCGTCGAAGGCTCGGAAAATCTCCTCGGTGGCCAGCGTGGCGGCCAAAGGCAGATATCCTCCGGAAAGGCCCTTGGCCAAGGCCACCACATCCGGGGTGACACGTTCGTTCTGAGAGGCGAGGGGTGATCCTGTCCGGTCAAAAGCGGTGAGAACCTCGTCCAGCAGAACTCTGGCCCCGACCTTGTGGGCAGCAGCGCACGTTCGCTCGGCATATCCCTCCGGGTGCATCACCATCCCGGCGGCACCCTGCACCCGGGGCTCCAAAACCCAGGCGGCGAGCCGTGCGCCGGTCCTGACAATTTCCTCTTCGGCCTGGGTGGCGCATTCGAAATTACATTTTCGGTAAGAACGCGCATCCGCGGTTTCAGGCTGTGCCCGGTTGAAGCGGCAGCGGTAGCAGGACGGGGTCATCACCCGCCGGGAGGGAAAAAGGAAGGGTTGGTAGTGGCGATGGAACAGGTCACTTTTTCCGAGGCTCATAGCTCCCACGGTGTCTCCGTGATAAGCGCCTTCGGGGGAGATAAATTCTGTCCGCTGAGGCTGGCCCGTTTGGGCAAACGATTGGACAATCATTTTAAGGCCAGCCTCCATGGCGGTGGAGCCGTCATCGGAAAAGAAAACCCGACTGAGGTTAGGTGAGTTCCCCTTTCCCTGGAGGTAGGTGAGAAGTTCGTTCGCAAGCCGGGCGGCCGGCTCGTGGGTCAGGCCAAGGAAAGAAGAGTGGGCGATTTTCCCAAGCTGGATGCGGATGGCTTCATCGAGCTTGGGGTGCCGGTGACCGTGGAGGTTGGTCCAGATGGACGAGTTGCCGTCAAGATAGCGGCGGCCTTCGGCATCGATCAGCCAGGAGCCCTCACCCGCGACAATGGCCACGGGATGGAAGGATGGATCCATCCAAACCGAGTGGGGCGTGAAGGGATGCCAGAGGTGTTTCCGGTCCAGCCGGATGGTGTCGTCCGAGTTCACTCCGCAGGCAGCCGCTGCAACTCTTCCGCCAGTCTCCGCACTTCGGCCTCGGAGTGCCGGGCTGACAGGCTGAGACGCAGGCGGGCGGATCCCTCCGGCACCGTCGGAGGGCGGATGGCGGCGACTTCGATGCCGCGGATGAAAAGAGAGTCTCGGGCCCGGACCGCTCCCTCGTTGCTTTTTACCCTCCACGGCTGGATGGGGCCATGGCGGGAGGCGGGGTGGAGAGATGTGTGCAGAAGAATATTTCGATTTAATTTATCACGGAGCTGGTCGCCCTCCGCAGAGCTCAAGATTTGCAGGGCTTCGGCTGCAGCCGCCATCGCCGCCGGGGCCGGAGCGGTTCCAAAAAGAAAAGTACGGGCTTCGTTGAGAAAGTGGTCGATGATCGCGGTGGAGGCCGCCACGAAGCCTCCCGAAGATCCTAAGGACTTGCCGAGGGTGCCCATCTGAATGTCGATGCGGTCGGTGCACCCGGATTTCGCCGCCCAACCGGAGCCTGCCGGGCCAATCACCCCATTGGCATGGGCCTCATCCAGTAAAAGCCATGCGCCGTACTTCTCTTTGAGCTGCACCAAGTTTTCCATTTCCAAATAATCGCCATCCATTGAGTGCAGGGATTCGGCGATCAGAAGAATCTTTCCCTCCCGATTCAGCTTTTGGGTCGAAAGCAAAGCCTCCTCCAGGCTGTTCGGGTGATTTCTGAGGAAGAGACGGACCCGGGCCCCGGATAGTTTGGCTCCGTCGAAAAGGCAGGCGTGGGCGTTGCGCTCCAGGAGGATGGTATCTGTGGGGCCGACGAGGGAGGGGATGACTCCGAGTGGGGTTTGATAGCCTGAGGAAAAGACGAGAGCGGCATCCGTGCCCTTCCACCTAGCCAATGCTTTTTCCAGGGAGGCGTGTTCCCGGCAGGATCCGGCGAGGTGACGGGCCGCCCGGGCACTGGTGCCGGAATCGTGGATGGCCCGGATCGCGGCTTCGGTCACGCGGGGGTGGCGGGAGAGCCCTAGGTAGTCGTTGTCGGCGAAGGAGAGCTGGCTGGAGAAAGAGTTCAGGGAACGCTGGGTGCCTTGGGCCTGACGTATCCGTTTTTTCTCCTCCGTCTTGGCAGTCAGGGAAGCCGACATCATGGTATCGTGCCGAGGCCTGCGGAAGGGGACGAGAGGAAATGCTAAAGCTGTTCTAGGCGATGGATCCGGCCCGCGACACAGCAGATCTCCGCAGGATCCGTGGAGTCGAGGATGGCCAAAGCGGGATCGGAAGATGGAGGTAACCTCCAGCCCACCCAGTCCGCGGCGGCACCCGGTTTCAGAACGCCCAAACGTCCCTCCTGCCCAAGCGCGCGGGCAGGAAGAGTGGTGACCATGTGCCAGAGTTCTTGCAAGTGGATCTGGGGGTAGGTTTGGCGAAAGGCACGGATTTCCGCGCGAAGGTCGAGAGAGAGATTGTCCGAGCTGGCGGGGCTATCTGTCCCCAAGATCACCGGGATTCCATGACGCTGAAACCTTTCCAGCGGAAAGGGGTCGCGGCGAAACCAGCGGTGAGCCAAAGGGCAGTGGATCACAAAACAGCCGCGTTTTCCGAAATCCGGCAGGGCGGCTTCCGGCATCTGGTTGCCATGAGCGAGAAGCGAGCCGGACGGGAGGGCAGCGATCCGGTCGGCGAGTTGGCCGGGCGTCCATGAGTCCGGCAAAAGGTTTCGAAGCGGACCTTGGCCGGTGCGGAAAAGCTCCTGTTCCTCGAAGGATTCTGCCCAGTGGGTGGTGAAGGGAAGATGGAACTCTGCCGCGAGGCGAGCGCATGTGCGGTAAAGATCAGACGAGGCGCTATAGGGAGCATGGGGGGAAATAGCTGCCTGCCAGGCACAGTTAGGATGGCGGGAGAGCCAGGCGGCCAGCCGATCGATCTGTTTGGCAGCCTGCGGGTCTCCGTGCAGGTCCATCAACTCAAGTGCCCACCAGACACGGGGGAGAGTGCCGGCCAGGCCAGCCAGGGCGCCGGGATCGGAAAGGATGCTCAGGATCGTAGTGGTACCGGTCTCGGCGGCCGTGCGGGAAGAACCCACTAGGGAGGCGGTTCGGGCCGTGGCATGGAGCCCAGGGAGAAGTAGAAGGATTTGTCGCAACCATTCGGCAAAAGGCAGGCCAGTGGGGATTTTTCCATGAAGCGGCGTGAGCTCGAGATGGGCGTGAAGGTTGATAAAGCCGGGCGCAAGGGTGATCCCTGGAAGTTCCAGAACTTCCTCCCCGGGGCGGGGCATCAGATCCGTGCCAGTTTCCTGAATAGTTTGGCCGGAGATGCGAAGGCGACCCGGGCGAAGGACACAGTCCGGCGCCGAAAGAAGGGCGTCGGCCAGGATGAGCATGGTTTTAGCGGCCGCTTCCGCCGCCCTTGGATTTAGCGAGGAGATCGTCCAAGGCGGGTTTCAGTGACCGGCGGAATTCCGATTCCATTCGGTCAATAAAAAGGACTCCCTGAAGGTGGTCCACCTCGTGTTGGATCGCCCGGGCGAGGAGCCCGCCGGCGGCCAGGGTCAGTTTGTTTCCCTCTAGATCCAGGTAGTCCATCTGGATCCGAAGACTGCGCCGAACGGCTCCCGAAAGTCCGGGAAAACTGAGGCAACCCTCGTCGGCATCCTCTTTCTTGCGGGTGAGGGTAAGCACGGGGTTGCAGAAAAAGAGAGGCATGAATTGTTTCCAGTCGACTGGTTTTCCCCCGACCTCCATGGCGGAGGGCCGTTTTTCCACTTTGCGGAGATCCACGACGGCCATTTGCAGGGAAATTCCCACCTGGGGAGCCGCGAGCCCAACGCCCTCGGCCTCGTGCATGGTGGCCTCCAGGGCGGCGGCCAGTTCGTGGAGCTTTGGATCCGGCGGGCGGACAGCGGTAGCCGGCTGGCGTAAAACCGGGTCGCCGTAGATCCGGATGGGGAGGACGGGGGCCTTTTTCAGGGGTTGGCGGTGGCGCTACCGATCTTGGAGGTGCGGACAGAGATGGGTACGCCGGCGTCCTCACACGCGTCGAAGAATTTGAAGAACACTGAAATCGGGGTGGTCTCGTCGAAGTTAAGAATCACATTTTTTACGCCCCGATCCTTGAGGGCTTTGGCCAGATCGGCCCGAAAGCTGTCGGATTTTGGATCGAGGTTCAGGGGCTGATCCCCAAGAAAAATCGGAAACTTGTCCGAATCGAAGATTTTGGCGTACTCATCCGCTTTGGAGGATTTCATGGTCAACTCGGGTGGAGCCTTGGCATCCTCGACGGTCTCGTTCCCTTTTTCCGATTTCGGCGGGGTGACGTCCACGTTGGCGACCTTCTTTTTGAAGGTGGTGGTGACGATGAAGAAGATCAGGAGCATGCAAAGAATATCGATCAACGGGATGACGTTGATCTCCACACGACGCCGGCGGGTGGGGTGGAATTTCATCGCGGGCGAACCCGGACAGGTGTCAGGCGGGCACTTCCTCGGTGTAGAGCTTCTTCAGCAGGAGCATGGAGATGTCTTCCAGTTCCACCGAGATGGTATCGATCTTTTTGCTGAAGAAGGTGAAGGGGAAAAGCATGACGATGGCGGTGCCGATGCCCAGGACGGTGGTGTGGAGGGCTTCGGCGATACCGGCGGAGATTTTTTCTGTATCTGCGTTGGCCGTGCCGACCGCAGCGAAAATTGTGATCAGACCGGAGACGGTGCCCACCAGTCCCAAGAGCGGTGAAGCGCCAACGAAAATCTCCAGATAGACCAGGCCACGTTCCAGGCGAGAGACCTCGGTGCGGGCAGCCGTCTCAAGGACCTCGACGTTCTCGGCGCGCGGGAGGGAGGCGTGCTCTAGGCAGCTGTTGACGAGGCGGGCGAGGGCGGAGTCATTGCGGACGCAAAGGCGGGTCAGGGTTTCCGTGTTGCCGCCAGGGCGAAGGGCGCGGATGGCGTCGACAATGTCCTTGGGGGTGACCCGGTCGCGCCGGAGGCGAAGGAAGATGACGGTGCTGAGAAAGCAGCCGGAGATGAGGGCCGAAAAGAGCGGTAGCAGGATCAGGAAGATGATCAGCGGGTTGATCTTCAGACCGAAGAAATGGTCAAGCAGGGGAATATCCATACGAAAAACCTAGGGGAGATCGGCCGCTTGGCGAGTCCGCAGGCGAATCAGTAGATCCGGAAGGCCAATTGCCATGGAAAGCCGTTGGGCTTTTCTTTTTGGAGGTCGGCGGGGAAGGGGCCGATGAGGTTGCTGGACTGCTGGATGGAGTCGGCGCTGATCAGTCCAAGAATCGAGTTCGGGTTTCCCTGGACCACATCGAGGTCGGAGATGGTTCCGTCCGCATTCACATGAAAGCGGATCACCACGCGGTCCACGCCGATCTGAGCCATGGTCTGCTGGACTTTGCTGTTCCAGCGGGAGCCGATGGCGAGGTAGAGCTTGTGCTGGTAGCGACCGAGGGCCGTGGCCATGGAGGCAAAGGAAGCGTCTTGGCCCATTTGCGCGCCACCGGCGACGGCGGAGCGATCGCGGAAAATGTCCGGGGGTGGGGCTAGGGCGGAGGATGAGTCGGATGCATCTGCGGCGGCTTGGGCGGCGGAGGGGGAAGGAGGTGTGGCATCTACAGACTGGTCCGGTTTCGCATCCGGAGGGGTGTCGGGGGAGGCTTTTTCGATCGGCGTGCCGGGTCCGGGGATGGGTTTGACCAGATCTTGCGGCTTGGGGAGGGCAGGGGAAGGAGCCGGCACGGGTTTCGGGGGCGGGGCCGTGGGACTGAGGCGGGCGGGAGAGGCAGCGGCCGGGGGCGGAGAGGCTTGGTTAGGGGAGAACTGACTGCTGCGCATGGTCAGCGAGTCGTCCTTTTTACCTTCCTGGCCGCCGAGCGTGGGATCCGTGCCGGTGATG
>JACCDW012072867.1_pt1 | contig 14192 bp, 19 predicted proteins | sample 7449781 | NCBI WGS metagenome assembly JACCDW01 (sample SAMN15323449, study PRJNA562643) | freshwater metagenome | isolation source: river surface water | place: USA:Blue River Watershed | collected 2017-08-18 | reverse complement strand
TGGCTACAATCCATGCCGATACAACTTTTCCAACATGGAAATACTTTACCAAATCTTGTTTCATTGGAGTATTCAGATAGTCTGAGGCTATACGCAAATAGGCATCCGTTTTGGGAGTAGGAGGAAGGCGGTCCACCTTTTGAAGAGGACCTCGCAGAAGCAAATGGACAAGTGTTGAGTCACGCACAGGCAGGCGGAGAAGTGTATTTGCCAGGAGAAGAAGTTCATCTTCCACTACATCGGGCTTTGTATAGAGATTCCAAAACTGACGAAACCACTCCATGCGAGCAATGCCTACTGACCAAAGCCATCCTTCAAACAGAACTTGGAAAAGCTCAGTATAGCATTCCGAGTCCAAGAGTTCCTGAATCCAGAACAATCCTTCTGTGGTTCGTTTGTGGAAAATACACCAAAGAAGGGCCGCCCTGACTTCGTCATACCTATACAGATGACGTGTGAGCATTTTGGTGCTTTTCCTAAAGGCAAATCATCCCTTCAAATTTATGTGTTCAAATACTAAAAAAAACATAGAAAGAACAAGAAGATGATCCCAGGTCTTCCACCGTTTAATGATGCTGACCTAATACTCCCTCGTCTTTGGCTTGGGAATGCAAGGGCGGCTCAAAATGAAGAGTTTTTGAAACAAAACAATATCACAGTTGTGTTTGATTGCACAAAAGATATACCATTCCATCACAGCATCCGCAAACGCTACCGAGTGCCTGTGGATGATGATCTAAGTCAAGAAGAAATCCGGAATATGGAATTATGGTCATTTGAAATCATTTACAAGTTGGTCAAAGAATACAAAACAGGAGCGAATATTCTTGTGCATTGTGCTGCGGGAATGCAACGAAGCGCTGCAGTGGTAGCTATGTTTTTAATTGCAACGCAAGGAATGAAATGGGAAGAAGCCCTGCAGTTTATTCGTCAACGAAGACCAATTGCCTTTTATCCTTCGGCAAACTTTTTGCAAGCCATTCAAGGTTTTGAAAAAACATTACAAGGAATGTTTCGCAACACGTAAAACAGCATCAATCCTGTAATCTGGATTTTCATCTTGATATCCTCTTCCATTGCTTATGATATTAATGCTATGTTCTTCACCAGTAGGTTCAGACCATGTGCGTTCAAGGCGGAGAGACTGATGAAGATGTCCAGTGATCCAACTCACAACGGGACGACGGAGAAGAGCTTCTGTTTCCGCAGCAAAAAAAACTTGTTCTTTCGGATATTTCCAAAAGGGATCCATGAGTTGATAGGTGGGCGACATATACGAAGCGATAATGATTGGTTTCTCGTTGACATAGATTTCATTGCGCAACCATTCCCAATCGGTTTGATGAAGTTCATTAATCATTGCGATTGACATTTTGTGTTGTTCTTCAGGAACACGTGTCCAAAACGGACAGCAAAGTAGGATCATACCATCCTCCGTAAAAAACCGTTCACGATTGCACAGATAAATATTGGGATAGAGTTTAACAAGGGAACGAAGATATTGAATTCTTGCTTGAAATGTTTCCATAGAATACCAGTGATCACCAATCTCTTGAAATCCTGGAATCCAAAAAATACTGTCCCAACGTTTGGAAGCCCAATACAAAAAGTTGTTGACGAGATCACTCTCGGGATCTCCCAGATCACCACAAATAACCAACGATTTTGCTACCGGTTCTAAGATTGTTTCAAACTCATATCCGATAGTTGTTGGGTAACTATTCAAGTGCAAATCACTGCAGAACTGAAGCCGCATTTCTATCTGAGTTCACTGAACTTTTGTTGAGGAGGAACTCCGTGTGCTACTGAATAATCAAAGGGAGGGATGCGATCAATCTCGGCATACAACTCGGGGTCAAAAAAGGGATTTTTCATTGCCTTGGGTCTGCGAGGATACTCATAAAGACTATTAACCATCGCAAGTGTATGATTGGGAAAGAGAGCAAAGGCTGATCCTCCAGAAGCTCCAGAAAGCCAAAATCTGCAAGGATCTTTCAAAAGAAAGGAAAGGTTTGTAGCTTCAAGCCCATTTCGTTTCCAGGTAGGAATGCTGAGATTTGGAGAAAGAAGAGAGGGATGAGGCAAATGATGAGTTAGAATAATGGTTGGATGTCCATTGGAAAGTTTACTGCGTAGATATTCAACATCCTCGGCATGCCACTCTGAAATGTCAATCGGCGAAATAGGATTGTATGCTTTCCGAATCGTGGTAAACTCGGGTTGATTATATTTGCCTTCTACCCGGTAAGGCGAAACAGGAGTCCAAAGCGTAGTCCCAAGAATCTGGACTCCCTGAATTGTTGTGCCTGTTTGATTTAGGATGGAAAGATTCTTCCATTTTGTTGATTTTTCCTCCATACAGTCCATATTGTTTCGGAATGAAGTATAAGATAAAGGATTTGATACATATCCAAGTTCGTGAGGTCCAGCAATCCAGAACACACGATCCCAGCGCTGAGTGCAATAGTCCAAAAACTCGTGAGTTCTTTGGCTGAAAGGAGAACCAATATTTCCAAGCAGAGCAAGGTAAGGTGAATCATTTGGGCGCACAAACTTATTGAAATACTCATGAGATAAGTCAACGAAAAGATTACCGACAAACTGGATGCGAAGGGGTGGCATTCCAAGGTTTACGAATTTTCAGTCATCAAATTTTAGGCTGAAACTTTAGAAGAGGATGAGCTCTCCAGGAAACTCCCCAAACGAAACGAAAACAAATGAACCTGTTCTGCGGGTATCAACTACTGCTGCACCAAAGAAAGCAAAACCGGCAAAGAGAACTACACAGCGCAATCTTAATGAGCGTCGTCGTCGCCTGGCTTTACTACAACAACAAGAACAAACAACCACAACAAGAACAACAACAACAACAGAAAATGAACCTTTAGCTCCGCCACCCCCTCCTGCCCCTGAGCCGACCAATGTGGCAAACGCAACTTCTGCCCCTGAAGAAGTAGGGAACTGGGAAGCAGAAGCAAATGCGATTTTAGCAGGGACCAAAGCACTGCCTGTAAAAAGAACGGAAGTAGCCACTGAGGAAAATGCACCAGCATTAACACAAGAAAATCGTAATCGCCTCGCTCGTTTGGCAGAAGAAGCAGAAACTACAACGACTAAGAATGTCTGGGAAAATGAACCTGCTCCCGCTGCTTCACTTCCTGTGCCAGAAGCTGTAGTTCAAACTCAGCCTGATTTAGGGCAAGGACCTATCAAACGATTTGATACGATTATAGGAAGTGTCTATTCAAGTTATTTTGAGAAGGAAGGCGAACCTGTTCCTCAGTTGTTGGATACAGATTCTGAAGATTTACGCAAACGAAAACTTAGAGAAATAGACAATCGCACTGTGCACTTTGTAGATATTCCTGCTGGAACGATTTTGTTCCGTGGCGAACGTTTGCCTGATCCTGAAAAAGGAGAAGATTTGCGAAACTTTTATCGCGATTTCTTGGGAACGATTGACCCAACCACAAAAAAGTTCTGCATTCCTCCCAACTACAATGTATTTTTCTACCCGTTCCCCCACATAGCTTTTGGAGCTAATATTTATGGTGAGAGGTTCAATGCTATGCAGATGTATGTCACACGGAAAAAAGTAACATTAGCCTGCATGATAAGTCCTGCTACCAAGGTAAGAGGATCTCCCAAAGGATATGATGAGTATATGCCAATCATGCGATGCAACAAAGTCTATGAGTTTTTGGGAGATGAAAGCCTTTTGTGCGGTTCCACAGGAGAAGCAAAAACCAAAAAGTTGGATGCAATGTCTTATGATAACTGTCTGAATCCTATTTATATGAATGCTGTAAAACAATGGACTCCCCAAAATCCCCTGATACATGGCTGGATGGCAATTGCTGAAGGTGATTCGTTGGATATTAAGGGAGAAGGAGCACAGCGACGTGAAACAGTTCGCAAGGGACGAAATACAGTCATGGGGAAATATTTAACAGAAATGAGCAAGCGTTATCCAAATAAACTAAGTGAAGTGTTATCATGGATGTATACAGATGTGCATGGTCATCGTGGATTTCCAGAGATAGCTCTTCACCCTCTGACCCCGCACCCTGGAACAGAAACAATTACATTGGACAAGATTGATATAGATGAAGCCCTTGAGTTTATTGAAAACAACAGCAATCGCTTTGCCTATCTCCCCCTTGCTTGCTTTACAGCTACACAAACTTTGGATGGTATTGAAGGCGAGTTCAAAGTGACAAATATCTCAGATGCTGATCGCAAAATGTTCCCTCGCGAAGCTGGAAAAGAAGCAGAAGCAAAAGCTATGCGCGATCCTGTTCGCAAAGGCATTGAACGCCAGTTGGATGCTTATATGACAAAACTTATGACTGAAGGGATTGAGATTCCTGGAGTTGGTCTTTCTAAGATTGTGTTTGATAGTCGCACTGGATTTTATGTCCTGGATTCCTTTGTTCGTGTAAAAAATCCAATCATCTTTGATATTACAAAAATAAATCCTACGACCAACGATTATTATCAGTTTTCTTATTTGGATGTGTTAATGTCTTTAGAAACTCCAGAAGATAGACGCAATGTTATGAACTATTCTATTGTGTTCAACAAATACAATCCAAGAAAGGTCTTCTTGCCTGAGTTGTTATTCCCTGAAGGACCTGTCGTGTATCGCTCGTTTATTTTTAATCGTCCCTCTAACTATTTCCAGTTGTTTGCCAATCTTCATGAACGCTTTCCTCCAGATTTAAAAAAGGTCACTGACCGAGCCAGTTTTAAATATAGACAGAACAAACTAAACAATGAATCTATGCGACAACAAGGAGGAGGCAGACAAACACGCAAACTCCGTCGCTTTCTCAAGCGCGTAAACTCCAACTTAACTGTGATCCAGAATGCCCTTTTGGATTAGGATGATGTAAGTGTGTAGAGGGTATAGGCATTTGGATATTCCTTTCGCTTTGTTAGAGTGTCCAAGCGATAGAAATTCCGATTCGGAGTAAGGATCCACCCATGGTCTACAGAATCATTTTCACAGAACCAGAGAGGAGAATCATATTCATCTTCCAGCCCATCAATCTTTTGTGCCAGAAACTCCACCTTTCCAAAGACTTCTGAGTTAAAGGTCACCACCATCATCATTTCATCTTCCTCCAAGCTAAGAAGACGATAGGGAAGCGGAAACTTAAGAAGAGTCCAGTTTACAGTATCAAAGCCATTTTTCTGTAGATCAATCTGCTTATTAAAGATACAGTGAAACTTTCCATCTCCTGTGAAGAGTCGCACAGACACTGGAAAGGTTTGAGTATTGCAACGAACCCGAAACCCAAGATAGGCAAAGTCTTGCATACAGGGAAGAATGGGAACATGCCATTCCTTGCTCATATCTTCTGGAGCAACAGTGTGTGTATAGACTTCTTTATCGGACCAATCTTCAAGAGCCTTTGGATTCCAGGGAAACTGTTCAAGAACTTGGGTAATGTGAACCATGATAGAGCAAAAGGGTGTTTACCTTGCATCAAACCTATTGTTCAATTTTATGCGCTAAAATTGAAAAATAGTGCAGGGGTAGTGGGTATCGCATCCACCCAGAATGAGCCTTACAACCAAAGAAGAAGATTCATTGAAAATGCTTAGTGATTGTCATATGTGGATGGAGAATAGTAGCATAATGCAGAATAAGTTGCTCTATCTCCTCCTCAAAGAGATCTGTGAATCCCGCAAAGAAACCAAGCGAACGAATGATCTCCTCCAGGATATCAAAGAGTCGTTGAGCACCACACAAAAGAAGGTAGCACATCTTGCAAAAGCTGTGGAAACACGAGATGGAGATTTCTATCATTTGCGCACAAAGGAAATCAAATAGAGTCTAACTTCTCTTCACTCGCTTGCCAATAGCAAGAGCGCTCTACTAACGAAGCTCCTCGTGGTGTTTCTTCTTCAGAGGGATAGACCCAGGCAGGATTCCAGAGTTTTCCAATGACATCATGATGCTTCCACCGTTCGCCTTTTATGCCAAACAAGACCTGAATCGCTCCACCCAAAACAATTACAATCTTTCCTGCTTTTTTTAGTCGCTGTGCAAGAGGCATCCCCAAACCACCACAACCAATCAAAACAATGCGGACTTTGCTATACAAAATCTCTCGTTCAAGGGCATCAATAGCTTGTCCCCAGGTTTTGGCGGGAGGATTCCATTCAGCACGCCCTTTGGCAATCGCTGGAGAATATCCTGTTTGGAAAAATACAAACTCAGCAGTATCAGGAAGATAACTTTCCACATCGTTTCTCCAGATTTTCTGACGACGTGCCAGTTGTTGTTTCATAGTTCCTGTAAAAGAACTGACAACACCTACACGTTGATCAGCAAGTAAAGCTGTCCAGCGAAGAGGAGGGGGCACATAATAAGGCTCCAGGCTACGCAAAGGAACACAGGAATAAGTATGATTCACTTGGTTCAAGAACAAGAGTTCTTGTTGACGGAGAGGAGCATACCATCCCGCAGCCAAGATATCACAGGTTTTGTTAGCATCAGTTGTTTCCTCAATCCACTGAAGGAGCGAAGTTTCTTCGCTCGGAAAAACTCCTGCATTTCGTTCAAGAGTAAACGTCATATCATGGGCGAACTTTTTGTAGCGAAGATAATGAAGTAGAACTTCAAGTTCTACTGTGCCATTTCGTCCAATCAAGCATCCCTTGTTTTCAGACATGCACTGAAGAATCAACTTGCTGATTTGGCTGGCTCCTTTTTCTATTTCACTCTGTGTAATGGACATTCCTACCAAGCTCAATAAAAATTGACTTAAGTCCCCACCGTGAGAACCTGTAGACATTATGCCTTCTGTAATGGATCTGATCAACTTTCAAAACAACTTCAAGCGAATGGGCACGCCTCTTCGCAATCAAGTCATCACGGACTCCATCGCACGTCTGGAATCTGAAGTTCGTCCATCACTAAAACCTGAACATGTAGATCATCTGGTCAACTTTGAAAACGAGCTCCAGCAGTTTCTGAATGCACAGACCATTGATGCTGGCAAACTCCAGCGTATGTGCACGACCTATGCTTCCTTCCCCTTCTTTGATCGGTTCCTTCAGAAAATGAAATAAAATTGAAAAAACCATATTGGATTTTTGTTTGCCCAAATGCCAGAAGTTCAAAAACACGGATTTACTTGGGAGAAGGATCTCATTCAGAATGTCTATGGAGCCACAATGGAAGAACTCAAAGCCATCAAATACACAAACAAAATGGATCTTCCTTCTTCTTTGAACAAGAAAGATCAAGCAAATCTTTCTATCAAATGTTCTTGTTCACCCAATGCAGTCTGCATGGCAGATTGTTTGCGAATCTATGATGCTGTTACAAGCGGCGAGCCTTATCATATGACTGTCATTCACTACAATCAAAATGATGAGGTGCAAACAAAAAAAATCAAAAGGATTACAGAAGTAAATCTCACAAACTCAGGAGAATGTCTTTTTGGAACTTTGCAGAGAAATCAAATCGCCGAACTGGATGCCTGTGTAAAACAGGTGCCTCAAAAGAGAAAAGCAACAGATGAAGAACGTGCGAGAATGTATTTTCTGAGAGACAAACTTCAGGAACAATCTGGGGCGATTCACTTGGATATTAAGTGCAATAGCCAACAGAGTCGTCTTCAATGTTCCTTCAATCATTTTGAAGAATTCTTGAAGAAAAATCCTGAGAGGATTGTTGCTCAAAGCAATACATCCGAATTTCGGGGCGGGAGGATTCAAGAAGAAATCGCTTCCCCGCGGAGGACTTTTAAGAGGAAAACTCCTGAAGAATAACATTCAGAACTTCATTCGCCTCCGATTTGGACAAACTGCGAGGACCCACTGTATTGGATGGAAAGACATGTTGATTGACTCGTTCAATGATTTTTTTACAATGTGGGATATAGGTCTCATCCAGTTTCAAGAAATAATGATACTGTGGATTGAAAGTTCCTGGAGCTGGACTGCATTGTCCTGCCAACCCACCCACACGTTTAAATGCAATATGATAGGTATCTGTGGCTTTTACATATTGAAACCCTTCTTCTACAACTGCTTCTGCTTGAACTCGCTTTTCATTACGTTTTTGCCAAATCTGAAACACACAGGGAACATCATAGGGTTGCCCATTCACTTCAAACGCATTTTTAGGAATCTCTTCGCTAAAAATACAATGAAACTGCAGAGGAAATGCCCGTGACATACTGGGTTTCACAAAGGAACGAGGAAGGATAAAGGCTACAACATCAGCAAAGGAACACGCATGTTTAATAAAGGCTTTTGCAAGTGAACTTTGCCGACCAAACGGTGGATTCCCAAAGACAATACGTTGTTTGCTTGTTGTAGGACTCCATTCCAGAAAATCTCCTTTGATGATTCCTTCACCTTTTGGATCTATATCAATGCCAATCAAATCAACTTGACCTGCTATACATTTTAAGAAAGACCCATTGCCTGCTGAAGGTTCAATCCATTGATAGTCTTTTACTTGTGGGATCAAGGATACTATTTGCTCAACACATTCCTTCGCAATAGAAGATTTTGTATAATATTGATCTTTGGTATTTGTTCTAAATTTTCCTGTGTCTTGCGACATTGTAAGGCAACTATCCTGTTCAAAGTGAATACTTCAATTTTGAATGAAAAAAACTACCTACTGATTGGAAAGAGTGAGTTGTTAGAACATTTGTCCCATTACAACTCCTGTTCCTTTTTCATAATCTACCTCATAGAGCCTTGTGATCCCGCCAAACTCAATCGTCCAGCACGGCACGTCTTCACCTGCCTCTTTTGCAATCGTTTGAAGCTTTTCAATAAGTTGCTTCAAGGTATATTGCCCTTCATGCAATGATCTGCGACGGGCTTCTTCTGGAGATTCTGCCCTCTCAACTGGAACATCCGAAGGAGGAGTGTATCCTACAGGAGTGGTTTTTTTCTTAGTATTAGACTTAGGCATCTGTATGTGTAAAAAATCCTGCAACCCAAGCTGATTTCAATTTTAGTTAACGAGTGTTCCTTGGCTGGTGTCCACGTTGTATTGATAGAACTGGTCATTTTCATAAAGGAAGAACTCAATCTGTGGTTGGGTAGCATTGCCAACTTGGGTGAAGTTAATCAGAACACCGAGGGGGATGTCCAAGATTTTCATGTAGCGGGACACTTGCCAACGTTCTTCAGGTTTCAAAGCAGCAGCAGTTGCTTTTGTTTCAATCACCACGGGAGTGTCGCCACGCAAGATAATATCGGAGCGCACTTGACCTACGACATGATTTTTATACGGAACACTCATGGTAACTTCCAGATCATGGGGAATCGCTGCTGTTTGGAACTCTACACAGAGAGCTCGCTGATACACGGCTTCTGAATATCCTTTTCCAAGAAGCGAATAACATTCACCTGCTTTTTGACGAATGGTCAACAAAAGAGCGCGCGCTGAATCTTCAATCATAAAGGTTGTCCGATTTTGGGGATATGAAGGCATCCTGGATAGTTGTGGGTAGCAATTTTAGGTGTTGGCTACCGCTGGCTTTTTGAAATACTCCCCAATCCTGCATGCATAGAAACATTCATCCAGCATATAAGCGGCTTCACGTTCATCGCGGATGTAATCAAACGCTGGGCATTGGAAGACACCCGTGTGCTTTTGGAATGTGTGAGCAAAGCATCCATACTTCAGGCGAATATGTTCATCCACAGCTGATTCAGAGATTTTTACATCTACAGAGTAGAAGTCACAAAACTCTCCCTTCATACCCCTGGGATCGGCAAACTGAATAATCCTCAAGAGCTTTTCAAGCTCCTCTTCATTGCCATTCCACTGGCAATAATGAATAAACATTTCATGTTCCTTGTGGTTGGTCTCAACAATCGTGATGAACTGCATGGTGTGTGCTTTCCAGCAAGGTACAAATCATTTTCAATTTTCACTGTAGATATGAAACCCCTCTTTTGGATCACAATCGCGTTTTTTCTCGCAGTTCTGATTTGGCAAACATCAACATATCTGGGACGCGAAGGATTTGAGACGTATGTTATTGTCCGCCAAGGTGGACCTCGCCGTCGCTTCCGCGATTGGGCAGGAGGACCTTGGTTCTGGCATCGTGAGCCTTATTGGTGGAATCGTTGGTATGAATATGGTCCGTGCCCGGGTCCTTGGTGTCCTTACCGTTAAAAAATTGAAAATCCCTGCCCCTTGAAAGGAAGTGCCACACATGAAACGCTATCTGTGTTGTTTTTCCAAACCAAAACCTTGCTCAGAGCCTGAATTTGTCAATGGCACTCCAGTAGAGATCCTTTCACCTCTTCAAACTCTTCTACAACCTTTACCCAATGACAGAGGAAGACTCCTTGTTCTGGATTATGAAGTGACGGAGCAAATCAACCTCCTGAAAGCTGAATCCAATCGGCGATTTCAAGAAGCCAAACATCACATTGAAAATAATGAACTGGATCGGGCTATTCATTATTTACGACAGACACGTGACATTGATGAGCGAATCAAAATACTTACAACACGTCATGGTGAGATTCTTGATAAACTTGGGCTTCAAATACCCAAGCAGATACTTAGCCGTCAATCGCTTACAATTAAAACTCTAAAACCCCCTGCATCGCCAAGAATCGTTCCGCTCCCAAGCCCAAAACTTCCTCCGACTCTTAACTAGAATCCAAATGCTCTCCCTTGCAGTCGCAGCTTCCTTGCTTGCTGATGCCACTTGCCTCGCTTCTCCTTCATTCCTTGACTGGATGTCCGAACATGGCAAATCCTACGCCCCTACGGAAATGGATTACCGCATGTCTATTTTTAATGACAACGTAGCCAAGATCCAGGCACACAATGCTGGAAATCACAGCTGGACCATGGCTGTAAACAAGTTTGCCGATCTCACGGCTGAGGAGTTTGCTGCCCGCTATGTTGGTGGATTGAATCTCAAGCCCAAATCCCGTTCTCTCCGTGCTACCAACTATGCTCCTCTCAATATGACTGCCAATCCTGCTTCTGTTGACTGGACTACAAAGGGTGCTGTCACTCCGATCAAAAACCAGGAGCAATGTGGATCATGCTGGGCATTCTCTACAACTGGATCTGTAGAGGGTGCTTGGTTCCTTTCCAATGGCACTCTTCCTTCGCTTTCGGAACAACAGCTCGTGGACTGCTCCACAGCTGAAGGCAACCAGGGTTGCAATGGTGGATTGATGGATGACGCCTTCCAGTATATTATTGACAACAAGGGAATCACAACAGAAGATGCTTATCCTTACACTGCCACAGGTCCCAACACCTGCGAAGCGAAGGGCAAGCCTGTTGCTGCCACTCTCAGTGGATTCAAGGACGTGACTCCTAACTCTGAGGTAGCCTTGGAGACTGCGATTGTTCAGCAACCTGTCAGTGTAGCTGTAGAGGCAGATCAGTCTGTCTTCCAGTTCTATAGTGGCGGTGTGATGGACTCTGCATGCGGGACTCAGTTGGATCACGGTGTTCTCGCGGTTGGTTACGGAACTGATGCGGGTAAGGAATACTACAAAGTGAAGAACTCGTGGGGAGCTGATTGGGGCATGAAAGGCTATATCCTTCTTGGTCGTGGAGCCAAGTTCAACCCATCTGGACAGTGTGGTATTCAGATGGTAGCCTCTTACCCGGTTGTCTAAATATGAATTTCTAAGAACTTACAAATGGAAACCTTTCTCAAAGAGTGTAAAACCCTCATTGAAAAAGACAACTTAGAAGGTCTTCAGGAAATCTATGTTGAGGTCCAAGGAGAGAACTATCCATGGGAATATATATATCAGAAACTGTATTTGCATGCATGTCTCAAGAAAAAAAGAAAAATCGTGGAGTGGATGGATTCATTATTTGGATTGATGGACCCCATACAGCAAATAGGTCTTAGACAGATGTTTTCCTATGGAAGATATTTATTGGCTAAATAAGCTTTTTCAAAATGGGATGAAGTTTGGAGACTGGAAGATCAGGATGTTTCCAGAAAGAGATTTCGTCTCGTGGAATGCTTTCAAGAACATCCAATGAAAGCAAGCTGGAGCGCACATACGTATTTTTCATGTGCTTCGCTTGAAGTTCTTCCAGACATTTTAGGCATTGAGATTCCTCTGCTGGTAGAGAGGAACCCCAGTTCCAGCCATTTTCTCCTGAAAGCTTCAGTTTCTCACAGATTGCAGTGTATCGCCTCCCTTCCCAATATTTGAAGGGAGCACAAAGAGCATAGTGAATACATTGTCCATCTTTATCAGCACAAAGAAGCACTAACCATTTGATATCTTTGTGAGATTTCAAGAGTTTCATGGGTGTATCATCATTTACAACTGCCACATCCTTTGTTCCTGGTGATTTCTTGAATGGCTTGATTTCCACATATTCACCATTCAAAACACCATCCGGACCCAGTTTATCATCCAGGTGTTGAAATCCAATAGATTCTGCTCCGATTTTTTCAAGATAATCATTGGTGGCTGAAGAAGAAAGACAAAGTTTGGCTACTTCAGCTACCGCACGAATCTCTTTGTATTGATCATTATTCATGATTGTTTGAATAAGGCTTGCAATCGCCTCGGGTTTGCGAAGGACAGATTCTTGGAAAACAGGAGTTGGCATTTGGGGTAGCCAAACAAAAAACGATTGTATTTTCAATTTTATTGAACCTTCTGAAAGCAAAACGTCTCTTCCTCCGACTGTCGCGTAGCTTTGCCATCTTGGATGCGCTTCCCGCCCATTCGTCCTGATCCCGTCATTTTGACTGTTTTCACCAAACGCCATCCAGCTTCTTCATGAATCTTCTTGGTGACATCAGCCAAAGGATAAGCTTTGTCAGATTTAAAGTTCTTCACACTCCAGCAACTCGTTCCTTCCGATTTCAAACAAGCAAGGCAACCCAAGATAACAGGCTTCAGCCATTTTTGAACCCATTCATCCCACACAGGATATGTCATAGTAGACTGATCTCCTGATGTGTAAAGTTCCAGATTATAGTAAGGAGGACTGGTCAATACAAGATCATACTTGTCTTCTGTTTGAAGTGCGGGTAAGACTTTCTCAATAGGTTCATTCCAAATCTCTGCGCGATTGGTGACTTCTTCAGGAATCGCTTCATCAGAAAGAATATTCATGAGACCTGTGCAAGTATTCGGATCAGGTTCACATCCGCAATAATAAGTATCAGCTCCTGCTGAGAGTGTTCCAAGCATGCGACCACCCCAGCCTGCACACGGATCTAAGACACGTTTGGCATTGAAATATTGGACAATGGCTTTGCTTGTAACAGTTCTATATTTTGTTACATTTCCAAGACCACCTGTCATAATAATCATTCGGCGTATTTCTGTTGGATAGGGTGTGCTGTGCATCATCAAGTTTGTAAAAAGTGCTTTCTCCAACATTTCTTGAGTAAAGAGACTTCGCACACTCACACCTTTATGATTCTGAACATCCCAGAAATGAGGCATATAATGATCCAAAATCTTATGTCCTGGTCTGGATCGCGTATCAATGGGAAGAATCTCACCGTCTTGAAGAACTTCCTTGTTCCACAGAGAGATCCAATCGCGTTTTCGTTCTGTTAAGTCTGTTTCATCCCTCAAGATACACTCAGGATCTTCACAAATAAGTTTGGCATATTGCGACAGGATTCCACGAATATGAGGTTCCTTTTCAGGAGTAATCTCTTCTTTTGGAATACTTGTATCACTACAGTGATATTTTTTATTGGAAAGAAGTTGTCGTGAAGCAAATCTCTTTCCAAGAAATATGTTTAAGGAGACGGGTGCACTCATGTCTACAAAGGTATCGAAGACTTTCGAGTCAATTTTTATAGGCATCTTTCATTTGATCGCAAACTCCATAATAATAGCTCCAATCCACCAGATTAGAATGAAGAGACAACAAAAGCCCACGCATTTTTCTTGAGATTGCAATCTTCGGAGTTGGTCTTCACGTTCGGGATCTTGAATACGAATAATCACGATTTCTCGTTGTTGTTGTTCTTGCATAGACTGCATAGGATTTGGAATACTTACTCTGTGGCAAATGGGGCATTCCAGTTGCTGTTTTTGGTCAAACCATGAATGAAGACAAGCTGAGTGTGTATGAAGTTCGCACCCGCATCCCACGAGATTCGGAACACCTTGATTTTCTTTGAGTTCCTCCAAACAAAAAAGACACAAAGGAGGCATGATGTCTGCCATTT
>JACCDW011654507.1_pt1 | contig 14192 bp, 27 predicted proteins | sample 7449781 | NCBI WGS metagenome assembly JACCDW01 (sample SAMN15323449, study PRJNA562643) | freshwater metagenome | isolation source: river surface water | place: USA:Blue River Watershed | collected 2017-08-18 | reverse complement strand
TCAAGTTGATAGAAGGGGGGGTGGGTGTGTGCTTATGAGTGAGTGTGTTTGAGTCACTAATAAGGTCATAGAGAGGCTACTAAGTGGTCTAGGTCACTTGTTTGGGCTATTTGGGGCTAGAGAGCCTTTTGAGGGGTCTAAACCCCCTCTAGGGGGTCAGAACTAGGTCAAATACCCTCGAGGCTTCCTAGGGGCTTCTAGGGGCTAATTTAGCCCTCTAACCCTGCCTAGTGGTCATAAGTTTGCCAATTCCAATGATCATTAGCACCTAGGGCTGGTCAGAGCAAAGAAAAACCCTAGGGGGGCTACCCCTAGGGTCTAATCTCTCAAAGTGACTCTAATTGCCCTAATTTCTCATAGAACAAGGCATAAGCAAGGCGCTTATTGTCATCAGAGTCAGAGTGATACGACTCTTCATACCGCACACCGCAAGACTCTCCCAGAACTAGATACTCTCTATGCCCTTTAGGCGAATTACGGTAAGCCACCTGAACCCAGTTGCTAGAGTCAATGGCTTCTGACTCAATGCCTACCCAATTAGCGATTCCGTTGATAGTTGCCACGGCAACCCCCTCTATTTAGTTTCCAAGTTGTAGCCGTATGGCTACTGACACACAATAACACGCACGGCAGACATTTTGCGACACGGCAAGAGGTTGCCAGAAAAAATAACTACCCACAATTCACGAACGGCAAAAAGAAACCCCGCCCGAAGGCGGGGTGTGTGGGTTGCCTGCCTAGGCTTTGACAACCTCGGGGGCGAACATCCCACCCCCAGCGGTGAGGGTGTCAGTAATCCACACCTGCTCATCGGTGTAGACCATACCTGCCTCGGCAAGCACAGAGGCGATGTTCGCCTCGTTGCTGAACTCACAGCAGTCGCAGTCATCCCACATAGAGCAGTTGGTCTCTACATAGGCGACAGCCTCGGCGTGGAACCAGTTGCCCTCAACAACTGGATAGACGCCAGCCCAAGCACGCTTTGGGCGGCTACCTGCGAGAACGATGAACTTTGACATTTGGAACCCCTTTCGACCCAGCCCCTTGCTGGTTGTCACCAGCCTAACACACCATTCCACAAAAGTCAAACCAAATCACAGCCGTGTCTGAGGGATGCCAGAAAAAATAACTACTCTCCAGCAACACGGCAAAAGAAAAACCCCCTAGGTTTCCCTAGGGGGCTGTCCCTTTCTGTCCTACCTCTTGGCTTTTGCCTTTGGCTTTGGCTTGTCGGCATAATCGCTCAACTTCTTGCTGATTACGCTCGAAACCCTTGGCAGAACAATCACGGCGATAATCTCCAAAAGTATTGGGCTGATTACGGCACGCTTCTTGTCCTTGGCTTCCTTGACTCTCATAGTTTCGCACCCTTCACGGTGTAGGTCACAGTTGGCTCGTCGGCATTGAGAGCGTAGCCCTTGAGAACCGCAGTAGAGCCTACTGCTAGATTCTGCTCGTGCCACTCAACGAACTCGGCAAACTTCTGCTCACCGTAGCACTCATACACAGGGGTAATCTTGCTACCGTCTACCTGCTCAATCTCGACTACCAAAGTAACTACTGACATTTCTGTCCCCTTTCATTTGAGCCAGCCTTTCTGGCTACATAAGTAGCCTACTACATTCCAACAAAAAAGCAAATCAAGAGCCGTGTCTTATGAAGCGTCAGAAAAAATAACTACGCCCCGCACGCCCGCCCGCAAAAGAAAAACCCCAACCCTTTCGGGCTGGGGCTTTCTCGCTGGGTGGCTTACTTGTAGAGGCTCACAATCTGGAAATACTTGGTGAACTCTGGGTCAAAGCAAGCCTCGTATGCCTCTGGAAAATCAGTTGCCAACTTGTCGGTGTCTACGCCCTTGCGAACTCGTAGGTCAATGCGAGCGAACTCAATTCCGTTGTGGGTCAAGGTGTCGAACTCGGTGGTCTTGTTTTCCTTGTCTACGCCAAACACGCTCTCAATCTCGGTGGTCAAGGTTGCCTTTAGTTTCTCTAGGCGAGCAATCTCGGCACGAACTTCGACCAACTGCTTTACCTGCTCTAGAACAACCTTGGTTGCCTTGGTTGCCTTGGTGGTGGTCTGGCTCTTTACTGCTACTGACATTTTGTATCCCTTTCGTTTTTCATCAACCCCCTTGGCTGATGTAATCAGCGTAGCACCATTCCAAACAAAACGCAAATCTTTTTCGTGTCGGCGTGTCGCGCCAGAAAAAATAACTACACTCCAAACTTTTTACGAAACAAAAAAACCCCACCTCTTTCGAGGCGGGGCTTCTTGCTTGATTACTTCTAACTCAGTTTCACCAACAGGCACTTGCTTGGCGACTTGTCCCAATCAATCTCAATCTCGTTGTCTGCGAAAGCCTTGAGAACAATCTGACCTGCGCTGGTCAATCCCTCGGCCGTGGCTAGGTTGTCGTGGTTGAAATACATTGACTCAAAGTCTGCGTAGTTTCCCGTAATCACATTGCGATTACCTTGACCGCCAAAGTGCCAGAGAACTGGAACATTGTCGGCAAGTCCTAGGTCTACACAACTACGGCAGCAACTCATTACATTTCGCTTGGCAACAATTCCTGCCTTGCGAATGGTCTTCATTGCGTTGTCGAATCGCTTCTCTAGAGTTTCCATTTGTTTCCCCTTTTCCTTTTGCTTCGCAACCTTTTTTGGTTACACCAAAATCCTACTACAACTACAACTAAAGTCAAGTCGAACTCTCCGTGTCTAGTGAACCTTCAGAAAAAATAACTATGCTTCGAACCGCACGCAAAAAAAAGAACGCCTGCCTTTCGGCAGACGCTCTCTCTCTTAGGGGGCTGGGGTTATTGGCTTGCTAGTGGCTTCGAGTTTAGAATCTCTAATGCTTGGTTATACAAATCAAGTTCGGGGTCTTCCACCCACTCACTAAGTTCGGTGTCCCAAACTTGCTCGCTCTTGCTGAACCTTGCTGTGAAAGTGTCATCATCTATGAACGGCACTCCCTCATCTAAGTCCACCGCAACTACGAAATAAACTTGCTTGCTCAACTGAACAACCTCAACTGGCTCTCAAACCAACTATCAAAATCTTCTCCGCACTCATCGCATAGGGGGTGAACTTGTCCCACCTCTGCCTGAATCTCGGCTTCACACTTATAGCAAGTTGTCTGCTCTTTTGTAATCTGGCTCACGCTGACCACGCTCCAAAATCTATGTCGCTTGCTTCTCGGCGTGAATCTGACCACGCACTCTCGCCATAGAAATACTTCTTCTTGCCAGTTTCACGATTAGTCATTCGCCAGTAGTCCTCTGGAAACTCCGCAGTCCCTACTGCCAACTCAACTAAGTCGCTGTCGTAAACGACTTCCCATTCCTTTACTGCTGAAACGCTTGGCTTTGCCATTCGCTTCCCCTTTCTCTTGTATCCCAACCCTAGCATAAGTATCAACCACTTCGCAAGTTCCGTGAAAAGTTTCGCACAACCGGCAGAAAAAATAACTACACTTCTTCGACAAACAAAAAGAACCCCCGCAAGCGGGGGACACTTGCGGGGGCTGGGGGTGTTGTTAGGGGACAACTCTATTTGGCGTGTCTGCCACGCCCCTTTGCGTGACGACCCTTTGGCTTCTTCAAGCCCAAAACTACTAGCAACTTTCTCATTACTTCACCTCTCCTGCGAACTTGTCAATGATTCTGTTGAACTGCGGTGCGAATGTAAACACAACCGCAAGCAATCCACCAAGCCACAAACCATTCTGGAAAGTTTCTCCAATGGTCTGCTGTGGAATACCACCTGCGACTAGCAACATAAAGTAAGCGACAGTCCAAGCAACTGCTATGAATGGAACTGCTACAACTCCTGCTACTGCTCTGCGAATGTAGAACTTCATTTTGTCTCCCTAACTTTCTATCAGGCTTTCCTGATACACATAACTATACCTACCCACCTATCTAATGTCAAACATCTTTTGTCGTGTCCTCGGAAGCCACAGAAAAAATAACTATGCTTCAAATCACGGCAAAAGAAAACCCCGCCAGCGGGGGAACTGGCGGGGCGTGTTAGGGGGGCTAACTCTTTGTAAATCTTTGTTTCAACTCGTGCCATTCATCTGCGAACTCACTCCGCATAGTTCGGCGACGGCTCTTTGGGTAGCGACTTTGCTCTGCTAGAAAAAGAATGTGTTCGGCTTCTACGAAAGCAACTCCACCCAGAATAAGAACTCCAATGTGGATTAGCACATCTGTTGTCGTGTCAATCCCAGCGACCGCAAACATCACAAAACAGAACGCTGACCCCAGCCCAATACCACGCAACATAGTTGCTAGGTGTTCGGCGTGGTTTAGTCTGTTCAGATACTCCCAACGCTTTTGCTGACCTCGGCGTTTACGCTCGTGATAACTCATAGCCATTAGATACTAAAAACCTCTCTCAACTTTTGGTCTAGGCGACTCAAGTTCAACTCTGCTCGCTCTGACGAACCAACCAGATACATTCCAGCCAATGACTTTATCGTGTCATTCTTGTAGCACTCTGTCCAGATACTTGCCTTGGTGCTATCACCATAAACATCTCCGCCACCTGCCAACTTCATAGCACGCTCAAAAGCGAACTCCGCATAGACATCTTTGCGAGTGCCTGTCTTTAGTGAGGTTGTCATTTGTTGCCCCTTTCCTTAGAACCAATCTATCACCCACCTCTGACATTTTCAACTTTTCACGAACGGCGTGTCGAAGCCGCAGAAAAAATAACTATGCTTCCGCGAGCGCGAACAAAAAAACACCCGCCATTTCTGACGGGTGCTTTCCTGATTCTGTTTAGTATGTTCCAGCGTAGCGAACATTTAGCATACGCAACAAGCGGCGTTTCTCTGCTGATGGCGAGTAGTAGCCTAGAAAACTCTCCACCGCATTAGTTGGCAACGAACGCAAGATTCTACCAACCAGCGTGCTAGTTGTCTGGCTGATGTAGCCAGTTGCCAGCGAAACAATCTCGTGCGTGTGAATGTTGTATTCAAGAATTGTGGTGCGCCAGTGAACAATCGTGTAGACTCCCTCGTCGCTCATTGTCGCCACAATCGTGCCATTGTAATTCGTGAATGGCTGAAACTTTTTGATGTGCGAGTTTATCTCGTAGTTTGCGATTCGTGCCATTATGCCACCGAAACCCAGCGCATAGCAGTTCGTAGCAAGTTGTCGTAATCTCCGCTCATACTTTCGCTCAAGTATTCGTCAATCTCTGACTTATCCACTCCAGCACGGCGTAGGGCTTTAGAAACCGCTCCCATAATTGCGAACGCATTTCCATCTTGACCAACAAGTTCAACCTGAACCTCTGGATACTTTACCTCTGACATTTCTGTCCCCTTTCAGTTGGATACTTTCCAACTATCTAAATCCTAGCAGTGTAGTCAAGTATTCGCAACTTTTTACGGCACATAAACACGGCAGCAGAAAAAATAACTATGACCTAAAAATTTTGGGTAAAAAGAAACCCCCCGCATTTGCGAGGGGCAACTTTTTATAGGCTACTCTGCGAATTGGTTTCGTGCGAAGTTTGCCATCTCAATCAGGTTGTCTACATCTTCTTGAGTTAGTCCAATGGTGTAACCCTCTGGGTCTGTCCCACCTGTGATTACTACTGTTCCGAAAATTGGTCGTGTTCCACCAATCTCCGAGTAGAACGCAGAACCAATCAAGTTTGGTAGTAGGTCTGGGCGGAAAATAAATTCTTCGTTCACCCACATAACTACATCTTCCGAGATTACTACTGGCTCAATGTAGCCATCTACCGCACTCTGAAGTTTTGCTAGTTCATCACCCTCAATGTCCAGAATGGTTGCTTCCAACTCTGGTGTAATCATTACTGCTGACTTTGGCATCTCTGCCCCCTTTCAATCTGTCAGAATTTCTGACTAAGTAAATCCTATCAACCTATTCCGCATTTCGCAAATTGCTCGTGAAAAGTTTGAAGTGCTAGAAAAAATAACTATCCACCGCAAAACAAAAAAAGAAAAGCGGGTATCGAGAAGGGGGGGAAACTCGATACCCGCACGCTGAAAGGGAAAGGGGGGAATACCTTCCAGCGAAAAGCCAGTGGCGACATTGCCACTGGCTAGTCTGTGTTGCCTGTTAGTTGTTACTCATCTTCTTCCCAAGTTTCGCACCAAGCGTCTAAGTGGTGGTTGATGATAATCTCTCGTGCTGGTGCTGTCTTCGTGCCACGATACAACACTCCCTCTGGTAACTCTATCTCTTTGTCGAGGTCGTCTTCCCAAAAGGCGTCAATCGCTTCGATACAAGGTGCCACCATTGACAACGGCACTGGTGGATAGTGGTTACCCTGTAAGTGCCAGCCAATCGCTTGCTCCATTGTAATCTCTTTGTTAGCCGCAAACTCTCTAGCGTGTAATGCTCCCACTTTATGCTCCAATCATTGAGAGTTGGCTAGCTTCGATAAACTCTCCGAAGCTAAACTCGAACGCTCCATAAGTTATTTGCTGTGTTGTAAAGTCTACAACTACTAGGTCGTATGATTCCTCAAACGGCACGCTGTCTAGTGTTCCACTGGTAATGCCAAACCCAGTTTCGCTGTCCCACTGGTCGCCAATAATCTGGCTAATGAAGATTCGTGCGCCATAGGTTGAGTCTGTCCAGCGTGGCTCTGCCTTTGCTAGCGCCTGCGCTGTGTCAGCAAGTTTACTATCTCCACCCCAGTGGCTGTATAGCCAAGTGACGGCGTCGCCTTGCTCTGTCTTTATTGCCCAAGTTGTTCTTGCTCCCATTTCGGAAACCCCTTTCTATCTAGAACACTCTTACTCTAACACTCTCCGCAAAAAAGTCAAGTTACTCGGCGTCTGTGTCGCACGGGTCTGCTAGAAAAAATAACTACGCGGGGAAACTTTTTATGAAAAGAAAAACCCCCGCATTTCTGCGGGGGCTTGACTTGACTCGTGATTAGTCTTCGAGTTTCGCCAACTCATTTGCTAGAACCGCAAGCAAGGCTTTTGCTTCGCTCTTGGTGAAGTGGTGCGATAGATAATCAACGCTCGTGGTGAATGGCTCTTCCCAGCCAACTCGTGCGTAGGTGTGTCCAGCAATCGAAATCCAAACTTGGTCGTCTTCGGCACTCACGCTAATACGAACGCTGTTTGAGATGTAAGCGTCGCTAGTGTCGCTGTTCTTTACCTCAATGGTGGCAATACTGTGGTCGCCAATTTCGGTGGCAAGGTCAATCTTGACCTGCTCCTCAATCTGTGTAGTAGACATTTAGTCCCCTTGTTTTGGTAAGCCCTGTTGCTTACAAAGTAAGCCTATAGCCTACCTCTGACATTTGTCAAATCATTCGTGTCGTGTCGTGGCAGTGCCAGAAAAAATAACTATGAATCTACGGCAAGCAAAAAAAAAACTGCCCAACTTCGTGTCCCGCACGAAATTATTGGGCAGTAAATCTATTGCTGGCTATGCCCAGCAAGGACCGCACTTCGGAATCGTGAATCCAATTCCTGTTCGCTTGTTTTCTTCGTATCTATCGTGAGTATCTTGACCCACCCAAATGGTGTCGCCACAAGAACGGCACTCGTATTGGTAGCGTGGCTCTCCCTCTTTGCGTGGTGTAGTCGCACGCATAGCCAAAAAGTAAAGTTCTTCCTCTGTGGCTTCTGGATACTCTCTTGCTAGTCTGCTCATTTTCTTAGTCCCAATCTAATTGTGAATCACGCCAAGCGTCATAGTCGGCATCTTCTTTTTCGCTTGCTCTATCTTCGTCTAGGTTGCCCTCACGATACTCCGAGCCACAAAACTCGCAGATAATCGTGTAGTTGCCCCAATCGTCTGTTGTGGTGTCGCCCTCTGGATTCGTCTGACCGCAGTCTTCGTTCTCGCACTCAAACTCGTCATACGAAACATCTTGAGAGTAAATGCCTGAACCTCGCATTGACCCCTCTGGGTAGTTGCTGGACATCTTGTCCCCTTTCTGTCTAACAATCTGATTATTACATAAGGGTCTGACATTTAGCAACTTTTTATGAGCGTGTCTTACACTGCCAGAAAAAATAACTACAAACTAAAATCTGGCAAAAAAGAAACCCCTAGCACTTGGCTAGGGGCTTCCCTCAAGTTCTGCTATCGCAGGTCTGCGTATTGCTTCTGCCATTCTGCGTTGCGAGTATTTGCGAACAGGCTCTCTGGAGTGTCTGGCACTTCTGCCATACGCAAGCCAGCCTGAATAATCAGTTCATAGGCTTCTACACCCAGCCCGTTGGCAATCGCCTCAATGATGTCGCTAGAGGCACACTTCTGTCCACGCTCTACCTCAGACAGATACCCCAGAGCGAGGTATCCGTTAGCACTTAGGGTGCGTAGGGTCTGCTTGTTGGCAAGCCGTCGCTCACGCACTACCTCGCCGAAAGCGGTCTGAAAGTTCACGCTCATTCCTACTCCTCGCCGTCCGTTGAGTGGTTGTGGTCGCAGTTGCGGTGTGGGTCTGACCAACCCTCGGCTTGGTCTTGCCAGCCGTTGTCGTGGATAATCCGTTCGACTACCTCGCCACATTCCATAGCGGTTAGGTGGAGATTAGTAATCAGGTCGTCCACGCCGTTCATAAGTTCGGTGTTGTCCTTGCCGTCATACTCAAGCCGTGCCTTGAATTGCTCGGCAAGTTCAGCGGTGGCTTTCAACGCCCGATACATAGTTGGGTCGGCGTATCCCTCTTTTACATACTGCTCAATCAGCACGCCGACTACTGTCATAGTCAAGCCCGTGATGTCCTCTAGTTCTAGTGGCTCGTTCATTTACTTCCCCTTTCGTGATAGAACTCTAACATCTAAACCGCAACGGCGCAAGTCGCTCTGAATCCTCTGTAATGCTCGTGCGTCTGACGGCGTTGATGAGGAAAAGAAAAACTCTCCACTTGGCGACACCCACTTGTAGTGAGCGTTCTTGCCCCTCTCAACTTGCCAGCCTAGTTGGACAGCAATCTTGATGAGGTCGTGTAGCCTCTTGCGATTATCTTTCATGAACCAATACTACCTCTCGTGTTCTCTAAAAGCAACAACCTCGTGTTGCTCGTGTGTCGTGTCAGAAAAAATAACTATGGAGTGAAGTCAGAGAAAAGGGGCAGGGCTTCCGCCCTACCCCTCTCTGGTTATTTCGCTTTGCGTGTCACAGAGCGAATGGTGTATTGAGGCTTTGCCTTGAGAGATGCCTCGTAAGCCTCTGGGTAGTTCTCCTTGAGAAACTGCTCATCAAGTCGAAGTGGTGCGCTCTCGATTACTCGTGCGACCTCGATGTTGTTGTGAACAAGGGTTAGGTCTGCCTTGCCAACAACTGCTAGAACCTCGTCACGAAGTTCCTCTACACGCTTCTTGGAAGCGTTGTAGGTGGCACGAACCTCGGAGAGTTCGCTGACTAGTTCCACGACCTTTCGTGAAACCTTGACAACCTCTGGGGTTGTCTGGATAGCAACCTCTGTGGTTGCTGGAGAAACGACCTTAGCCATTTCGCCCCCTTCTTGGGCTACTTCTTTTTCACCCTGATTGGATACTCCAATCCTATCAACTACTAATCAAAAGTCAAATCAAAAATCAAACCAATTTTGTCGCTAGAAAAAATAACTACAGCCCTCGTCCAAAATCGCCTGTCACATGCTTTTCATGAAACTTTTTATGAGCCGACACTTCTTACGATCGGGAGAACCCGGACTGCTACAACCTGTCCGTCAAAAGGCGAAACCCCTATCAAGACTGGGGGGAAGCACTTGATAGGGGTTTCTATTGACTATCCGTTGGGAACTAGTGTCGGGTGAAAGGGGGGAACTCCCGAGTTTCGCTCAACCTCTGGGTAGGCAATCCGTTGGGCTTAGGTGAGTGAACCCACCTTTGCTAACGCTTCGCTTGCCGACTTGCCAACTAGCGTGGCAATCTGCTCGGTGTCTAGGTTGTCCAAGTGAACTCCCCACGCCGATTCTGCGATTATGTTTTTAGCGCCGTATGAGTAGCAATCCTTTGGCGTAATCCATAGAACCGCCACGCCGTTCTGCTTACACTCTCGGAGAATCTGCTTCGCCCAATCCGTCTGCTTTGGCGTGTAGTTTCCGTCTGAAACGATTACCAAGATTCGCACGCCGTCCCCGAAAGTCAATCCGAGTTCGCCGTCCAGAGCCTCAAATGCCTCGCCAAACTTTTCCGTTCCGTCTGGTGCGGTGTAGATAGAAACTTCGTGTAGGCGCTGTCCACGCTTGAGAGTTGGAAAGATACCAGAGCCGTAATAAATCATGGCTGTTTCTGCTTGGATTCGGCGACCTGCTTCGGACATCACCCACGCTGTCGTTCCCATAGCGCTCATGGCAGAACCCATAGAACCTGAAATGTCCACCATGACACCAAGACGAAGTGTTGGGTCGTCTGTGTGCTTGCGTGTCTTTGACTTCCAAGTTGGCAACTCGCCACGCTTGCCCATAGATTCCATAGCCTTGTTCTGAATCAAGTTTCTAGCAATCAACTTGCCCTGTGGAACTTGGCTCTTGCGAACATGGACAGAGCGCTCACGATACTTCGCCTTTTCTAGCGACTTCGCAATCTGAACTGCGCTGGCTCGCTCTGCGCCTGTTGGCTGTCGGCGCTCGCTGATTCGTGAACTAGAACCATTACCGCCCTCTTGGTTGTGTTGCTTGTGAAAGACCTCTTTGGCTTGTGCCTTGCGTTGGTTGTTCTGCTTGGCTTGGCTCTGGCGTGCCTTTGATTCCTCTGCCCACTTGTCTTGGGTCTGCTGTTGCTCAAGTGAATCGCTGGCGTTCATCTCTGTTTCCATAGCAGACTGCGAAAGTGTTTTCGCCAACTGCTTCATGGTGTCAGACATCTCGCCCTTGCCAGATTCGCCCTCGCCCTCGTCCTCGCCAGATTCGCCCTCGTCCTCAAATGGGTTGCCAACTGAACCTGCCTGTGGCTCGCCCTCGGGGTCTGCCTGTCGCAACAACTCCACCCACTTCTTAGCGAGTGCTATTGCTTGCTCAACCTGTGGGACACCTAGCGACTGAAACTCAATCCAAACTTTGCGTAGTTCATCAAACAACTCTTTGCCCAGAACCGCAACAACCTCGTTGTAAATGTCCTGAATGTCTGCGACCTCAAGGACACCTGAATCCACTCGGGAAATCGAAAGACCTGCCAACTGCGCTGTGTTCCAAATGTCCCCTGCGAGATTCCCTAGCGTGCTTTCGTTCACTTGCTCAAGTGCCATTTCCAAAGCCGAAGTGCGTAGGAAGTGTCGGAACTCTGGGCGCTCTTTGACACCCTTTGCTTCGATACGAGATTCCTCAAGCAACATGAAAGCCTGTGCTTCTATGTTCTCAAGTTGGGTAGATAGGTAGCCTGTGTCCCAACCTGTGTGGCGTGCGTGAAGTGCCTCGTGGAAAAGGATTCCTGTCGCCATTGGAAACTCGTGCTGGGTTGCCTTATCACGAATGTCGCCAACAAAATCTGCTGGCGTGAACTCGCCAAAAGCCTTAGTGAGATTCACCTCAATCTCGGCAATCTCTGAATAAAAAGCGGCGACTGCCAATCCCTCGGCAGAATCCTCTCCACCATAGACAACTAGGTCAGAGCGCCATGATAGGTCATTTACGAAACGACCAATCTGTGAACATACTCGCAACCACTCTGGGTTGGTTGTCGCTGTTCTGGTTGTAAGTCTTGACTTACCCTTTACTTTGTAGTGTGCCATTTGCTTCCCTTTCATCTGGCTTGTGTATCTATTATTACCCTATTCGGGGAAAGTGTCAAGTCCATTTACAAAAAACTTTTTCGACACTTTCCCCTCGGGTGTTTAGTGGGACACAACTACCACTAAATCTTGGCTGGCAGAATCGCCTCTCCGAATACTCGGGTGAATACATCAGAAGCGATTGGTCTGTCAATCTCTGGTGCGCTCGCTAGTAGATTCTGGACTGCCCACTTAGTTCCAAACATCTTGGACAAATCACGAAACGCTAGAAGTTCACGCATTTGTGGCGACCATGAAGTTTCGCCATTTTCCATTTTCTTTGCGAGATTCTGGCTGGCGACAACTGCGCTGGCTGGCACTCCAAGTTTCTTAGCCAAGTTCCAATCAGTAGTCATTTCGACTTGGATAGAGAAACGAGATAGTAGAGCCTCGCTCAAGCGAACACCTGCGACATTTGGGTTAGTCGCTGATACGACATAAAAGCCCTCTTTCGCCTTGATAGTGCCACGCTCGGGATTCGCACTAATGGTAAGTTCTCGTCTGCCGTCCATTAGACCATAGACCACCGAAAGAACCTTTGGGTCAATCAAACCAATCTCGTCAATCAGTAGGACTTTGCCCTCAACTGCGCTCTTGGTCAAAACTCCGTCCACCCACTCAAAACCGCCACTCGGGGTCTGGACATAGCCACCCACCAAGTCTGCGACCTCTGTATCGCCAGAGCCGAGAATCGTGTAAAGTTCGTCTGGAAAAGCGGCTTCGACCATAGCAGTCTTACCTGTCCCTGGGACACCATAGAGCATTACATACTGCCCTGCTTCTCGGGCTTTGCGTAGAACCTCAACATCTACATTGTCGCCCCACTTGCGACCATAGTAAAGGTCGCCATTAGGTCGTGGGTAAGATTCCTCACCCTCAAGGCTCGCTACTGATTCCATGACTTCCTCAAACTTGATAGGCTCTGCTTCTGCTGTTGCTTCTAGTTTAGTGGGTGTCGAAACCTTTGCGCCAGACTTGGCTCGTAGGGTTGCTCGTCCTGCTGGAGTTAGGTGCTTGTCAATCTCGGAAGTCGTGATTCCGAAACTCGCACCTGATACCGCACCTGATACCTGTTCGATTAGGGTATCGAAGTCAATACCGCCTAACGCTGGTGCTGGGTGTTCTGCTACTACTTTTTGTTGATACATGGCTTTCGCCCCTTTCGTGTTGTGTCTGTATCCTTAGTGAAACTATACCAACTTAGTTGGAAACTTGTCAAGTGTCTCACGAACTTTGTTGATTCGGCGAATGACTGCCTGTGGGGTCTTGCTCTTTAGGTGTAGGTCAGTCATGTCTTGGTCAGTAATCTCTACTGCGATTGGCTTGCTCTCACGAACCACCCAACCCTGCTTTGCGATAGTGGTGCGATTGCCCTCTGAATCTGGCTCGCCATAAGTGGTCGAAATCATCTGATTGCGTAGATAGACCTCAAGCGCCAACTTGCGAGAATCAAACTTCTCTTTGTCAGTTGCTTCGCCCCACTCTGTATTGTTGTAGGTCTGGAACGAAACATAGTCGCCACCATAACCCTCTACCTTTTCGGCGTTAGCCTTTGGACGGAATCTATCTACAACCGAGAAATCCCATTGTGCCTTTGGCGAGTATTCAGACACCATTCTTGACATAATGACTGCGCCATGAATCTTGCCTGTGTCGTCCTGATACTCGGGGAACATGATTACTTGCTTAGTTCCCTTATACTGCCAACCTAGCAACTTGCGTAGTTCGTCCTCGGGAATGGTGCTGTCGCCAACCAACTCAAGATAGAGAGCCTTGCCCACAATCTTTGGTGCGCTAGTTGGTGCTGAAACAATTACGGAAGTCATTTGACTTACCCCTTTCGTGTTGTGTCGCTGGCTTTTGCCAACAACTAGAGTAAAGCATACTTTTCATCACTTGTCAAATCATTTCCATAAAAAGTTTCATAACAGATTCATAACGGCATTTTCGGGGGGATTGCCAGAAAAAATAACTATTGACGAAAAAATCCGAGCAAGAAAAAAGAGCCAGTTTATCCTTCACTTGGCTCAGGTGAGGTGAGCAGTTTTTAGACTTGCTCAGGTCTAGCGAAATTATTCAGCCAGTATTTCTCTGGCGATTACCCTTCTGGTCGCTACCCCAATTAGGGTTTGCTAGTGGGGGAACTAGCAAATCTCAAAGCCACCGCACTCTACTAAGAACTCGGCGAACTCTTTGACATCATCTGCCTCTAGGTAGTAGTTGGTAGCCCACGCCTCTGTCTTGCCAACACCATTACACGCATTACACGAACCTGTGGTGCGACCAACAATAATCGCAATGTCTGGCTCAAGTTCTTTGGTGTCCCAGCCCGCAGACTTTCCAATCTCGTCTGTGCGAATACCAGTTCCATTACAGAGGTCGCAATCGTGCTTTGGCAGTTCGGCAAGATACTTGTTGCGAGCCTCTACATAAAGTTCGACTTCACCCTTGAATAGGTCTT
>JACCDW011286489.1_pt1 | contig 14193 bp, 8 predicted proteins | sample 7449781 | NCBI WGS metagenome assembly JACCDW01 (sample SAMN15323449, study PRJNA562643) | freshwater metagenome | isolation source: river surface water | place: USA:Blue River Watershed | collected 2017-08-18 | reverse complement strand
TCACTGAGTTGTCAGAAGCGTTTCCAGATAAAGAGTTTTATTACATAGATGGAGAAGTTAGTGGTAAGAAAAGAAATGAAATCAAAGCAGAATTAGAGAAAACTACTAAAGTTGAATATACTATTTTAAACTTTGGTGACTACGAGATAGAGCTAGAATCTACCACCAAAATACTTCTTAATGATGGTGCTTGGAAATTAGCTGGTGATGTTAATGAAGATGATGATATTGATGATAAATTCATAGAAAAGCTTAGAAAAATGAAATCATAATCTATGGCAAGAATAATAGATAAAAAGAAAGTAATGAAAGAGAAAGAAGCTGCTAAGGTATTAGTAGCCTCCTACGGCACATTGTCAACAGGTGTGTCTATAAAGAATTTACACTATTTAATTATGGCTGACTCATTTAAGTCGGAGCAGCTTGTTATCCAGGCGATTGGAAGAACTTTACGACTTTTTGATGGTAAGGATTCGGCTATTGTGTTTGACTTAGTTGACGTTTTCAGTGAGAAGATGGATAACATACTTTACAGACAGTATATAGAGAGAAAAAAATTTTATGAGAAAAGAGAGTATCCTTTCAAAGAAATAAAGATTGCAATTTAATGTAAAATTGCAATCTTTACTTTAATTACTTCTTCTTGGCTTGCGCTCTTTTCTTATCTAGTTCAGAATCCCTTTGTTTACGAACTGATTCAGGTAAAGTATATATAGTAATTCCACCTTTTAGATAATTCTGATAGTCTTCATAAGTGAATGGTTGTGAGTATCTAGGAATTTGTGGAGCGGGAGGACCTACTAGACCTTCCCATTCAAAATGCCACCACTCATCTCCAGTACCAGCACCATCTCTCATTCGCAAAGGACTGTATATACCGAATTTCCAACCATTATTGAACAGCCACTGATAAACAGGGTGTCTATACGGACTATGCTTCAAATTTAGATTATATACCATTGGCCTCACTTGGTTAGCCCAGCCACCCAAATCAATTGCAATACCCCAACCGTGCGGTGAGTTTCCGGCTTTTGCAGCGGTATTATCTTGTATCCTTTTCTTAAGTGAAACTTGTTGTTCATAAGTTCTATAACCACTCTCCCCTGTCAACACACACTTTCCGTCAAATTCTGCTTTTTCATATGCATCTATCAAAGCATCTACAGCTTTTGCTGCTTGAGGGTGCAGTTTGGCAGCATCAGAACCGGCAAGTTTTGTTTTAAACCATTTACCGGTCTTTGTACCAAAAAGCCACTCAGATGCCACTCTATCCTTAGAAGGTATTTTACCATTTTCATAGCCAGCAGGCCACTTTGCTTTACCACCACTACCTCCACTACCAAGCTTTATTTCACCTTCAGGATTTATTAGACCAAGGTCTTCTTTTTCAGTCGCGGGATTTTTGTCCTTCAGCTTATCTTCTTCTTTTAAATCTGCTTTACCAGTCTCTTGGTCTACAATAACAGACTCTGGCTGAGGTGAAGCAGGTAGTATCTTGGCTTGGTCACCGTCACCTCTCTGATTTATATAATCTCTTTTCTGAGCAAGAATCTCTTGATTTTGTGGTATCCTCACATGTCTAGATAGAAAGCTATTACTCCTCAATCTAGAGTAATCCATAAGCACTTCACCTAGTGTCGGACTTATGGTCACTGGTGCTCCACTACCATCAAGATATGCAGGACCAGAACTGCCTATAAGTGCTTCTATAAGTCTGTCCATCCATTTCATAAATGAAGTACCCAAGACCGCTTCTTCTTCGGCATCTTTAGATCCGAGTGTCAATACTGACTTATTATCTCTTAAGTTAATGCAAACATTTCCCCATTGATCTAAATTGATATTAGAATACTCATGGTCAATCTTCAATCCCTCTGTCTTATTTCTATAAATCTGAGTAGAGTGGTCGAACATAATTGCTCTCATACTAGTGTAATCCTCCCCATTTAAAGTTGCTAGCTTCTTCTCTAGATTTATGTTAAAGTTTTGTGCATAGATATATTCAGGGGAATATTTGTTGCCTTGGTCAAAGACCACAGAAACATACTTTCCTATCTCTGGTAGCATGAACTCACTACCATTAAGATCTTTCCAAGGCAAAGCCCAAGGTATGTCTGCTGGATCGAAGCCATCAAATACCTGAAAGACTCTTATTTTACATCTACCCAATTTTTTCGGATCATTGTTGTCAACAACAATACCCAAAAATGTCTCGTCTCTGAGTTTTTCTTTATTCATAAAAAATTATGCATTTTCGACTCCTATTCTCAATTGCTCACGACCATCAATTATATTGTTTACGCTTCTGCTTATAAGACTTCTTTGTTTATTGTAAGCTCCGAGATCTGCTCTTGCCAGTCTGTCTTCAATTGAAAGTATCAAGTCTTGGTTTTTTTGTTGTCTTTTGAATCTCTCTAAGGTTGTTTCCTCAGAATTAACAAATCTGTCGTAAGGCCCTCTATTATTAGTAGAGTTATAACGCTCGAGTAGCTTTATATCCTCTAAAGAATCAGTTAACTCCGGTGATTCACCAGTCGAAGGACTAGACTCTCTTATCTGCCTTTCAGTTTCATTGAAAGTTGCTTTTTGCGCATCAGCCAATTGTCTATCTATACTTCTAAGTTCAGCGGCAACTACATCTGATGTCTCAGGTTGTAGCGGTGAGATTCTATCATAATTCTTGAGACTTGGAGCCGTTGTGTCTTCATTATATTCAATAGGACTAACCTTTTTATTGTCGAATGACCATTTCCTTATCGAGCTAGGTTTATTCGGATCATATTTCTCAAAGTTGAGTGTTGAGAATTTGTAATCAAAACTAATCTCGAAATCATCTTTTGTCTTAATATTCCACATATCAATTGCATCATCGTGAGATAACTTATCAAACATAAACTGACAATCATATAGACTATAAACATACCTATTCATATCATCAGCGTAAATATCTAATCCACCATTATTTTTAATGACTTTATTATAGTTTCTCAATTCGTTTATTACTATTTTGCAGTCAAATCTTAGCAGATTCTCGGGAATCAATTGTTTACCATTTAGTCTCGACCAAGTCATAAGCTTATACAACATTGCTAGGTATCCTGTATTGATAGTCAAATCTTCGTATAACGAAAGCTTAATCAAATCCGTACCATAATTCACCATTGACTTTACTGTATCATTGTTATTTGTTACTGAGCCTTGCGTTAGAAGATCCAATCCGGTCAAATTTTTCAAGTAGTAGGCTTTAAACATTTCCCGGTTTTTCTTGCCGTCATTTTTCACTGGTACAATTAATAAGTCGTTGGCAGGATTTGGGTCTGGTGCTGTTGATGGCACATTCATTTTGAAAAACCTTTTGAATTGGTTAACAAAATTAGTATATACTGCTTTTCTATTTGCGATTTCTTCTGAAACACCACCATACGCATCTATGAATTCTATGATTGCACCATTGAAAAGTGGTGATGTATCAAAATTTATGAAAATATCATAGCCAAACATTACTGGGTCTTCGTGGTCTTTGACTTCTACAAAAGAAGCTAAATAAACATCATTCGGTATTGATTCTAGATTATCGAGAGCTTCTAGCCTATCCAACCCATGCACAAAGTCATATTGCTCTAGACCACCAACTCTGAATTCTTGAGGCTTAGCATTCTTAAATACATCTGAGACTTCTTTTTTGCTATTTATACCATCATTCTCAGGTCCATCTACTTTATTTTTTGGTGTAGTTAGTTTCAAATCTTTAACACCTATACCAGGTCCTTTATCATTGAAATAACTTGCGCCAAACTTATCGTTATAATTGTATGGAAAATCACCAAGCTCTTTAGGTAATCCAGTTTTATCATTCTTATTGTCTGGATTTATTATATAATGAAGTGGATTTGTCCACCCAGCTGCTGTTGGTTTAAGGTTATTAGTGTTGTTGCCCCAAACATTCTGTTTTCCCTTTATTGCTTCTCTTGTGAAAAATAGTTGTACTTTATTACCATCAGCAGAAACATTAGTTCCGTTTGCTTGAGATGAAACTAAATTCATTACAAGTCTTGTTCTAGATATCTTATCAATGCCGCTATTACTAACATATGAATCTGGGCGCAATATTACTCCCGCTTCTTTTGGAAACCCAGTTGAGTTGTCTATTGCATCCATTCCCAATTTGTAGTATGCCTCAGGGGGTGTGAATCCGGCTATGTTATTAGTACCATCTGGGCTACTAACGCTCAATAAGACTGAAATACCGTCTTCACCAGAAAAGTCATACCAAGTGTCTGGACTAATTTCCGGAACATAAGTCCTTGAAATACTTTTAGTAGATGCTACTCCATTTTGAATTTGCTGAGAAGTATTATTAGGAGGAAGACTCACTGGGTTTCCACGGTTGTCGTATATTTGATTTGTTGGACCGTTTATACGATTAGCGATATTTCTGAGGCTGTTGGCTGTTGTTGGCATTTTTTTGTGGAGATAAGTTTATATTGATGTATATATTTTTTAAACTTACTTCTCTTTTACGCAAAGTTTGTATTAACAAAATTGTCTACTTTGACTACAAGGTCATTCAATATGTTGTTTCCACCTCTTCTTATAGGTTGTCCTGCAATTACACTTGTAACAAGTAAATTTGCTTGGTCTTGCGTCAGCGTATTCAGATTAAAACCGAGTCTTCTTGCCATGCTACCTAGACCTAAATTTATGAAATAAGCAGCAGCCTTAGCACTTGCTTCTACTTCGAGTAACATATCTGGATTAGTAACAAGCCTATCATCACCATATACGCCTCTAGATACGTTTCTATAGATAGCCTTACCAGTTATACCAATAAATCCTCTACCCAAATATTTATAACCATCTCCCGGTGAGTCGTTACCTAGGTTGTTACCAGTAGCTCCCGATTGAACGCCATAGATAACCTCAGCAAGTCTTTGTTCATTACACTTGATGACATTTAATTCGGCTTCGCTGAATTTTTGTAGCCTACTTGTGAATATTCTTCTCATCCTTTCATTAGGCGTTTTGCAATATCTCAAGTTCTCCCTAATAGGAACACCACCACATTCTTTCCAAATGTTACCCATAACCGCTCTAATAAGCACTGGAGTAGTGATATTTATAGCTCTCAAAGCTCTCTCAACTGCTGCCATATTTTGTTGTATTTGTTTCGATACTTTTTTAGGGACAGTTGTTGCCGTGAATAACCTAGACTCTCTATCAGGTGGGCCTATATCAACATTATTATTTATATTACCACTTATTGTTGCACCAACTACAGCGCTAGTATTAAAGTTAGTATTAATAGTTACGGTTTCGGGTGCTCTCAATAAAGGATTCACACTTGCAGTTGCACCACTACCATCAGTATTTTGATAAGTAATTGGTGAAGGATTTTTATTTTCACCCCTACCTTCTGGTCTTGGCTTATTTGGAAAGCCACTATCTATTTCTTCTTGTGTAAGAGACATTTCTCTCTTGATAATCGAAATTATTTGCTTGAAGACACCATCATAAAAGACATACTTTACATCCACAACCATCCATTCACCTGAATATCTCGAATTGAATGCAGGTGAAGAAAGTGTCGTAACATTATGACTAAACAAAACCCTTACTTTCTGAAACTTATAAATATTATAATTCGGAAATGGTAGCTCCAATTCAGCCGCCATTTTCTCGGCTTCAGAAATATTCCTATTATTGTGTGTTTGTGAATAATTATAGTTAGTATGCGAGTTATCATTAGAGGCTTTTCCTGCATAAACATAGTTTTTGTTGTTAGCAAAAAAAGCACCATCGTTTTTACCACCCTTCAAGACCATCGATTCTCCTTCATTCAACGTCATTGAATGAACATCGAAGTTTTCAGTTTTTTTAGTGTCAGCATTGTAATATACAAAATCATCTGAATAGCCACGCTCTAGAGCCGTGTCTGTTGCTCTATTCAAAATTTTCCAAGTTGAAAAATAGTGATTAGTACCGCTTAATGAGTTGTCGCTTGTTAATATCATCGGACCAGTTTGCTCTGTTTGAGGAAGACCCAGTATATCCCTCAGCCCATTAGTTGAAACAGATTTATCAGAACTAGTATCTCTGGATAACTCTTTCTGTATATCAACAAAATTAAAGTTATAGTAAATGTCAACACTCGCAGATATAAAAGCCTCGTCTGATATATAAGAATTCTCAACAACCTCACTCATAAACTCCCAATTTCTGCTTCCAGTGTTAATCCAATTCATCTCATCATTTGTCTCTACAATATTTGTATTGAATCCCAAGCCAATCTCCTTGCATATGACCTGTAACAATTCATTACTAGACATGCCTTTGAAGCTTTTATATTGTTTTAGATATAATCCATCAACATCTAAAGCACCAGTTATTGTGAGCATTCGCTCTCTATTTTGAAAATTAGTGATTTTAAATTGTGCATAAACTGGTTTTAGTTTATCTGTTCTTGAGCTTATGAATATAGTGATTTTAGTATTATCAGCTGGTGTTGCTTTGTCTTTTATAATTCCAAGACTATCATAGAAAACCAATTTCAGTGTTGGTAAAATATCTTCATAAGTCAGTGAAAAAGATATAACGTTCTCCATGTCAATCTGCATCTTATTATACCATATAATTGGTAGATAACCCATTCCCCTAACAAACTCTTTCTTTGCTTCCTCCGGTAAAGGCGCAGGTATTTCTATTTGTGAGGGTCTAATAGTTGTTTTGAAAATATTCTCGATGCCGTTAGTCTTTAAGTTGTTCTTGAATTTACTTTTTTTCGATTCCTCACTACCAGATGGGTTTAAATCACCTTTACTAGTTTCTTGTCCTTGAGGTGTAGATGATGTAGCTCCAGTCATCTGACTTGCAGTCACACCTGGAAGAAAACCATTTTTTATTAAATCGTCTCTTAGACTCTTTGCCCATGATGGTGACTGTTCAGGTGACTGTGCGGACTTTTCATTTTTTCCAATTACTTTGAATTGATTACCTACAAAAAAAGAAACGTAAGCATCTACTAATTTACCTGTTGTGTCTGATACACCAGAACCATCGTAAACTGGCTTTTTGGTTTTAAGTTCATAAGTCTTATTTGTCTTATCATTATAGATGTATTGACGTATATCTAGAGCCCTAATTTCGAATTCCTCGAACTCTTTCAACTGTGCCTCTGCTTTAACTTTATCTTCACCTGAAACTGCATATGATTTGGTATCAGCTAAAACTGAGTCTGCAAAAAAATCAATCTTGCCGCTACTTATGAATAGACCATTATCTGCATATTCTAACCTTGACTTCAGAGTAAACTTATCTACTAGTATTGCACCAGCGGTTTTCATTATCTTATTAAACCCCCAAGTACCGTTTAGTATATATAACTCAGCATTAGGAAAAGTAACTCTCAGTCTCGTTATCATATCAGTAACAAGCTTATTACCAACTGGATTATTTACAACTCCACTACTAACAGTAAGATTCCAGTTATCACCTTCTCCAATAGAAACTAAAAGTTTTTTAACTGTAGATATTGGATTAAGCGTCGATAGTGCAGTCTTTAAAGACTCAACAGTTTTGATTTTTTCACCTGATGCTTCTTGTATAGGTACAATGTCGCTATATTCTTTTGCAATAATGCTGATTTTATAATCACCAACTGCTGCAATTAAACTAGTGACTTTTGAGGTGGTTATTGTTTGAATAGGTGCTGTAGTAGATGTAGTCCAAGGTGGTAGGTATGTCTTTTCTATCCATTTGACTGCTTCTACATTAGTAAGCATATGACCAGTCTTCACCTCGTAGTCTTCAACTGCATCGCGAATTTTTTTATTTGAATCCGCGTTGGCATGTCCTCCTGAAGTCCAAAAATAAACAAACTTTTCAGGATTTTTAGTAGACAAGTTTACAAATTCCAAAGATTTACCTAAGTATATATCAACTAAAATAACTTTCTTGAAAAAAGATAAGCCAGATATAGGTGCGAATCCGCGTTCTGCTTCTAACATTGAAAGCTCACTTAAAACTCTTTTACCTGGACCATGTCCACCAGAGAATAAATATAATAGATTGAAGGTAGGCTTAATCTTTCTCGAATCAAGTATTTTATCAACTGCTTGTTTTGCAAGTGGTCCATTCGTCTGATGTGAGTAGGCAACGAATAAGTGATATTTTTCCATGAATTTATCATTAAAGTAATCATACATGTAAATACCACTTCTTTTACTCGCAACATCAATACCACCAAAGCAAAGTATCAAAGGAGCATTTGGATCTTTTGCAAGACTAAGCTTTCCGTGAATACCATTATTACCAACAGGAATAAAATCAGTCATATATCCTATTTATTAAAAAATCAACCCTCCTTAAACAGGACTTATTAGAATACTATTTTGTAGTATCTGTATAGGATTCTGAGGCACATCAAGAACAGTTGGTGAGTTTCTGAAATTGTTCTCCAAAAATGCTTGTCTTCTCGGATCTTTTATGTTTGCCCTGGCAGAGCTGTTTAACAGCGCATTGGTGTCTGTTATAGGATCAGCTGGTGTTACTCTGAAATTAATAATGTTAGATGGGTCTGGATAAATCATTGCCATGCCACTTCTGAAGTTCAGAGGATCTATCATATCATTAACACTAGCTAGAATGTCCGCATATTCTGGAGTACCATATATATTAGAGCTTATCAAATCGGGTCGCATTTCTTCTTCAGGTAAAACTTCTCTTGAATAAAATGTTGTGGTCGTATAAGCAAACGTAGGTTCGCTTAAATCGTATAAATCTTCTTGTAAAGGATCTCTTTTGAGAATCGATATATCATGCAAGTTCATTAGTAATCTGCTTTTATATATTTTTTCGATAACACCCCAGTCAACGGATTGCTGAAGTAATCAACTTGTACACTATTAGTCCTGTTTAGTATACCTGCATAAATTTTGCTTAAATTGCTATCTAATCTTGTTTTGACATCCGGACAAGCAGTTGCATTCTTGTAAACGTTACCTAATATTTCTTTGACTAGAGTCACCCTGACTGCATTTTCAGCACCAACCACATTATCCAAGAAAACCCTGCTGCTGAATTGTTTCAGCAAAGGAACTTTTTTACCGTTTTCTGAGCCATAAGTATCATTTTTTTCCTCTAATACTCTTTTTATTTCATCAATTATAAAATTATAATTTTTGAAACAAGAGTTAGTTCCTTCATCTTTTGTCCTTGTCTCATTGCTTCTTGAAGAATTATCTATAGGAGCATTATCAGAACCACCACCACCATTTCCGGTGTTGTTTGAATTATTCGAACTAGTCTCTTGACCATTTATAGGTTCAATCGGTTTATTTAATTCGCCATCTACTTCAAGAATATCCTTACGAATCAATTTATAAGACCTTTCTCGACCACAGTTCATCTTTCTATAGATTTCTTGTGCACCTAAGTCTCTTGCATTTGTTAGTGTAAAAGAGACTTTTATTGAAGACGGTAAATCATTGAATGCTAGAAGCTTGCCAAATTTAACCTCGACCTTATCAACATACATATCACCAGACGATAAGATAGGTCTCTTTGGATTACCTATAGTTACGTGCCATGGAGCAGAAGGTGAGCCAGTTAAAGAATCTATTATAGATATAACTCTAACTTTATACTTACTTATAACGCCCGCCGTTATATTAGATATCAGTTGCCCTAAAGTTGACTTAACAGCATCAGTAGCACTTGATAAGTAATTTACGTCTTCTTCTTTAGCATTTTCTTTTTGCTTTTCATCATCTGACTTTCCTTGCCATAGACCAGCTACAGTTTTGGCAATTGACTCTGCTAACGCCCACAGTGCGTCTCCTATTGCAGTTGCAAACGTCCATAAAGCTGAAGAAACTCTTGCATTATCACCACTTCCTAAATCATTCAAGAACTTTTGAAATTGGTTATTTGCACCAAGAGCTTCTGGCTTAAACATGAATTTCGATACTGATGTACCAAAAGACAAAGCATTTGCTATTATATCATAATAAACTCCAGTAGGATCTATGCCACTAATAAACTTCTGCTCATATTCAACTTCGAACTTAACAGATATCTTTGCAGTGACACCAGAGAAGGCCTCATCTTTACCAGCAGTTGCTCTTCTTTTAGATTGTCTTATGAGATTAGGATTACCAAATGGCAAGTCACTTGCCTTTAGATCGGTCAATCCCAGCTTTCTGAATAACTCATATTGTAAACCCTCGGTGAAACCAGGAAGAGGCACTAGACTTAATCCTCCAGCTAATTTAGTTCCTATCTCAGCTCCTTTATTATCACCACCCATGATATCTGTATTCTTACTGGCTTCATTAAATAAGTCTTCAAACGAAGTATCACCTTCCATCCACTTTTCACCAAAATCAATGTCCAGGAAGTCTTCATTATCCTTCACCCAACTGACCATCGTAGCCAAAGGAAAAGTATTATTTTCTGTGTTGTTTATTAAATCATCACCGATCGGCCCTGAGAATCTTCTTGCTATAATAAGTCTATTATTTGGATAAACTCCTAAGTCTTTCAAATAAGCGAAATCAGAGTAAGAAAGTCTCATTAGGGGATATTTCTGGCAATATGATATGATCTCTTCTGTAGTAATATTGAATAATTCATTATCATCTTTGTTAAAGTCGAATTGATATCTTGAAACATCATCACCAGTCCTTCCAAACAAGGAATTATAAAGCTGTCTACCATTATCTGACTCACCAACAACATAGCTTCCCAGTTTTATCTCAGGAACGCTTTTTGTATTCATTACTAACCCTAAAGGTGAAGATCCTAGCTGACCCATTTAATAGCTAAATATTTTTTAATAATCTCTTATTATTTGACTGTTCGAGAATTTCGAAAGATTTCCTAAAACATCGTCTAGAATATCAATTTCTTTTCTGAATTCGTTGTAGAAAATGAGCACGTTAAACTCGTTTTCGTCACCCAATATCTTTTTGATATTCAAAAGCTTTTCTATAGAAAAGTCCGTAGAAAAGTCCGGTATATAATAGATATCTTTTTTTCTCTCAACTGCTTGTTGGATTTTATTGAATATGATAATTTTCAAATACGTTTTTTCGTCTTGATATTTAATTTCTTCTTCTTCAATAATTTTCCTAATATCTATAATATACTTATTGCGAATCCTGTTGACTTTTACATACTTGTCAAACTTTTTTCTAGAAGAAACATAAACGCAGAAAAATCTCATATCCATTAACCAAAAAGTTTAGTTATATATAAAATTATACTTTCCCTACTCAACATTTATGGAACCCTTAAGCTTTACTTCAGGATCTAAACTTGTTGCAGCCATTTTACCAGCTTCTTCTGCATCAATCTTATCTTTGAGAATCTGAAGGAAATCTTTTGCAAACATCTTCATTACATCAGTAAAGTTCCCTGTTTTGAAAAGTCTTTCCATTAAATCTTTTCTTGTTGACATATAGTTAAACCCTTGTATATTTGTGATACTTGGATGACCTCCACTTCCCTGAGTTATAATATCCAATACTGGTATCTTCAAGTGATTCAATTCTTCTGTTACTTCAAAGGGCCACTCACTTATATTTTTATCCATCCAAGTCTTGAGCATCTTTACTTCAGGAATAGTTTCATCTGTCAGATCGAGCTGAGCTCTTTTTTTCAAGTCTCCTTTTTTGCGGTCAGGCAAGAATACTATAGAGTCCTTATAAAGAGATTGTAAGTCACTGAATTTGAATCCCATGCCCTTATACTCACTACCATATTTCGTTTTCATTCTTGATATTTCTTCTTCGTTGATTCTCTTAATATCAGAAATCCCTACACGAATATTAGATAACTCATATTTGTATTTAGCTAACACTACTTGTGTTATCTCACCTAAATTGATATTCTTGAGTCTTTTCTCAACGAAAGGATTACAAGAAACTTGAATAAGACCCATCGGGAAAATCGTACAAACAAACTCAGCATCAGGAAAGTTTTTGAATACTACATATCTATCATAAGAACCTGGAGCGAATACGTTACCGATACCATCTTGAACGACTATTTTATATTTTTCATCGAAATCAATTTCTGGATGCTTAACTGACTTGCCAGTAATAGGTTGTTTGATTATTTGCTTTCTAGTCTCAATATAATTCATAAGATTAGCGGTTAGCTGCTCAGGTGTCGAAAGTCTTTCTCTCCTGTCGTAGTTTTTAGTCATTCTATTCCACTCTAACGAAGTTGCTTTATTTATGTAATGTTTGATGTTCAAGAATATAGAATAAAGACTAGGACTACTATCCATAACCAAACACTCAAGCATATTTCTTCCAGTATGACTATTCTTACCATCTAAGCTTTTAACAGTGATTCTCTTGTTCTTCATAGCCAATAAAAGTCTATTAACAACAAAGCCCATAAGAAACCTGTTTCTTTCCGCAGATATATCTTTATTAACACCAAAAATAGCGTTTTGTATGTCTTCTGGCTTGATATTGAATTTCAAAAAGTTAGCAGAATCAACCGTTTGAATCAACTGGATATCAGTAGAAAGAAAAACATCTGAGTAAGAAATTTCACCAGAGATAATTTCTGCATTAGACCTCGAAGGCTTAGCATATACACCAGCAGCAGTATCAGCACCAGATTGTTTGTCATGATGGTCGAATAGAATATATCCAACCTTAGAATGAGCATAATCAACTATAATAGGAAGGTTTTCTGGCTTAGTGTGTTTTACGGCATACTCGAGAGCACCGTATTGTATAATATGACAATCAACTACTTTGATGTCATAAAATTTTTCTAAAAAGTATTTCATACTTAACGCAGAACAAACACCATCTAAATCCTGATGGAAATAAATCTCCGCAGTCTTGTAGTCTTTTGCAATTTTTTTAATATTTCTGAAACCTACTTCTTCGTTTATAAACTCTAGGTATTTTTTCTTAATCATTTTTTGAAAGACATTATTTTTTTGTTTTCTTTATTTTCCAAGTCTTCTGCGTCGAAGCTAGTATCAAAGAAATTATCATACTCTGAGACTACCTTTGTAGAAGAAGAAACATTTGCATACGGACCAAGCTTACCGCTTCTGAAGATACCACCCTGCATTTCACCATTTAAGTTACCACCCATGAAAAAGCAATCAGTCAAAAGTGTGGCTTCTACGTTGCAGTTTAATATCTTACTCTTATTTATTTCAGAACCATCTATACCACACTTAATAAATTGGCAGTTATCAGCTTCTGAATTTATTATCTGGCATCTGTTGAAAATCCCGCTATATATCTTACAGTTAATTAAATCAATATTATCAATGTTGTGATTGGCTCTTACTTCAGCATCTACTATTTCTAACTTTTGAGTTTGTGTAACATAATTAAGTATGCAATTAGTAAGACTATTTGTATTATCGAGCAACTCGAATATCCTTTTGTATATCTTATCAAAATAGGTTGAAACAACGTCAAATTCAGTTATTTGATCGATTTGAAGACTGATTTCAGGATGCTCGACTAGAAAGTTATCATACTTAGAAAAAGTTTTGAAAGAATTAATGTTTTTCTTAAGGTAAGCTTCCATCTTTTCGATGTCTGATTCATTGAAACCAGCATTGATACTCGAACTCACATCTAAGATAAATCTATCTAAAAAATACATTAGGTTTGCGGTTTCTTTCTCATAACCTTTTCCTCCTATGTATCTATATTCGAGCCTTTGGGATTCTTTTGGTTTGTTTATATGAAGAAAGTTTATGCCATAATACTTATCATTCGGGAGTCTAAAATTATTTTTAATAACATCAATTGGTACATTTTCGAAATCATAATCTTTATAAGGAATTAATTTCTTGATACTCTTTGCATAAACATTATCTTGTCTAGATGGAAAAGACCTGTATATTTCTTCCTCATCTGTAGTTAAAATTAATTTTATTATATTTAAATCATTCAAATTCTTTTCTTCGTTTTCGGGAAAAGAAATATTGAAATGCACAGAGGACTTTTCAGTCGTAAAACCATATTTTTGAATGAACTTCAGCATTTTTAGTAAGTAATGCTTTGCATCGAAATATGGCATTGGACCAGTAACAACTTCAACCATGTTTTGTCCACCAGACAAGTCAGGAGTAAGCAGCCAATTATTTGCATCTGGCTTGAAATCTGGATGGTATTGCCTAAAACCATGACATTTTATAGGCTCGAT
>JACCDW011525382.1_pt1 | contig 14195 bp, 24 predicted proteins | sample 7449781 | NCBI WGS metagenome assembly JACCDW01 (sample SAMN15323449, study PRJNA562643) | freshwater metagenome | isolation source: river surface water | place: USA:Blue River Watershed | collected 2017-08-18 | reverse complement strand
GTTCAAATGCTCCAGGGATGAATTTGAAACACCCCTTTATTTAATAATAGACGAAATTAAAATCTGGGAAAGGATATAATATGATAGGAGCACGATTCAACAGGAACGGGGATTATCGAAGTGACATTCTTAAAAGATTCTTAATGGAATTCTATATGAGCACAGTAGGACATTATAAGAATGGGCATCCCAATGATTGGGTAAGAGAAGCTTCAATTGAATGCTGGGAAAGGACCATGAAAGATTTAATGAACCCAGCTTTCGGTGATTTCGTCTCCGATGATATTAAATGGAGAAAAATAAAATAACAATATGGAATACTTCTGCGGTACTTGTAACTCAACATTTCCAGATTCTATGATTCTGGACAAAACAAAAATTATAGAGCAAACAGACACACATGTTCTTTATGAAGGCAATACATTTTGCCCTCGTTGTCAAAACAAAAGTGTATACTGTAAGTCTAATCCCCTGATGGTTCCAAAATTGAGGGGAACCTTTGTAGATAAACTCCAAGGATACGGAGATAAACATGACGTTGTTTCCTCTAGGATATCAACAGAACCGAGGGTAACAAAATTAGAAAAGAGACCGATCTCTGCGTAATGAAACATCCTCAATGGCAAATTACATTTATTAATGGATATTTAACATCTCTTTCCAATGCAGCAAGAAAAAGAGTTGCAAAAGAACGTAAGCACCCATTTATAAACAATCTTGCTACAGAGGAGTGGTCTAATTTTTTGGATAGCAATAGAATAGACTATTCGGAAAAAATTAAGTGGCATAAGATAAGATGAAATATAGAACCCGTAAATTAATTAAGCCAGGTGATCTAAATCCAAGAGGAACTTTATTCGGAGGTAGGATTCTAGAATGGATTGACGAAGAAGCAGCTATCTTTGCAATTTGTCAATTGAATAGTCCTAATATTGTGACAAAGGCAATGAGTGAGATTAATTTTGTCACCACCGGAAAACTTGGAGATGTAATTGAATTTGGAATGGATCTAGTAGGAGTTGGTACAACTTCTATTACGATAGCATGTGATGTTAGAAATAAACAAACCAAACAATCGATTATCAGAATAGACAAGATAGTATTTGTTCTTCTTGACGAAGAAGGCAAACCCAAAGCACATGGGAAGAAAACATTATGATACATAGAGTATTATAATTACTGAAATTAATTAAAAAACAGAATGGCGAAGAAGCAGTTTCAAAAGATGGTAAAGGAATGGAAAGATTGTGGACCTAAAGAGGTTTTCGAAGGAGTAAGAGATAATTTCATCTTTGGATTTCTTGGTGCAACTATTGTGGTTTTTATATCCACCAGAACAGATCTGATGGTTCTCTTTGGATATCTTACTTATTATTTTTTTATGGGAAGAATTGTTAATAGACCAAAATATGTTACAGATCTTGGTAAGCTTATAGTGTTTCCTATTCCTTCTGCTCTTGGTGCGTTTGTTGGATATAAGATATCTTATATCTTGCAAGGACTTATTTCTGCTAATTAGATTATTAATAAATATTTTAAAATGGTAACAGTATCTGAATCAGCAGCCCGAAAATTAAATTCACTTATAGAAGAAGATGGATCTATCACTCCTTTTGTTAGGGTAGCGGTCAAGGGAGGAGGATGCAGTGGACTATCCTACGATCTTTCATTTGATACGGATCAGCATCCGTCAGATACCTTGATGGAAGATAAAGGAATTAAAATTTTGGTTGATAATAAATCCCTACTTTATTTATTTGGGACAGAATTAGATTTCTCAGATGGTTTAAACGGAAAGGGATTCCAATTCACAAACCCTAATGCATCCCGTACATGCGGATGTGGTGAATCATTCTCGTTATAATTTCACGTTAACGTTAATCAAAGACCTAGAATTATCTAGGTCTCCCTTTTGTTAAGATGGATATATAGAAACATGAAACATCTAAATAATTTTGATCAGTATCTTAAAGAAGCCAAACAAGGGCTAGATCCTTATGACTCATACGGGGGAATAGAGGAACTTGCATCCACTTTGGAATTCAAGAAAAAGCTTAATGATTATTACGGCATAGGATACGGAAGATATACTATTACAGTTCAAAACGTGTCAGATCTCTCCCAAATAAACGATGCATTAGCAATCATAGGCGAAACCCCAATACAAACATTCGATTGGTCAAATCCCACAGATCTTGATGATTTTCTAAATCTAATACTGGTACCAGGATTTTATATTGTAGTAAATTCAAACTCCCCAGATAAAAGGACAAGGAGAGAAATTGACAAAAAATTCCAAACGATCCCAACAGATTCAATCTTTATTATAGCGGATTTAAAACCCATGTCAAAAGAACATATAGAGGAACTTATGAAATTCTCAAGAATGGGAATAGTTGCAGGAATGGGAACAAACCCGCATTCATTTATTTTTACTCACTGATATTAATCAAAGACCTAGAATTATCTAGGTCTTTTTTGTGAGGATAGATAAAGGATCTATGAGAGCAAAAAAGATTGTAAACTTTACCCCGACGGGAACCCAGCCCAATAGAGATAGCTCTTATGCTCCTTTATTACCGAATGAAATAATAGAAGAAGTTCACAGCGCAAATGAAATAGGAATTTCAATTGTACATCTACATGCAAGGGACGAAGAAACATTAAAGAATACTTATAAGAAAGAAATATATTCTAAGATAATAGAAGGGATAAAAAAACACTGTCCTGATCTATTGATTTGTGTTTCTTTGACTGGGAGGAACTTTCCTGAGTTAGAAAAGAGATCTGAGGTTCTACAGCTATATCCAGACATGGGCTCATTAACTATGTCATCTTTAAATTTTCCATCAGGAGCATCAATCAATCAACCAGAAATGATTCTCTCCTTAATAAAAGAGATGGACAAGTATGGAGTACAGCCAGAGATAGAATGTTTTGATAGTGGGATGTTAAATTATACGAACTACCTTATTTCAAAGAAGATATTAAAACCACCACATCATATTAATATTATATTGGGAAACATATACAATGGACAATGTGATCTTGGAACTTTATCAACAATTAAATCTAATCTACCATCAAACTCATATACATGCTTAGGAGGCATAGGTTCACAGCAATTAAAGAGCACAACTTATGGACTATTAGATTTCGATGGCATTAGAATTGGATTGGAAGATAATCTATATTACAGAGACAAAGAGAAAACCACAAACACTGAATTATTAAAACGTGCACACAGAATAATGGAAGAGTTAGACGTGATTAATTATACATCAAAAGAATTAAAAGAATTAGGATATGGAAACAAAATTATTAATAATAGGTAAGGGGGATAATGTAATTACCATGATCCTAGATAATCTTTATTCTAATAAACTTAAACCTGAGATCACAGTTTACAACAATCTAAATTTACCAATCGCTAATCCTTTTCATCACGATGACTTTAGGATGCAGATCTTACCAGAAGTTAACTTAGATGAATTTGATATTTATACACTTGGTGTTTATCAGCCTGGATTAAAAATTAAAATAATCAAAGATCTTGGAATCCCTCCGGATAGATTTATTAACATAATACACGAAGGATTAGATATTTCTAAAATGAGTAGGATTGGAACCGGGCTATTGATCAATTCAAAAGTTTCAATTGCTGCTCATACAAATATAGGTAATTTTGTGTCGATCAATAGACATGTTTCCATAGGACATCACACAATCATTAATGATTATTGCTCTATTAATCCAGGTACAAATATTGCAGGCAATGTGACTATAGGAGAAGGAACAACTATAGGTATGGGAACAAACATTCTCCATCAAGTAAAGATAGGAAAGAATACTATCATAGGTGCAGGCTCAGTGGTAACAAAAGACATTCCTGATAATGTGGTTGCTTACGGTTCACCTTGTAAAATTATTAGAGAAAATGGCTAACGGAGCATATAAAATAACAGAAGAGTTTGAAAGATTGTTGTGTGACTACACGGGAGCACCGTATGCTGTTGCACTGGATAATCAATCTAATGCATTATTTCTTTCCTTGTATTATGAGAAGATAGAAGGTAAAGAAATTATTATACCATCAAGAACTTATCCTTCCGTACCCTGCGAGATCATACATGCAGGAGGAAAGGTTAGTTTTGAACAGTCAGATTCAAAGACCTTAAAAGGTGCTTATCAATTAAAACCAACTAAGGTTTGGGACAGTGCTTTAAGATTTACCTCTGACATGTACATTCCGAATACTCATATGTGTGTCTCGTTCACCGGTCCATATAAACACCTTAAATTATCAAAAGGAGGTGCAATATTAACAGATGACTATAATGCATACTTATGGTTTAAGCGTGCAAGATATAGCGGAAGAAATGAGTGCTCATATCACGATGACACGTTTGATATGTTAGGGTGGAATTTTTATATGATTCCTGAATTAGCAGCTAGAGGGGTTCTTCTAATGGCTCAATTCTATTCCTATGACGGGACCAAAAAATCTAATGAAGATATAGAATTACCATATCCGGATCTGTCAGAGTACCCAGTATATAAATCACAAAAATAAAATGCTTCATATAATTACACCTCTTTATAGATATGATCTTCTACAAAAAGTTTATGCATCAATTCCCAAAGGAGATAATATCACGTGGCATATATCAAGAACTTCAAGAAGAGATCCTGAAAATTTTCTAGACTTTATTAAAGGTGATGAAAGAATCAGGTACTACGAATTAGATTGCCTAGATTCAGATACTACATCTAAAAGAAATGCATGCTTTGAAGAAATAAAAGATGGGTATTTTTGTTTGCTTGATGATGACACAGAATTTCTTCCTGGTATGTATGAAGAATATAAAAAATGTCTAAGTTCTAATTTTATCGGTATGATGATAGGATATCAACTCTGGATTGACGGTAGGACAAGATTGAAAGCAAATCTTCCACAATCTGGCGAGATAGATGCGGGTAATGTTTTAGCACATAGTTCATGTCTTTCTGAATGTAGATGGCCAGAGAAAACAGAGATAAAGTGCTGTTGGGATTATTTCTTTTGGAAATCTGTTTATGATTTTTACGATAATAAATACAGCACAACAGATCGAATAATCTCCATATATAATTCATTAAGGTAGTAGGGAATGAAAAAGAAAAAGCGCGACGTAGAAGAAATGAGAGAAGCAGCGATGGTTCAAACTGTTTCTGATTATCTTCATTGCAGCAACGGGGTTAGATCTAAAATGTTAATCGAACCTCGTTGGGAGATCATACCTCAATTGGGCATTGATGGTTGGCAACATGCATTATCAATTCTATTAGAATCTGGGATAGACACACAATACTTTCAAGGAAATCCTGGATGGATCTCTCTATCCAAGGATATATAAAATCTATGAGCATCTTAAAATTCTCGGATTTTCACAAAGCAAACCTTTTAACTGAAGGACTTATTAAAGTTCCCCCAGATCTTCTTAAATCTATGTGCGATCACATAGCATCTCAATACATTAGCTACATGAACACAATAGATAAATGCAAAGAAGATGCTAACACTCTTGCAATTAGGTATGGGGTTCAGATTGATCCTGATTTTCAACCGGTTAACAAAGATATTGAACTAAATACAGTTCTAGAAGGAGTTCCTGAGAGGGTAAAGAATGCATGGAAGTTAGAGTTTGGGCATTTGCGTCTCATTATAGATTGGGAATCTAAGATCTGGAAAGATAGACCTAAAGTGAATGCCTCGTACGAAGAGAGTGATGCACACGGAATTCCTGGATACTTTACCATCAATCCAAGAGCATTGATCGAATGCGTGAATGGGGATTACAAAATAGAGGATGTAATAACAATTTTAAATAAAGTGCAATATAGTGCATGGCACGAAGCTTCTCATGCAGTTCAACATAATGCTCTGAAGTGGATGAATAAGAATCAAGTCTACAAGAGCAGATTGATTAGGGACAATCCAGATTCATCTAAGGAAGATCGCAGAAGGGAGTATCTAAGTGCTCAAGTAGAATTTGACCCTCAGATCAAAACCAAGATCTATGTCTTCAATCAAAAGTATGGAACAGATCCTGATAATATCAGAAAGAACCTAGCAGCATTTGTTGCAGCAGTTTCGGTTGATGATATAAGTCCTGATGAATTCTTTTTAGCACTTAAAAATACGGATCTAAGAAAATGGAAGAGAGCAGTGAAGTTGATGTACTTAAATTATCAATTTGACATCTCAGATCTTCTAAGATCCATCCCAGACAAAAAAGATATATAAATGAAAATAAATAAGTATGAAGCATATTAAACTGTTCGAATCCTTTGATTCTCCGATTTCCCTAGAAGAGTTTGAAGCTGAGGTAGACAAGGCAATTGAAATGGGAGATGCTGCTCAAAGTATTGCACATCTACATTCTGTAATGGATGCTAATCCTGAAATGCTTAAATCTCCAGAAGCTGCAAATGTTGCTAAAAAATATTTAGCATGGAAGGAATCTTTACCCCTAGAGGATCAAGAAATAATTAATCAAGCTACTCAAGAGAGAAATGCTAGAAAGAGATCAGAAGAAATCTCACCAGAACCCACAAAGAATGTCTATTATCCAATGGGAGCAAAAATACCAGGATCTTCTAAAATTGATAGAGAAAGAAGAGCAGCAAAGAAAGCAGAATCTGAAAGAAGACAGACAGAAATTGATCAAGCTGTAGCAGCAATAAGTATGACCCCAGATGAATATGAGGCAGAAGTAGATAAAGCAATTGCAATGGGTGATCCTGCGCAAAGTGCGGAGTATCTGCATTCTATTCATGATGCAGAACCAGGAATTCGTCATTCTGAACCACATTCTATTAAATTGGGTAAATTCGCGGATTGGGCGAATACACTTCCAGAAGAGGACAGAGAAAGGATTAGAGAGGTAGGAATAGCAAGAAGAGGTTGGTAATAAATAAATTAAGACAATCAAAAGGCTTAGAATCATCTAAGCCTTTTTTGTTGAGCAACGTTTTAATTGATATCAATCCAGATCTTCCCAGATCTTAGCATCTGGATTATACACATAGAGGAATCTAGGAATGTTGCATAAGTCTTTCTCATCAGGCATTCCCAGAATGGTGAAATGATTAGTGTAAGAATAGACAGATAAGGATCCTGTAGTTAAGTGCTTTTGCAAAGCATAGACTGCAGTGTATCTGTGGCTGTATTTTTCTGTTTCGATTGGAAAGTCAACTGTGATCCTAGAATAGCTACCTAGTTGTTTAGGTTTAGCTAGAATACCCGTTGGATAGATCACATTCTCTGTCATAACGAATTTACAGTCCGGATCCATATGTTCCAGCTCCTCTACGTCTCCAATGTGTCTATGTGAGTGTTGTCTTCCCATTTCTCAAATATAGTATAACATTCCGGGAATATTTCATACCTGTTAACATTTTATAATCTCGCAAGGGTATATTACATTTGATAACATAAAACAAATCAATTATGAAACTAATAGTTAAAGAAGGTAGCTACGAAGCAGACACCCTGTGGCAATTGATCATCGAAGTTCTGAAGCACAGATTTTGGCATTTAAGAACCCACGGTAAATGGATGGATTAAATAAAAAATAAACCTATGAACGAAACAGCCTTTGAATGGTTCCTAAAGAACCTTCCTGAAAGATTTAAGAATGCTATTCATAACACGTGCCAGGAAGAGATTAAAAAGACTAGAGAACTGGAAAAGATGCAGATAACCGATGCTTGGGACAATGGCCAGTATTATGCAAATTACGGGCATAACACAGAAGTCGAATTGGACAGTGAAGAATACTTCAATCACCAGTACAAGCAAAGAGAGGGATAATAGATTAGACAGTGCACATCGAGATCTACCCACATACAATAGACAAGTACTTGACCTGGCAGGAAGCCCAGGATCTGTGCGGATCCCTGGGAGAAGGCTGGAGGCTTCCCACTTTAGAAGAGTTGGAACACATCCACCAATTAGGCCAGGAGGGCAAGATCACTCTAGGCAATTACGGGGTCTGGGGAGAGAAGAGAGACGAGGATTATGCCTGGAGCAAAGGATTTCACACAGGTAACACCTATCTTAATCCCTTGGAGAATTTAAATCTTATATTGCCAGTCAGGAATATATAAGAGAAATGAAATATCTCCACCCATATAAAGACTTCTTGTTGGAAACAATCAGGGCTTCGGAAGCTCATCGAGACGAGGATGCAGTGCAGACTGTGATAGATGGCAAAAGAGATTTAGGATTTATAGCAGTTAAAACATCCACCATGACAGAAGAACAATTCTGGCAGGCAATAGAGGACAACGGTCTGAAAACAATCCGAGTGGAAGGCAACATCTATGAAGCCTATGTCTATTTCAGACCCGAAGCAATTGACCAAGCTCTAGAACTTAAAGCTATAGCAGAGAAGTACGCCGGATATCTCAGATGGGATGCCACCGAAGAAGACTCCCGTCGCATAGGAGAACTGCTTGGTTACGCCAAAGAAGACATTGACTGGTATATTGCAAAGAACTATCCCAATGAAACACCTTAGAGAATTTGCATCTTTCTATCAAGAAGAGATCTTTTACTATCACTTCTCCCCTGTGAATTTAAATCCAGGTGATATTATAACCAGTTCAATCTGTGAAGATCCAGTTTATCTGGATATAGTTATGCCCATCTATCGAAGGGAAGCAAAGAAGCATGGATTCGATTGGCCAGTTGTGCATGGGTATTGCTTCGATAGTCCTAATTGGATTACCACATCTAGCTCATTCTCCAGAGAGTCTTTAAAAGATTACAAATGCTACAAGGCAGTAGCAAGAGGACTAGTTCACGAAGGAGCGGTCGATAGAAGTTCACAGTATGCCACAATGCTACTTCACCACGGAACTATCACAGAAGAAGAAATTGCTGGATATGCCCATCAATATTTCATGCCACCACCAACATCTTATAAAGAATCGATTTGCGGATCTTTCCAGGTTATTGATGTTCTAAATGACGGAGATTGGGAAATAAAACAATGGGATACATAGAAGATCCCAGTAATTTACAACATGAAGCACCTTAAATCGCATCCTATTTACGAAAGCTTAGCAAATGCCAAAAGCATTTCGGATCTGGCAGAAGCCACTGAAGCAGGCAGAGATTTAAAAGCAATCTGCAGTCTAACTCCCAAGAACAGTGGCAGGGTTTACATTCAGCCCATAGGTCTACCAGGGAGCAAGACCTATATCGAAAAGAATAAGGACAGTGGTCTATATACTTTTTCAGCTCTAAGCAATGGTGTACCCTTTTATAGAGAGGCATATAGCACTGCGGAAGAAGCCTTTAGAATGCTTTGGTCCTATGTGATCTCTAAGAATCTACCAGTGGGAATGCAAAAGAAAAATTTCCGTGCTTGGGCTAATGATCCCCTCAATTCAGTTCACGGAAAGGCTTTACCTGCCGAGAAGATCATAAGTCTCTTCGTGGAGGAGACTGGAGATCCTGAGATGGTGAAATCAGCCTATGAATATTTTGCTGAACCCGGAATCAAGAATCAGTTGGAAAAGGCTGGATTTAGAATCATCCCAAATCCCAAGGGATTCAGATTATCTTATGGTCCCAACGTAATTACCAAAGTCTTAGGAGATTTCATCGAGCATTATAGCACAGCCGGTTTTATCTTGAATCCCTCGAAGCAAGTCTTCAAGCGAACGGGTGCTGCTCCGCATTTCATGGTGGGTTCCAAGATCAAGAACATTAGAGAAGCTGAAATGAAGATTCTAGGGGCTTTAAAAGAGGTAACTGAAACTTCTTTAAACATGATCCAAACCAGCAGGGCTTATAGTTCTCCTATAAGTCAGGATAAGAGAGATGAACTATCATCCATACGCTTAGGACTTAAAATAGCAGTCAATGCACTTTCTAAGATCATATCCGGTGAAGAATCCTTTGATCTGGGTAATGAGTTCGATGCATTAGTTGGACTCTCTGCCGGGGATATGAGTGTCATCAGAAGAGAATCCCCAGACTTTCTTTGGCCAGAGATCCTGAAAAGAACAGATCATGAGATAGCCAACGTGTCTTCAGACCTAGGAGATTTAGGATTCTAGGCACATAAGCCTTTTTTGCGTGTGATATATAATCACATGAAACACCTCAGATTATTCGAAGACTTTAATACTGCCCCAGCGGAGGAATTGGGATGGGCACCCTTAGATTGGAGCATCCCAACTAGACCTGGTGTTTATTCATTTGAATTGAACGATGAACACACATGGGAAAAATGGGCTGGTGAATTTGATCTGGAGCATCTGGAAAAATTAAAGGACTATTTAGACACTGAAAAGCTTTGTGAGAGAATGGTAATGTCTTTGGAGAAGTCCCATGTTGATCCCTCCTATTACGAATATGCTAAGAAAGGCGGAAATCGAACCCTACTTACCCCTCCGGTGATTAAACTCATACCTGGTCAATCCGAGGCATCCAATGAACTTCTACATGCAGATTTTGCAGGACATGAGCAGGAGCCTTTAAGAGTGGTCTCAGATTGGGACGATGATTCATGCTTCCCTAATACAAATACGATGATAGAAAGACTGGAATCAGGAGTCTATCAGGTAGATGACATTCAAAAATATATGCCTCAGATTATCGATTTAGGAATTCCTAGGAGATTTCTGGGGATAGTGGAGGGATATAAGGGTCACAAACCAGCAGAGGCAGAAGAAAGAAGAGCCCAGCATGCTCAAAAAGGTAAGGCGCTGGTGGATAGAATAACCATGACCAAGGAAGCTGAGCAGGCTTGGAAGGAAGAGTATGCTCCATTTGAAACTAGAATCCTAACATTTTATAGAATGCTCGGCACGCAGGAAAATCCATTTAGAGCTCCAGAAGGAACCCAAGAAGAAAGAGGGGCAAGAGCTAAGAGAGTGCTAGCAAGAGCTGAGAAGTTCATAACACCCCAAATAGAAAAGCTAAAGGTCCTGATTGATAAGTTCAATCGACTTTATCCTGATGTAAGTCCGTCTAATCCTTGGGATCAAAGGGCAGGATTACTTCAGATAGCCCAGCATGCACTTCTATTCAAACGCTCCTGGGAAAGAGATGGAGGAGTAACCTTTGATCCGAGTGAAGGAGCGATCTTTGATGAGATCTTCAATGCAGAAGTAAACAAAAACAAATAGAACTAATATTATATAAAAAGAAAAGGCTTAGAAACAATCTAAGCCTTTTATGTGTTTTCATTAAAAAAGAGGGGTGCGTAAGAAATCTGGAACCATACTGATTCTGTCCCCGTAGTCCTCAATGGATGTAATCGGATTAAGTCTATCTAACTGAGAGGTTCTCCCTGAGGATAGATCGTGCCAAACGCTACCGTTTAGATTGATTCTAATTGTCATGTCTAGATCAGGCTTTGCTGGAGCAAATCTTATGTTGCCTTGTGCAAGACCCTGAGGAGTAGACACGTCAATGAAACCCTTAGCTAAAAGCTCACGATAGGCAGGAAGTTCTTTGATCTTCGCCATGCCATCTTTACCAAAAGGATTTCTTTTAGGTACAGGCATAGAGATTTTTTCTTCTTCTTGCCAAGCTTCAAATATCTTGATGTGTTTCATAGGTCTCATTATTTCAATTATATATCCCCGTATCTTATATTTCTCTGACAGAGACCTTGTTCCCATATTTGTCCCCAGCGTCTGCCCCAACGCCTAGGCCTATGGCCACAAATATATAAGGATATATAAAAGCATGAAGCATATAAAACTATTTGAGGCTTTTGTCTCAGATTCACCTACAGATTTCAGGGTTCAGATTGTTGGACCTGGTATGAAAGAGGGTCATTACCTTTTCTCCACCACAGATGAAACTGGCTACGATTCTATATTTGGGGTGTTTGATCTTGCAGGCTTGAAAGAGCTAGAAGATGCCATCAACACCCAGATCGTTGCTCATGATCTCATAAACAAAGTCCAGGACATAAATCCGAAGGACACATTTGATCTGAGGATGCACTATGGAAAGTTTAAGACTACCCCTATTGGTAAGGGTGCTAAATTTCTGGGACTTATATATGATGAGGATTTAAAAATCAACTCTCCTTGGGACGATAAGCCTGATTGGGAGAAATATGCTGACCAAGACACAAGCATTTACGATGCTCCAGAGGGTGCGGAGGTTGGAATCCTTAAACTAAAGGACGAATCAGGGGATCTCAATCGACATCACGTTTCAATGGGACTAATGATCGTTCCTGCCGAAACAGAGCAAGAGGATGCAGAGAATGTACCGGTTGTCCTCAATCAGTGCCACTTTATAGATCACCACGGAACTCTAAGATCTGCTTCCCCCGAGTTAGAAGTGTCCATCCAGATAGAAAATCACTTTGGAGGATTAGGGGTGGGATTCGGAGTGGGATATCTCGAAAAAATAGCGGACTTAAAGGACATAGAAAGATATCTTCCCAAAATATTTGACGCGGAAGTTCCAAAGGGCTTTTTGAGACTGTTAAATAGACTTAAATCCTCCGGGGCGGACACATCGCTTAACCTGAAAAGATTTAAAAAACAATACAACAAGCTGGCCGAGATTGATTTTGAAAAAGCAAGAGAAGCAGCTACTAAATCGGTTGAGCACCTGATACCTAGCGCTCCTCCGCCAAGAGACGAGCAAGATAGGGAGAGATTCAAAAAAGAACACAACGAGGCTTATATTAGATACATTAAAGCCTTCAATCAAGCCATGAAAGATTACACGGGGGATGTGCTTCTAGATATGGATAACCTCATAAATCAATACCAGAGGGTGATTAAAGACTATGGATTTGAGAAGGAGAGGGAATTAGTCGATTATTGGAGAGAGACATATGATAGAGGCAGCAGGGGTTTACCGCCTCCGAACTGGCCAGAGGAAAGCAATTGGCCACCAAATCTTATCCGATAAAAATGTATAGACAGGGAGCTAGGAGATTAGTCTCCGCTCTCTTAGCCAATCCAAGATAAAGCCCCCAGACAGCCTTGATATATAAAAGAAAAACAAGGCATGTACAAGTACAAGATAGCACAAGGATCCAATACCACTGAATTAGAAATGCAGGTGAATGCACTTATCCTAGAAGGCTACACGATTTCAGGTAGTATGATAGTGATAATCGATCCTAAGAGGGATAACTCTCTAAAGTATATGCAGCCAATGTACAACCCAGCATAGACCATGAGACACATCAAACTTTTTGAGGCATACACCCAAGCACTAACAGGATCACCCACTAAGCACTTCATTCTGGATGGAGCTTCCTCAGCAGGCAAGAGTTCAGCCCTAAAGGGATTAGACTCATCCTGGGCGATACTAGCTGTAGACTCGTTCTTCAATGCGATGGCAGAGGAGCTAGGCACAGAAGACTTTGGCAACGGGAACAAACCCACCATCTCTCAGATCTACCCTGGTTGTCCCCACACTCACACTATGCCAGGAGAAGAGAGCTATGAATTGGCTGCTCGCTGGTATATGGCTCAAGAAGCTAGAGAGGGCAAGATCTTTCAGGCTGGACTAAAGGATGCCACAGGAAATCTCTTCGGCAAACCACAGGGAATAGACAAGATCATCTATGACGATGTAGATGGGAGTGTGATCCAAATGTTCCCTAATGACAATCGCCCACAATGGCTACTAGTACATGCACCTATAGATCACACAGTTAAGAATGTCGAAAGAAGAGGAGATAGACCACTAGATGGCGTGTTAAAGAACTCTTACACTTTCAAGTATAAAGCATCCACTAAACCAGGAGGGGTAGATCCAGAGCATCCATGGACAGAGCAAGAGCTAAGAGAGCTGCTACCACAAGAGAGATGGGTAAGCCAGTTCTTAGAGAAGCTAGGAGTTAAAGACCCATCCGCAAAGTATTGGATCCACACTAAGACTCAACCACAAGGGCAATACGATTACATCATTAACACTAGAGATGCTAATGGATCTCAGAAGCCTATAGAAGAGCTCTCACAAGAAGCAGAGCGGATCTTCAATGGAGCATAGGCATATATAACTAGCAAAATCACCTAGACCCCGTCAGGGGTCTTACCTAGGACCCCACTTGTTGGGGTCTTTTTATTGCTACACCCTTCTTCAAAACCCTCATTTAAACGCCGTATAACACGCCCCGTTTCTTCGCCCCGATGTAATCCTTGGTTTGCCC
>JACCDW011733282.1_pt1 | contig 14197 bp, 14 predicted proteins | sample 7449781 | NCBI WGS metagenome assembly JACCDW01 (sample SAMN15323449, study PRJNA562643) | freshwater metagenome | isolation source: river surface water | place: USA:Blue River Watershed | collected 2017-08-18 | reverse complement strand
TAAGAATTGGTTTCGAAACGTAAACCACCACCTACGGCATTGGCAAAATAATCGGAAAGTGAACCCTCGTTGGTAGTCTGGCTAAAAAAGTATCTGAAATGCCCATTAGTTACACCTGTTTTGAACGCGTAAAGAAGGGAATTTGAATCTAGTACATCATGGGGCTTACCTTTCCACATCACAGCTTGCTCATTGATTTCATGGTGCTGTGCGTAACTTGCAAATTCAAAAATGAAAAAAATAATAAGAAGTAATCGTGATTTCAAAGTGTGGGTATTTTGCAAATAATAAAATGAATGAAATGCTTTATTTTGAAAGTCGAGAATAGATTCATAGGCAATCTCGCACTATTTTTTTGCTTTTTTCATGGCCGTAAAAGGCCCATACTTATGTTGTTGTTCACTGAACTTGTCGGCATATGGGCCAAATGGATGGTCAATCGGTTTTTTTGAAATGTCTGGCCAATCTTTTGGAACAGCTTTGTGTGGACGCGGTTTGCTTTCTATATAGGCAGCTACATCCCAAGCATCTTCGTCGGATAACTCTGGTGCATCATGACTCACGCCAAGTGGCATATTATACTTAACATATTTAGCCATATTGCTAATTCTGCTTAAACCGGCTGCGTCATTAAAACTGTGTGGACCCCACAGCGGTGGATACACATAAGATTGACCGATACCATCGATGATTCCTTGACCGTTAGGTTGATGGCAACTTGCACAACGCAAATCATAGACAGCTTTTCCTTTAACTGGATCAGCAGCTCGGGTTAAAAATGGCAAATCTTTAAACCCTGAACCTTTTGCTTTATCTCCTTTTTTGACGTTTTCACCGAGGAATTTCATGTAGGCCACCATTGCACGCATTTCTTTGCTATTTTCCTTGAGTGGCTTTCCATTTAAACTCCTTTCAAAACAGTCGTTAATGCGCTTTTCGATGCTTTCCATTTTACCACTCCTGGCTCTTACTTTCGGATAAGTTGAGGCAACTGAACCGTAATTGTTTCCGAATGGTTTTGTACCCGCATCTAGGTGACAATTTTGACAATTTAAACCATTCGTTTGCTGGGCAATTCTGCCTCGCGGGCCAAAATAATAGGCCGTGTAAACAACAAGGTCTCGACCGTAAAGCACCTCTTTGGATTTTCGCTCATCTTCAATGGCAAATGCATCTAAAGGCTGCCAATATTCCGATACCGATTTTGGTGCTGAATAGACGCTTGCTTGAATGTCATCAATTTGAATTTGCCCCTCGGAGCAACTAACCACTACCAAGCTCAAAATCAATACTTTGAAAATCAAAAACCATCTCATGATCAATGCGGTAATTTATCTTGAAAAACACCATAAAGGAAGGTTCCAAACGATGCAAAAAGGACCACAACTATGAAACTGAGGTATCCATATCCGATATTAACAACCATTGGACCTGGGCATGCTCCACTAAGTGCCCAACCAAGACCAAAAATAGTCCCGCCAATTAAATAACGCCAAAAAGACTTTTCTTTTGGGGCAAATAAAATGGGGTCACCTTTGTAGTCTTTCCAACCAAAGCGCTTGATTAAAGCTGTGCCTATTACACCTAGTACAACAGCAGTGCCAATAATGCCATACATATGGAAATTTTGGAAACGGAACATTTCCTGAATGCGGTACCAACTTAATGCTTGGGATTTTGCCATCACGATGCCAAATAAAATCCCTACGATTAAAAATTTAATGAATTTCATAACTAGAAAATTAAAGGGAAAATTACATGAGTCATGAGCAAACCACCTATGAAAAAGCCTATAACTGCAATAAGCGAAGGTAGTTGAAGGTTAGAGATTCCTGAAATCGCATGACCTGAAGTACAACCCCCAGCATAACGCGATCCAAAACCAACTAACATACCACCAATCGATAAAATTGCAAATCCTTTCAAGGTAAAGATGGCATCCCAACTAAATAATTCGGAAGGCTGAACCGCTGTGGGTTTGGCAAATCCGAGCGTACTGAGGTCTTGGGCTGTACTTTGAGCAAGTTCAAAAGTACTGCCGTCATTTAGAAAATTGTTGGCCATATATCCACCGATAATTGCACCAACAAGAAAAACCAAATTCCAGGTTTGAGAACGCCAATCGAAGTCAAAAAACTTAACGCGCTTTCCGGCACCCGCTATAGAGCAGATAGTTCTGAGATTAGAAGAAAAACCAAAGCTTTTTCCGAAAAAAAGCATTAAAAACATAACGGTGGCAATGATCATTCCAGAGAACCACCAAGGCCAAGGTGACATTAAAAATTCGAGCATGGGTAATGGTTTAGTAAGTTTATTTTTGTATTAGATATGAAAAGTCAAGATAGGTTTATACATATGGTTTACCAATTTTTCTGTGGCACTCTGATGAAAAATACCACCTTTTGCGTGGGTGCCAATTAATAGTAAATCAACAGATTTCATTTGGTCAAAATGATAAACACCTTTCTCCACATCCTTTTCAACAAGGACATGTTTTTTGATATTGGACAAACCTAATTTGCTTGCAAACAGATCCATCGCTGTATATATCTTGTGTTGATTTTCAGGATGTTCTTCTTTAACAAACTCTAAAAGATGGACCTCGCTTCCGAAAGCCTTTAAGATTTCGAGAGCTGCGTGTGGAAGCTTCATTTCCTCTTTATCAAATTGATGCACCAACAATACTTCATTAGGTTGCCAATCACTGCGGTCACACATTAATGATAAAACAGGTGTACTTGATTGTCTTACAACATGTTGAGCTTTGCTACCAGCCAATTTTTCAACCCAACCATCAGTACCTTTAGTACCCATTACAATCAAGTCAAATTGTTGCTTTTGAGCGTAGCTTTCGATGGTTTCCACAAAAGAACCTACAAGGATATGATGTCCGGCGTATTCACCTTTGATGGATTTAAGTTTTTCAAGAGCGAGGTCGCGTTGCAGCGCAATAAAACCAGGATCTATTTCACCACAGGTTAAAATGTTTCCATCAGGCAAAATAGATACCGTTTCAGGGAAAGGTAAAACATGGGCCAAGTGACACTCAATTGGAATGTGCTGGGCTAATTTTTCGAGTAAGATCTGTGCATAACTTGCCTGAACAGAAAAATTTGTGGGCAAGAGAACTTTTAAAGGGCTACCCATAACTTACATTTTCATGACTTTGCTTTGGCAAACAAAATCTGTTTTTGGAACCTCTGTTTTAGAAATAGCACCGAAACCTCCTTCAATTTCTGTAAAATTTCTGTAACCGCGCGCTTGCAAAATTGAAGCTGCAATCATACTGCGGTATCCGCCTGCACAATGCATAAAGAAATGTTGATCTGGCTGGATATCCTTTGTCCAGTCGTTGATGTAAGCAAGTGGCTTGCTGTATGCATCTTCTACATGTTCTGCCTCGTATTCGCTTTCTTTACGGACATCAATTACCATTGATTTGCCAGCTTCGAATTTGGCCGCAAACTCGTCAGGAGTGATGCGATGAACGGTGTCAACTTCTTTGCCTGAAGCTTTCCAAGTTTCGAAACCACCATTTAGGTAGCCTAAAACTTGATCAAAACCAACACGGCTTAAACGCGTCACGACTTCTTCTTCCATGCCAGGCTCTGTAACTAATACAATTTGTTGTTTAACATCACCAATTAGCGCACCTACCCAAGGAGCAAAATCTCCTTTGACACCAATATTAATTGCCTGAGGAATAAATCCTTGACAAAATTCTGCGGCCAATCTTGTATCTAAAATCATGGCGCCTGTAGCTTCAACTAGGGTTTCAAAAGCATCTACACCAAGAGCAGTGAGCCCTCTTTCCTTCACAGCTTCAAAACTATCATAGCCTTTTTTGTTCATGGCTACGTTAAATCCAAAATAAGCAGGAGGAGGTAATAAACCATCGGTAACTGCTGCAATAAAGGCTTCTTTACTCGGTTGATTCAAGGCGTAATTCATTTTCTTTTGATTACCGAGCGTATCAACCGTTTCCTTCATCATGTTTTTTCCACAAGCTGAACCAGCACCATGTGCAGGATATACAGTGATGTCATCAGCTAATGGCATGATCTTATTCATCAAAGAATCGTAAAGTAAACCTGCCAATTGCTCTTGGGTCATGTCAGCAGCTTTTTGCGCTAAATCAGGGCGTCCTACATCACCTAAGAAAAGGGTATCACCAGAGAAAATGGCTTCATTTTTTCCTTCTTCATTGATCAAAAGGTAGGTTGTACTTTCCATGGTATGCCCTGGCGTGTGTAGCACTTTAATTTGGACTTTGCCAATTTGGAAAATTTGTTCGTCAGTGGCAATGATAGCCTCAAATTCAGGCTTTGCAGTTGGGCCATAAACAATTGGCGCACCTGTTTGCTTACTGAGGTCAAGATGTCCAGAAACGAAATCCGCATGGAAATGGGTTTCAAAAATATATTTAAGTGTAACACCATCCTGCTTTAAGCGCTCTAAATAAGGAGCTGTTTCACGAAGTGGGTCAATAATAAATGCTTCGTTTTCACTAATTACATAATAAGCTCCTTGAGCCAAACATCCGGTGTAAATTTGTTCTATTTTCATTGTTTTGGGTTTAGTATTTTTTATCGGGCATATTCATTTGTACCAAAAGTATCATTAGAAATCCGAAGTTAATGTAACGATTGTTACACAAGTCGTATTTCACTATTACCTACAATACTTCCTCAAAGATAACCTCTTCGATATTTTGGTTGGATGTTTGCTTGTTGATTTTTTTGGGAGCACATTGCCCTCCAAAACAACCCACGTTAAAAATAGCCATCGTGGTGATAATGGCCCCCATGATTAATACCGTATAATCTTTTTGCAAAATACCTCCAACTAATAAATAACCCCCAAGTACATAACGGATGATTCTGATCCAGTCTAAATTCTTCATATTGATTTATGTTTATTTATTTAAAATGAAAAAAGAGAAGACCCTTGCCTTCTCTTTTTTACTTGTGATTTACGCTTAATTATAACAAGGTGCTTGGACAGACATAAGCTGTTTTAGGTACATTTGTTTTGGCGATTTCTGACATACCTCCAATTACATCTACAAAATGATGAATGCCACGACTTTTCAAAATAGAAGCTGCAATCATACTGCGGTATCCACCAGCACAATGTAATATGAAATTTTCATCAGTTGGAAACTTAGCCAAGTGTAAATTAATTTCATTAAGTGGGACATTGATCACATCGACCACATGCTCAGCATCAAATTCACTGCGTTTGCGCACATCAAAGGTTGGAATTTTTTCATTGAACTTAGTTGCAAATTCTGCTGCAGAAATACGTTTTACTGTATCAAGTTCTCTGTTCTCTGCTTTCCAAGCTTCGATTCCTCCTTTTAAATAGCCCACCGTATAATCGTAACCAACACGAGATAAACGAATGATGGCCTCCTCTTCTCGACCCACTTCAGTGACCAATAAAATTTCTTGTTTGATATCGCTGATCATTTCACCTACCCACATGGCAAAGTTACCATCGAGTCCGATGTTGATTGAATTCGGAATGAATCCTTGTGCAAAAACTTCTGGTGCGCGAGTGTCCAAAATCAAGGCCGCTGATTCATTGGCTACCAATTCAAAAGAACTAGGGCTTAAGCCTCTATTTGCGCGGTCCATGATTGTATCCAAAGAATCATAGCCTTGAATATTCATGAGCACATTTTTCGGAAAATATGCTGGCGGAGTTGTTAGACCAGTAAGTAATTCATCGATAAATTCTTCTTTGGTCATATCTGGTCTGAGCGCATAATTTATTCTTTTTTGATTGCCCAAAGTATCAGTAGTTTCTTTACTCATTTTTTTTCCACAAGCTGAACCTGCTCCATGGTTAGGGTAAACAATCAAATCATCGCTAAGCGGCATAATTTTATTGCGCAAGGAGTCATATAAATGTGCTGCTAATTTTTGCTCGGTCAAGTCAGCTATTACATGCTGTGCTAAATCCGGACGCCCGACATCACCAATAAATAAAGTGTCGCCGGTAATAATACCGTGTTCGTTTCCATTTTCGTCAATTAATAAATAAGTGGTACTCTCCATGGTGTGCCCAGGCGTATGCAAAACTCTGACTGTATAGGCTCCAATTTTAAATTCCTGAAGGTCTTCGGCTACCAAAGCGTCAAAACCTGGCTTAGCAGTAGGGCCATATACAATTGTTGCACCTGTTTTCTGAGCTAAATCTAGGTGACCTGAAACAAAGTCTGCATGAAAATGCGTTTCAAAAACGTATTTTATTTTGGCGTTGTCAGCCTTTGCTTTTTCAATGTAAGGCTGAACTTCTCTTAATGGGTCAAATATGGCAGCTTCCCCATTGCTTTCAAGGTAGTATGCAGCATGTGCAATACATCCGGTGTAAATTTGTTCTACTTTCATAACTGTAAATTTGTTTAAAGCAAAACTAATACTCTGACTCCTTACCTATTGTGACACGTGTTACTTAACAAACTGATATTAATCAGTTACTTAAGTACCCACAATAAACTGATTTGCAATAGAAAAACCAGTAAAGCAAATACCATCCCCCTTCTTCCTGCTTTGATTAATTGTAAGAAATTCACTTTTAAGCCAATAGCTGCCATAGCAATAGTTAAAATGATTTTCCCGAGTAGCTCAGTTGCAGAAACCATATTAGCTGGTAAAGGGAAAAAAGAAACAAGAATTGAAATGAGAAGAAATCCAATTAGGTACCAGGGTAATTTCCATTCAAATTTCGCTTTTTCTTTACCTCTCGCGTCTAACCAAGACATCAAAATAAGCGCAGGAGACAACAAGGCAACCCTCGCCATTTTATAAACCAACGCCAATTGACCTACCTCATCCGAAACCGCAAAACCAGCACCGGCAACATTACCCACGGAATGTAAAGATGCCCCAATAATAAAAGCCATTTCATTTAAAGCTTGAGGGTATACTTGAAAAATGAAAGGCAATAACAGCATCGCCAAAGATCCATAAAGGTTTACAACGGCTAACGAAATGGCAACATCTTCTTCTTTTGCTTTAATTTTTGGCGCCAACGCAGCCACAGCAGAAGAACCACAAATAGCCGTTCCAAAACCAATGAGCCATCCTGTTTTTCCAGGACAAGAAAGTACTTTTGATAAATAAAAAGTTGCAATGAGGACAACAAAAACTACCAACCCTATCGCGACAAAACTTGTTAATCCAATCTCAGCAATAGCCTTGTAATCGAGGCTAAATGCCAATAAAACTACAGACCACTCTAGCATTTTAGCCGCACTCCAGGTAATACCTGGATTCAAAATTGGCTTTTTTGAGATGAGCGGAGCCAGTGACATCCCAAATATTAGTGCCAACAAATAGGTGTTTAGAAAACTTGGCGTATAAGCTGCCATAAAAAAGGCTGCAAATCCAAGGACTGCAGCCAAACTCATACCAGAAATATTCTTGGTCATCATAAATTTCTTGGAATTGGAAAGCTAAATAATTATGGTTTTTTGACCAATTTACCACCCCAAGACATAATACCACCTTCCATGTTGATCACATTTTTAAAGCCGCTGTCTATCATCACTTGACTTGCACCTGCACTCCTGCCACCACTTCTGCAATAGACGACATAGGTCTTTGATTTATCCAACTTTGCAATTTCTTGCTTAAAATTTGAATCCTTAAAATCAATAAATACAGTGGCGCCATCGATTACTCCTTCTTGCCACTCAGCTGGGGTTCTGACGTCAATAACGATTGCCTTTTTCTCAGTTTTAATTTTTGTCAATTGAGCAATTGGTGCATTCTTAAATGTTGATTGTGCATTGGTTGAACAAGCTGTAGTGATAGCAAGCATCCCGAGTAATAGAAATGTGATAGAACGAATCATATTCATTTGAATTTAGTTTAAATGATTTTTATTAAATTATTAAAACAAGCGAATGAGATTATCCTTTTCAACAAGTGATGAAATTCAATACTCATTCCTTTTTCAAGGACAAAAATCGTCAATTTAAACAAACTGTTTTGTAACCAGCGTTACAAAAAAAAGACCCCCAGCTGGAGGTCTTGAAAGATTTGCTATTTGAACTTACTCTTTTCCGAGCATTTCTGCTTTCAAGCTTTCTTGAACTGGCGGTGTACCCAACCAAATTGAAAAGAGTGCTTTTTTGAACTCGATACCAGGAATGGTTCCTTTTACGGTTCCGTTTTTAGTGACGCGAACACCTTTACCCGGTAAATAATCTAAATTGATTTTATCACCTTCTTTAATTGGTTCACTGAAGAAAGCAACGAATTTTTTGATTTCTTCTTTTGTAGCTTTTCCGTGTGTAGCACTCGCAAAACCTTCGTTAACAGATTCAATGAAACGCTCGCGGGTAACGCTGCTTGAGATGATTTTGATATGAATGGCCATTTCGGTATCGTTGTAAATTACTTTACCTGCCTCATTGGTTTTTTTAGGGACATAAAGTGCCGCAACATAGAGGTCCATCCAGTATTTTTCGCGGAGGCCAGCCCCATTCAATACTAAATTCTCATCGCCTAATTTTAGATCAGTATAAAAACTGACGCCATGATATTTTTTGGTTTGCGCAAAACTTGTAGCCGTGAGGCCTAAGACAAACATTAAAAGAAGTGTTAGTTTTTTCATTTTTTTTGGTTTAAAGATTGACTGCAATAATTGAGCAGCATAATATTAGCAATAATTATGGACAACATTAACTATACTAATACAAAAATTTGCTTCAATCTATCCAAAAATCAGGGTCTTCGTTTTCTTGAATGAGTTTTTGCCAATTGTAATTCGGGTCTTCGGCATCAAATAAAATGGCTTTGTATTCGCCTTCAGAAATCTCATAGCGCAATACTTCTTCACCCGTGTAGTCTTCAATGGCATCTAATAACGGAATTTCATCTGGGCTGCAAAATGAAAGCGCTTGCCCTAGGGCATTACCACGGCCAGTGCGCCCACAACGGTGCACGTAATTTTCTGGGTTATCGGGTAGGTCGTAATTTACCACATATTCCATATTTGGAATGTCGATACCCCTAGCAGCAACGTCTGTTGTGATGAGTACTTGATTTTCAGAAGCACGAAAACGATCGAGCAAGGCAAAGCGTTCGTTCTGAGCAACACCACCGTGCAGGGCTTCAGCCTTTAAATCAGCTCGCTCAAGTGCCTTAACGATGCGCTCGACACGTACTTTGGTTCTGGCAAAAACTAAAAAACGTGCCTCCGGGTACTCTCGGATCATGTTTTCTAAGAAAAAGCGTTTGTCGTCCATTTCTATAAAAGCAACAGCATGCTGCACATTCTTAGAAACCGGATTTTGTGGTGATAATTGAATTCGGATGGCCGAACGCACCACATCGTAAGCTAAAGACTTAATTTTCTTATTGATAGTGGCCGTAAAAAATAGGGTTTGATGCTTGGCAGGAATCTTCTTTTTGATATCGTGGATATCTTTATTGAAACCGAGATCGAGCATTAAATCTGCTTCGTCAAGCACCAAAGTATGTACTTCAGAAACATCTAGGTGCCCTTGGGCAATGAGGTCAAACATACGGCCCGGTGTTGCAATTAATACCTCTGCACCTTTATGTAATTGAGCAATTTGCGCCTCTTGTTCTACCCCACCAAAAAGGCCAATCACTTTGACTTTGGTTTGCGCGCCTATTTATTCAAAGACAGTGGTGATTTGCTGTGCAAGCTCACGCGTAGGCACCAAAACAATGCAACGTATATTGACCCTGAAGTTCTTTTTTGAATGGTATTTGACCAATTTATTGAGCACTGGAATCACAAACGCGGCTGTTTTACCGGTTCCTGTTTGGGCAACGGCCATGACATCTTCACCGTCTAGAATGTGTTTTATGGCACGGTATTGGATATCGGTAGGTCGTTTGAAACCGAGCACCTGGAGTTGGTCTTTTATACTTTGATCAATATGGTAGTCCTCGAATTTCATACAACAAAGATACAATAAAGCCCTTTAAAGCACGTTTAGCCAACTCAAACTTGAAATATGAAACTCATTTTTACCGCATTTTCCTTCGTTTTCGCAACACTTTTATTTGCCAATGACCAAGTCACGGTCAAATCGACTTTAACGGGCGTTACCGTTTATACGCAAGGTGCACAACTGCAACACAAAGCCAACTACAGCATCAAGGCCGGCGTCTCAGAGGTAATTATTGAAGGTATTTCGGCTCAAATCAACCCCAGCACTATTCAGGTTAGGGCTACAGGAAATGTCGTTATCCTCGATTCGAAATACGAGTATTATTATCCACAGCCGAAATTAAACACAGGCGCTACCGAACTAACGCCGAAGGTTAAAAATGCCATCAAACAACTGCAAGATTCTATTTTACTGATCAATTTTGAACTTAGAGATATCAGTGATGAAATTGAAGTACTTGTTGCCGCACGCAAAATCATCATTTCGAACGGCGCTGTAAAAGGTCAAGGAAAAGTCAACGACAGCATTCAATTACTGAAGCAAACAGTTGACTACTACACTTCTAAAGTTTCAGAGCTCAATAAAAAAATTAGCGCCCTCGATCGACAAAAAGTAAAGAAAACTAACGTGGTCAATAGCTTACAAGAACGCCTCACAGAACTTGAAAACTTTGCCAATCAGAACAATCCACAACCAGAGCTCAAAGGCATTCCGCGCATCGTAGTGACCTTCATGAGTAAAGAAATCGCAAGCGGAAAAATTGAACTCAGTTATTTAGCCGCAAATGCAGGTTGGACCCCACTTTATGACATCCGCAGTGAGGCTACCACAGGTAAAATTAGCCTTACTTACAAAGCACAAGTCCAACAAAACACAGGCCTTGACTGGAATGATGTCAAACTGAGCATCTCCACCAACAACCCCTACGCCAACAAAACCAAACCTACCCTAAATCCGTGGTATATCGACTACCAAGAATATCGCCATAAACTCGAAGAAAAAGCCAAACAGCAGCGCTCAGATGCCTTTTTTATGGAAACCGCACCAGGCGCAGTCTACAACTACGGCTTTAACGCCAATTTTTCGGCTAAAGTGGAAGATGATGCCCTCACTTCTGAGCAATTTACTACCGTTGTACAGCAACTCATTGCCGCTGAATTCCAAATTGACCTCAATTACAGCATTGCATCAGACAATCAGATACGCATGGTTTTAGTGAAGCAAGCTGAACTCAACACCTCTTTCAAATATTACGCAGTTCCTAAACTTGATCCTGGGGTTTATTTGGTAGCTCAAATGACCAAACTTGACGAACTGCAATTGGTGCCAGCCAAAGCCAATATTTTCTTTGATGGCACTTATATCGGCGAAACCTACATTGACCCCACTACCCTCGACGACACGCTCAATCTTTCACTTGGCCGCGACCCGAATATTATTGTGAAGCGTACTTTACTTAAAAATCAGAGCAAGGAGCGCATCATTCAAGATAAAAAAGAGCGCAACTTTGCCTATAACGTTGAGGTGAAAAACTTGAAATCTTCGCCTATCGAGCTTGTCATTCAGGATCAAATTCCGTTAACCACAAATCCGGATATCGTCATTGAAAAATCTGACCTTGGCAAAGGACAGCTCGACGAAAAAACAGGCTTACTAGAGTGGAATCTCAAACTCAAAAGCAAAGAAACACAAGAATTCAAATACGATTTCCGCATACGACATGCGAAAGATAAAATGATCATTATCTAAGTTTCAAAATTTTTGCAGCCACTATTTTTTTAACTTAGTGGGCATGAATTTTGTAATTGTTGACGTCGAGACCACAGGTGGCCACACCAAAGACTCCAAAATCACGGAGCTTGCCATCTACAAACATGATGGTCAACAAGTTATCGATCATTACCACAGTCTTGTTAACCCAGAGCAAGCCATCCCAGAGTTCATCGTGCGCCTAACAGGCATCACAGACCGCATGGTCGAAAATGCCCCTAAGTTTTATGAAATAGCCAAAGAAATTTTAGCTTTTTGTGAAGGCTGTATTTTTGTAGCGCACAACGTGGCCTTTGACTACGGCATGTTCAGATCCGAATACAAACGTTTGGGCTACGAATTCAGAATGCCGCAACTTTGCACCGTTCGGACCTCCCGCATTTTATTACCAGGCTATGCTTCTTACAGTCTAGGTAAACTTTGTACAGAACTCGGTATCGCCAACAACGCCCGACACCGAGCTGACGGCGATGCTAAAGCCACTGCTGAGCTTTTCACTTTGCTTTATCAAAAAGACACGCGCGAGCTCAAAAACTTCATTCAAGAAGTATTACAACCTAAGGCAGTTCACCCGAATCTGAGCTTAGAAAGCATTGAAGAATTACCCAATAAAACGGGTGTCTATTTGCTCTACAACGAGTTCAATCAGCTCATTTACATTGGCAAAAGCATTCATATTAAAAAACGCATCGAACAGCATTTGCGCAACAATAAAAGCGCAAAAGGGCTACAAATGAGTCAGGAAATTTGCAGGGTAGAATACGAACTTACTGGTTCTGAACTCATTGCGATGCTCAGAGAATCTGTCCTCATCAAAGAGCACAAACCCATTTACAACCGAAAACTCCGCAAAAGCTTGTTCCCCTATGGTCTCTATGACCAACAAGACTTCGATGGCTACATTCGACTTAAAATTGAAAATTCGGCCAAGCAAAATGCCGAACCACTCATTCAGTTTACTTCAAAAAAAGAAGCACAGCATTACCTTGAAACCGTTACGGAGCGCCATGAACTCTGCCAAAAATTGTGCTACCTCTACCCTACGCAAAGCGCATGCTTTCATTACACGATTCAGCAATGTAAAGGTGCTTGTGTACAAGAAGAAGCACCTGCCGCTTACAACGAACGCGTTCAGCGTTTTATAGATCAGGTTCAGTTTAGCGGCTCTTCGTTTTTTATCCTGGATAAAGGACGCAACAAAGGCGAAAAAAGCGTTGTCTGGATAGATAAGGGCATCTATAAAGGATTTGGCTACGCACCATTTCATTTCCATGGCAAAGAACCGATGCATTGGGCGCGCTATATCAACACCGAAAAAGAAAACCGCGACAACAAAAGCATCGTTTCCTACTTTTTGCGCTCAGACAAGAACCTCAGAATTGTTCAACTCAATGCCCTTGAAACCTTATGAGTGAACACCTTGGGCATCTTACATTTTTAGGCTCCGGGACCTCACAAGGCGTTCCGGTCATTGCCTGCGAATGCCCTGTTTGCCTGTCTACAGATTCAAAAGATAAGCGTCTGCGCGCAAGTGTCTTTGTTGAAATTGCCAACCTCAAGTTTGGCATTGATGCTGGCCCCGATTTTCGCCAACAAATGCTCAGGGCGGGCGTCAAGCAACTCGATGCCATCTTACTAACCCATGAACACAAAGACCACATAGCAGGTCTCGACGACGTCAGGGCTTTTAATTACAAACAACAAAAAGACTTCCCGATCTATTGTAGCAAACAAGTTGAAACAGCCTTGCACCGTGAGTTTTATTATGCTTTTGAACCAAACCCTTACCCTGGGGTACCAAAGTATCAAATCGAGCTCATTGAAAATCAACCTTTTCTGCTCAATGACTACCTGAAAATCGATGTCATTGAAGTCATGCATCACCGCATGCCGGTTTTTGGTTTCAGGATTGGCAATATGGCCTACATTACAGATGCCAAAACGATTGCCGAAACAGAAAAACAAAAACTAAATGGCCTGGATATTCTCATTATCAATGCGCTCCACGAATACCAGCACCAGTCTCATTTTAATTTAGAAGAAGCACTAGCTCTTATCGATGAGCTCAAACCTCAAAAAAGTTACCTGACCCACATTTCGCATTTATTTGGGAAACACGAAGATGTCACTCAAAAATTGCCAGCTAATGTGTGGCTTGCCCACGATGGACTCCAGTTAGAATTTCAGTATTTCGATTAATTTTAAGCATGCATACAAAAGACTTTATTGACCTTGAGGCCCTGATCCAAAGCAAAAATCCGCGTTTGCTCAAATGGCTGCCAAGGTTTGTACTGAACTTTCTTAAAAACAAATTGCACCAAGACGAAATCAATGCTTTTATTGCCGAATCCGGACACCTTAAAGACCACGAATTTTGTGCAGCTATTATTGATTATTTTGATTTTAAAATTGAAGTTTCTGGCCTAGAAAATATCCCAAGAACGGGTGGCGCAATCCTTACGCTCAACCACCCTTTAGGTGGAATGG
>JACCDW010013940.1_pt1 | contig 14197 bp, 14 predicted proteins | sample 7449781 | NCBI WGS metagenome assembly JACCDW01 (sample SAMN15323449, study PRJNA562643) | freshwater metagenome | isolation source: river surface water | place: USA:Blue River Watershed | collected 2017-08-18 | reverse complement strand
CGCATCGTCCAGGCATACGACGATCCGCTGTGTCCCTCGTAGCGCATCGCAAGGTTGATCGCATCCAGATTGGGGTGCGTGGAAAACAGAAACCCCTCATTCGCATGAGGAGTGTAGGTCTTCAGCCAGTCCCACAGATTGCATTCAGTGACCGCATTGAAGGCGTCCTGAAGCATGATACATTCGTGTTCGTCATACAGTTCGGCAAACGGAGGAGCAGACATTTGCTTACCCTACGATGCTTCCAAGAAAGTTGTTGAGGATATGGGCGATCACCACCGCTGCGACTCCCAGAACACCCGCTCCGGTCCAGCTGACAACGCCCGAGCCTGTGTAGGCGTTGGGGACGTACTGGAGAAGCAGGTTGCGAGGCGTGGACATCGAAATGATGACCGCAGCCAAGAAGAATGCAATGTACAGGCTCGCCGACGACGCCATCCAGCGCATCGCGGGAAGGCTAGGCTTGAAGGTCGGAGCCATCGCCGAATGACCCGGAGTGGGAATGCTGGGCATCGGAATCACAGGGGGCTGCGACTGCGGTCCCTGCGGGTTCGCGTTCAACAGAGCGTCTAAGGAAGTTGCGTCGTCCATTGTTTATTGTGTAGACGCGTTTTCGCAACTGGCATCTTCCACGCGGTATCGGTAGCACTTGCCATCCACCTTGACGACTTTGTCCATCGTGTCCTTCAACGGAAGACCCAACGTCCGAATTGTGGTGTAGTTTCGGTGGAAAACAATGACAGCGATTCCCAATCCAATCAAAAAGGAAAAGAAGGGAGCTCCTCGCTCAAGGACGTCGATGATCCTCATTGTCTCTTGGCAAGACTTGCGAGCAGGTTCAGCGAATCGGCCTCCGCGACACAGGGGACCTCAATCGCCGCAAACCGGACACACCCTGTCTCTGTGTGGTAGACACTGCTGTCATTCGGCTGCGGGATCATGATTTTCTTGCGAGTGGGAGGAATCACGACAGCTGACACAAGCAGGCCGAACAACAGGCCTGCGACGAGCCACTTGAGTGAAAGCATTGTTATTGTGCGATATATTCCGCGATAAAGGCTTGGAACCCAAAGAACAGCAGAACCGCAACATATCCAAATCCTGGAAACAGAATCGCAAGTCCTGCTGTCGCATATGCAATAATCCGGAAGTAGTCCTTTTGCGTCGTCTCGTACTGCCGCATGAACACTGCGTAGGTTGCAACAATGCCAAACACCCAGAAGAATGTGGAGGCAACGATCGTAATCAACGCAATCGCACGAGACTGAATCTCATTCGCAGAGGGAACCTGCATCGTCTTGTCGGTTGCCTTGTCTCCCACGACGTTCTCCAATTTGAACTTCTGACCTGCCGGAGTGATCAGTGTCCGCTTCTTTCCATTGTCGATCACATTCACAGTGAGTCGGTCTCCCTTGATGACTCCCTTTCCAAGTGATTCGGTCTCCTTCTCCTTCAACCTGTCTTGCGAGAGTTTCAATCGCATTCTGTCAAGACAGGCTTGGTCGGCTTCTCCGCCACAGGCTGCAACGGCCTGTTCCCGAATCTTGCGTTCATCCTTTGAGGTCAACGACGTCTCGGGAGCCGCCTCAAATGTCGGTTTGAGTTCTGGACTTGCAGTGACGTCCAATACCCCCGCAATCACTTTCTTGGCTAAACTTTTTGTGATATTGGCGAAGCTCTTTTCGTCGCCATAATAGGCTGACTCGATGTACACACCGCTCATTGTTAAGATGCGAACACAAGATTGCCAAGACCCGACACGATTCGCAGGAAGTTAATCGCTTCCACGTAGACACCGACGTTGTAGGTGAAGGTGAAGATCACGTTGTCGTTGGTTTGGACAACCGTTGTCACACTGCCCGGAGGATACAGCGGCTGTCCCGTCTTGGGATCGCGAAGGTTCAAGTTTGCAGCCGGAATCACGGTCGGGTTCGGACTGAAGAGCGTGGATGTCAACACGCAGACAGGAGTCGTGTTCGCGGGTGTTCCACCACTGCCAGGTGTGCCCGATGCAGGAACAGGCTGTTGCAGTGTCAGGCGCAGAATGATCTTGTTGAACATGCTTCCATTGACAGCGCCTGAGGGCTGGTAGGTCGCATGATCCAACGCAAACGAATACATGTAGACACCCGGAAGCTCTGGAGTCTGTCCCGTCACGTGGCGGTACATCTGGAGAAGCGAGAAGAAGGGAAGGGGTTTGGGCTGAATGCGCTCCTTGCCGTCAAACAGAAGAACTCCATCAATCACTGCATCGCGAGGATACACCGATGTGATCTGTTGCTGACCAGAGGAATACAACCCTGTGTCCACATCCGTTGTAATGGCCGACCAAGGCGCACGTCCCGGAGTCTCCCAGTTCGTGTAGTTGTCCCAATCGTTCACATTGACACGATCCGATCGTTGGGCAGCAAAGACGATTCGCGTCACCAGATTGAACATCGGAAGCTCCAGATCGGTATTGCCTCCAAACTGTCCCTCCTTTGAGATGTATTTCACCGTCTTGACCAGGAAGGTCTGGTCGGCCCGTGCCAGCTGATTCATTTCCATCTCGGTCAGGTAGATGAAGTTGCCCTCAATGTAGGGGTCAGGGAAGAAGGTTGACAGGGATGGATTGCTGGGCGATCCATTCGCAAGCGGAGGAGACAGGAACAGACTGAGCGGATACAACTCGGGTGTCACGCGCTTTCCGTAATTCGGATTCGTTGACGTCGACACCGTGCCCGATTGGATGGTAAGTGTGTCCACCGTTGTTCCGGCAAGTGTAAACGTGTTCGACGTGACAGCTGTAATGGTTCCTGAAATGTTGAACGCACTGTTTGTCAGTCCGGATACGGTCACAGTTGTTCCAACCGACAACCCATGTGCAGTTGTCGTTGTGTAGACGTAGGAACTTCCGGTTCCCACCGCTCCTGAGATGCTTGCGACGCGAAGCGCAGGATTGACATCCACAACCGTATACAGATCGTTCAAGTTGCGAAGTGTGACATCAATCGACACCTCCGAGTTCTGCAGAGAGACCAACGGAAGGGCCATTCCCGGATTCTCGCAGAACCAGAAGTGAAGCGGAATCACCAACCGCCGACTGCGAATGGACGGTTCCGGAACCTTCGTCTGGGGAGACGTTGACGGAAGAGCAGTGGGAGCAATCGCATGCGGATACTGTCCGTTGCGGTCATATGCATGCGCAGGATCGTAGATCTCCGGAACATTGCCGACCATCTGATCCACGATGGTTCGCTTGTTTGCGTCGTGGGTCATGTACGAATACATCTTCAGCCATTCGCCACGAAGACGCTGAATCACCTGCCCATTCATGGTGAGGTCCACGTGGTCAATCAGGTTGTATCCAATGTTCTTGATCCACTCGAACTCGTATCCGATCGAGTTGGTGCGTGTGTCGTATCCTACCGGAGGAGTTGCTCCATTCAGATATTTCAACGGAGACCAGATGTCAGGAAGTGTCAGGACCAAATAGCAGTCATGAAGCAGTTGTGCGTACCGATCCACACGGCACGAAATCGTCCGAGTTCCAGTCACCGAGAACTCCAAGTTCGAGGATGTAAAGGGCATCCGAATCTGCTCCATTGCAAAGTTCGTGTGCCGACGATAGACCGCACGAAAGTGAGTCATTGACGGGCTTCCATTGACGAGCTCATTTTGAGCCCCCGTTGCCACCAATTGAATCAACCCACCGGGCATTTGTATACTCCCCTATGCTTTCTTTAAGACACAATGCGCACACTCATGGGCTGAACAGAGCGACCCGTGTAGGGGACAATGCCACGATCTGTCGTCACCTGGAACGTCCCAAACGCACCCACCGCGTTCCGGTTCGTGCAACAATCACTTGAATAGGTTGCGCCTCCGATCGCTCCACCCCATGCTCCCTGAAACGGCGCGACAAACCGCTCACGCTGAGTGGCTCCATTTGCGACCGCAGACAAGTAGGTTGCATTGGTCCTCCGAGACTGCGGAGGAGGATCAATGTTAATCATTTGCGCAATGATTCTCCGCTTGTATTTTGTCAGCCAGTCCTGCGCAGAATTCACCTGCATTTGTGATTTACGAGAGAGATTCTCTATTCATTCAATGCGTTTCGTTCTCGTGAGCACCCACATTGATCAGACGACTGGGTATTCAAAGGTCAGCTACAACCTCGTGAAACAGCTGTCGTCGTTGGCTCCCAAAGTCAAGGTGTACCACTTCGGGTTTCAGCGCCATCCGACTCGCCCGAATTTCCGCAAGTATCCAGAGGGAGTGTCATCGTATGATGCCGCCGCAAACGAGGACCCTCGCGAGGAGGGATTCGGATACAACAAGATCCACGAGTATCTGGACATGGTGACCCCCGATGTGGTCATGATCTACAACGATCCGTATACCATCGCGAAGTTCATCGAGTCGATGAAGCACGAGAAGGGCAAGTCTCCCTACAAGCTGTGGGTCTATCTGGATCAGGTGTACACCGGCATTGCACCTCCTCTCATGGAGGTTCTTCACAAGCACGCGGATCGGTTCTATTGCTTCACCGAGATCTGGAAGCAGAAGTTCCTCGAGTATGGATCTGTGGAGGATGTCCGCATTCTTGAGCACGCGGTGGATCCCACGATGTTTACGGTCATGCCGAAGGATGCTCGCATGGAGGTCCGCAAGAACATGGGACTCCCCAACGACGGAATCGTCTTCTTGAATGCGAATCGGAACAGCCAGCGAAAGAGGCTGGATCTTACGATTGCAGGGTTTGTTCGGTTGCTCAAGACGGACCCGAAGGCTCCGTATTACCTCATCATCGCGACCAATGCCCAGCCACAGACCGGTGCGTTCTACGATCTCCAGCGCATCTACACCGAAGAGCTGAAGGACAACGGGCTCATGTTCCAGGATTTTGCGCGTCGTCTTCTGCTGATTGACACCTCTCCTCCCAACGTGTGGAGTGATGAGGCTATCAACCAGCTCTACAATGTCGCGGACATCGGAATCAATACGTCGGATGGAGAGGGGTTCGGACTCTGCCAGCTTGAGCACATGTACACGGGCGCTCCGCAGATTGTCACGGATGTGGGAAGCTACCGCACGTTCCTCGACGAGACGACGAGTGGATTCATTCCCTCCAATGGAAAGTCATACTTCTCCGGTGGAATGCCGCACGGGTTCTCCTCGCCCACATTCTCGGTTGCGGATGTTGGATCCGTCATGGAGTCGGTTGTGAAGACGCTTCCCGAGAAGCGCAAGGCTGTGAATGCGTATTCGTTCAAGAGTTGGGCGACGGTGTGCGATTCCTGGCTCGAGGACGTTCTTACGGAAGCCGCAGGTCCGGTAGCCATCGTATCTGTCCCGGTGACTGCATAACTCCGATTCGCAACAGTCGCTGATTGTCTTCGAAGGCCGGACCGTCGAAGACTTCCTTCGTATCCGGATCAATCAAAAACAACATCTGCTTGATCTGCACCTTCTGAAGCCGACGACGGCGCCGCTGCATGTTGCGCAGATACGTGCTGTCAGGATCTTCTGTCTTCAGATCGGGCTTGAACGCAAGGTCCTCTCCCGTCACGGTGCTGTCAAACCGCATACAGGAAATTACAGGCGTCTCTTTGCGGTGGAGATTCCGATGCACCTCGCAATCCACCGCAGCCTGTTTCAGCAACAACGAGATCTTCTGATTCACCTTCTCCTTCTCATAGGTGGTGTTGTAGAGGTATTCATCTGTTGTCATAAACACTTCGACGGGATCTCCCTCGTAGCGTTTCGTGGCCATATCATTGCGTCGAATCAGCACGACGTTGTTGGCAGCCTCTGTGGAGGTCGCCTGCTTCTCCGTGAACACACTCAGGTAGAAACTCACACGAACCGTGCGTTCTTCCATCGGAAGACCAGCGTGAGAGCAAATGCGAATCGCGCGTCCAATGATCTGGTCGTGACGAGCCGGATTCCAGTGCGGTTCCATGATATGCACGTGCCGCACATTTGCCAGAGTGATGCCTTCCGCTCCTGCTGCCGTGATCATGAACAGACACAACTTCTTCTTGGGCTTGCTTTCCACTGAGGCCTTCAAACTCGGAGGGAAATCGTCCGAGTATTTTGCATTGAAGATCTGGCGCATCAACTCACGCTGTTCCATGTCTTCCGATCCCGTGAAGAAGGCATACGCCGGCTTCTCCGCATCCAGAGCCGGATCTTCCACCCACTGATTCGCTTCCTTGACAATCTTGTATTCCTGCCATCCGTTGGTGTCCAAGATTGCCGAAAAGACTCCAAGCCCTTCCAGATTGCGGAACCCGGAATACAGCAGCTGCGACCGATAGGTATCCCCTGTACCGAGCGATTCCTTGATGTTCTGCAACATCTTGAGCATCTTGGGACTGTAGGTCTGCAACGCTTGCTCCGTGAGATACCGCGACGCATTGGCTTTGAGTTTCTCCAAAATCTCCGACTTGTCAGGAACCACCTCTTCATTCTGAACCTCCTCCGTATCCGCCTTGCGAAGTTCGGGTGGAACTGCAAAATCACAGGCCAGTCGAGAGTTGACGCGGAACGTCTTCATCTCACTGTCTTCGGCCTTGCTCGGATTGAGTTTCCTCCGTGCATCCGTCTTGATTTCATTGAACCGAACTGTCAAGTAATTCATGAACATCGCTTCGGACATCGGAACTTTCTCCAACATCTTCTCATCATCGACCCGACGAGGAAGCAAGCGATCGTCTGCGCCCTTGAAATAGGAAACCAATCCCTGAATGCGACGCTGGAACAGCAGTGCGTTCTTGATGCTGAGTCCGTCCAGGAACAAGGTGGCGAACTCTTCGTAGACGGTGGGAAGGCAATCAAACCGCTCAGTGGAAATCCGATCCATCGCAAACTCGGCTCCTCCAATGTCTGTCTGGACTTTGGAGGCCCAACTCTGCACCCAATCGGGCGCCGATGGAATGAACTCCATCTCCTTCTTGTATTGAACCGCAATCCGGTCGCCCTTCTCGTTGTAGACACTGCGGAAGTGTGGCGGGTTTCGTGTGACCATGATGTATTTCTTGATGGAGTTGAACTCAATCGTATCCACATCCGGAATGCCACGCAGAACACTGGTCATCTTCTCCTCGTCCCATGTGGGAACGGCACGCACAGGAATGATGATGCGATCAATGGGACCCCGCAGGAGATTCATTAGGTACGCGATTTCGTTGGCGCGGTTGATGACGGGCGTGCCGGAGAGGGCGACCACTTTGCAGTCAACTGCTGAGTAGAGAAGGTCGTAAAGTTTGCGTGCGATATCGGACGCGTTGGAGATTCGCGAGATGAAGTTATGGACCTCATCAATGACAACCACGCTGTTCGAATACGGATTAGAGCCATCCGCAGGGACATATTTGCCTATATTGGCAGAGGATAACCCATTGTAGCGAATGAAGGTGAATCGCTGATCCAGAATGTCCTCGATCTGCTTTGCAATGATGTCTTGGGCCGTCTTGGGGAGCTTGTTGTAATTGGGTTCCTCATTGGGCACTGTGGTGAAGAAGGTGCGATTCCGATCCAGAAATCCATCGGACAGTCCGAGCTTCTTGGCTGTTTCGCGTGTATCCTCGCCGAGTGTCTGCTGGCGCCAGTGCTGGTCGTACATATACATCGGGTCTCCGCATTTGCGAAGCTCTCCACGATAGTTGGACTCCAGTGAGGCGGGCAACATCACAAACACCTTCTTGGTGGTCAGCAATGACTCGGCGACTGCGATCGACGAGCAGGTCTTTCCGGATCCGAGTCCGTGATACAACAGCAGTCCGCGATACGGGGTTTCAATCATCAGGTAATCGCGAACCACCTTCTGGTGCGGAAGCAGTTCCCGCGCGTTGGCTCCACGTGCCAAACACAGATCCGCATCTTTGTCGTCGGCATCGGTTGGAATCGATCGGTATTTCAACAAGGTTCGTGTGATCGCATCGGCAAATGCCTTGCGATTCGGAAGGGCATAACTCATTACTTACACCGCCGTCTTTTTTGAGCGATATCTACAATGACACGGCGAACACGTCGCCGGGCCGGCAACCGAACCGCCGCAGTTGTTGCTCTTCTCGCGGTCGCTTTGGAAGCAGCGCCTGCAAAAAGCCAAACGTTGTATGAGCTCGGAGAAAAGTGGTGGAATACAGGCACAATTGAAGACAGTTATGCGTTTGCCGATGCGATCGTTAAGGTGGCCAAGAGTGTCCCAGAAGGGATCGTTGAGGCAGCCAAAGGTCTCCCAGAAGGGATTACGACAAACGTACGTCTTCTCGCAAAGCAACTCGAGGAAATGAAACCGCCCGAAAAGGAAAAAGTTCACAATGTGTTGACCCCGCCCGTTGTTCCCACCGAACTCCCGTCCATTTCCCCAATCGCGGAATCGAGCGCGTTGAAAGTTGGACACAGGTATGCGTTCACGCGGAAAGAGGATGGAACCACCAAGACTGCAAGAATTATGGAGCACGTCGATTCGGGACAATGGGTTTCCGACAATGACGAGATTGTCTGGAAGGATTGGGACATGTACAATGTCTATGAACTTCCTGATGAGGAGGAGGACGAGGACTATGGAGGCAAACGGCGCAAGTCCCGCAGGAAAACTCTCCGTCGGAAGAGACAATGGACACGAAAACGTCTCGCGTCACGATGATTGCTGTCTACCTCTTTTTGATGGCAGCGTTTCTCTATGCCCAGCCGACGATCGTCTTTGGCAGAGAGGGGCGAATTCGCCCGTTTGGAACCCAAGACAAGGAGGCAACGTTGTTCCCTCTTTGGTGGTGGGTCTTCGTGATTGCAGTTGTGTCGTATTGTCTGACGATGGTGCTGATCCGTTAGTGCTTGCGGTGGCGGCGACCGGCCTTCTTGGCTGTCTTCTTCTTACCACCCTTCTTGCCGCGACGACGGCGACGAGTTCCTCCTGCAGCCTTCTCTGCCTCAACAGCAGCGTCGTCAGCGGCGTTCGCATTCTTATCGGCATCCTCGGCAGCCTTCTTCGCGGCATCAGCAGCCTTCTTTGCCTCATCGGCAGCAGCCTCAGCAGCAGCGGCATCCTCTTCCTCCTCCCCCATCCCTGTCCCTTCTTCATCCGCATCGTTCTTGGTCGTCTTGTCCTCCTCCTCGATCGTCATGGCCGTCGCGTCGGGCTTCTTATCTTCCCCACCACGACGAGTCCTCTTCTGCGACCGAGACAGCTTTCTGCGAGAATGGCGTGCCATTTATATTGACGTCTCAAAAGTTTCTATGACGGCCCGAAGTTGGTCGATCATCCCCCGACGCTCCACATGGTGGGGGCGGATTAACGCATCGGCTTCCGTGAATGTTTTCCACGCAATTCCCGAGATCTCTCGGCGTTGCATGGGAGTGAACTTCTGAAACAGGTTCACAAGATCAGGACGCTTCAGCAACGCAACGAAGTAGACGTGTTTGTACTGGACATTGTTCAAGCCGACGAAGGTTTCGGTCAACATGATATTCTTGAGAACAACGAACGATTCGCGCGGAATGTTGGTCTCCTCGTCAAACTCCCGAACCGCACAGGCAAGGTCCGATTCGCCTCGCATCCGGCGACCCTTCGGAAATCCCCACTCCGGCTCGGTGTACTCCGACAAGTTGGAACGCATCAATCCCACACGATCCAACTGCTGAAACTTCTCGCGACTCTGTGCGTAATCAGATGTCATTCGGTCATCGCCCCACAACTGACGCCACAGAGTCTCAAAGGTCTCGCAGGCAACGGCGGCTTGTTCCTTCAACGTCATGTTCTTGATCAAGGTGGACACATACGGAATGTCGTTCGGATCGTATTTTCCTCGCATGAACTCGGCGAAGCTCATGCTGTCCTTTCGTCGAATCATCAAGATCCGTGTCGTCTGCGCAGTCACTGGGAGGGAGGCACTCTCGAGAAGCAAGATCCCACACGAGAGAACAGGCTCTTTGCAGGTCCGAAAGAGATGCCCTTTTCCACCGCAGTTGTTGCAGTACATTGTTGTTTGTTGTCGTGGCGGGGAAGCTGTCCGTTTTTCCATTATGTCAAGGATGCACTTCCCAAGAAAGTTCCTCCGTAAACAGTAATGCAGACACAACAAACGATTGCTCCGGCAGTCCCGTCCTCGTCATGGGGAGGAACCGTCGTTGCGGTGTTGGGAGGCATTCTTCTCTTGTATCTGGGTGTCCTCTTCTTCAATTACATCCAGAAACGGGAAGGACTTCCGGGCATCGGACTTTTTGACGTGAAATCATCGGGCGACAAGACTCCTGCTCCAGTGGATGGAAAAACCAAGACCGTGATTCCGGCAGGTGAGATTCCAATCGGAGCCGGAGCGGATTACGGAATCCAGTACTGGATGTATATCTCCAACTGGGACTACAAGTTTGGACAGCAGAAGGATGTTCTCAAGCGGGTGGCTGGCAACGATCCCAAGATTGTGGGTCCTCGTATCTACTTGGCTCCCACCGAGAACACTCTGCATGTGCAGATGAGTCTCTACCCGACCAACCAGCAGGCGGCAGCCGCAGAACCGGGTGTCAGCAGCACGGGCGATTCCTTCACGTGCAGTGTCGAGAACGTTCCTCTCCAGTCCTGGTTCTCGGTCTCCGTGACGGTGTTCCAGCGCAACATGGACATCTACATCAACGGTCGCCTGGTCAAGTCCTGCATCCTTCCCGGAATCCCCAAGCCGGCGTTGGGCGACGTGATCCTGAATGACAATGGCGGATTCGCAGGCTCCATCTGCAACGTGAATGGCTACAATGCGATGCTCAACCCGGATGATGCAAAGAGCTTCCACGCGAAGGGAACAACCTGTGCTCCTCCTGCAGAGGCCGGCAAGGTGGCCGTTGACAAGGACTCGATCTTCATCACGCTGTTCGGATACACCTTCCGGTTCAGCACGCTCAACAAACAGGGCAAGGAACTTAGTAGTTACACTTTCTAAACAACAATGCGCATTCTTCTCAAGTGCCCCACACGGAGTCGACCTCAAAAGGTCTTGGACACACTCGCAAAATATGTTCGTCTCGCCGCCCATCCGGAACGTCTTGGAATCGCAGTCTCCTGCGATGAAGACGATTCGTCTATGACACGAAACCTTGTTCGCGAAGACCTGTCTCGCATTCTGTCCAAGACCGCGTGGCACAGAGTCTTCTTCTCGCCCAACAAATCGAAGATCGAAGCCTGCAATGCGAACATGAACGACATTGAATGGGAGTGGGACATTGTGGTCCTGGTGTCAGACGATATGATTCCGCAGATTCAGGGATACGACGATGTCATTGTGAATCACATGAAGGCTCGGTTTCCGGACACGGATGGAATTCTGTGGTTCAACGATGGATTTCAAACCGACAAGTTGAACACGCTCTGTATTTACGGACGCACGATGTACACCCATCTCGGATCGTTGTACACACCCGGATACAAGAGCCTCTTTTGCGACACCGAACTCACGGACAAGTGTCGGGGAGAGCTCGCATCCAAGTGCCAGTACATTCCCTACTGCATCATTCGGCACGAGCATCCGGGAACAGGATATGCCCAGAACATGGACACTCTGTATGCGACCAACCAAACCCACTGGAATCACGACATGTATCTGTACATCTCGCGCAAGTCGTATCCGGTCGACATCAGCTTTTTGATTCCGACGATTCCGGGACGCGAGACATCCCTGAACTCGCTCATGGACTCCATTCGAGAGAAGATGGGACGTCTTGCCCCGAACATTCGGTATCGCATTGACATTGGATTTGACAACCGCGAGACGAGCATCGGCATGAAGCGTCAGGCAATGATTCAGAATGCTGTGGGCAAATACGTCGCATTCATCGACGACGACGATTCGATTACGGATGCGTATATCGAGGATGTTGTGCAGATGATTCAGGGACAGTTTCCGGTCATGCGTCTTCGGGGAGAGATTGGTCCGTATACCTTCACGCACAGTCTCGCAAACAGCCTGAATTCGCCGATGGCACGAGGAGACGAGTTCCTGCGTCCTCCCAATCACTTGAATCCGATGATGGCGGATGTCGCAAAGCTGATTCACTACAAGGATGCGATTCGCGGGGAGGATCTGGACTGGACGATTCGAATGGCCCGCACTGGATTTCTGACCCACGAATATACGTCAGATCCCTCGCGAATCCACTACATCTACAACATGGGAACACGTCGTGTGGATCCGGGATCGCTCACCTTCCAGCAACAGACGTCCTACGACACGATGCTCTCAATGGTCTGGACTCCAAACGGCCCCCGTGTTCCCGATCCTCCTTCGACCGGTCCACGCGATACGACACCTCGTTTGCGACTGACCCCTCGCGGTTTTGTGTCCACGTAATACAATGGAACTCACAACAATCGTTGGTGCGATTGTGATTCTTGGACTCATGGTCTTCATGTTCTGGTTTGCCGTCACTCCTCCGGGAGATGATCGGACAGTTGTCTTTGAGGGATCCAAGCCCGGAGACTTGAACGAGTCGTTTCCGATTGCCCTTCCTCGTTCCTTCAATCAGCCGGAGGGACTGACCTACTCGTACACGGCATGGATTCTCGTGAAGGATTTTACGACGGGATACGGACAGCGTCGTCGCATCTTCTCCAAGAACGATTCTCCGGGAGTCTACCTGGATTCCACCTCCAACTCGCTGATTGTCTCCATTGACACCTTCGGAACCAATGAGACCATCCTGATCCCGAACGTGCCGGCCATGAAGTGGATCTTCTTTGCGCTTGTTGTGAACCAGCATGCGGTGGATATCTACATCAACGGAATCCTGCGGAAGCACCACACGCTCGGACAGCTTCCCAAGCTGAATGACGCAGCCCTTGCCATCGGAGGGAAGTGGAACGGTGTTGTGGCTCGTCTCACGTATTTCGCACGCTCGTTGAACTTTGTTGAAATCAAGGACATGATGAAGGGTCCTCTTCCCAATGATCTGGACCGCAAGGCAGCAGGGCCGAATTATTTCGACATTTCCTGGTACATCGGGCGTTTATATTCTAGGTAAGCAGTAAGATGAGCGCAGGTGGTCAACGTGGAATTGACATTTCAGGGAACACAGCCCTTCGGATTCAGTATGCGTCGGATTTTACAACAAGCAGGCGATTTCAGCTGACCTACCAAACGTTTGCATCCACAACGGGGGCGAACGCGTACCGAGACGAGACTCCCAATGCATATGGGTCGTATCTCGCCTTCCTGCAGGGAATCAAGGAAGGAACTCCGTCCACCTGCACAACGTGTGCGGGACTTCCTTGGATGCAGAACCCTCAGAACCTGGCGCGGTTTAGTAGGAGCTTTCGTACCTAGCCTTGCGCGTGCGGTGCAGTTGCTCACGAACTCGGGCTCGTTGGGTGGTTGTGCTCTTGGGATTGTAGCTGAAGAAGTATTTGAGGAACTCCGCAGAACTCCTGTCTTTGGACAGTGTCTGGTAGAGCTCCGCTTTGTGTTTTTTGATTCCAATCAATGTTTCTTGAAATCCCAGACAATCAACGGGTGTCAAGAGAGCATATCTGCGCTTCTCCTTTTCGTTCGCAAGGTCAACAAGCCGTTGCGAGACACACATCAGATGGGTGATTTCATCCTCGTGCACGCCCGAGTACATGTACGCAAAGACAAACTGAAGCATTGTAGGAATGGACGCAACCTTGATTCCATTGGACATGGCATGATAGCTGTGGCACGCGTTCGTCTCGTGAATCCGGAGAAAGACATCTCCATTCTCATCGAAGACATCCGTGTGTGATGGAAGAATCTCGGACCCCTCGTGTGTCTCTGTCTTGGCTCCCTTTGTCAACACCTCCACCGTCTTGGGTTCAGCCAACAGGGTCACCGGAGCGGACCATTTGGGGCCCTTGCCCTCGTGAATCTGCGACGCAGTGATTCCAAGCAGGACAACATCGTGACGTTTCAGAATCGACACAACCTGTTTGCGTTGGGCATCCGTCAGAGGAGTTTCCTCGCGTGGAACGGTTGAGGGGCACACAAGGGGGTAGTGTTTGTTCAGGAGCTGCAACCGCTTGTAGACCTTCGTCCATCGAGACACATCTCCACGAGGCCGCGACAATTCCAGATACATCGACATTCGCAGAAAGTTTGGAGTCACGTAGTGAATGCCCTCTCGTGTCACGCCTTCCTTCCACAGACGGTCGAAGATGTCTGCATCCAAATGGGTAATGTCTGCCACACCTTCGTAGTCCGCAAACACCTTG